>Ga0100401_1003819_pt1 | contig 11331 bp, 11 predicted proteins | sample CryGeymeta201525_FD_80421 | JGI IMG/M metagenome (GOLD analysis project Ga0100401, IMG submission 80421) | Groundwater microbial communities from Crystal Geyser aquifers in Utah, USA - Crystal Geyser metaG 2015-25 | ecosystem: Environmental > Aquatic > Deep subsurface > Groundwater | place: USA...
CCGCTCAACGATTTGCTTTTGGATTTTTAGGGAAGGAAGAGGGATTTTAAGGTTATTTATAAATGCTTTGCTTAAATGTGGAATAGCGGCACCTTGGGCCGCTGCACGAATTTTTTCTTGAAAAAGTTTCAGTAAATAAAATAGAAACTTGTTTTCTAATGAGTTATGGTGCAAAACTTTTACAACTGTTGAGCCCACAAAGCCCCTTAAACCCGTCCCTACTGTTCCGGCGTGTGCGCCATCCCAAACAAGCAGAACATCGTCTTGCTTACAACGCACCCCATTTTTCTCTTGAGTATAAACGGCATACAGATTTGTTCTTAGCCCATCTATGCCAATATATGGTTCGCCGTCGTTGGCAACCGCCATCTTCTTTCCTTTTTCAAAGGAAATTATTTCTCCTAATTTTTTTGTTGGCCAGGGCATAATTAATAAACTTTCAGTAGGTTATTGTGAGTATTAACATCAACTAACTCATACTCCGTATTATCACGAAACCCGGCAATCATAGGATCATTAGTGACTTCACCTAAGAGGTTTTTGAGTTCAAAATTCGTGCCATTATCTACCCTTTTAACAAAGCGATGCCATTCGGACTTGCCGCCATAAAAATGTCTTTGTGGATTTACTACATCTTCGCTAAGAAGTGGCTTTGAAAGAATTTTTTTGTTAAAAAATGATATCACTTTTTTATGAATTAGATCGAGATAGTTTTTCTTACCATCTTGTTTGGGCGAAAGATATTCTCCATGTACTAATCTATGCCGCAGTCCTACCGTCTGAGTAAAAATTTTATTTGCCAACCTTTTGCCAAGTATATATGTATACAGATTAATCGGCTTCTGAAATTTTCCCTTATCTCTTTTCTTCGCCAGTGCCTCAAGCGCAGAAAACATCAACAACAACTTTGCTGAATATCCAAAAGTGTTTACTGCATCATTCCAATAGTAATAAAACTCATCGGGTACTTTTGCAGATACGAGTAACTCGTCAAGTGCCTGTTTCTCTTTTTCCATAAACATCAAGCCACCAGATTTTCTGTCTCGGGCGTAGTGAAAGAAAACCTTATCGCTATCTTTTTTGCTCACAATAAACGGCTCGAAATGATATTCGATATAAGATTGTGATATCAATGCAATGCGAGGCACTATTTTCCACAACTTTCCCCTGAATGAATTTATAGCTTTCAGAAAACTACTACTTGTTATTTCGCCTTTGGCGAGCCAAGCATTTTCAAGCCAGCCGTCCCTGATATTAAAATCCCAATGCTCAAATGTAATGTCCCCGATAGAAAATGTATGGTACAAATTTTTATCTTTATCAGGAACGGCATTTTTAGCCAAAGTTGTTATTTTATGCTCTATTTTGTAAATGTTTTTACTCATATCTTTTTACTGATATCCTTAAATATCTTTTCCAGCTTTTTTGTTTCTTTCTCTATTTCCCCTAAAATCTTTTTGGGCTCTCGATGGCTTGTTTCTTCCTCTCCGCTATACGGATTATAGGTATTTGCCGAGAGAATATAATCATTCTCGACAATGTCGCCGACTTTTGTAAACCAAGAGAATGGCTTCGCGACTGCTTGATCCTTGCGCCAGAGCTCTAAAAGTTTCGGGATATCGTTTTTATACTGGGGCCCGAACTTTTTAGCCTTTGAAAGTGATGAACCATCGCCATTTATGACAAAAAACCAAATCTGCTCCTTTTCATCCAATCTTGGCGTGGGTTTCTTTTTGAAAACCAAGAAGCTGGTTTTCACTCCAGCATACGGCTGGAATACGCCGGCCGGCATTGAGACAACCGCTTCCAATTTTGTATTTTCTAAAAGAAAGCGGCGGATTTCTTTATCATCTTTATTTGTGCCAAAAAGCGTGCCTTCGGGCAGAATTATGCCGGCCCGGCCGCTTGGCTTAAGAGAATTGATAACATAACCCAAAAAGAGAATTTGTGTTTTCTTAGATTTGACGGGTAAAGTCGCTTTTATACGACCAGCGTCAACGAGTCCGGCAAAAGGAGGATTGGTTAAAACAATATCAAATTTTTTCAGATCGTTTTCGTCTTCACTGCCCGCAACCGTATCTTTACGCAAAATACGCGCCCCCTCAAGACCGTGAAGCAAAAGGTTCATTAACGCTAAACGCACCATTTCCGGCGCAACATCGTATCCGCTGAATGTTTTTTGAGTAAGAAATTTCCATTGTTCTTTATTCAATTTTTCTCCGTAGCCAACCATCCGGCCATTTCTTTCTTCAAAATTTTTTGCATCGCTGTTTTTTAGTCGAATGTGGTCGTAGGCATTTATCAAAAATCCGGCAGTGCCACAGGCGGGGTCAAGTATTGTTTCTCCGATTTTTGGATTGACCATTTCAACGATAGCGCGAATAATATGGCGCGGTGTAAGAAACGCGCCAAGTTTCCCGGCTGAATTTATTTGTTGGAGCAGATATTCATAGAGATCGCCTTTTACATCAGTGTCTAAACTTGAAAAATCAATCGTATCAATAATTTCAACAGTTCTTTTTAGTGTTGCTTCATCAGGAATAAGCAATTTTGCGCCTCCAAATACTTGGCGGACATTATCATGACCGTTGTGAATCTCGGTGACGAATTGAAATACTTCATCACGAATAAATTTATACAAATTCGTTCCGGTCTTTTCCCGCCAACGGACCCAGCGAAATTTATCTTCCTGTCCGGCGAAAATAGATTTATGCTTGCGGCCGGTTAGTTTCTCCTCTTTTTCCATTGCAATATCTTGCTCTTCCAGCATTTTAAGAAAAAACAAAAAGCTTAATTGCTGTATACGAGTCATTGGGTCGCTCAAACCCTGCGCAAAAAGATAATTATTTAAAATATCTATCTTTTGCTTAAATTCCTCTTTTAATTGTTGGATGTTTTGGGTCATTTTGGGGTTGTGGATAACTAATTGACTTTCCTATGTATGGTTTGCTATTATATAAGCAAGGAGTAAGACCTCTCGTGTTGGGGTACCGAATGGCGCCCCGTCAAAGCGAGGGGCTTTCTTATTTTATGGGAATAATAGCCGCTCATCAGTAATTTTACTCTTGATAAATTCGTAAAACTCGTAGTCGCCTCTCTCATATTTCCTGAATATGGCCCAAGAGATAAAATCAACTGCCTGTAAAGATTTATTCTCGTGAGAAGTGTGCAAATCAACAGTGAAATGTTTCCTGCCTCTATTTGACATCTGACTATTCAAATAACGAATAAAATTATCCCGCAATTTCTTTTTGGTATCCTTGCGATCTATGAAAAGGTGAATCTGTTCGTTGTCTTTTACTGCGTTGCTTGAATGAAGTCGATCTAAAAGAATATTGGCGGTGTAGTTATAGAGGTAATTTTTCTGATTTTGCAAGTCAACGTGCACCTTCTTTTTATTAAGGATTACACAAAGAACCTTTAGATCATCAAGCTCATTTAATTTTTGCAACATGCGGATGCGGGTAATATTGTCAGCATGGTAAGCGTGAAGTTCTCCAAGTTTCTTGTGTTTTTTCTTGAGCGGCCGCCAAATCTTCTTTACTACTCGTTCCAATGATCGAGGTTCTGAAATAATAGCAATAGTAAAAATAAACCACTTACTTGATGATTTTTTGAAACCCAGGTCTCCGCTTTCATCTAAGAATATATACGCCATGTTATTTTACAAATACTGTTTGATTTAACTCTTTAAGCGTAGATTGAAGCGCGTCCTCGCCGAACATTTGCAGGACACGATTCAGGCCGCCCTGCATTTGGAAAAGGGGTTCATTAAATATAAAAGCCTCAACCGGTACGCGATTAGCAATATAATAATTTTTGATAAGCCGCAAGATTTTCACTTGCTCCGGTCCGAATTGTTTATCAATCAACCATGCTTCAAAAAGTTCGTTAATGCGATCCTCATACAACTGCTCTTCGGTGGGGAGTTGTTGGATTCCGAGAACGGTCTTTACAAACTCATTTAAGGTGCCGGGTGGATAATGATACGCTTCTCGCAAGTTTGCCTCGTTGAAATAGTACTTAGGTGAATTCAGTTTTTCGGCAAGAACTTTTGATTCGTCGCTTGAGAGTTCTTGGCCTTCTTTTATTTTTTTCACCAGTGGCTCTGCTTTAACGAGTTCTTGAATTTGTCTCTCCCATGCTACTTGGTAATCATCAGAATCTATTTTTTCACCCTTAACACCAACCTCCACATACGCTCTTTTGATAATAACATCAACATTCTCTGGAGCAGTCTCGGCCACTTGGATGAATCCGGCCGGCACCTCCATCTCTTCCTCAACAAAATCTTTTGCTTCTGTTCCCCACGGAATACCGGCTTTTGCTCGCGCAATTTCAGAATATGGATTATAGCTCTCATCGTTAAAATATTTTGTGACGCCGGCAAAATCATAAATCCTGAATGATTTTTTGTTTATTTTTTGGTAGAGACGGCTTCCACGGCCCCGCATCTGCTGATACAGAATCGGCGAACGAGTAGGACGAACCATTATCAGGTTTTCAACCATCGGCGCGTCAATACCCGTATCCATCATACCCACAGAAACGGCTATCATTGGCAATTCTTCCAATTTGAATCTTCTTATGGCGCCACGAGGATCTTCGGTGTCAGAAGTTATAATTTCTGCAAAACGGCCTTTATGCTCCGGCTTTGCTTGATTAAAATAATATGCGAGTTGAGCGGCGTGGCGTTTAGTAACAGTATAGACAATCGCTTTTCTCGGCCTTTGCGGCTTGCGTTTATCTTCCTCGGCAAAATACGCTTGCGCAACCTGCTCATTCCGCGCCGGGACATTAATTTTCCTTTCAAGATCTTCGGGATTGTAATCTTCGCCTTCGTATTGCACGCCTTCAAGTGATACTTTTGTGTCAATCTGCACAATATCATAACCAGCAAGATAACTGTCTTTGATGCCGCTTCGAATGCTATAAACAAAAGTCGGTTTTCCTTTCTGTTCTGTTTCATCCCAGCATCCAAAAAGTTTATAGGTGTTTCTATCAACATATATGCTTGGCGTTGCTGTGAGTCCAATTCTGATAGCATCAAAATGCGAAAGAACCGCATTATAGATACCAAAAATTGAGCGATGCGCCTCGTCAGAAACAATTACATCAAAGTAACCACTGGTGAATAAAGAAAGCTGTGAGTAAAGAGTTGGCAGAGTTGAAATTATAATTGACGACTCGTCGCGCTGTTTTCCTCCATAAAGCAGTTTAGAAGGATAATCTTTGAGTATTTCATCAAAAACTTCTTTTGCTTGAACGCCAAGATCAATACGATCTACTAAAAAGAGGGCACGGTTTACAAGACCTGCCTCAAAAAGCCGTTTGAGATAAAGCGCAATGACATCGGTCTTGCCAGTACCCGTTGCCATAACAAGAAGCATCTTCCGTTTGCCACCTTCAAGCGCCTTATCCATAATCTGCATTGCTTCTTTTTGATAAGGACGAGGTATGCGCCATTCGCCACCCTTAAAATATTTTTCTGGAATGGGTATAACTGATATTGATTTTTGCTCAAGGCGAAGGTTTTGGATTTTTTCGAGATCACGCTGAGAGTAGAATGTAGCCACCTTTTGTTCTGAACGATATTTGTAATGCCAAAAGTAAATTTCTTCGCCGTTAGACAAAAAGATGAACTCGGCCTTGATTGATTCTGCGTATGAAAGAGCTTGTTGTTTTGCAGAAGCAGGGTCAACAGAAAACCGCTTTGCTTCAATTACAGCTATCCCACGACCGCGGCTGTCTTTAAGGATATAATCAGCGCGGCCGGCCTGCGAAGTTTCTTCAGTAATGACTTGATTTTTATCCTCTGGCTCCCAGCCGGCTTCACGAATCTTACGGTCAATCAAAATACGGGCGTCCGCTTCGCGCATAAACTTCTTTCCAGTTGTTTTTTTGTTAGTCATAATTAAAGCAATTTATGATCCGCAAAACTAAAAAAGTTTGTTTTACTTACGATCACATGGTCTTTTATTTCAATGCCGAGAAGCTTTCCTGCGTCAACCAATTGTTTTGTTATTTCTGAATCTTCTTTTGATGGCATAGGATCCCCGGCTGGATGATTATGAGCTAAAATCACTTGTGCGGCTAAGTGACGCACGGCCGGCTCAAAAACTTCTCGCGGATGGATTAAATTGGCGTTCAAAGAGCCGACCGAAATAATCTCTCTTTTTATTTCCTGATTCCGCGCGTCTAAAAAGAAAATAACAAAATGTTCTTTTTTATTGTCTCGAATATCCTTTAATTCATTCCAGACATCTTTGGGGGTAAGATAAATCTGACTCTTTTTGTTTTGCAAAAGCCGGCGGCCTAATTCAAAACAAGCCACGATTTCACAGGCCTTAGCCGCGCCCAAACCGAAAGTATTCTTTAATTCTTTAAAACTGGCCTTGGCCAAGCCGCTCCCGCTAAACTTGCCCAAAATCTTTCTGGCCAGTTCAACAACATTGATGCCTTTGCTGCCAGTTCTTAAAAGAATAGCCAAAAGCTCCGAGTCAGATAATTTCTCGGGCCCATATTTCTCTAATTTTTCTCGCGGTCTATCAATTTTTGGAAGGTCTTTTATTTTCATATTTTTCCTTCATTAAACCCCCGCGCCGGATTTATTGCAAAATTCTATAAATTCAGGCGGATAAACATTTTTTCCCAATACGCCAGATGGGTGATGTATTAAGGTTTATTATTTTTATACTTAAATCCTTCGCCGATTTTCCATATGCCTCTTTCGCGAAACGCGGGAATGGTTTGACGGCGGGCAGCATTGGTGATAGCCGGCGCGGAAAGCCGATTCTTCTTAATGTAGTCGGATAAAGTGATAATAACTTCGCCTTTTAAATACGCTATTCTTTTGTGAAACGACTCTGTAAGAGCCAAAGTCAAAATTTTTTCCATTGTTTTGGTGTTCTTATTTTCTCTATAATCCCTAAATGCTTGATAATAGATGTCTTTTTCTTTGTCGCGGATAATAATGCGCGGGAATCCAAGCGAGATAAGCTGAAAATTGGTAAATACCCGGCCGATACGTCCGTTGCCGTCAACAAACGGATGAATAGTTTCAAAATCCAAATGAAATTTGGCAATCTTGTCCAGGAAGTAAGAATTGACATCGCTTGAATATTCCAGAAGAGTTGATTCCATCATCCTTTCTACATGCTCGGGCGCGGGCGCAATGTGCGTGCCAACCCGGACAAATTCGCTTTTTTTTCGAAACCGGCCGGCAATGTTATCGTCGATACCTCCGATAAGCATTTGGTGCAGAAGCAGTATTAATTCTTTGCTAAATTCGTGATTTTGCGATATGTCTCGTTTATAAGTGATAACGCGAGCTAAATTTTTGGCTTCAAAAACCTCTCGCAAAGACACGTCGCGGGAGAGTTCCTGCTCCAGCAGAATTTTTTCCGTTTCTTTAAGTGTAAGGGTTGAGTTTTCAATGGCATTGGAGTTATAGACATTTTCTGGGATTTCAGCTTCGTCAATCATTGCCAAAAGCGATTCTTTGCCCTGCCTCAAAAAATCGTATTGAGCTTTAAGCTCCTGTATGTATTTTTTCGCGGGATTATTCGTAGCCATATTCTTAAGTTTAACAAATTCATCAATAAGTGTCAATAATCCGTGAATGAACGCCATAAAGTGGCCATCATTCACTAACTTTGTCTAAGTTTTCTATAGCTTGTACTTCTTCCTTGTCCCAATCTTTCAATTTTCTTTAATCGCATTAATTTATCAATTGCCTGCCTGACGGTAGGATAAGCAACTTTTGTTTTTTCAGAAATTTCGCGTGGCGTGGCTCTATCGGCTTTTTGAAGGTAATCCCAAACAGCAAATTGTTTCTCGGTAAGTAATCGCTCGATGTTTTTTTTCGAAATGCGGAGTGACGGCCGTGGAGACTATGTCTTGGCCAATTTAAACGAATTAGTTATAAATTGTTCTGAAAGGGGGTCAGTTATGTGATGTGTTCAGAACGACTGATTGGAGTGAGATTGCAAAAGAATTAACTATTATACAACATAGCTTAACATTTTAAGGCAAAAATTTCCAGTATAAACTGAAAATCTTTTCAATAAGTAGTTGTTCTGATTTGCTCCCGATTAAGAACATATTTAGAAAACTTGATTGGGATAAAATAAAAGAAGATTTACTGATTATCAACTTGAAGCAATTTCTTAATCCGCCTATCAACAAGAGGGCTTTTTAAGACACCTGCCACCAAATTTTTTAATGTATCTACGCTAACAAGACCTATCATATCTAACTTTTTATCCTTTAATTTGTCTATTAATTCACTAATATCCTTCTCTATCAAATTATTACAATCAACGACTGTTGGATTTGGGCACCAATCACACTGCTCAGTAATATCAACAAACGTATCTAATGGTAAAGACGAATTATCTATATAAAGATATACTTTTGCTGAAAGAGTTTTTGCCCAAACTAAAAACAGCAATTCCCCTGATAATGGGTTGCTGTTTAAAACTATAAAATAATGCTTTTTGTTGCAGTTTTCAAAACTGTCTTCTTTAAATAGATATACAGAGCCAGAACGAATCGTAGACTTAATACGAACATCAGGAGATATAATCATATACATTAAAACCAGTAGCTTGCAACTTTGATGTTTTCCGAAAATGCTTCTTCGGAAGTTTTTAGTATCTCTGCTGATTCGTTAAATATATTTTTAAAGCCTTCATCTTTGGATGGATTTTTAAAAAAATCATCATAGTCCATAAGTTCTCTTGTGCTTGATTTACTGGTCAATACTTCTCTAAATTTTTCCCACTCTGGAAATTTATGCGACAATTCAGCTAAATCAAACTGGTTTAATTGGCCATATTCTCTATAAGATTTTTCAAGAGCCTCTATTTCTGAATCCGAAAAAATATCTAAATCAACCTTCTGTTTGGATTTTATTTTGTAGCCACGACCAAGCTCTAAGTAATTTTCTAAATACTCTTTTTCATCACCATCTACATTAAATCCAGCTAAATCTTTCGCGGAAGAACCAACAGCGCCATATGGCATAGCAAAATAAATATCATTAAATATGGGTCTGCCATATTTTCTTATATGCAACCTATCCGCAAGCCACATCAATTTAACAACCTTTAACTTGTCTATAAGACCACCTTCTTTTAAAGCCAGGAAATTCAATGCCTGTGTGGCCTTTTTATTGTCGAACGCAGTTATGATTTTCATATATAATAATTATAACACAATTTATAGTATTAAACAATTAAAGTCAAATAATTTTGGTTTTCTTAATAAAATTAGCCATTAGTTTCGTGCCACGACACTCCCAAACTCGGCGTATTTACGAAGCGCTATTTCGTATAAGACCTTAATATACGATGCCCCGGCAGGAAGCTAATTTTTAGTAAGTTTTTTTCCGCGACAACTAACCGCTAATAAACACAAAACTATTTCGCGGGTTTCGTATATTAAGTCTTATACGATGTAGCGGGACGAGCTCAAGCCTTTTCCTTTTCTTTTTTTTACTTGCCACTCGCTAAGGTTTTTTACCTTTTTAAAGGGCGTTCGCTTCAGCAGAAGCGAAAGGCAAGCCCTTTTAAAAATAAAAAACAATTCCTTTTAAAACCGTGTTTTTTTATCAAATTTTGGAAGAATTACCTTTTTGCTATAATGAATCCCTACTTTTTGTTATAATAAAAACGACCCGTCTTTTAGAGTCCTCCTCTTCAGCGGGTCAGGAGGGAGCCGGTATTTATATCGGTTCTTTGGGGGGGGTGGTAAAAATGTTTAGTTTAGATAAAAAAACAACTGTATTCATCTTAGTGGATACAGTTGTTTTTTCAAGGTGGGGGGTGGTTTGGTTGGGACTCCTGACGTTTTTAGACACTATGAATATATAGTACCCCTCTCTTAAATTGAAAAATTTTAAACTTTTGGTTTTTATTACAAATCACGTTTATGATCTATTGTTTTGTGAGTGTATGCAAAATTTATTATGTATTTTTTTCTTTATTATTCAATGAATAAAGGAGCAAGAAGGTGCTGGCTAATATAGTAAAATCAAAAATCCAAATTTTTTGAAATGTTATATAGTATTTATATTTATAACCCTCTCTCGCGATAGTTTCTTTTTCAAAATTAGTATCACCACCGTAATTAAGTAAGAATGTCGCTCCAAATTCGTGAGCATTTTTAATATATGTTCCATACTGGCCGTAATTGTTAATCGTAGACATCCATTGCATCATGGTAAAAGCAAATACAATGAGAATGGCCGTTGACGCTATTATCGGTTTAATTTTATTTTTTGTTTCCAATAATCTGCCTCCTGTAAATACATAAGCCAGGCCTAATGTAGAAATTGGCTGGAAAAAGATTAAATATTTAATAAATGATTTAGAAAAATAATACGACCCGCCTTGATTGATCAAATAATAAAACAGTGCGAAAGAAAATATTATCCAAAAAAATGTTAAGAGCATTAAAATACAATTTTTCTTTTTTAATTTAGACATATGGTTTAACATTTATGATTAAAAATTTATAATTAATTTTAAATTTAAAGATAGGAAGTTTTATATTTTGTTTTGGATGTTCATAAATTTGTTTTTATTTAAACTATTTTATTTAGTGCTTATAAAATATCTCTGCAGATTCCAACGTTGTTCATTCAAACTGCCATGATGTGAATAAGAATAATAAGTCAGACCGGCTCCTTCAACATAATAAGAATGTGATTCATCGGGCAGGGTATATTCAGCAATCTCGTATTCATCTTTTCCCGGAAAATATTTTTGCTTGGCCGGTTTGATGCTTCGCACCCAATTACAGTAGCGGTTATCGCCGCGGCTTTTATCCCTTTCGTCGCAACCGAAAAGTTTGTTTTTAGCCAGCGGCAATGATAATTCCAACCATTTTATTTTGCCCCCGCTTGGTTCATCTCCAAAATCTCCCCATGTCTTATCTCCAAGATCTTCAATTTTTATTTTTCCGTCATTTTTTACAACCAAATCAAAGACCTCTTCGTCGGTCCAATAATAATCTTTATTATCCGCGACAAATAAAGTCGCTTTCTCCTTCTCCCGATACAATCCGCCCGGAATATTACTAAACAAAGCGACGGTTACGTCTTTATATCTGGCCACTTTTAAAACCTCAATTTTTTCCGTATACACGCCTTTGTCAACTACCCCCATATCTAGAACGGCATAAGTAACTTTATATAGCCACCAATTACCCTTATTTAGCGGTATAAAATCAGCATTACCAGCCGAGGTAAAACCTGGAAACAAAAGAATCAAGACCAATAGACAAACTAGCGATTTGAAAAAATTCATAAGTTAAAATGAATAACCC
>Ga0100401_1003827_pt1 | contig 11323 bp, 10 predicted proteins | sample CryGeymeta201525_FD_80421 | JGI IMG/M metagenome (GOLD analysis project Ga0100401, IMG submission 80421) | Groundwater microbial communities from Crystal Geyser aquifers in Utah, USA - Crystal Geyser metaG 2015-25 | ecosystem: Environmental > Aquatic > Deep subsurface > Groundwater | place: USA...
AGGGGCAACTCCCATCTGCACGAGCAACACGGAGGACGGCATGTGCGCGTGCGTGGCCCGGTCAAGGTGGCTGCACACCTCGCCTTCGGCCTGGTGGTGATCGCCGCCGAGCAGATGCTCAGACTTCAAGCGGGAACCACGAGGGGTTCTGCAAGTGCCTCATATGGTGTAAAAAAAGCATCCTTGATTTAACATAATATATATTATACGACGTTATATATCTTGACGCAAAAACATGTTGCATTTAGTGCTATGCTTATTAAACTAACTCCGTGGGGCCGTTTAATCAACGGGACTGGCTGGCTCTGTAGCAAGCAAAGGAGGGGTGGCGATGAAGGTACTTGTTCTAGATGATGACGAGGATCTGAGCAGTGCGCTCCGCCAAATCCTGGTGACGCTCAATCTGGATGTCGACTGCACCACATCCGCTCCTGATGCCATCGAAAAACTGGCCGACAAGCATTACGACGTTGTTCTGGTTGACTACGTCATGCCGCAGCACGACGGCATCTGGTTCATGAAAAACGCGAAGCTCCCGCGCTCAACGAAAGTCCTGCTCATGACCGGGCATATCGAGCGCAAGATCATCAATGCCATGTTCGAGCTTGGGGTTTGTGGCTACATCATCAAACCGTTTGATGAGGAGGAACTGCTGCACAACCTTAACTTCTTCCTGCCCGGCAGGATCAATGATTGTACGGGCAATAGACCTTGCGCGCCTTGACGCGCACAAACCGTCGTTCAGGCAGGACCAGGCATGAAAGCATGCCGCCATATACACAACCGGTATCCAACCCGATGACATGCTCGCGTATAAGTCCGCCGAGTGCTGCCCAATGCCCGAACACAACAAGGGATTGACCGGTGTAGAAGTCATACCAGGGTGGATGCGCGTTGTTAAACAAATCCTTGCCAACGCCGTCCCAGGTCCTGATACTCACCAGTGCCCAGGGATCCGTGCGGCTCGGATGCACACCAGGCATCAGGCCTGCATGCACCAGCACCAAATTGTCCTCCTCGATCCACAATGGCCAGCGTCGCACGGCTGCCGCGAAGGCGTCCAGTTCTCCGTCCAAGTCGCGATGCAGATCGTCAATGTACTTTTCGTGGCGGTTCGGCTCGCCATCCAGGATCTTGAGCATGCTAAGCTCATGATTGCCGACGATGGAAATGCCGTTGACCGATTGGAACAGTTCCCAGACCCCTCTTGAACTGGGCCCTTTGTTAATCAGGTCTCCAAGGAAAAGCACTCGGTCGGACGGCGGGTTTGCATCCACTTCACGCAGCAGCATCGCCAGTTCATGGTAACACCCATGCACATCGCCGATGATAATTGTGCGTTGTCCGCTCATGCGTTTGAAAGTGCCTGTTTCATGACCGCACGGATGGCGTCCAGTCGGTAGGGTTTCTTGAGGAACAGCGGCTTGCTGATGCCGGAATCCGTCGCCACATCCTCTTCTTTGTTATAACCGCTCGAGAGCACGATCGGGATGCGAGGATTGAATTCACGTATCGCATGAAAGGCCTCGACCCCTCCCACTTCCGGCATGGTCAGATCAAGCAGGATGGCCTTCAGCCGGTTGCCCTCGCTATGGGCCAATTCAATCGCCTCGCGACCATTGTCAACGCAGATCACATCGAAGCCTATGGATTCGAGCATCATCGCGGTCACATCACGCACGGTTTCCTCGTCATCCGCCAGCAGCACAGTCCCTCCCCCACCCTTCCATGATGTCGAGCCCGCATCAGGCCGCGATGAGGGAGCCAGCGCCTTTTTCGTAACTGGCAGATACACGGTAAAGACGGAACCATGTCCGCGTGACGACTGGATCGTGATCGTGCCATGGTGGCTGCGGATGATTCCCAACGCCGCCGCCAGCCCAAGCCCGTGCCCTGAGAATTTCGTAGTAAAGAAGGGGTCGAATATCCTGGAAACCGTCGCGTCGTCCATACCGATCCCCGTATCGGTAATACGGGCGTAGACGTAATCACCATTATCCAGGGGACCACCCACCGTGACCGTGTTCGCAAAGGCCGCGGCCGTCAGCGAGACCTTGCCGGTTTCGACCGTGATCGTCCCAGGCTTGTTCTCCAGTGCGTCCGACGCATTCACGATAATGTTCATCAACACCTGGCGGATCTGGGTCGGATCGCATTCAGCGGGAGGAAGTGCGCGTTCGAGATTCATGTGAAGGACCGCCTTCTTGGCAATCGACACCTTGAGGAGGCCGCTCAAGTCCTCGACCATATCCGATAAATTAACCACTTCAAGTACGAATGCCCCCTCTCCCGAGTAAGCCAGAAGCTGATTGGCAAGCTCCGCCGCCCGCTGTGCCGAGGCAACCACTTCCTCGATGTGCCGCTGCACCGCGATCGGGTCGCCTTGCCGGTTCAATGCCAGATCAGCATGGCCGAGCATCCCCATCAGCAGGTTGTTGAAATCGTGCGCGATACCGCCAGCCAGTACGCCGAGACTTTCGAGTTTCTGCGATTGCTGCATCTGTTGCTCGATCTTGCGGCGTTCGCGCTCTGCCGCCTCCTGCTCCGTAATATCAAGGGAAAGCCCGCCAATCATGCTCTCGCTCCTGTGGAAGGCGGGAATCGGGAATTTGACCGTCAATAAGGCACGCTCACCGCTTTTATCCCGCATATGCGTGGTGTAACGCACCACTTTCCCTTCCTCCAGCACCTGCGCATCCGTTTGCTCAAACTGTTTTGCCAATTCCGGATCGTGAAGTTCGGCATCCGTCTTGCCAAGGCTGGCGGCAATGTCCCAGCCAAGTGCCCGTTCATAATTGCTATTCAGATAGACCCGCCGCCCCTGAGAATCCTTGATGAAGGCAAAACCGGGGAGGTAACGCATGAATAAATCGAACCGCTCCTCACTATGTCGCAAGGCGTCCTCGATATTGCAGCGCTCGGTGATGTCCCTCATCAGGATTACAGCCCCCTGCTGAAAGCGGATTGTGCCGGTGATCACCTCGAGCGGAAAGGTCCCCCCGTCAATGCGTTTTCCGGTCGCGTAACCGACATGGAAACCGAATCGTTCAAGACGGTTTGCAATTTCGCCTTTTTTTCCGCGAACACGCCTATCAAAATACAGGACATCGGTCTTTTTGCCAATCAGTTCCTTCTGCCGGATCCCGAACATGGCCTCCACCTGTCCGCTGCACATAGTAATGACCCGATCCCGGTTGATCACCACCATGGAATCGGGACTGATACTCATCAGTACATGTTCCAGCTCCAATTGGGCGATCAAGGCCTCACGCCAACGGCGGTAGGCGATCCACAACAAACCCAGCAGCCAGAAGAAAAGCCCGTTCAGCAAGTACAGTGCCACGGGGAACTCCGTATAGACGGAAAATAAAGCCTGCAGTTCGGGCAACATCTCGGCAGTCAGACGATACGCCGATAATACCATGACAATGCTGATCGCGATCCACAATTGCATGGTTTCGCGTTTTGCATTCCTTAATTTAATAACCATAAGGCCCCCTTGGTGAATGGCGAGGCATCCTGCCCTTAAGTTCCAAATTGTAACCGTTTATGATTACAGTGGTCAACGCGATTATTCTGCGATTATCCAGATCGGGCGCACACAGTCGTCTCATCGCAGCACGGCGTCGGTCAGCGAGAATACTGGCAGCATGACCGCTAGGGTGATTAGCAGGACAAAAGCACCAATCAACAGCAGCAGCAAGGGTTCAAGCACAGCCAGCATTTTGGCAAGGAAATGCTCGAACCGCCGATCGCAGCGGTCGGCGGCGTGCTCCAGCAGTCGCGCTAAGTCGCCGCCTGCCTCCCCCACACCGATCCACCCCGTCAGCGCATCAGCCAGCGGCGGCATGTCGCGTACAGCGGCTTCCAGCGTGCAGCCATGCCGTATCTTGTCGGACGCCATCAATGCCAGACGCTCGCACCAGACACTACCAGTCGCCCTCGCCGCCAGCGGCACACCTTCCACTAGCGAAACCCCCGAATGAACCAGGATGCCAAGCGTCCGGGCAAACCGCGAGCTCACCAGTGCGCTATACCCTTTCCCCGCCAACGGCAGACGATAGAACCGGCGGTCGTAAAGTGCACGCTTATCCGCACTTCGAGCCGTCTTTCGCCACCACGCAATAAATACCGGCACAGCGGTGATGACGAGCAGGACTCCCCAGGGGAAAACGATATCCGCCAGCCAAAGCATCGCGCGCGTCAATGCCGGCAACGCCGTCGTGCCGCCGATCATTTGTTGGGTCCGCGGCAGCAGTACGCCGAGCATGACCACCGCCACGACAAGCCCGAGTGCCAGCACCAATGACGGATATATCATCGCCCGCTGCAACCGCTGCCTCAGTATCTCCTGGGTTTCGATGAAGACCGCCAGTTGTTCGAGCACAGCCTCCAGCGAAGCGGTTCGTTCCGCCACATCAATGGTGGCCGCCTCAAACGGACTGATATCTGCAATTGCCGATTTTAGCGCGGCCGCCAGCGAACATCCCTCGCGGACGTGATCGCGAACAGACGCCAACACATCCGCCGAGGCTTCGAGATCCGGCGTCTTAAGCAACGTCCCCAACGCGTTTACCAGCGGCAGACCCGCCTTCAGCAATGCTGCCAGTTCGCGATAGAGGATGCCACGACGCGATGAAGAGAGTCCACCTTTGGCCGAGCCGGCATTCCGCAGGCGTTCCGCCAGGATTCCCTGTCCAGCCAGCTTCTCGCGGGCGGCCTTCGGGCTTTCCGCCTCAATCAGCCCGTTGCAGGTCACGCCGTCGGCACGATAGCCCCTGTAGGAGAACGATTTCATAAGGCCGCCGCACTTAACACATCCTCAACCGAGGTCTCTCCGGTCAGCACCTTCTCGATGCCGTCCTGTAGCAGCGGTTTCATGCCGGAGGCCACCGCCGCCGCCCGAATCGTTTCAAGGTGACATCCGGTTTCGCGAATCCGATCGCGCAAGCCGGCATCCACCATCAGCAGTTCGAAAAGCCCGATTCTTCCACGATACCCCTGTGTACAGTGCTCGCACCCAACAGGTTCCCATATTGACTTTCCAGCTAAACGGCTGTAGAGGTCGCCGAGCAACGGGGCGTCATCAGGCACCACCGTCCGAGGGTGTCGGCAATGCGGGCACAAACGACGAACCAGGCGTTGTGCCAGCACACCGCGCAGGCAGGCCGAGATCAGGTAGGGAGCCATTCCGATATCCATCAGGCGCACCACGGCTCCCGGCGCGTCGTTCGTATGCAGCGTCGTGAAGACCAGATGTCCCGTCAGCGATGCGCGCACGGCAATTTCCGCCGTTTCAGCATCACGTGTCTCGCCAACCAGAATGACATCCGGGTCTTGCCGCAGGATATGCCGCAGCCCGTTGGAGAACGTCAGGCCGATCTTGGTCTTGACCTGGATCTGCCCCACGTTATCAAGCTGGTACTCGATCGGGTCCTCGATTGTCAGGATGTTCCGTCGCGTTGCATCCAGATTGCCCAGGGCGGCGTAAAGTGTCGTGGTTTTTCCCGATCCTGTGGGTCCAGACACGATGACCATGCCATTCGGTAATTTGAGCAGGCTGCGTAGTCGGCCAAAACAGTCATCGGCCATACCGAGCGCCTTCATGTCAAGCAGCGTGTTGCTTTTGTCGAGCAGACGCAACACAACCCGTTCCCCCTCGCTGACGGGCACCGTGGAAACGCGAATGTCCACTTCCCGCTCGCCCACGCGGACGCGCGCCATGCCGTCCTGCGGCAGGCGCCGTTCCGCGATATCCATGTGGGCCATGACTTTCAAGCGAGAGACCAGCGCCTGCACGACATGTGCTGGGGGAGAGGCCTGCTCGTAAAGCATCCCGTCAATGCGGAAGCGCACACGCAAGCGCGTTTCAAAAGGTTCGAAGTGAATATCGGATGCCCGTTGTCGAAACGCATCCAGCAGAATCAGGTTTATCAACTGGGTGACAGGTGTGCCGCTGGCCGCCAGCAACAGGTCGTCTACCTGCCTGTCGGATGCCGTGGTGGCTGGTGCCATATTGTCAATCAGATCCGCAGGTTTATCCTCCCGCAGGGAATAGCAACTCTCGATGCAGGCCAGCACGACCTCGCGTGGAGCCAGCACCGGTGCCAGCGACTGACCCGCGAGAATGGACACATACTCCTGCTTGTCTATACTTGCCGGGTCGCTGACCAGAACTACGGGTGCGCCATCAACACGCACGGGAAGAACCGCATGAGCCCTGGCCCATTCCACCGGCAGGGATGCCAACAGCGAGGCGTCCAACACGATCTCGTCCAGAGTCTCGACAATGCGCAGCCCGTAAGCCGCCGCCTTTTCTCGCAACGTCATGGCGTCCGCATTCAGCTGACTGTCTTCATTTCTGGCCATTGAGGTTCAGCCCTGTTTTCTCTTCCCAGCGTTTCTGGTGTCCGATGGCTGAGCTTATTTCGCTGACGACCGTTGGGGTCACGAAGATCAGCACATCGGTACGCTCGCTAACCATCTCGGTACGGCGGAATAGCCAGCCTAGGATCGGTATGGCCCCAAGGAAAGGGACTCGCCGCTCGCTCTCGCGCTCATCCTGTCGGGTCAGCCCGGCGATGACGATCGTGCGCCCGTCCTCGACTGTTACCGTTGTTTCCACTTCCCGCTTGGCTATCGTTGGCGTGAATTGGGTGCTTTCGGATCCGGAATCAATCACCGCCTCGATGCTCGGGTTGAGCGCCATGCGTATCCGCCCCCCGGGGATGAAATGCGGCGTGATGCGCAACTTGATGCCTACATCCATCCGTTCGATATTCTTAATAACATCCCGTGCCGTGCCAGAACCACCGGCGATCTCGGACTTCAGGATAGGGATCTCATTGACGACGCTGACGGTGGCCTCCTTGTTGTTCTGCGACTGCAAGGAGGTTTCCGACAGGATCTTGAATCGGGAGTTGGACCGGAATGCATCAATATTCAGCAATCCAGGAAAGCCGGTCTGGATGGTGCCGTCCGCCCCTTGTGAGGATCCGTGCGCCACGCCGATGCTCATGCCGCGCGGGAAAATGCCATTCTGCACGGAGGAGAGCAGTCCGCTGGCATCGCCGAGGCCGAAACTTCCCTGGACAACGGTATCACCAACGCTCTTCGGCTGGTCGACGGCGGCGATATCCAAGCCGAACTGGAAACCATCGCCGTGGCTGACTTCCATGATCACCACCCCGATGTGCACTTGTTCCGGAGATTGATCCAGCTGCTCGATCAGTCGCTTGACCACCTCGAAGTCCCCCGGCCCCGCGTCGACCAGCAGCGCATTGCTGGAGGGGCTTGCCTGAATCGCGATACTGCGCGAAGCACCTTTGGTTTCGCCCGCCTGCTGCCGCTGCTTGAGGAGCGCGCCGATATTCTCGGCAGCCTCCTCGGCGGAGAGATGCCGCAGAAAGATCGCGTTCAAACGCCCGTGCCCCGACGGCACGTCCACATCCATCCGGTCGATCAGATCGCGCAAGGAATCCACCTGCGTCTGGGTCCCGACCACAATCAGGCGGTTTGAATGCGGCACCGCCACCACCATGGCCGTGCGGGCGTCATCTCCCGTGGTGGCACGGGCTCGGCCGGCCGGTAATCGCTCCACCAGGTGCTGTGCCCGCGTGAGGTTCTCGGCCAGTGCGAGATTCAACTGCTGTGCCATCTCATCGGCGCTGGCATACTGGAGGGCGACCACATCGGTCACCCGTGCCATGCCGGGCTTATCAATCTCCGCCAGCAGGGCTTCCACACGACGGATTCCGGATGCCGAGTCCGTCACCACTAAATGATTGGTTTCCTCCAACGCGCGCACGGTTCCGCCCAGCGATTCCTTGCCTGGCTCCAGCGCCTTGCTGACTGCGGAAGCCGACACATGAGTCAACCGGAATATCTTGGTGTAGACGCCTTGATCCGGAACCGCATCCCCGGCGCCGAGCACGGCTGCCAGGCCACCCGAATATCCCTTCAGCGGCACGACATGCAGGACACCCCCCGTCTCCTGCGCGGAATAGCCAGCCGATTCAATAATTGAAAGGAAAAGTGGATAGACCTCCGCTGGCGCTACACGGGGCGAGACAACGGTCACCTTGCCGGAAACCCCATCGCCGATCACAAAGCGTTTCCCGGTCACTTCCCCGACCAGCTTGACAAATGTGCGGATGTCGACATCCTCGAACGTGAAGTTGATGGCGGCACTGGCAGGCGCGGTCCGCAACGCCACCGGTTCCGATGCACAAACAGCACCGACCATCACGATGGACACCAGACCTGCCAGTAATGATCTCATTTAAGAATTCCCCGTTCCGACGCTTCGACAAAACCGATCAGATGCGAAAGAGTCTCACATGTACCGAGGGTTGCCCGGATCTGCTCCAGGGCCTGTTGCACGGAGAGATCGTGCCGATAAATCAGTCGATAGGCCTTCTTCAGCAGTTGACGATCCTCGTCAGACACTCCGCGACGTTCGAGACCAATCAGGTTAAGCCCGCGCACAGCGGCCGGGTTGCCATCCACCATCATGAACGGCGGGCAATCCTTGACCACTTTCGTGCAGCCGCCGACCATGCACATGCGCCCGATGCGGCAGAATTGATGTACGCCACTCAGTCCGCCTATCACCGCCTGATCTTCGATTAAGACATCACCGGCCAGCGTCGCGCAGTTAGCCATGATCACGCCGTTGCCGACCCGGCAGGCATGCGCCACATGGCAGTAGGCCATGATGTGACAGCCAGCGCCGACAATCGTTTTCTCGCCCTCGTGCGTTCCTGAATTGACCGTGACATACTCGCGCAGCGTCGTGCCGTCACCGATCTCCACGGTTGAACTTCCACCGCGGAATTTCAAATCCTGGGTCTGCGAGCCGATACAGGCAAACGAGAACAGGTTGCAGCCCGCACCGATGGTTGTGTGCCCGTCGACCACCACATGTGGGCGCAAGCGGGCACCATTGCCGATCCTGACATTCGGACCGATCACGCAGTAGGGTCCGATTTCAACATCATTCCCGATCTGCGCACCGGCCGCGATAACGGCGGTCGGATGGATCCCACTCATGCGCCTGCACCCTCGCTTGAAATCATGCACATCATCTCGGCCTCGGACGCTACGTCACCATCCACGGTGATCTGGGCCTTGAACCGTGCGATCCGTGCCCGCAACTTGGTGATCGTCACCTCGATGCGACACTGATCACCGGGTTTAACCACCTTGCGGAAACGTGCTCCGTCAATCCCCATAAAAAAAGGCACGCCGTCCGGTTTCCCCGCGATGCGGTTAAGCAGGATTCCGGCCGTCTGAGCCATTGCTTCGAGCTGAAGCACGCCGGGCATGACCGGCAGGCTCGGAAAATGGCCTTGAAAAAACGGCTCGTTCATCGTGACGTTCTTGATGCCGACAATCCGCTCCTTGTCATCGCATTCCACGATCTTGTCAACCAGCAGGAACGGATACCGATGCGGCAGCAGTTTCATGATCTCTTCAATACCCAGAGTCGCCATTGTCATTTCTCCTTGCTTCACCTGTTAACGCAAACCTAATCACGGCGCAAAGCCCATCCACCCCTCTTTGCTCCTTCACATAACGTCATGCAGTATGCAACCGCCTATGGTTTAACGCAAACCAATTTTAGTCGTACAAAGCGGCATTGACTTTCCGGTGTTCCCTATGACACATTCCAGACAATCGAATTCAAGGGGAAACCATGCAGACAACCGTGCCTTCTGTCGATGCCATCATGGAGGAGATCCGTCAGGGTCTCGAGGACACTTTCATTTCGGAGGCCACCTCCCTGGCAGTGGCATCCGGTAGCTCGCTCCAGACTGAACTGCGCAAAGCCGCCGAGACAAACAGCCTGCTAGGACGCTGCGGTGGCAGCATGCGCGGGCGCCTTTGCCAACTGCTTGCCAGACCAGCCAAACCGGTAGTCGAGCAGATAAACCTTTTTCATGCCGCCGTCTGCGGGGCACTAGGCAAGCTGGCCGAATCCTATCGTGCACAGGTGGTGACCGAACAGAAAGTCGCGGAGCTAGAAAAGCGACTGCACGCGCTGGAGGCGCAATATACAACCATCCTTCCCGGAGATGCCCGGTGAAAATCGCCTTTGTCTGCCCCTTTTTCGGTCCCGAAGCATCTGGCGGTGCTGAGTTCGCCGCGCGCAGCCTGGCGCTGCATCTGACTGGTGCGGATCTGCAAGTGGAGATCCTGACGACGTGCCTGCTGGATTTGCCGCACGGCATCACCGAGAACGTGCATCCAGAAGGGACCACGCTGGATGGTCCCTTGACCGTTCGTCGGTTCCCCGTGGATAAGGCCGATATGCGGCATTTTGGTATGCTTAACGACCTTGTTATCGGCGGTACGGCGTTGACGCTTGCCGAGGAGCGGCAGTTCATGACGCGGCATGTAACCAGCCCCTCCATGATCCGTTACCTTACCTCACACACTGACGCTTACGACCGCTTTGTGTTCATCCCCTATCTGTTCGGCACGACCTGTTTCGGTGTGATGAGTGTGCCGCACAAAAGCATTGTGATTCCGTGCTTTCATGATGAGGGCTATGCCCGCCTCCAACTCGTCCAGCGTATGGCGTCTGCGGCTCACCGTTTCGTTTTTAACGTGGCGGCGGAGCAACGCTTCGCCATGCAGCATCTCCATATCCCGTCTGAACGTGGCGAGACGATCGGTCTGGGGGTCGAAACCGATATCGCGGGCGACGCCGCGCGTTTCCGCAACCGGTTCGATCTGCATACCCCGTTCCTGCTGTACGTCGGCCGACGCGACACCACCAAGAATGTACATACACTGATCGCCTATTTCCTGCGTTACAAGCAGCTGCATCCCGGCCCGCTCAACCTGGTATTGATCGGGGCTGCACCGCTGCCGGTAGCCACCCGCCATCCCGATCTGGTGGATCTCGGATTCGTCAGCGAGCAGGAAAAGTTTGATGCCTATGCGGCTGCCACGGTTTTCTGCCAGCCGTCGCTTAACGAGAGTTTCTCATACGTGCTGATGGAAGCCTGGCTGTGCGGGACGGCATGCCTGGTGCATGAGGGCTGCGAGGTAACGCGCGACCATGTTGTCGACAGCGGTGGCGGGTTGTATTTCAAAAGCGCTGACGACTTCGGCGGTGCCATCGATCGTCTGGTTGACGACGAGCCGCTGCGATGCGTGATGGCGAAAGCGGGGCGTCGCTACGTTCTGGAAAATTACGCCTGGCCAAGAGTCATCGACCGGTTCAAAGCTGCGTTCACAATCTGATCACGGGGATCCCTGTACCGCCTCGTCCCATTTGCGCTGCTGTTCGCGGATAAAAGCGTCGACGTCATCG
>Ga0100401_1003837_pt1 | contig 11302 bp, 13 predicted proteins | sample CryGeymeta201525_FD_80421 | JGI IMG/M metagenome (GOLD analysis project Ga0100401, IMG submission 80421) | Groundwater microbial communities from Crystal Geyser aquifers in Utah, USA - Crystal Geyser metaG 2015-25 | ecosystem: Environmental > Aquatic > Deep subsurface > Groundwater | place: USA...
AAAAACCAGAAACTAAAAACCAGAAACTAAAAACCAATTTACCCCGTTCACAGTATAATACAATTTAAAATTTAAAATTTTTTAATTTCAACAAAACATCTTATTTTTAAAGCCAAATAATTGAAATTTCAACAGCATGATAATAAGAATTTTAATTTTCATTAGCAGAATATTTATTGGAATAGTTTTTATGTTTTCGGGCTTTATTAAAGCCGTTGACCCATGGGGCTCTGCATATAAATTTAAAGAATATTTTGAAGCACTCGGAATGGAAGCATTTATTCCTTATGCACTTACATTTTCAATAATACTGATTGGAGTAGAATTTATTGTTGGGTTTTGCTTATTTTTCGGTTTAAAATTCCGGCTTGCCACTTGGGGAGCATTATTGTTTATGCTTTTATTTTTACCTTTAACATTATGGTTAGCAATTTCAAACAAAGTTTCCGACTGTGGTTGCTTTGGCGATGCAATAAAACTTACAAACTGGCAAACATTTTATAAGAATGTTATAATAATAGTTCCAACAATTATACTTTTTATTTTTCAGAAAAGGGCAAAGCCATACTGTTCTTGTATAAAGCAATGGCTTTTATCGGGAATAGGCGTTGGAATAGTTGCTTTTGTAATATGGTATTCCTACTCTCACCTCCCATTAATTGACTTTTTACCTTATAAAGTTGGAAATAATATTTCAGAAATGATGAAAATACCCGATGGAATGCCAAAAGATGAGTACGAACAATTTATTACATTAAAAGATACAACAAAGAACAAAACAATTGAAATCCCTGTTAGCACTTATTCCGGAGACTCAATATACTGGGGAACCGGAACAAAGTACAAATATATAAGTATATCTGATGCAAAACTTGTTAAAGAAGGATATAAAACTCCGATTCACGACCTTACAATTAATACCGCAAGCGGTGAAAATATTTTAGATTCGGTTTTAGCAATTGATAATTATACTTTTATAATTATTTCTACAAAACTCGAAAAATCAGATGTCTCAAAAACTAAAGAAATTTATGAACTTGCAAGATGGGCTTCGTCAAAAAATTTATTGTTTATAGGTCTAACTTCATCGCTGAAAGAAGATATAAATAAATATATAACTAATACTCAAGCATCCTTTATGATTTATAATTGCGATGAAATAACTTTAGAAACAATTATCAGAGCAAATCCTGGAATAGTGTTATTAAAAAAGGGAACTATTATAGCAAAATGGCACTATAACGACATTCCAACACCTAAAGAATTTGAAAAAGAATATTTAACAAAATAAAAAATGAGAAAAAAAATTGCAGCAGGAAATTGGAAAATGAATACTAACATACAAGATGGTATTACATTAGCAAAAACATTAAATGATTTTGCTAAAAATTTTAATAACAAGGGGAAAGGAATTATAATAGCACCACCTTTCACACATTTATATTCAATTTTACAACAAGTTGATACAAATAAAATTTCAGTATCAGCCCAAAACTGTGGGGCATGGGAAAAAGGTGCATATACAGGCGAAGTATCTGCCGAAATGTTAAATTCAATTGGTATAAAATACTCAATAATTGGACATTCCGAACGTCGCCAGTATTTTAATGAAACCAATGAAACATTATACACAAAAGTTAAACTTTGTTTAAAAAATTCAATAACTCCAATTTTTTGTATTGGCGAAAAACTTTCGGAACGTGAATCGAATGTACATTTTGAAGTTATAAAAAAACAATTAAACGAAGGGTTATTTCAATTAAATCCCGAAGATTTCTCAAAAATAATTATTGCCTACGAACCAATATGGGCAATAGGTACAGGCAAAACTGCTTCACCTGCACAAGCTCAGGAAATTCATAATTTTATTCGTAAATTAATTTCAGGAAAATACGGCGTAACAATATCCAACGAAACAACAATTTTATATGGTGGTAGCTGTAACGCTGCAAATGCAAAAGAATTATTCTCTCAACCCGATGTTGATGGCGGTCTTGTAGGTGGTGCTTCACTAAAAACAAATGAGTTTATTGAAATAATTAAAGCGTTGTAAAGGATTTGCGGTATGTCCGATTTCGAAGCACTTCCTGTCAAGCTCCCCACTTTTTTAGTTTCTTAAATTCTATGGCCACCTATAAAATTCTTACCTCGTTGTGTAATTACATAAGCTTGATTGGGGGCATTGGGATTATCTGGAATAGTATAACTAATCAAATGATTATCTTTAAGAGGTTTCACATAATCATCCCTATACCTTTCCTTACTTTTATAACATAGAGTAGCTGCAAGTTCTTCCAGATTTACTGGCTCAAGTGTAAGCAATAACGTACTCAATATTATCTTCCCTCTTTTCTTTAATAACTCCCCACTCTTTTCCTCCCAACTCCCCACTTTTTTCAATTGTTTTATTTGTATGTTGTTGTTTATCAAGAATCTTATCTTATCTAACTCCCCACTTTTTTCTTCCCACAGCTTTACCATTTCTATTGCTAACAAGTCCTTATCTGCTATCTCCTTTAATTCTAAGTTTAATGGCAGGTTCTTTAATAAATTCAGTTTTTGTTCGCTTATTTGAGCAGCTGTTAACTGGGCTAAACCTATCAGCATGCTAAATCTATCACCAATTCTTTCTACTACTATTGGAATAGTTGTAACAAAAGGATCATCTTCAATGAAAGAAGGTCTGGCGCCAGAAGTATAAAAATTCAGATATTTACTGATATTTTTAACTCCGGATCCAATTTCGTCTGCCCAATTCAGTTCGCTGAAAAACCGTCTGATGTTTGGATTTTTAGGTTCTGCACTAAATGTATCTAAATCCAATGGGCCGGTGAACCTTGGCTTGTTAGGGTTTTTTGCTTCTACACGGTCCTTATAAATAATAATCTCGCTTGCCAGTGCAGTATTATATTCTCTATGTATAATTACATTGGCTACTAGTTCCCTGAATATTAATTCCCTCAAATCTTTTCTCTGATCTCCTTCAATAAAGAACTTTTCAGGCCATTTTGTCTTTACAAAATCTAAAATTGTCATGTAAGTATCCACAAGATTTGTTCGCAAAGGAGGCAGGCGGTCATCCCAGCGATCAAGATTTTCCCTGCGAACCATTACATCAATCTTATAAGCAGGTAAAATATTACCAATGGTTTCATCTTTACCAAAAACCAAAGCAGCAGCCAATGTTAGTCCTTCTTCGCCCGTGTTAAAATCTTTTCTGATGAAATTTACATCACGGAGTATTCTGTCGTTTGAAGCTGTGAGCCATGGATGGGTGGTGTTTATGGCAGCAATCAGCTTTCTGACTTTATCAAATACATCCTGACTCAGATGTTCCATCTTTAATTTAGGGAATATTTGTGTCTCAGTAAAACTCTGTCTTTTCCTGAAATAAATTTCACTGATTTGCCTCTCATCAGGTACCCTGAAATCGCTGTCATTTTCACGGTCGAATATAATTCCGGCATGTTTATGAACCAAAGAACTTATAGGTACACGAATGTAGAGAAGTTTTTTATTTTCATATTCTGCTTCTCTAACAGGCAAAGGATAGGGTGGGTTTACAACATCGGGGTTGTTTAATGCAGTGACTATATCTTTTTTTAGTTGTTCAATATTGTCATCCGGTAATCCTAAAATAACACCATCATCTGTTAAACCTAATAAAATGATACCGCCTTCTTTATTTAAAAAGGAAACAATGGTGTCGTAAAATGAATCCGGCACCCCATTTTGAGCTTCCTTAAACTCAATACGGGTACCCTCACCTTCTCCTATCAGTTGTTTTATTTCTTGCTCTGTAAGCATTCCTCCATTTTTTAAATTATTCATCCTCCTCCCCATTCTCCAACTCCTTCCCCATCCTATACTTTATATCATAATTGATGATAAAATCCAACTCCTCTGCTGTAAAACCGTAATGCTTTGCTAATGCAATATCGATTTCATCAATTATTTCCTTTGATAAAGCAGGATTAAATGTTTCAATATGCACGTTACTGTCATACGAAGCACTATCCCACCACTGACAGCAACCGCCTGTTGGCAGCTGGTGTTCTGTTTTTCCAGTCTTGTAAACCATTGTCAATATACAGTTTTCGTGTCATTGTCATTTTACTTTCTTTATTTTCTATCGGCTCGTGTGTCAGTGTTTTTAATTTTTTATGTGTCGGCAAATTTTTTAAAACAATTTCTCTCTGTGTGTTGGCTTTGCTAGCTCTTTGACAAAGCTTTGGTTGTAGCGTTGGCTCGTGAGGCTTTGGTAATGTGCTTGCAAAAATAAGAAATTAAACTCAATGTTGAAAACTTTTTTTGTAAAATTGTGTTTGTATAAAATATTTTGACTAAATTTGTCCATTGTAAATTTTTTATGATGAAAACTATTGGCCAAATAATTCGTGAAAAAAGAGACGAAAAGGGTTTACTACTAAGACATTTAGCTGCTCAAATTGATATTGATCAAGCATTACTGAGTAAAATTGAAAGAGGTGAACGAAAAGCAACTAAAGAACAGATTCTAAAGTTTGCACAAGTTCTTGAATTAAATAAAGACGATTTAATGTTACAATATCTGAGTGAAAATATTGCATATGAAATTATTGAAGAAAAAAACGCACTTGATGTTCTTCATGTTGCAGAAGGAAAAGTAGTGTACTTACGTAAACAAAATAAACACAAATAAAAATGGAACTGGATATAATTTTTAATAAGAGTTGTGAAGTAATGAGTGAACTGCCTGATAAGTCTGTTAATTTAATGGTTACATCACCTCCTTACAACATTGGAATAGATTACGGCAATAAATATGTCAATGGTAAAGTGGTTGGTAGTAAAGGAGTAAAGTATTCAGATAACTTACCTGAAGAACAGTACAGAAAAATGCTGAAGAATGTTATTGATGAAACAAGAAGAGTTTTAAAAGATGATGGTCAAATTTGGTTCAATATAAAAAATCGTTACGATGGCAAACAAGTCATTCCTCCGTTTTGGGTGATGGATTTGTTTGAAGGAATGTATTTGAAAAATCTTGTCATCTGGAATTATGACTGGGGAGGATCAACGAATAAAAGATTTGCTCCTCGTTATGAGTATGTTTTTTTCTATACGAAAAACAAAGACGAATACACTTTCAATTTGGATGAAGTTAAAATTCCGTCTTTGAATTTTCGTCCTGACCGTTATAAAACGCAATTAAAGAATCCAAGTGATGTCTGGAGAATGGCACTTGTAAGTGGAAATGAAATTGAACGCACAAATCACCCTGCACAATATCCTGAAGAATTAATTGAGAGAATTATTTTGACTGGAACCAATGAAGGTGAAATTGTTTTAGACCCGTTTATGGGAAGTGGAACTACTGCTGTCGTGGCAAAACAATTAAATCGCCATTATGTTGGATACGAAATTGTGAAGGATTACATTGAAATGGCAAATATTAGGATTGAAAAAAAATCAAAAAACAAAATTTTAAATCTTTTTGGTTATGAAGCATAAATTTTCAGAGAACATTAATATTGAATTTGGCGACTGTCGTGAACTTATCAAAGGATTAAATGATGAAAGTATTGCATTGACTGTAACCTCGCCACCCTACAACTTGCAAAAAAATTATGGCACTTATAAAGATGATGTGAGTTTGGAAAAATGGGAAACACTAATTTCTGAAATTGGGAAAGAGGTTTATCGTGTTTTAAAGCCTAATGGGAGTTTCTTTTTGAATGTGTCTCCGATTCCTGACAAAAAAACCAAAGAAATTATACCGCTTGATTCTATTGTATATTACTTAATGAAAAAACAAGGATTCCATTTGCGAAATAAAATCATTTGGCATTTCAACAATATGCAGAATTGTGTAAATCGTTTGAGTGGTCGTTGGGAAGCGGTGTTGTGGTTTGTAAAAGATATTGACAATTATATTTTCAATTTGGAAGATATTCGTGTACCTTATATTACTAAAAACGATAAGCGTTTAGAAGGAGGCAGTGGTAGAAACCCGACTGATGTTTGGAATCTTGATAATCCTGAATCTGATTTTTGGTATTTCAATCGTGTAAACAACATGACGAAAAATAAAATGGGATTGACTGAACATCCTTGCATTTATCCATTGTCAATGATTGAAAGAATAATCAAAATGTCAACAAATATTGGCAACACTGTTTTAGACCCATTTTTAGGTAGCGGAACTACTTTGGTTGCGGCACACAAACTTGATAGAAAAGGAATCGGCTTTGAACTTGACCCAAAGTTTGATGAAATAATTCAGAAGCGTTTGAAACAAGAAGCTGTTGCTAACTGCTACAAACTTTTTACTTAATATTTTCTATAACAGTTTTGTAAAGGGAATTCCATTCTCCATTAGGATAATTTGAAAACTCTTTAAGATAATTTTTATTCTGTTCACAAAATGAAATCACGTAATCATACTGGTAAAGAGCATGAATGAAAATCAAAATTTTTGCGAAGTAAAAATTTTCATTGTCTCCTGAAGAAAATAATTTCTTGATTTCTTTGATGTTATACTCTTGACAAATAGGACAATCGCAATTCAGATTTTTTATTTTGGAAAGTTTCAAATACTCCCATGGATTTTGTTTGTCAATGAATTGAAGTTTTGAATTGACTAAAGGCACAAGCATTTTTGACTCTGTAAGTCCTTCCTGGTCTCCGTCATTTGCTCTCCGCCATGCACTGTGGCAATCAGAAGAAGTAGCTCCAAAATGAGTAATTAAAGGAATAAGAGAAATATTTCCTGCCCCCAAAACATGTAATTTGCGATTATTAATTTTTGCTGCAGTGTTTTTTGTGAGTTGCGAAACAATCCAAAGTGATTTTAATTTTTGATTAAAACCTTCAGGTACAGTCCATAATTCATTTAGAAGTTTCTTGGTGTCTGCAATGCCTCCCAAGCCAAATCCATGAAATTGATAATTTTCTTTCTGCTCCAACTTTAAAATGTCGTCAATGTAATTGTCAAAACTTTTGAAACTGTATCCGTGAAGTGGTGCGATAATATCTTGCTTATGTTTATTTTCTTTCACACACTCAATAGTCGTTTTCAGAATTTCAAAATTCAACTTTTCATTATTTACAAAACCTTTTGATAATTCCTGATACACTTTGCTTTCTCCTTCACCTTTCTTGTGAGTGTATTTCAAAGCGAAATCAAGAGCCACAACCAAATTAAAATTTAGTTTCTCTGAAAACTGTAAATACAATTCAACAATGCTATTTAGTGAATCTTTGTTGATGTTGTTTTCATTGATAAGGTCACGAAGAATGTTTCCTGTTCCGCTATCCAAAATGTAATGCTTAATGAAATCATCAAGTTCTGTCTTTACATTTTCGGGTTGTCTTTTCTTTTCAATGAAATTTGCTTTTACAAACTTTAGAAAATCTTTAATGTCAGAATATTCCAAAATGTTTTTTAAAACACTAGTATCAAACGATGGTGTAGATTGTAAACTTAGGTAATAGTAATTGAGCAAAATACCGATGTGCTTTGTTTTGATTTTATCAAGGTGAAGTAAGAATCTTGAAACATTCGTGCCGCCGCCACCTAAATTATTTGTTGCGAAAAATATATGCATTATTTATTGTTGTTTATTGTTTTAATAAGTTCTTCAAAGCTACCCATCTCTGTAAGTGAAGGATAGAATTTTTCACTAAAACCGACCTTCTTTATTGTTCCATCTTTTCTCTCAACAAAATCACCTTCTCTTGTTTTGCGGTAATATTCATCTGAACCTTTCAAAAGAATTTCGTGAAGTTGTTCAGATGTTTGATAAAAAATTCCTTTCATGCAAGGAAAATCAACCCAATGAACATAAAAAACAGGTCGGTCCAATTCACTAAAAATTATTTTGAGTTGCTTTGCAACTTTCTCTTTGTCCAATGTCAGTGACCCCTCGTAACATTCTCTCCCAGGCCTCATTCTGTATGTGAGTAAGAAGGGCGCAGCATGATACTTAAGTTCAATGTAGCCAATTATTTCTTTGCTGTTATCAAGAATCAGCAAGTCAGGATAACGTCTGTTTTTAAGGTCTGCACGAATAATATTTATGCTTTGTGTTTTGAAATACTCAATGAAAATTTCTTCCAAAAGTTTTCCAAGTTGAACATCTAACCCTTTTACAGATTTATTTCTTGGCTTCATAAAATACTTGTAGCATTTTTTACATTCATCTTCCAAGTATGGAATCTTTTCAAAAAAATCTTGTCTAGCTGGATATGTGTCATTTGCTTCAAGTGTTTCATACATTTCTTTAAAGCACCCATGATTTATCTCACCATATTTAAATTGACTTTCAAAAAGTTCTACATTCTTGAAGTATTCAGTAGTTCGTTCTTTTCCTAAGGTTATTAATCCTTTATATAATATTTCGCTTTTATTCATACTAGCAAATATAGAGTTTAAAATTGAGAAAATGGCTCTTTTAATTTTGCCGAAGCATTGGCTTTGCGTGTCGGGACAAAAACAAATGTGCCATTTGTGCGGCTGGCTAAAATTGTTTTAAAAAATCCCGCCAAGTCGGGACAAGTTGTGCGGTGGGCAAAAAATAAAAAACATCGGGTCGGCTTGAGTGTCGGCTTTCTTGTCTTGTCAATATTTCGTTTTTCTGTCCTTTCACAATGGTTTACTTTTCAATTTTTAGTACTATCGTTTCTGTTTCCTACACTTGCTGCCAACTCGTTTATATATATGATAATACTACATAAAACTTACCATTTTTGGATGGCTTTGTGTAACTAATGTTACATTTATTTTTACAAAAATACGATTTTTTAATCTAAAATAAATTATCAAAAGCAAAAATTATTTTTGTTAATATTCAAGCCAAAAAAAACATTTCTGGCAATTCATTTACCAATATATAATAACCTTTCCCTTTGTTGTAAACCTGAATATTATTGTTTAGGCACATCTGTAAAAGTACCTTCAGTTACAGCTTTAGTATTTGCACTATTATTTTCATCTGCACAGGTAAAGTTAAAAGTTCCTGAAATTTTTTTGTTAACGGTATCAATTTTAGTAACAATCACACTACCATTTATTGCATCAAAATGTACAACAGTTCCTGTTGGTCCAGTAGAGTAACTGGCTTTGGCAGCACCCGGAGTTGGAAAATTTGTTGTAAACTGAAATGTGCCAATAGTATCGCTAAAAAACTGCAAACTCCAGTTTTTCCAAATATCGTTTGCATCAGAAGTATTTATAGTAATAGAGTAACTGTTACTTGGATTTGTAAGATACATATATGACACATTTGCATTAAACAATTCGCCATCAACCTTTGCAGAAAAATTATATGTCGGATTATTTGGAGTAGTATTAGTATTTTTATCGTCTTTTTTACACGAATTAATACCTAATAATCATTGAAACTGTAATAAGAACAAAAAATAAAAATCGTAATGTTTTCATAATTATATGATTTTAATAATTTATAATAAATACTCATAATTTAACAATGAACAAATATACAAAATAATATAAGTTTTACAAATTATTAAAATCTTATAAAAAATTACTAATTGAACGTAATTGTTAAAAAAAGAAATTATCTTTGTGGTCATATTACTTATGTGTTGCAAAAACACTAATAACGGATTTGAATAATAGACAAAATGTACAAAAATAAATAATTTCAATATGATGATAGATGAGGGTAAATATATGCACCTATGGCTAAAGTATTCGGCTGTAATTCGCGTGCTTTTAAAAAACACTGAGAATAAAAATCAAAAGATTCAACTTTACAAACATGAATTTGAACATACCGGACACAAAAAAAACGCTGATTTTTCGTTTAGCTTCGATTTATTAAATGGGAAAGCGGTAAATGTTGTGAGCTCTACAAGTATTGCTCACGACCTTTGGCAGGTTTTAGATAATAATCCAGCTACAAGAATTTGGATGAAAGACCATAAAATTAAAATAAGTATAGGAAAATCGTTTGAATTGCAGTTTGAAAAGATATTAGAAGAATAAAAAGAATTTATTATTGCTCGGTAATGATTGCCACGAGCTAAAGCTCGTGGCAAACATAGCAAATACAAAACGGCTTTAGCCGAAACAATAAAACAACTAACTGTAGCTAAAGCCAAATCAAAATCTTAATTAATCCTCACACTAAATGTCGTGGCAAATATAATAAATTCAAACCCGAACAATAACGAGTATTTTAAAAACATTAAATTTATATTTTGAATCAAAATGTAATTGAAATATATACCGATGGAAGTTGCCACAACAATTATAACATTGGGGCATGGGCATCAATATTGTTAGTTGCTAATAAAAAAACAATTTTTAAAGGTACCGCTCAAAACACAACACACAACAGAATGGAATTATTGGCGGTAATTAAAGCCATAGAGTTCTCAAATGAAAATTACAAGCATTCATTGTTAAAAATATATACCGATAGCCAGTATGTATTTCGAATTCCTGAAAGAATGGAAAAATTAAAAAAAAATAATTTTCATACAAAAAAAGGAATTCCTTTACACAATAACGATTTAGTGCAAATTTTAATTCGTCAAATTGAAGAAAATACAATTGAATTTATTAAAGTAAAAGCACATCAGAAAACAGAATCTGATAATATAAATTATAATACTGAAGTGGATAAAATAGCACGCCAAGCGGTTAGAGATGTCGTTAAAAATACCTATTAACTATAATCAAAAGGGAATAATGTTTTTTACCTTTATAACTCACCTATCCTTTGGAGTTGGGAGTGAGGTCATAAAGAAATAAAAAACTCAATCCGATATCGGATTCATTTTGCAAACCTGCCTACATTCAGTATAAAAAATTCACAATCTGTTTTTTAACATTTGGGGTTAATATAATTTCAATTAATTTTATGGTTTGAAATTCATAAAAAAATCACTAAAATATAAAAACATGACACACCAAAATGATGATAATGAAAGTTTAAGTCCACAAGAAATTAAATTTAACGATTTAATTAAACGCGGCGACGATTTATTTAGCATTAGCATTTATCGTTATGCAAAAGACTGGTATGCAAGAGCATTAGAACTTCATGTAAACGATAAGTTAGCTGGACAAAAATTAAACGAATTGTCTGTAAAACAGAAATTTGAACAAAAAGCAATACTTACAATTTTAGTTGTTGCAGTTGTAATTATTGGAGTTGTTTGGATTATGAATATTTAGTGTCTGTCCATAATGTCCGATTTTTTCGTTATGCTCGTTTTGAAAACAGTCATTTACTACAGTAAACTCCTTGGTTTTCAAAACTTCGCATGCCTCAAACTCGAACATTATGAA
>Ga0100401_1003838_pt1 | contig 11302 bp, 9 predicted proteins | sample CryGeymeta201525_FD_80421 | JGI IMG/M metagenome (GOLD analysis project Ga0100401, IMG submission 80421) | Groundwater microbial communities from Crystal Geyser aquifers in Utah, USA - Crystal Geyser metaG 2015-25 | ecosystem: Environmental > Aquatic > Deep subsurface > Groundwater | place: USA...
GACCATCCAACTGAATCAGGCGAACAGGCAACATTTCTCTGACAAGAACCAGCACTACCAAAACCTTTAGTAGCAAAATCAAAAACATTTCGATAACCATGTGTAACTCTGTTAATTGTTATTTCACCACTAAAAGAAACATCGGCAGGTTCGTAATATTCTAAAGTAACTGCATCACCCTGAATTAAAGTTGTTGCAAATTGTTGCGATGCTGAATTGTTTTCACTTGTAAACGAACCCAACACTTCTGAATGATTTTCGTTATATAAAAAAAACGTTGCTCCAGTTGGTAAAATATATTTACTAAATCCAAAATTCAATGTATAAGCACCTTGCGAATAAATTCTCAAACGCCAAAGTTTGTCACCATTGGGTAAATATTCCCATTGTCCCGAATTGTCTAAAGAATAGTTTACATCTAAATTTTGCCCGAAACGCCAAGGGATTTCCTTATTGTTTTGGTTTTCTAAATCTTCGGCTTGCAGTAAACTTACGTTTACCGGCTCCATCATTTCTGTAGGAATAGATTTTTGCAACACAGACGATAATTTCTTATCGAAACTTAAAGGTTTCCCGCCATAACTAATTTGTGCAAATAAATTTCCAATTAAAAATAAATTTAAAATAACAACTAACACTAAAAGTTTAATTTTTCTTATAATAATTTGATTTTAATAATTATACATTAATTTAGATTCATAGTTTGGAAACATAATTACAAGTGTTTTAGTGTTTGGGTATTGTATGCTACTTAAATTGAACAACATTGTTTTTTCTATTTGCTTTCCACATTCTAAACTACCAGACGTCTTTGTTATGTATAAGGATGCTTTGGGAGGTAAACTTTTTAAATAATTTCCGTTAAATTCTATATTTATTTCATCATCGCTGCAACCAACATAAGAAAAAACAATAGTTAAAATACTATCTGCAATTGTTGCAGTTTTTACAGTAAATTCTTTTTTGTAATTGATATAATCAAAATTTTTATTTACAATTACCTTTTTAACTGGAATTTGTGATGTTGATGAAGACTTTGTCTTTTCAACATTTTTTGCTGATTTACAACTATTTGCCATTAAAAATGGTACTACAATTAATATTAAACTTAAATAATTCATAAAATCAAATTTTATTTTGCGAAATATAAAAATTAAATTCAATAATAGCAAATATCTAAAACGATTTAGCGTAATTGATTATTATTGAAGAAGATTGGGAAGGCAAGATTAAGAAGCAAAGATTGATAAAACAAGATTGAAGAAGATTGAAGAAGATTGAAGAAGATTGAAGAAGATTGAAGAAGATTGAGAAGAACCTGCGAACAATTAAACAATGAACCTAAAACGCTGTGGTTGTTTCCTAAAACATGTAGCTTGAAACCTAAAACATGCATGCTGTTTGTAAAAACAAATTATAGTAGAAATTATTTTTTAAATTTTAATATTTCTTCAAGCCGTATCATTTCATCGCGATACATTGCTGCTTCAATAAAATTTAATGTTTTTGCTTCTTTTTCCATCTTTTTGCGGGCAGAATCAATTGCTTTTATTATTTGGTTGCGGTTCATATATTTTAATACAGGGTCGGCTGCAAAATCAACATTATCGTTTTCGATATATGCTTTACCTTTTGAGCCATGTTTTAATTCGCTTAATGCAGATTTTGCTGTTCTTACAATTTGTTGGGGAGAAATATTATTTTCAGTATTATATTTAATTTGTTTTTCGCGACGACGTTCAGTTTCGTCAATAGTTTTTTGCATCGAATCGGTAATTTTATCGGCATACATTATAACTTTCCCCTTTAAATGACGTGCCGCACGTCCTGCAGTTTGGGTTAAAGCACGTGCCGAACGCAAAAAACCTTCTTTATCGGCATCTAAAATTGCAACAAGCGAAACTTCAGGCAAATCCAAACCTTCACGTAATAAATTAACACCTATTAAAACATCAAAAACTCCATTATGTAAACCCTCCATAATTTCAACACGTTCAAGTGTTTCGACATCCGAATGAATATATCGGCATTTTATATTAAACTTTGTAAGATATTTTGTCAACTCTTCTGCCATACGTTTTGTGAGTGTTGTTACAAGAACTTTTTCTGTTAATTTTACACGTTGTTCAATTTCGTCCATTAAATTATCAACCTGATTTAAACTTGGGCGAACTTCAATTATTGGGTCAAGAATACCTGTTGGGCGAATAACCTGCTCGGCAACAATACCTTCGCTAAGTTGCAATTCGAAGTCTGCTGGAGTAGCACTAACAAAAATTACCTGATTAATAATTCTGATAAATTCATCGAGTTGTAATGGACGGTTATCGGCAGCAGCCGGAAGCCGGAAACCATATTCAATTAAATTCTTTTTTCGGGCAGTATCGCCACCATGCATACCTTTTATTTGTGGAACTGTAACATGACTCTCGTCAATAATTGTAATAAAATCATCGGGAAAATAATCGAGCAAACAAAAAGGACGTGTTCCAGGCTTTCTGCCATCAAAATATCTCGAATAATTCTCAATACCCGAGCAATAGCCAAGCTCTTTAATCATTTCCAAATCGAAAGTTACACGTTCTTCAATTCTTTTTGCTTCAATAATTTGCTCCTTTGCTTTAAATGCTTCAATTTGCAAAAACAAATCATCCTGAATTTCTTTAATAGCTTGATTAACACGTTTTTTTGAAGTTACAAAAATATTTGCCGGAAAAATTCTTTGTGTTTGATGTTTTTCAATAGTAACACAACTAACAGGGTCAATTGTTAAAATCTCTTCAATTTCATCGCCATAAAAAATAATTCTTGAGGCAAAATCATCATAAGCAATAAAAATATCAACAGTATTACCCCGAACCCGAAAAGTACCGCGTGTAAATTCATTTTCGGTACGTGAATACAAACTGTCAACAAAATTTCTTAAAAGTACATCGCGACTAATTTGCTGTCCAACAGCTATTTCAATCACACTATTATGAAAATCTTCGGGATTTCCAATACCATAAATACAACTAACCGACGAAACAACAATAACATCTCTCCTGCCCGATAACAAAGCAGAAGTTGCACTTAAACGAAGCTTCTCGATTTCATCGTTAATTGACAAATCTTTTTCGATATATGTATCAGATGAAGGCATATATGCTTCGGGCTGATAATAATCGTAATAAGAGACAAAATATTCAACTCTGTTTTCAGGAAAAAACTGTTTAAATTCGCTGTATAATTGTGCTGCAAGAGTTTTATTGTGGCTTAAAACAAGTGCCGGTTTTTTTATTTGTTCTAACAAATTTGCAATAGTAAAAGTTTTTCCTGAACCAGTAACACCGAGCAATGTTTGATATTTTAATCCAATATTTACACCATCAACTAATTGCTTAATAGCATCGGGCTGGTCGCCGGTGGGAGAAAAAGGAGATATTAATTTAAAATCCATAAACTATTTTTAGGTTTCAGGTTTTAGGTTTCAGGTTTTGGGTTTTGGGTTTCAGGTTTCGGGTTTTCAAAACCAAAAACTCGAAACCAAAAACTCGAAACTAAAAACCTAAAACCGTAAACAATGAACAAGAATAACAATGGTCACACAATAGTTAACACAATGGTCACACAATTGTTTTCTAACTGCATTACAAATGCTGACAATTGTATGACTATGTATGACAAAGTATGACAATAAACAATGTGCAATGAAGCAATATAACAATAAACAATGAACAATCAAACAACGAACAATGAAACAATTTAACAATTTAACAATTGAATTACTATGAATTACTATGAATGACAATTGTATGACCATGAACAATGAACAGTTTTCGTTTTTCAAAAGAAAGCTAAATCATCAATCACATTATCTCCTGCTTTTTCGTTTAACCTCTTAACTAATTCAGTTCTAATCATAAATAATTCCTGACGAATAATTGAAGATTGAATTTTAACATATAATTTTCGGTTAAATATTTTTATTTCGAGAGTACGGGCAGCAATTTTTTCGCCAACAATATCCGACCATCCATTAATAACTTTAACTTCTCCTAATTTTCCCTGAAGTTTAAATGCTTCAACATATTCTTTTATTACTTCACTTATAGAACGAGTGTTTGAACGTCTCATAAAATTACTCCTTTTTCTAAATTAAAAATTGAATAGTCTGATTTTACAGGCTCTAATACTCTTTCGATTCGCTGTTTGTCGGTATCAGTTATAAAAATCTGACCAAAGTGATGTTCACCAACCAATTGCATAAGTTGAGCTACACGAAAATTATCTAATTTGTCGAAAATATCATCAAGCAATAAAATTGGTAAAACATTATTTTTTTGTTTAATAAAATCGAATTGAGCAAGTTTTAACGACAACAGAAAACTTTTTTGCTGTCCTTGCGAGCCATTAGTTTTAATAGGGAAATCGTCTATTTTAAAAATCAAATCATCTTTGTGGATTCCGCAAGTTGTATATTGCATAATGTTATCTTTTTCAATTGAATTTTTAAGTAAATTTAATAAATTTTCATTTTCTAATTGCGATTGATAAATAATATCAATATTTTCCGATTCGCCGGAAATTCTGTTATAAAATTCTTTAAACACAGGAATTAAATTTTCGATAAAATTATTTCGAACCTGATAAATTGGCTGAGCATAAGTTGCCATCTTTTCATCGAAAACTTCAAGAGTTTCAAAATCAATATGTTTTTTTTGATAAAAATCTTTTAACAATATATTCCGTTGTTTGAGTAATCTGTTGTAATTTAATATATTATTCAGATATATTTTATCGTATTGAGAAATCACATTATTTAAAAACTTTCGTCTTTCATCGCTCCCATCAGAAATTAAATTTGTATCATAAGGCGAAACAATAACTAAAGGTATAAATCCAATATGGTCGGCTAATCGCGAGTATTCTTTTTTGTTACGCTTAAATTGTTTGTGTGAATTAAGTTTAACACCACAAAAAATATTTTCTTCGGTTTCTTCTAAATCATACGAGCCATTAATAACAAAAAAATTATCGTTTCGTTTAATGTTATCAATATCCGATGAACTAAAATAGCTTTTACAAAACGATAAATAATATATAGCATCTAAAAGATTAGTTTTACCTGAGCCATTACTGCCTGCAAAACAATTAATTTTATTTGTAAAATTTAACGAAACTTCTGCAAAGTTTTTGAAATTTAAAAAATCAATATGTTTTAAAAAAAGTTTCATTGTTATAAACTGTAAAATTAGAAAAAATATAGAAATTTAGGCATTTTTCATAAACATTAAAAAGTAGTTTACACTTTTTTTATAAAAAGCACCGTAGTTGCTTAAGTTTATAGCAAAAATTAAAAAAATAACATTTAGCTACGTAGTAGCGACCTGTTAAAAGAACATTGTTTTACAGGACGTTCCTACGGAACTTAATACATGATGTGCATTCTTTATCTATAAACAGTTCATCCCTACGGGATTTATTCACAAAGAAAAAGTGTAAACCTTGAAATGAAAAATGTCAAAAAATCTGTAGCTACTCAACCACCAAAATAGTTGCCACGAATTACAATAATTCCCACTAAAACAGAAAATAAAATTCGTGATTTCGCTTCGTTAAGTTCACTAAATAGTGTCTGTCCATAATGGATAAATATTTAAAAAATCTTCATTAATCATTAAAAATGGCAAAATTTTAATTTTTTTGTTCATTTTTACGAAAAAATTTTTTGATTATAAAATAATTTGTAATTTCGGATATTAAAAAAACAATAAATTATGGGAATGCATATAGCTATAGCAGGCAACATAGGTTCGGGCAAAACTACACTAACCAAGCAGTTAGCAAAACACTATAAATGGGAAGCACATTACGAAGATGTAGAAGATAATCCGTATTTAAACGATTTTTACGAAGATATGCATCGTTGGTCGTTTAATTTGCAAATTTATTTTTTAAATAGCCGATTTAATCAGGTAGTTGAAATACGCAAAGCAAAGAAAACTGTTGTTCAGGATAGAACTATTTACGAAGATGCCTTTATTTTTGCTCCAAACCTGCATTCAATGGGCTTAATGTCATCACGCGATTTTGAAAATTATTTTAGTTTATTTAATTTAATGACTTCATTAATTCAGCCACCTGATCTTCTAATATATTTAAAAGCATCTGTACCACAATTAGTTGAGCATATTCAAAGTCGTGGAAGAAAATACGAAAACGGTATTCGTTTAGATTATTTAAAAAAACTTAACGAACGTTACGAAGCATGGATTTCGAGTTACAGCTTAAGCAAACTTTTAATTATTGATGTTGACAAAACTAATTTCAGTAAAAAAAACGAGGACTTAAGCGAAATAATTAATAAGATTGATGCCGAAATTTATGGACTTTTTCCTGTAAAATAATTAGCAACTGTCCATAAAGTCAAAGATTTTCAAAAATGAAAGCCCGAAACCTCAAGCCCCAAACTTGGAATTTGGGTCTAGGAATTTGGGGCTTTTACTATTATTACGATATTATAGACAGACACTAATTAGTGCCTGTCCATAAAGTCAGTGTCTGAACTATAATGTTCGAGTTTGAGGCATGCGAAGTTTTGAAAACCAAGGAGTTTACTGTAGTAAATGACTGTTTTCAAAACAAGCATAACGAAAAAATCGGACATTATAGACAGACACTAATTAGATTTTATTGAACTTATGTAACTACTTATTTTTTACATAAGCCCTATATATTATTTACAATTTGTTTACAAAGTCAATTAATAAATTTACAATTTCGGTGTATTTTCCTAAACTTAAATTTTCGGGTGTGTCTTCCGGGTTATGATATGGTCCTGTTTTACCTTGCGAATATATGAAAAAACTTTTAACGCCTGCATTATAAAAAGGTGCATGGTCGCTATTGTTCGATGCACCACGGGTTTTTATTTTAGGCAAGTATTTTTTTTCTTCGTTAATGGTTTTAAGCAATTCGTATTCTTTGTTAAAAACTGTGCTGTTAACTATTGTTATTCCATCTTCGCCACTTCCCAAAATATCCATATTTAATAAAAACTTGATTCTGCTTAATGGTATAAGTGGATGACTAACAAAATATTGTGAGCCAACTAAACCGATTTCTTCGCCTGTAAAAAAGATAAATGCAATTGTATATTTTGGTTTTTCTTTGCAAAATGTTTTATATAAATCAAGTATCATTGCAACACCGCTTGCATTATCGTTTGCACCACAAAAAACAGCATCACCAAGTTCGCCTATATGGTCGTAATGTGCGGTAAATGCAATTATTGAATCGCTGCTGCCGGGAATAATTGCAAAAACATTTCTCGTTTTATATTTATCAATTTGTTTTGATTCGAAATTTATTTCAATAAATGCAGCATTTGCCGGAAAGGAATATATAGGAATTTCCATGCTAACCCAGCTAATTGGTTTGTTGTCTTGTGTTTGCATCGTGTTTCTATTAACAAGGTTTATTACTCCTTTTGCATGTAATGTGTTTTCGTGAATAATGTTTTCAACAATAGTTTTAAGTGTCTTATCGTTTGTTAAACTTGTGTCAATTGTAATAAACGAGTTGTTTAAATTTTGAGTAAGAATTTCTTTGAAATTAGTTTTATCTGTTTTTACTATTGAATATTTTCCATCGCAACTTTTAGAGTTGGGGTGTATTATATATTCTTTGCCGCTTTTTAAAATCGTTGTGTCAATTTTTAAATTGCCTAAATTGGTAATTGCCGAAACTGGCATTCTAAATCTTTGAAATTCATATTTTGAAGAATTATTATTATTTTTCTTTAATTCCGAAAAAATAAATTTCGAAGCTTTTTTAACGCCATTGTTTGTATAACCTCTACCGTGATATTTGTTGGAACATAACGTAGAAATAGTTTGTTTCGCATAATTTATGTCCTGCCCAATAGCAGTATAAAAATCAGATAAGAATAAAAAACAAATAAAAAATAGTTTATTATACATGAAACGGGATAATTTTTTTTAGTTTAGAGTTTTTAGTTTTTGGCTGTTAGCAGTTGGCTGTAACCAAAAACTCTAAACCTTAAACTGGAAACTCTAAAAATATTTTCAAATAAAACGACATGAAATTAATTCTATAAAACTTTTAAATGTCTCTGAATCTTTATTTTTAATAGTATTATTAATTAAAATTTCAGCTTCTTCAAAACTGCTCATTCCATTTATCAAATCAATAGTTTTGTTATATAAATCGTTATTGTTAATAAATAAATCGCGTGTAAACATTATTCTGTCATTAATACTAATTGCCGATTTTATATTTTTAATTGGTTTATGTATTCGATTTGACGATAGATTATTATCTTGTGTTTGCAACGAGTCGGATAAAGTTTTTGTATTTGTTTTGCGAAATTGGTCAGAAATCGTTTTCGAACTTTGAGTATTTTGCTCTTTGTTTTTCAAATTTGTTTTGCTTTCGCTAACTGTTTCAAATAAAGTTAGTTCATCTTCAATAATCTTTTTTTCTTCTTCAATTATTGTTTTTTGTTTTGTCTTTTCCTCTATATTTATTTCATTATTAATAAGATGTTGTTCATTAAATATATTTTCGTTTGTGTTATTTGTTGTTTCAGAAAAATCAGTTTTAATAGATGTTGGTTCTTCATCTACAATTTCTTTAGTTAATGTTTTTTCTTTTATTTCAATATTGTTTAAATTAATATTTAATAAACAATCGTAAGCTTTTCTTAATTTTTCGAGAGCAATATCTTTTTCTATTGAAGAGAATTTCTTTTCTAAATTATTGATTAACGATTTTATTTCGTCAAGTAATTCAGTAATATCTGTAAATTTATTATTTTGGTTCATATTTATATGATAATTTTTTAATTGCTTTGTAATTATTTATTTTTGTAAAGTTAATCATTTGATATAAATCAACGAAATAAATTATGTTTTTAGAAAATACCGGAAAAGGAATTCCAAAAAAAGGTTGGATTGAAGTAATTTGTGGTTCAATGTTTTCCGGTAAAACAGAAGAACTTATCAGACGTTTAAAACGTGCTAAAATTGCTAAACAAAAAGTTGAAATTTATAAACCAAAAATTGATGTTCGTTATTCTGTTGATGAAGTTGTTTCGCACGACGAAAATGCAATTCAATCAACTCCAGTAGATTCGGCATCAAATATTTTGCTTATGGTTAGCAATGTTGATGTTGTTGGAATTGACGAAGCTCAATTTTTTGATGAAGCTCTGTTAGATGTTTGTAACAAATTAGCTAACAACGGTGTAAGAGTAATTGTTGCAGGATTAGATATGGATTTTATGGGAAAACCATTTGGTCCTATGCCTGCTATACTTGCTGCTGCCGAGTATGTTACAAAAGTTCATGCAATTTGTATGCACTGTGGAAATTTAGCTCATTATTCGTATCGAAAAGTTGAAAGTAATAAATTAGTGCTTTTGGGCGAAACTTTAGAATATGAACCATTGTGCAGAGATTGTTACAATAAAATTAAGAAATAAATCGTTTGTGGTCGAATAAAATTAAAAAACACAAATTCATTCGAGTGTAGTCGAATTAGAATAAAAAATTAAATATTATTCGATTGTAGTCGAATGTTATTATATTTGCAAAAAAAATAGATGATACAACGAAAGAAATATATTGATAAAATTAAGCCATTTATTGATAAACCTGTAATAAAAGCAATTACAGGAATACGTCGTTGTGGTAAAAGTACGCTATTAAAACAAATTGCAAATGAAATAGAATTACTTGGAGTAAATTCAGACCAAATAATTAATATTAATAAAGAACTTTTTGAATTTGATTTTATTCAAACATATACCGATTTACATAATTATATAACGAAAAAAGCAAGTCATAAGAATAAAAAGTATTATTTGTTTATTGATGAAATTCAAGAAATTGATGAGTGGGAAAAAGCCATTAGCTCATTTTTTGCTGAGAAAAAATACGATATCTATATTAGTGGTTCTAATGCTCATTTATTATCTTCTGATTTAGCTACACTTATTACTGGTAGATACATAGAGTTTAAAATTTATACTTTTACTTTTTCTGAGTTTAAAGAGATATATGAGAAAAATCATAAAATCAACAAAAATATTGATGTTTTTAGTGAGTTTGTTAAATACGGCGGTTTCCCTGGTATTCACAGTTTTAATTGGTCTGAAGAAATATTAAGACAATATCTGGAGTCAATTTATAATACTGTTGTTTTAAAAGATGTTGTTATGAGAAATCAGATAAAAGATGTATCAATGTTAAACTATATTCTTGATTTTATAGCACAAAATTGTGGCAATATTACAACAGCAAAAAGCATACATGATTTCTTTAAATCACAAAATCGTAATGTCAGCACCGATACTGTTTTAAATTATTTGCAATATGCTATAAATGCAATGCTTATACAGCAAATAAGACGTTACGATTTGTATGGTAAAAGAGTTCTTGAAACTTTTGAGAAATATTATTTAGGCGATACCGGACTTGGATTTGCTTTGCATGGAAGTAGTCCGGAAATGATTTCTGGTCAACTTGAAAACATTGTGTTACTTGAATTATTATCAAGGGGATATAAGGTTAATATTGGAAAAAACAAGAACAAAGAAATTGATTTTATAGCAAGTATAGGTGCTGATAAAATTTATATTCAAATATGCAAAACATTGATAGGTGAAAAAGTAAATGAACGTGAGTACGGTGCATTTGAAGGATTAAATGACCATTATCCTAAATATGTTTTGTCACTTGACGAATTCGGATTTAATACTGATAAAAATGGTGTTAAATGGATGAATATTAAAGATTTCTTAATGTCATCAGTTTTTTAATATATTTATTCTTATGAATTACACATCAAACGAAATAGCTTCGGTTACACGAGGTCAATTAATTGGTAATGGCGACATTAAAATAAGTCGTTTGCTAATTGATAGCCGTAACCTTGTGTTTCCAAGCGAAAGTGTTTTTATAGCAATAAGCGGAGAGAGGCACGATGGAAATACTTTTGTTCCTGAATTATATAAAAAAGGTGTTCGGTGTTTTTTAGTTTCAAAACAAATTACAGAATCATTTCCCGATGCTGTTTTTATTATTGTTCGAAATACATTAACGGCTTTACAGGAATTAGTTGCTTTTCACCGTGCAAAATATCATTATCCGGTTATAGGAATAACTGGCAGTAATGGAAAAACTGTTGTTAAAGAATGGCTTTTTGAATTATTAAAAGACCAAAAAGTTATTGTTCGAAATCCAAGAAGTTATAATAGTCAGGTTGGAGTACCGTTGTCGGTTTGGCAAATGAATGA
>Ga0100401_1003853_pt1 | contig 11272 bp, 9 predicted proteins | sample CryGeymeta201525_FD_80421 | JGI IMG/M metagenome (GOLD analysis project Ga0100401, IMG submission 80421) | Groundwater microbial communities from Crystal Geyser aquifers in Utah, USA - Crystal Geyser metaG 2015-25 | ecosystem: Environmental > Aquatic > Deep subsurface > Groundwater | place: USA...
AATGAGGCCCCGCTTTTATGCGGGGAAAGACTATTTCTGGTTCCGCCCAGCGCGCGCGTGTCGAAGTGCTTCAATGAGGCCCCGCTTTTATGCGGGGAAAGACGAATTGACCCTGTCGTATGGCTGTCGGACATGCAGCCGCTTCAATGAGGCCCCGCTTTTATGCGGGGAAAGACTGCTCGCGCTGCGGCCTTGATGGTAGCGCACTTCGCGGGCTTGATTGCGAGAGGTACGCGGTTTGCACTTTCCGGCTCATGCGATTTGTTCACTCCGGGGCTGGATGGAATCAGCAAATATCTGTTTTAAAGGAACTTTCCTTGCTGCGAGCGGTGTCCGGGTCTGAGCCCGCATCGCAGCGCTCGCGGGAATCTGGCGCGTTTCGCGCCGAGCCACGCTTGCCGCGCCATTGAATCTACACGATTACGGGGCCGCGTTCCACGGGCTTGAATGCTTTGCCCAGGCTGGTGACTCTGGGCTCGGCCCGTTCTGCGGTACCGACATCGATGACGACCACATGATCCTGCTTGTGATGAATGATTTCATCCAGCAGCGCGACCAGCTCCGCATGGCGGGCGCGGCTCAGCCGGCACTGGAAGATCGAGAGCTGCAGCCATTCGCCGTAGCCGTTCATCACCTTGAACACCCGGCGCCAGCGCTTCGGGCAGCTGATGTCGTAGGCGACGATGTAGAGATGTTCCAGTTCCATTGCGGGCTCAGCGCGTGGTGAAGTTCGGGTACTGGATGATTTCGCCGAGCAGAAAGCGCCCGAGCAGCCGCGCCTGGACTTCCAGCAAGCGCTGGTAGCTGACCCGGTAGCCGAATAGAGGATGCGTGACTTCCTGCGCCAGGCGGCGCTCGAAGGCGGCAATGAAGCGCTTGCGCCCGCTGGGAGACAGGTTGATACTGCCGGCGGCCGTGATGAAATCGGTCGGTCGGACTTCGCCGTTGTTGATCGCCGTCAGCACGGCTGAGTCGGCGATCAACGGCCGGAACGGCTCCATCATGTCCAGAGCCAGTGATGGCCTGCCATAGCGCGGCTGGTGGTAGAAGCCGCGATAGGGATCGAAACCCACGGCCGAAAGGGTGACGGCCCACTGCCGGGTGAGCATGGCATAGGCAAACGACAACAATGCGTTGACTGGATCGGTGGGCGGTCGCCGGTTGCGGCCGCGAAAGTCGAACTGGAACTCGGCATCGTCGGTCTGCCGGATCAGGTTACGGAACTGCCCGAAATAGTCGGCAGCCGCGGTGCCCTCGTAACCGAGCAGAGTTTCCTGGCTGGTGGCGCGAGCGGCGTGTCCGGCGAACTGCTTCAGGCGCTTCAACCAGGGATCGGGGGCACCTTCACCGCGCCAGTTCCGACGCAGCAGCGTGCGGCAATTGAGGATCTTGGCTTGCACCCAGCCGCGCGCCAACAGCAGGCAGACCTGCTCGTCGAAGCTGCCCTTGTACTGCGCGGTACGGAGTTCGACATTCTTGTGGCCAACGCCGTGGCTGTGGCCCATGAACCAGCCGCCATAGGAACACCAGGTGATCGGAATCTCGCGCTTCATGAGCTCATGCAGCGTCGGGGTGGTGACGTAGACATTGCCCTTCAACACGACTTGCGAGACATCGATCAAGCGGACGCCGATCGCCGGCTGATCATCGACCGTGACCTGCAAGGTTTCGCCCTTCTTGGCGACCTTGGCCTGGTTGGCCTGAACGTACAGCGGGCGCGCGGTCAGTTCCGAGGTCGCCATCGGACGCGGACCGCCTGCGGCTCCCGCGCCGCGCAGCAGGTTGATCTCGTCTGGAAGACAGATGCCGACCAGGGAGCAGCGGGCGCATTTCGGGCTATCCACCAACGGCGGTGGAATGCGACCGCTGGCCGCCACCAGGCGCAAGCCGTTGATGGCCGAAAGGGTCTGATTTCGCAGCGTTTCATCGAACACCACACGAACCCGCTCGCGCGAGGCCGCGAACCAGATCGCGCCTTCGTCACAGCGATACCCATGCTGTTCCAGAATCAGGCCCTGGGCACAGACCTGGATACGCTCCGGCTGATAGGCGCCGGCGACGACGTGCGGGCGTTTGCCACGCTTGTAATCCACCGGCACGACCACATTGCCCTCGCCCTCGATCAAGTCCATTTTCGCGATGATTCCGAGCCGGTTCGACGACAGGGTGACGGCGCGTGCCTCAAACGGCGGGCGATCTTCCTGTTCCTGCTCGTCGGCTGCCGCATCAGAGGAATCCGACGGTGCCGCGAGACGGCCGCCGGGCCGATCGACCCGACGATGCACCAGCCGGCCTTCCACGGTATCGCCCGAATCGGCCCACTCGCCCTGGACCCACTCCAGATACGCCAGCCGGGGGCAATACTCGTATTCATTGACCATGCGCACCGGCAGCAGCGGCAGATCCCCGGAAAGCTCCGGAAACGGCAGCGGGAGTTCGGCCTGAATGCCTTGCGGTCCAGATCCCGGCTCAGTCATCGTGGTCTATCCCCGATTTGAATTTCGGGCCGCCGGAATTTGCTCTTTGATCAGCATGCCGGCGGTGGGACTTGCACTTGCTCCGCCTTCGTAATACGATTTGATTACTCTCTGTAATACGTTCTGAATCACAAATGGTCAATATCAGTGTCCGCCTGCCGCCGGAAATCGAACTGGGGCTGGCAGAAGAAGCCCGACTCACCGATCGCAACCGCTCCGATGTGGTGCGCGAGGCGGTGAGCGAGTACCTGACCCAGCAACAGCGCAAACGCGCAATCAATGAATATGCCGACGAAATGCGCCGGGCATATGCCGACCCCGAATATGCCGACGAAATGCGTCGAATACAGCAGGACTTTGATGCTGTGGACAACTCCCTCGAACTGATCGAGATCGAAGAACGCGCCGCCGGAATCGATCCAGACGAGAAATGGTGGGAGTGATGCGTCGCGGCGAAGTCTGGCTTGCCAACCTGAATCCGCCGCGCGGACACGAGATCGGAAAGATCAGGCCGGTGGTGGTTGTACAGGCACCTGAACTTGATGCTGCAACCACCCCCATGGTGGTCGTCCTGCCGATGACAACCCGAATCATCGACGGACTCAAACGCTGCCGTGTAACTGTCCCGGCCCGCGGCCGACTCAAACAGCAGTCTCAGGTCGTCACCGACCAGCCTCGCGCATTGGACCGAAGCCGAATCGTCGACGGGCCGTTGGCAATGCTGTCGGATACCGAAATGGCCGCCGTAGAGAATGGCCTCAGAATCGTGCTGGGGCTTTTGTAGACGCAGCTCGTTTTTCATCGCGCCGGCACGCATCGATGATCAGCTCAGCCGGCACCTTCGGCTAGCGGCAGGGGGCGAAACAGCCCGAGGCCGTAATGGCAGGCAAAGCCCAGCGCCAGCGGACCTGCGATGGGCACGGGAAACTCCAGCCGCCAGAAGCTGCCATGCCGATCGGGCTGGGTCAAGCCGCGGCGCTGGCGGAAGCGTTGGAAATGGATCGGTCGGCGCTTGCCGCGGCCACCAATTTCGATTTCGTCGAACTGTTGTGTGGCAACCGGCTCCGGCAAACCTCGTTCCCTGCATTCCCGTCGAAGCTGCTGCTCTGCATCGAAGCCTTTCTTGCGGTGCCAGGGATGCAAGTAGGGAGTCATCGACTGCCAGACGTTGCTCGTCCCCGCCAGCGGGCCGGAGATAGTTGCATCACCGATCGCTTCCAGCACCAGCTGCCACTCGCCGCCATCGCGGCTCCACAGCTTGCGCAGTTGCGCGATGACATCACGAGCTTTCTCGCCCAGCCCACCGGGCACATGCAGCAGCACCCGGTCGAGCCGGCCATCACCGTTGCTGTCCCAGGGCAGGAAGAAGGCGTGCCGATGCTGATTGCCCGCGCCTAAACCGTGGCCGGACAGCAATGCCGGCACCGACTCCTTGCCGAAGATCCGGCCGGCGGTGCCAATCGTGGCAATGCGCATCAGTTCTCCGATACGGAGGCTGTCTTCGACGCGCGGCAAGGGCTTGCCGATCAGGATGAAACTGGCGCTGCTGGCGTCGGGATTTTCGATTTGCGGCACCGTGAAACGCGGTCGCAGCGCATCGACCGGGCGCAGGTAACTGACCTTGCGTGCCGCCGGCGGCTGGCTCCAGCCCTGTTTGCGCAGGTCTGCGGTGTCAATGCTGAGCGCGTCGAGCAAGTTTTCTGGCAGTGTTGCGCCGAGTTTCTTCACTGCCTTCTTGTCAGTCAGGAACTGCTGGCGAAGGGCCTGGTACTGATCCGGCTGCAAGGGCGCGTACATGGTCACGAGCTCACCCCGGAGCTCTCCGGTTTCGGTGTCGAGATCCACTGTATCGGGTGAGCAGTTGACTGCGGGGCTCGCATCGAGGCGCTCGGCCTCGACCCAGGATTCGGCACGTCCGAGATGGCCGACCACTGCGAGCAGTTCGTCGAGCAAGGCTACCTGATCGTCGGGTAATTCGACGGTCGGCCAGACCACAGCCAGCGGCTGATCGCGACGGACTGCCGCAAATGCGTCGAACACCAGTGATGTCTTGCCGGAGAATTGCGGCATGTAATGACGGGTATGGCTATGGCTGGCTGCTGGCAGCCCGTATTGCGGCAATTCCTGCGTCAGCGATTCGATCAGATGCAGCAGCGTCGATTCGTCATGGTGACCGTTGTGCTTGATCTTGTGATGCCAGGTTGCGATCAGCGCGCGCAAGATCCGCCAGGGCTCCGGCGGCCAGGCCACCGCGCCTTCATTGACGTGTCGGTCCCACGGGGTAGCATGATAGCGGCCGGCGGGAAACGTGAGGGACAAGGCGAGCATGATTCACTTCCTGTAGATGACGATCGTCGTTTCAAACGCTGCGTCGCCTTTGGCTGCGTTGATCAGGCCAGGCAGTGCCTGCTCCAGTTCGAACAGCGCGGGCAATATGAACCCGTTCGGGCGCTGCACTTCGATGACTTCACATTCCAGATCACAGGCGGTACGAAGGCGCAGACCCCGTTCCAGAACGGCCTGAACCTTGAACAGCGCCAGAGCGACCAGCAACCGGTAAGCCGAATCAGGCAGACCGTAGCCTCGCAGTTGAGCAAGGTCCAGATTGAAGAAGGCGTTGATGTCTGGCGAGACGAATTCGTCGCGGGAAAATGGAACGTTGCCGAATCCCTTGGCAGTATCACCTGACGGATTGACCGAATCGTTCTTTACACCGCCGCTTGCGGCGAGCCTGCTGTCGCTGGCTTCAATGAACCCCGACAACGCGCGGGGAAGACGCAGCCTTCCTCCGGCGAGATCTTTCTTGGCGAGGAAAACGCCATGCAACAGTGCATTCACATCAAGCAATAGCAACGTTCGTGCCAGTTTTCGCAAATCGACGAATCCTTCTTCCATATCGGCCAATTCGCTTTTGAGTCTGTCGAATACGGTCCGATCCTTTCCTTCCAGAATGTACGGTGAGTTGATCCTGTGCGCTTCCAGCACCGAACTGGTCAATGGTTGATCGTCCTTGTCGTTGACTTTGATGACAGACAGGCCCCTGAGCGGCTCGACCCAGTCATCGGCCACCTTGTCCCAGCACACGGTTTCCATGCGATTGGCCATGCTCTGGGCCGATTCGACCAGCAGCATCGGCGTGCCATCGGGGCCTTCATATTGCGCGGCGCCGATTTCCGGGAAGCCGGTGGGCTGGAAACGGGTCCCCTGAAGCGGCTTGAGTCGGGCGCGCAGCAGCAGGCGAGGGGCGTATTCAAGTGCGGAAAGATCGAGGCTCATGAAAGTTCTCCTTGAAAATACCGCCTCAGGCGGCTTCGTGGTCGGTTTCGTTAGGTATCGGTTTCAATACGCTACGCGCCAGTGCGGCGGTGGCGCCGTAGCGCAACGGAATTAAAAGAGCCGCCGCTGCACGCTGCGGCAAGATACTTTCCTCGCGCGGCAGGGCAGCGGAACTGAACGCAGGCGACAGGCCTGAAGAACGTAATCTGCGCCAGGCCGATTGAACGGCACGATTGCCTGCGTTTCCAGCCCGAAGCTGCGCCACCAGGCCGGACGGGACAGGCATTCTGGTGGTCTCCGGAAGCAGGCCTAGCGAGTGCAGAACGCGATCTGGTGTCAGGCTGAGTTTCAGCAACGCAAAGGCGGCCGGGACGGCACCAGAACCACTGCCGTGCTCGCCATCCCGAGGAATGTTGCACAGGGCAAGTCCAGGCAGCAGGGCGGCAATCCGGACGTCCATCCGGTCATCGCGCAGAAACGCATCAACATCATCCAGCGTGACGCCAGCGGGACTTGCCAGCGGCTTGTCACGCATTTCGAGTTTTCGGGCAAGCCAAAGGCGGCGTTCGAGCAGGGATTGGAGCGTATCGGTCAATCGGCCTTTCTGACCCGTGCAAATACGCACCTTTTCGTTTGCATCCGGTGTCATCCACTGCTGGTACTTGCGCTGCACCGGGAAAAGCTGTGCACGCAGCGGCAAGGGTTCTTCGCCGACACCGCGCAAACCTGCAACCGCCTTGGCGATGCGAAAGGCCGACGTGCCGTCGTCTGCCGCTGTGACCCATTGTTCGGACAGCAGGGGAACCGGGCGAACATCATCGCGGGCCTTGCTGCTGCTTGCCAGTGCCAGCTGAATCTGCCCTAACAACACCAGCAGCGACTGTGCCTCGGCCTTGCCTGGTTCGCGGGCCGAGAGATCAAACAGACGATCCTCCAGCCGCTTTCTCAGCATCCTGAAGCGACCTGCCGCATTGTCGCCGCGCGAAAACTGACGGAAGCGATCCAGCCATTGGTGTCGATCCAGGTCATCAATCCATCTCGACGTTGCATCGGCACTCACCTCCACTCTCGACAATGGAGTCGCAAGGTAGGCCCTGCCTGCTCGCATCAGAAGCCCGAAGCGCTGGAAGCTATGCACACCTCGGTAACCCCCGAAGCAGTGGATTGCACGCACGAAATCCAGAGCATCTCGCGCTGGCCTCTTTCCCAGCGCGACTCGCCCTTCATTCATCAAGGCGCTGATCTCATCAAAAATTGCAGGCTTTGACCAGATTGGCATCCACAACTCGCCCCTGGCATTGGCGGTATCCCCTTCTCCAAGACTGCCTGCACCCGCACCCACTGCACGAACCGTAAATGGATAGCTCGCCACGCCGTACGGATCATCTGCATTCCGACGCACTGCAGCCGCGGCAAAGGTAAGGGCGCCCTCGATCATCAAAACGAAATCCCATGGATTGATGGCCGCAGAATCTTCGAACCCGGTCCCCGCGTTCGGTCCTCCAGCCCGGCCTGGAGCGAACTGCCCGATGTTGTTTCTTGACAGATTGGGTGCACTATCGGCGAACAGGCTTCCTTGCAACCACTTTGCGCTTCGTTCAGGCGCTTCACCATCAGCGGTACCGAGCACGTCCAGCAATCGCTGCATGAAATTGCTTGTGAAGTCCAGATTTCCGTCATTCCAACCACTACCCAACAGCGGTGGATAACTGATTTTTTCGCTGGTAACGGCCAGACCTGCGTCGATTGCCTCCAGGCATTCCTCAGGCAAACTGCCCCTAAGCTGGACTATGAATCTATCCTTGGCTTCTGCGCTGGGTGCCGTGGCCAATCCAGCATCTTTTACAGCGGATCGCGCCTGACGTAGGGCTTGTCTGTATTTTTCAAATCGTCTGGATGTGCTTTGAGCAACGGTATCGACAACCCTGGTTGCAGCAGTTTCCTGATCATGAATGCCGAGCTTCAACTTTTTTCCGGTGGCTGGATCCTTCTCGGTTGATTTGCGCTCTTGGAAATAGAATCCACTTCCTGCATTCCAGGGAGCCATGATTGGTGTGGGCTGATAATCATTCAAGAAAAACTGCTCGATGTCCTCAATATCCAGTCTGGAATGCAGGATGAAGCGATCGCCTCGCCAGAATCCACGGACACTGGAGTCGCGATTCGAGATCAACCTGAATACGCCCAACGCCTTGAGATAGTTGGCCAGTGGCGTCGGCGTGCAGCCTCCGAGCACGATCTCGTGGCGATTTGGCCCTGCGCGGTATTCAGCATTGGAGTCTGCAACCGAATCCGAAAGCCGTTTCTCCGACATTTCTTTTGGCATTGTTTGCATCCGTTCGGAAAGCTGCGAGAGCTGGTCTAGAGTTTCCAGACGCTGGCGCACTGTCATTCGCTGTGCATGGAGGAGCTGTTCGCGTCGGCTGCCATCGAACGTGGTCTTGCTCCAGTCGATCGGTGGGCTTCGGTCAGTCATGAGGATGCTCCTGCAGCCATTCGAGGTGCTGGATGTCGTCGAGGTCGCGCGGTCGACCAGCGATCTTCTTCATTGCAATCAGCGTTGGGATGGATATGAACCGCACTTCGATACCGGGCAGCAGTTCAGCGCACAACGAAGCTGCATGTTCGCTGGTGAAATTGAACGGTTCGTAGACGAATACATCCACCGAAGTGCCGGGAAACTCGTCGCTGAAGAAATTCAAAACCTGCATGCCTTTTTCATCGCGCCAGCGCTGGCGTTGCTCGCTGTGCGAGAAGGCGTCCGCGTCGATCGGCACGGATGGCCGGTAACCGATCGAGTGCAACGCTTTGAACGCGCGTTGAATATTTGCGGCATCAAGTGCGATGGCCAGATCGATATCCACGGTCAACCGGATATAGCCGTGGGCGTTGACGGCCAGCCCCCCGGCGACGAGGTAGCGAACCTGCGCCGCATTCAAGGCCTGGGCCACCGCTTCGAAGGCGGCCAGCTTCATGTTTGCTGCTCCTCGGCCGAAGCGCGCCAGTCAGCGAGGCGGACCAGTGTTTCCAACCAGGCCAGCTGAAATGGACCACACTGTTCAAGCAGGCTTAACGCGCGTTCGGTCCAGGACGGGCCCTGCTCGCCAAGGCCGATTTCCATCAGGGCGAGTCTGAGCGTAAGCGCCTGACTGGATTCGCCATCGAATTCGAGTGCCGGCAGCACGTCCCCCTCCCAGATGCCGCGGGCAAAGCGTTTGCCGTCGGGGGCCGGTTCCTCCGTCGGCATGGAGCGCAGGCTTGTGCGGACCTTGCCATGGTGGGCGACGACCAGGTAGGCGATGAGATCCGCATCCGCTTCGCCATCGTGCTGCTCCAGCCAGGCCAGCATCGAGGCGAGCTCGTGACGGAAGAACTTGCGCTCATGACGCCCATTGCAGGGTGATTTGGCCAGCAGGCCATTCGGAGCCTGGTCGCAGGCGTGCATGGTTGCATCGAATACGTGGTGCGCCTTGCCGAGATCGTGCCAGCGCGCGGCGCGGGTCACTGCATCGCTATGGACCTTTTCACCGACCTGATCGCAGAGCCGCCTGGCGTGCTCTGCCACATGGGCAAGATGGTCGGTCAGCATGACTGGTCGATTCTGGCGCGAGCGCCAGTCCCCGCCATAGCTTTCCGGTGGCTGGGCAGATGCGTCGAGTACCGGAACCGGCGGCTTGCGGATGGATGGATCGAAGCCGATCATCGCATCATAGCCGCCGGATGCCGCACTTGCTAGCAGCAGCATGCCTGGTCGCGGAGCACGATCCAGCCGGGTCCAGCGCCGATCCAGCGCATCCCAGGTCCAGAGCTGTAAGCCCTTGACCTTGTCGAACTGTCTCGCCTGGCCGATGGAGACCGGGCACAACTCTTTTCGTGCAGGCCTCGGCTGCGGTTCAGGATGATTGGGGTCGTCCTTGAACTGGCGCCAGAATATCTGCACGCCCGGTGTTCCGGTATCTCGAATCCAGTCCGCTACATCAACATCGAAGCCGGACAGGTCGGGATCGGTGTTGAATAACTCGAGCAGATCCTTACGGCGCAGCACGGAGGTCAGCGCGCGCGGCTCGTTGGTGACTGGTAGATCACTGGATGCAGCGCTGTCGAGGCTGGCAAGTTTCTCGCGCGCGGTAGCCAGTGTCTCAACGGTATAAGGCAGGACCAGCTCCTTGTGGTCCTCGATGTCGACCCAGAGAATTCTGGCGCCATCCTGATTGTGCTCGCCATACCGGTTGCATCGGCCGAAGCGCTGCACCATCGATGACCAGGGCGCCAATTCGGTGACCAGCGTCTTCGATGAAATGTCGACACCGGCCTCGATCGCCTGGGTGGCGACAATGATGCGATTGGTGTTGCGATCAGAGGTCAGCCGTCGGAGCTGTTCGGCGCGCTCGGCGGCGCGAAACCGACTATGTATCAGCAGGTCGCCAGCATCCGGACGATGCTCGCCTAACAACCTGAACAGCTGTTGTGCGCGGTCGACCCGGTTAACGATGACCAGAGTCTGCGATGCATCATCATGCGCATCCAGCACCAGGTTGCAAAATGCCTCGAGCCAGGCTTTCTGGCCGGCCTTGTTGGTCGCATCGCCGGTCAGGGCAATCGGCGCCCTGGTCAGCGACTTGACGGAATTCAGCCGATCGGCGGCCTCGGCGCGATCGTCGCTGTCGATGGTGGATGCTCGCAGGGATTCAAGGTGGGGGCGCAAGTCAACCGTGTCGAGCCAGTTTCGATTGAATGTGGCCGAAACCCAGAGTGTGCGGCTGCTTCTGGACAACGGAAATTCGCGCCGGAATGCCTCCAGTTGCGCCGAAGTGGTCAGCCCGGCACCCATCAATTGGACTTCATCAAGTACCCACAGGCAGTCGTTGTGCAACAGCGAAAAGTGAATCGGCCACTGGTACCGGCTCATGCCATAGCCACGCATCAAGGCGCGCGACAGCAGCATGTCCTGCGTGCCGATCAGCACGGCGTCCTGCTCCGGGTACTGCGCCCACTCGGCTTCTCGTAGCCCGGGTTCGCCGCCCATCAGAACCTGCACAGAGACCTTGTCTGAACCGGCCTCTCCAGCAAGATCCAGTTTCGTCAACCACTGCTGGATCGTGTCTCGCGTTTGTTCCACCAGAACTCGCATCGGCAGGCACCAGACAAGACGCCGTGGTATTGATTCCTGCTTCAGCAGCCTGCGGCGATAAAGCCAGGCCAGCGTGACGCCGGCGGTCTTGCCGAGGCCGGTCGGTATGTCGAGAATGTCAGGCCATGCCTCGCTGACCAACCGGGACTGGTAGGCATACGGGCTGTGGCCGGTGGCCTTCTGGAAGAAATCCTTGTAGCTCATTGCATGGAGTTCCCGGATTTAGGTCTGAAGTGCCGCGACTTCAACTGAAATATCCACCGCCACCGGCCGCCAGGGATCATTTCGGAAGTCGAGGTCGCAGATGCGTGCAGCGAGTGTTCGGCCTTCATCGAGGAGGCGGGCCGCTGCGTAGTTCTGGTCGCGCGGCAGGTAGCCGAGGCTCTTG
>Ga0100401_1003865_pt1 | contig 11240 bp, 10 predicted proteins | sample CryGeymeta201525_FD_80421 | JGI IMG/M metagenome (GOLD analysis project Ga0100401, IMG submission 80421) | Groundwater microbial communities from Crystal Geyser aquifers in Utah, USA - Crystal Geyser metaG 2015-25 | ecosystem: Environmental > Aquatic > Deep subsurface > Groundwater | place: USA...
GCTGACCGGGCAGGTTCGGGAGCAGGGGGCTCTCGCCTCCCTCTTCCCGGGATTGATCCGGGAGAGTCACGGGGAGCTTGACGCCAACCTGCGGGTCAACGGGACATGGGAGGAACCGAAGATCGAGGGGATTCTGAAGCTGGCCAAGGCCGGGGCGTATCTGCCCACGGCGGGCATCCATGTCAAGGAGGTCCAACTCGCGATGCACCTGGAAAAGGAGCTCGTTCGCATCGATTCCTTCCGGGCTCTATCCGGCCCCGGCCATATCGAGGGGACGGCCCTCGTACGGCTCAAGGGGTGGCAGGTGGCCGGCTACCAGGGAAGCATCAACGGCGAGCGGTTTCAGACCGTCTATCTTCCCGAGCTGCAGATCCTCAGTTCCCCGAACCTCACATTCGAAGGCACTCCGAAAAGGCTGAACATCCGGGGCGAGGTGCGCCTGCCGGAGCTGCTCATCGTCAGCCAGCCGACCCGGGCGCTTGTCCTGCCCAGCAGGGATATGATCCTGGAGAGGGCGCCGAAGCCCGCCGAAAAGAGCTCCCCCCTGGCTCTGGATGTCCAGGTCCGGATGGTGCTTGGAGAGAAAGTCCTGGTCAAGGTGGAAGGGATCGACGCCCAATTGGACGGGAGCATCGATCTGGTGTTTCGAAGCCTTGATAAAATTACGAGCAGGGGCGAGATCAGGGTGGTAAAAGGACGCTACAAGGCCTACGGGGTGGACCTGGAGATCGTCCGCGGGCGCCTGTTTTATGCCGGAGGACCCATCAACCAGCCGACCCTGGATATCCTGGCGCTTCGCACCGCAGGCGACGTGCGCGCCGGCGTCACGGCCGGGGGAATCCTCCGGGCGCCGGTGATCAAGCTCTACTCCGAGCCTGCGATGCCGGACGTGGATATCCTGGCCTACATCGTCTTCGGCCATCCGCTCGGCAACGGCAACAACGGCGAACAGGCGGCCATGATGGCGCAGGTGGCCAGCGCGCTCCTCTCCCGGGGACAATCGGTCACCCTGCAGGAACAGCTCAAGAACCGGCTGGGGCTCAGTACCCTGGAGCTTCAGACTACCGGAGAAGCCCCCGGCCGCAGCGGATATAAGCAGCTTCCGGTCGCACCCGCGGGTGTCGCCCCGGCAAGACAGACAGCCGGCATCTCCCAGACGATGCTGACCGTAGGAAAATATCTGACGCCCCAGCTCTATTTCAGTTACGGGCGGTCGCTCTTCACCGGCGGCAACCTGTTTCGCCTCCGCTACGACATCTTCAAGCAGTGGCAGATTGAAACGCAGACGGGGAGCGAGAGCGGCGTGGATCTCTATTACAAAATCGATTTTAATTGATGCGTATGCCGACCGGAAGGGGTGTATAAAGAAAAAGCCCCGGGGACGATCGGGTCCCCGGGGCGCCATCTCAGCAACTGGAGCAGGAGCCGCAGGCGCCTTCCTGACTCAGGCCGGAGGTCAGCTTGAACCCACCTCCCCGCGGTGTGGTAACAAATTCGACTGCAATGGGTTTGACCTTATCCAAAAGGCCCTTTTCGACCAGGTAGGTAACCCCCCGGTCCTCGAATACCTCGTCGTTCGGTTTTGACTCATCCAGAGCCATGCCCAGAGAGGGCCCCGATCAGCCGCCCTCCTGCATGAGAACCCGGATGGAAGCGGCCTCCGAGCGACTCTTAAGGAATTCCTTAATCATCTCACTCGCTTTTTCAGATACAGAAAACATGGTTATCTCCTTTTTTCGGACCTTTTCCCGGTCCGTCAGAATTTTGCTTAAGTTAACGATTATTCCATTTTTGTCAAATGATATTTTTCCACCTATTTTCCCTGCGACCGTTACCGCGCGAAAAATCGTTGACACAAATCCCGTCGTTCTTTATCATGATCTCAAAATTCATCCGCAAGAAAAGGAGACGGGAGATGAAAAATCGGCTCGTTGTGATTCTGAGTTTGGTCCTCCTTACAACAGCGCCGGTCCGGGCGGAGAATTACACGGTCCGGGGCGGGATGGGTGCGGAGATCCGTTATGAGCTCCGGGAGACGATCACCACGGGCGATGGCGTAAGGAAGGCCACGCTCAGCTTCGTCACGCCCCGGAATTTCGACTCCCCCACCTTCCGTCAGGAGATCCGGGACGTCGATGTCTCGTTTGCTCCCCGTCCCGATGAACAGCAAAAAAGCGAAGACGGCAGGGGCAACCTTATCCTTACCGCCGTGTGGAACAGCCCCCCCGGCCTGATCGATGTCCGCTTCTCGGTCACCGCGATCAACAAGACGGGTCTGGAGACCATCGAAACGAAGGCCCCTTTCCCGCTGACGACGGTCGCACGCGACTTCCGGGATTATCTCGGGGCGACGGAGCAGGTCCAGTCCGATCATCCCCGGATCCGCTCATTGGCGGGCGAGCTTACAAAAGGGGTCGCCACCGAATTCGATGCGGTCCAGCGGCTGATCTCCTGGGTGGTGGATCATGTCTCCTACGTCAGTCCCCCGTTGAAGTATGATGCGGTTTACGCGCTCGAGTCGGGGAAGGGGAACTGCCAGAACTTCTCCCACCTGAGCGCCGCGCTTCTTCGGGCCTCCGGCATCCCCGTCCGGATCATCAACGGCATCACCCTGAACCGCCCCCTCGACGTGGCCTGGCAACAGGGGGTCATGACCTTGAAGATGGGGCAAGGCCGTCACTCCTGGATCGAGGTCTGGTTTCCCGATCTGGGCTGGGTGCCTTTTGATCCGCAGAACTCCGTACTTTTTGTCTCCAGCCGTTTCATCCGCGTCGAGGTGGGCGTCGATAACAACGAGACGAAAAACGACGGCCTGCTCACCTGGACCCAAGCCCGCGACACGGCCGGGAAGCCCACGCTCCAGGAGGCTGTAAACGCGGACTTTCGGAAGGATGAGGTCCGGCTCCGGGGGGAACGGGAGACCTACGGTCCCCGGAACCTCCTCCTCAGCCCGCAGGTCCGGGCATCGTTCCAGCCGCTTGAGATCAAGCCCCTTCCTCCTCTGCCTGTCTATACCGAGGCCGAGAGGCGCGCCTTCCGTTTCGAGGCGCCCCTGGTCTACGGCAACCTCGCGTTTCCCGAGAACGTCGATTTCGCCTTCCCGCGGGTGACCCGCTCCGCCGGCGGGGACGCCTTCGAGATGCGCCGCAATTTCCTCGTCGAGACCGCCGAATACGTGACGACAAACCTGACCCAATACGCCCAGGTGGTGATCCTGCAGAAGCCGGTCCGCCTTGAAAAAGTGGGCCTCGCGCTGCACAACTTCGGCGGGGAGGGGGCGCTGTGGGTGGACGTTTTTGCGGATCGGGACGGAAAGCCCGGCCCCCCCATCGCGGCGAGCGCCCTCGTCAACGTCGAGGAGATCTCCCCGCGGCCGGGCTACCGGTGGGTGGACTTTGATTTCAGCCGGGAGAACACCATGCTGATGCCGGGCGCCTACTGGATCGCGCTGGGATTTTCCGGAAGCCCGATTGTCAACTGGTTCTACACCTACGGGAAACCGGTCGGCCCCGTGCACGGCACACGCTACAAGGGGGTCTTCCAGGGAGACTGGAGCGGCGCGCTGAATTATGAATTCAATTACCGGATCGTCGGCCGGACGGTGAAATAGAATGTCCCGCCCGCCCCGGTTTTATCCGCCGGGAACCGGACAGCGTGTTTTGGTTCCCGGCGGATGTTTTTCTGCGGCGGGTCAGGGAATCATTTCTTCGCCTTGGCCGGTTTCTTGGCTGCCGGTTTTGCCTTGGCGGCCGTCTTTGCTTTCGCCGACGCCTTCGCAACCGCTTTTGCCGGGGCCTTGGGTTTGGCAGCGGCTTTCGCCGGGGCTTTTGTTTTAGCAGCGGCTTTTGCCGCGGCCTTGGCCGGTTTGGCTGACGCCTTCGCCAGCGCTTTTATCGGCGCCTTTGGTTTAGCAAGGGCCTTCGCCGGGGCTTTTGCCGGCGCCTTCACGGGGGTCTTTGTTTTGGCAGGGGCCTTTGCCGCGGCCTTCGCCGGTTTTACCGGCGCCTTCGTCACTTTTGCCATACGCGCTTCCTCCCTTTAAAAAATGCGATTCCGCCTCACCGGGCCCCGGCCTGACCGTGCCCTCCTGCGTGCGAAATCGTTCGCTTCACCAAGGTGGTCTCCCATCCATGAACGTTTTTGTAAAGGGCTTCGTTTTGCATCCGGGCGACGTTCCCTTCCCGGAGTTTTTCTCCCTGCCGATCCGTTTTCATTGCGCCTCTTCGCTCATTTCTCCCCCGACCGCAGGGAACCAAAGAATTCCCGGATGAGCCGGGTCACCTCCGTTGGCTGTTCCATCGGGATCAGGTGTCCGGCGCCGCCGACCAGATGATAAGCGCAGTCCGCAATAAGGCGCCGGACGCGGTCGAGGTTGATGAAGCCCCGGTTCTCGCTCTTTTCTCCTTCCAGGATGAGCACGGGAGAGGAAATCCGGGAGAGGAGCGGCCACGGATCGTACTGCATCCCCCCCATGAAGAGGGCCGCCTCGCGCTGCGGGCTGCACGTCAGCCGGAGTCCCCCCTCTTCTCCGGACATCCCGTGGCGGAGGTAAAGTTCCCGCATCTCCTCATCCCAACTTTGGAACAGCGGGCGGGAGTTGAGATAGGTCAAGGCCTCGTCCCGGTTCCGCCAGAAGTTTGTACGCCGGATCGCCTTGGAGGCAAGCGGATGTTGCTCCACGCTGATGCGGGTCCGGTAGAGTTCCTGCGGAATGAAAATCGGTTCGATGAGAACCATGCCTGCCGCCGGGATTCCATAGAGGGCGTTGACGATCACGGCCACCGTCGCGCCCATGGAATGGCCGACCAGAAACAGCTTCTCCATGTGGAGTCTCTCGCAGAAGAGGGCGAGATCCTCCGCGAGGGTTCTCCAGTCCACCCCCCCGCTCTCCAGATCAGCGTTGCGATGGGCGCAGAAATAGGGGGCGAATATCCGATAGTCGCCGACAAATTCGCGGGCGACGGGATGCCAGAGCCAGGGCAGAAAACCGGTGGCATGGAGGAAGATCAGGGGCGGACCCTCCCCTTCGTACCGGAGAGATGCGAGTTCCGCATCCCCGATATTCTGGATGAACGTTTGCGGAATGAGACCGTTCGCCGCCTTCCCGTTCATTTGAACCAGAGGGTGAACGCGTCCAGGTTCGCCCTTTCCCTTGTGAACTGGTTGATCGGCGCCTCCTTGTCGGGATAGCCGACCGCGACGCCAATGATCACGGCCTTGGTCTCCGGGATCGGGATGATCTCCCGGATCAGCGCCGGATAGCGAACCGATGCGGCCAGAATGCAGCTCCCCAGCCCACGGGCGTGGGCCAGCAGACAGACGGTCTGCATGATCGCCCCCGTGTCCAGCATCGCGTATTCCCGGGGGATGCCTCTGTCCACTGAGAACAGCAGTAGAGCGGGGGCGCTGAAGAGGGCGAACATCTCGCCGGCATAGCGGAGACGCGCCTCCTTGTCTCCACGGGGAATCGAAAGCGCGGTCAGAACCTGTTTACCCACATCCCCGTAGCGCTGTTTCAGAGGTTCGGGCCAGGCTTCGGGCATCGGGGTGTCCGGGTTGGGGGTGACGCCGTCTATGAGATGCTGCCGGTTCGCCTTTTGGAAGCGGTCCAGGACCGCCCCGGTGACGACCGCGACCTCCCACGGTTGGGTATTCCCCCAGGAGGGGGACCAGCGGGCCGCTTCCAGGATCTCCCGGAGCAATGGCTCCGGAACGGAATCCGGTTTGAACCGCCGGATGCTCCTCCTCGTCGTAACGGCCTGAAATATCTCCATCGTTCATCCTTTCTCCCCGAGGGGTCTGCTTTTCCGGTGCGTCGGTCAGAAAATAAAGACCGCCGCCGCGATCACCGTGGTATAGCCGCTATTCTTCACGATGGTCGATTGGGTGACGTTTCGGGTTCTGACGATCTTCCCGCTGATCTTGAAGATCTCCTTCTTCTCATCCCAGCTTTCATCAACATTGAAATCGATGCCCAGCGTCGATGCGAGCATGGCCGCGGCCATGTCCTCCGCGTAATCGCCCGCATGTTTCTCCGTCTGGCCGAAGGCGTGGTGTTCGCTGATGTATCCGTGGGATCGCTGATCCGCCGGGATGGCGCAGCCGACCGACGCCGCCAGGAGGCGCTTCGGTTCATTGCTGCAGCAGCGACTCATGACGCAAAAGGTGATCCCCCCTGCGATCAACCCCTTGAGCCCCTGCGTTTTTGATATCATCTTGCAGTTGGGGGGAACGATGCTGGAGACCTGCACCAGGTTGCAACGTTCAATCCCCGCATCGCGGAGCGCCCGCTCGAAGGAGTGGAGTTCATCCTTGTGGGCGCCGACGCCTTTTGTGAAAAAGATCTTCCTGGGAACGTGACCCTCCATCGGCCTTCTCTCCTCGCCATTGGAAATCAGGGGACGGCCCCCCACGCTTCTTGGGAAAACGGGACACCGGCTTCCCTTTTTTCCAGACTTTCAGGCAGCGGCGGGGAATATACCAAGCTTCCGGCGGGATTGCCATAAAAAATTTCTTCCCTTCTCCTTCCTTGACATGCATGGCACCTTCCCCTATACTCCGCCCATCCCGCGGCAACAAAACCGACCGGAACGTGATCCCGTATTCCATCGTCGAGAGGGGTCTTCACCATGGAACAGCCGCCGCGCATTTCGATGGACTTCACCTGGAGGGAGATCGCTTGAGCAAACCAGTGGAACAACCTGCCGGGCCGCTGCCGGCCTTTCTCGGCAACGGCCTTTCTTTTCTGAAACGGCAGCAGCGGGACTGGAAAATCACGGTTTTACGCACATCCCTCGACAAACTGGCCTACCAGATGGTCTTCCCCTACCTCTCCATCTATATCGTGGCGCTGGGGGCGACGGGCACCCAACTGGGCATCGTCAACAGCATTGGCATGATCATCGCCGGTTTCTGCGGACCCTTTACCGGTTGGCTCATCGACCGAATCGGTCCCAAAAAAATCTACCTGATCGGCATTGGTTTCATGGCCGTCTCGTACCTGACCTACGGCCTGGCGAAAAACTGGGGGGTAACCATCATCGCGATGGTGGGCTACTGGCTGGGTTTTTCCACCAGCAGCCACAGTTGTGCGACCATCTGCGGCAACTGCTTGGTCAACCGGGACCGGGCCACCGGCATGCTGATCTGCGAGACGGTCGCCGCGGGTCTCCTGGGGATGGCCGGACCGATGCTGGCAACCTGGATAGTCACGCTGTATGGCGGCGTCAATATCGATGGGTTAAGACCCCTGTTCTTTTCAGGTTTGATCATTACGATCGGTACGTTCGTGGTTGTCCTGACACAGCTTTCGGAACGAAGGTGGGTGAAAGCGGGCAGCCAGAGGCCGATCATGTTGAAAGATATCTCCGAGGTCCTCAAAGGCGGCGGGCATCTGAAAAAATGGCTGGTCGTCGCCTCCATCGCCCAACTGCCGCTGGGAATGGTTTTCCCCTTCACCCAAGTATTCGCCTACCAGATCAAAGGGGCGAATGAATTCATCCTGGGCGCCATGGTCACCGGATCGGCGCTGGCATCGATCGCGCTGGCCATTCCTCTCGGCAGGCTGGCGGACCGGATCGGCAGAAAGAAAATACTCTATATCACGATTCCGCTTTTCTGGGTTTCCATCCTGATGCTGATCCTGGCGCCCTCCCCGGCTTTTCTGGTCATCGCCGGCATCCTGCAGGGCTTTTACTTTATCGGCGCCTCGATCTCCGCCGCCATCGAAAGAGAACTGGCGCCTCCCGAACAGATGGGAAGATGGATCGGCATCAACCGGTTTTTCAAGATGCTTCTGGGCGCCTTCCTGGCCCTGACGGCGGGGATCATCTGGGACAGGGTCGGACCGCAATACGTCTTCATCCTCTTCGTCGGCATCGACCTGCTGATCCGAATGCCGCTCTTGATCAGCATCCCGGAAACCCTGCACAACCGCTTCACACCCGGAGTCGACGAGGGGGCAGTCAGGCAGTCCTTCGCAACTGCTCAACGGACAGGTGCCAGAATTCAGAATAAACCCTGAATTCTGGCTCCTGAGTCGTAAGCCGGGACAGCGGGGGATTATGCTCCGCCGCAGGTGAATGCACGGAGAGGCTATCCCGCCAGGGATTCCCGCTCTTTCAGATGGTCGCGCACGCCTGTGCGGCGGAGGTCCAGTAGGGGGACATGCCGCGCAGCCTCTCGATGATGGGGGGCATCTTCTCGATCACGAAATCGATCTCCTCCTCCGTATTGTAGATGCTCAGGCTGAACCGGATGGAGCCGTGGGCCATCGTGAAGGGGACGCCCATCGCGCGCAGCACATGCGAAGGTTGCAGGGAACCGGAGGTGCAGGCCGACCCGGAGGAGGCGCAGATGCCGTATTCGTTCATCAAGAGCAGGATCCCCTCCCCCTCGACAAACTCGAAGCTGATGTTCGTCGTGTTGGGAATTCGCTGCTGAATGTCCCCGTTGACCCGACATTTCGGGATGCGGGCCAGCAGGGTCTTCTCCAGTCGGTCGCGCAGCCGCCTCACGGCGCTGTTTTCCGTATCCAGGTGGCGGGCCGCCAGTTCGCAGGCCTTTCCCAGCCCGATGATGCTCGGGGTGTTCTCCGTGCCGCCCCGACGTCCCTTCTCCTGATGCCCCCCGATCAGAAACGGGGAAAACCGCGTTCCCCGGCGGACGTAAAGCACGCCGATCCCCTTGGGGGCGTGGAGCTTGTGACCGGAGAAGGAGAGCATGTCGATAGCGCTCTTCTTCATGTCGATCGGGATCTTCCCGGTTGATTGCACCGCATCGGTGTGGAACGGGATGCCCCGTTCATGGGCCAGCTCCGCCGCCTTTTCCACCGGGAAGAGGGCCCCCGTCTCGTTGTTGGCCCACATCAGGCTGACCACCGCCGTATCGGGGGTCAGCCTGTCGACGAACGGCTCCATGTCCAGGATGCCGTTCTTGTCCACGGGCAGTTCCGTGATCCGGTAGCCCTGGCCGGCAAGATTGGCGCAGAGGGACTTGACGGCGGGATGTTCCACCCGACTGGTCACGATGTGGCGCCTTTCCGGATAGGTCGCCAGCGCCGAGCGGATGGCGGCGTTGTCGCTCTCCGTGCCGCAGCTCGTGAAGATGATCTCGTCGGGCGTTGCGCCGATCAGCGCCGCGACCTGTTCGCGGGCATCGCGAATCTTCCGGGCGACCTGACCGCCGAAGGAGTGCATGCTGGAGGGGTTGCCATAATATTCATGGAAATAGGGGAGCATCGCCTCGAGCACCTCGGAGGCGACCTGGGTCGTGGCATTGTTGTCCAGATAGACGGTTTTCATGGGGCCACCTCCTCGATGATCAGGTCGGGTGAAACCAGATCCCGGAGTTTCGCCTCGACGAAGTGCTTGAGCGTGATGTCGGACGCCTTGCAGACGGCGCAGGAGCCCCGCGTGGCCACGATGACCCGGTTGCCGACGACGTCGATCAGCGCGATATCGCCGCCGTCATGTTTCAGGGAGGGGCGGATCTCCTTTTCGAGCGCCTCTTCGATCATCCGGATCCTCTGGATGTTGGTCATCTTCGGCGTCGCCGCCGGTTTGGCCTCGGCCCTCACCCTCTCGATGATCTGCCGGATGGCGTCATGGCAGTTGCCGCAGCCGCCGCCCGCCTTGGTGTAATTCGTCACATCCTCGACCGTCGCGAGGTTGTTTTCCCGGACGGCCCGTTCGATCTCCCGGTCCGTCACGCCGAAACACTCGCAGATGATCTGCTCACCCGGCGCCTTGGCCGGCGCCCCCCGGTAATTTTCAATCGCCTTTTCGAGGGCCTCCTGCCCCATGACGCTGCAGTGCATCTTCTCCTGGGGCAGACCGCCGAGGAAGGCGGCGATGTCCTGGTTGGTCACCTTCTGGGCCTCCTCCAGCGTCATCCCTTTGATCATCTCGGTGAGCGCCGAAGAGGAGGCAATGGCGCTGGCGCAGCCGAAGGTTTTGAATTTCGCCTCCTGGATCCGTTTGTTCTCATCGAGTTTGAAGGAAAGTTTGAGGGCGTCCCCGCAGGCGATGGAACCAACCTCGGCGACGCCGTCCGGATTTTCCACTTCCCCGACATTTCGGGGGTTGAGAAAATGCTCCTTGACCTTGTCCGTGTATTCCCACATAACGCGCTCCTTAAATTTTTTTGGTGAATGGCCAACCTTGAACCGCCGTCGATTTCGGCCGTATTCTAAGTCCGCCTGACCGGATTGTCAACGGCGGTTTCTTTCGGGGAGACAAAATCAGAGAAATCAGTAACCCTATTCCGGCTAAAAGCTTACAGGTTTTAATTTTTCATATTCCACGGCATTAAACCTCTTCACGGCTTCATTGTCTCGGATAATAACCGGATCCGTCAATACCCGCTCCAAAATACTGGATTCCGGATAGCCCATGACGGCATATTGTCTGCCCACGGCATTGTTGACGAGATCCTGGTAGCTGGCACTATCCCAACTCATGCGGCCCATCTTCTGAAGTTCCTCTTCATCTGCATATGCCTCATGGGCGTCCGTTACCTCTTTAGCAAACAGTTCACCATACATTTTGGCGAGCAGATAACTCCATAAGATATGCCGGTAGGCGTCTTCCGGAATTGGGGGGTTCTGTTGAGCCGCAAGTTGAGCGGCAGTCTCGGCTTTATCGCGAATTTTCATGAGTTGCGCTGCCTTCAGGGGATTACGGGCTATAACGGCGATGTCTATCGGGTTTGGTTTCTTACCGGTCAACAGGGCTGCGATTTTTGTCAAATCATTCTTATCCATGACAAGGCGGTATTCCTCGCCTTTTGTTTCCACTAAAAATTTCGCGGCACACGGTTTCCCCTGGATCTCAAACATCGCGGTAGCCGAAAAAGAGATGGGTATCTTGGTAACGCCGAGTATCGCAAACCGATGGATCTCTTCCTTGAGGGTGCTGAATTGCGCAAGAATGTCCGCCATGCCAAAACCCTTTAAACTGAGCACGATTTCCAAATAGCCACCCTCCATACGACTTCCGGCTCCGGCAGCGCCCAAACCCGGCCCCTTCTCTTTCGTTACCGCGCTCAATCCTTCAAGACTTAAGAGAATGGTCCGCTCTGAAAAACTTTCCATACTGATCGTCATCTCGCCAATTTTCAGGGAGATCTCCTCCGCCGTCTTTAAAGCTTCATTCCGCACCAGACTCGCCTCAAGCGAAACGTCCGTCCATGTAACCGCGGTCAAAGAACTTGGCCTGACACTTCTGAAGATCGGCCGTGTA
>Ga0100401_1003871_pt1 | contig 11236 bp, 8 predicted proteins | sample CryGeymeta201525_FD_80421 | JGI IMG/M metagenome (GOLD analysis project Ga0100401, IMG submission 80421) | Groundwater microbial communities from Crystal Geyser aquifers in Utah, USA - Crystal Geyser metaG 2015-25 | ecosystem: Environmental > Aquatic > Deep subsurface > Groundwater | place: USA...
TGAATTACAACATGTTGCGTCACACCTTTTCAAGGTATTTATTTTATTTTCAATGAATGATTCATACGCAGGCTGCGACGTGTTTTCGGTCGGTCAGCGGCTTTTCGAATAGGGTCAAGCTAGGGAAGAAATCGGACCAGGATGAGTAGGATGGACAACACGCCGGGGGTCCTCTTTGAAAGAGCGATGCGCTTCAGGCTGGAGGGATCAGAGGTTGGCAGCTGTGTTGAAAGACGACGACACGCGCGCAGCCTTGTTCCGCTCGTCCGAATGGGGTTCTTCGATGCGAAAGGGAGGGATTTTTGGAGCGTGTGGGCGGGGGATCCGGGAGAATCCGCTTTTTCCGGTCCGAGCCGCATGATTGAAGTGGGGCATGACGAAGGAAGGAACATTGGAGTTGGGATCGGTGAAATGGTTGTCGGCGCTGCTGGCGGAGTTTGATTGCCAGACGGGCACGCTGCATCGTGCGGACGGGGAATGGCTGGATCTGGTCGTGGCTAAGGGAGTGCCGGAGCAGCTGATGCCGGTGATTACTCGGATTCCGTTTGGGAAAGGAATTGCGGGAGCGGCGGCGGCGACGCGTGAGCCGGTTGAGTTGTGCAATCTTCAGCAGGACCTTGGCGGGGTGGCGAAAGAGGGTGCGCGCCAGACGAAGGTCGCGGGCTCGCTGGCGGTGCCGATTTTTTCGAGCGATGGGCAGTCGGTGGTGGGAACGCTGGGGATCGGCAAGGTGGTGCCGCATGATTTTTCCGATGAGGAGAAAGAACGCCTGGCGGCGGTGGCTTGTGAGGTGGCAAGGGGGTGGGAATGATTACCAACGATTGACCGATCCGGCGCGGCTGTTAGCGTAGGCCCATGAAACCGGCGGAAGCTGCCAAGAAAATCCTCGATACGATGCTTGGGCACCTTGGATTCATGGTGAACATCGAGCTCCATGAAGACGAGGAAGGTCCGTGCCTACAAATCCTGACGAGTGAAAGCAAGTATCTGATCGGCAAGGACGGGGAACGGCTCGATGATTTGCAGTATTTGGTGAATCGGGTGCTCAAGCGGCATTTTCCGAAGGCGCCGCGCGTGCGGGTGGACTGCGAACACTACCGCGCGATTCAGGAGGATCATCTGGTGGAGGAAGTCCACAGTTTGGCCGAGCGGGTGAAGGCCTCCGGCAAGCCCTTGAAGATGCGGCCGCTGAATGCCTACTACCGCAGGCTGGTGCACAATGCGCTGGTCGATCTGCCCGAGGTAGAGAGCGTTTCTCCCGGTGGTGATGATCGGCTCAAGCAGATCACCATCCGGATGAAGAAAGCGAAACAATCATGAAGAGGTTCTTTTTCGACTGCGGTACGCGCGATTCGATCGCGTCCGGTGGATTGCTGGTGCTGCGTGTGGGCTTTGGTCTGATGATGCTCATCGGTCATGGCTGGGGGAAGATCGCGAAATTCGAGCAGGCCAAGGATACTTGGCCGAAGCCGGATTTGCCGCTGCTTTCAATGATGTCGCCTCCGGTGAGCATGATGCTGACGATTTTTGCGGAGGTCGGCTGTGCGGGGCTGTTGGTGCTCGGATTGATGACGCGACCGGCCGCATTCATTCTCGCGTTCACCATGCTGGTGGCGGCGTTTCAGGTGAACGAAAATGCCGAATTCTTCATGCCGATACCGCCTGATTTTTCGAAGGAGCCGGCTCTGCTGTATGCGATCCCGTGCTTGGCGCTGATCATTTCAGGGGGCGGCAGGTGGTCGGCAGATGCGCTGATTTACAAGGAGAAGAAGCGGCGTTTTTTTGCAGACTGATGGAAACGCAGCGACTGGTCTTACCTGGAGATTTGAACCACTTGGGGTTCTTGTTCGGTGGGAGGCTGTTGGCATGGGTCGATGAGGCGTGCTGGATTGCCGCTTCGCTCGACTACCCGCACTGCCAGTTTGTGACCGTGGCGATGAACAAGGTGGAGTTTCATCACTCGGTGCGTGAGGGCGCGATCCTCTCAATCTGCTGCGAAAAGGAACGCGAGGGGAGGACTTCGGTGACCTATCGGGTCGATGTGATGGATCGCCGGAGTCTAGGATTGCCGCCGATTTTCGGAACGCAGGTGACCTACGTGAGCGTCGACGACTCGGGACGGAAGAGCGCGATCCGTTGAGGGATCTCGCGAATCTTGGTCGGTTCTTACTGATAAACCAGCTGAGCCGAGACGGTGGCTTTCGTTATCCGAGCGGAAGCGGATCCAGTAGGCGTGGAAGGCCTCTGGGAATTGCTCAAGTGAAGCATGCCACCAGTGTCGTCGTGATAGATCCGCTGATTCTTCTGGGTATTTGTGGCGACATTACGTGGGGAATTCGAAACTCGAAAGGCCCCTTACTAATCCAGATCCTTTCACAATGCAGTCCAGTAAGACCCTTTTCCGCAAGACTCTGAGATCCACTTTCATGATCTTCCTGGCCTCGGCTCTCGCTGGGTTTTCTGCTCCGCTCACTCACAAGGCGGAGGTGGTGGTTTATGGCGATGCGTCCGGTGGCGTAACCGCTGCCGTGCAGGCAGCGCGGATGGGAAAAGAGGTCATTCTCGTTTCCCCATACGGTCATCTTGGTGGTCTGACGAGCAGCGGTCTGGGTTGGACGGATATCGGTAATACCGCGATTCTCGGAGGGCTCTCACGGGAGTTCTATCACCGTATCTACGAGCACTACCTCGAGGACAGTGCGTGGGACAAGCAGGCACGCGAGGATTTCGGGAACCGAGCTCAAGGAGGAAAGGCTTTTGATCCCGATTCCGAACTCGCCGCCGTTTTCGAACCGAAGGTCGCGGAGGCGGTTTTCGATGAAATGATCAAGGAGGCCGGTGTAAAGGTGGTTGAGGGGCGCTTGGATCTCAAATCGGGTGCGCGAATGGAAGAGAAGCGGATCACGGGAATCCTGCTCGAAGACGGCTCCACGCTTGAGGGTAAGATCTTCATCGATGCGTCCTACGAAGGTGATCTCATGGCACAGGCGGGTGTTTCTTTCATGATCGGTCGTGAATCGAATTCGGAATACCATGAAAGTGGCAACGGGATTACTGGAGCCTCCGAGAAGAACCAGCTTCCCAAAGGGATCGATCCCTATCAGGTGCCAGGCGACCAATCGAGCGGTCTTCTCGAGGGTGTCAATCCTGACATGGGTGGTGAAGTCGGTGAGGGTGATGACAAGTTGCAAGCCTACTGCTACCGCATGGTTCTCACCGATCTGGAAGACAACCGCGTGTCCATCGCCAAGCCCGAAGGATACGATGAAAAGGATTTCGAGCTGGTTTTTCGCGCCATTGAGGCTGGCCAAAAAGGTGGCTATTTCAAAACCAGCATGGTGCCGAACCGCAAGACCGATTCAAACAACAACGGAGGTATCTCGTGTGACTTCATCGGCGCGAATTACGGCGAGGATTGGAACTGGGCGACTCTTGATCATCATGAGCGCGAGGCCTTGGCCGCAAAGCATCGCGACTACCAACTCGGCATGCTCTGGACTTTGCAGAATCATCCTCGGGTGCCGGAAGGGATTCGCAAAGCTCATGCCAAATGGGGCTTGGCCAAAGACGAGTTTCCCGACAACAAGCATTGGCCCTACAACCTCTACGTCCGCGAGGCACGGCGGATGAAGTCGGACTTCGTCATGACGGAGAACCACTGCAACCGCAAGCTGCCGGTGGAGGACTCGGTGGGAATGGGTGCCTACACGCTCGATTCCCACAATACCCAACGCTTCGTCCACGAGGGCATGGTTATGAATGAGGGTGACATCCAGCGTTCCCTCGGCGGCAAGCCCTATGGGATTTCCTACCGCTCCATCGTCCCGAAAGTCGGTGAGTGCGAAAACCTTCTGGTGCCATGGGCGCTTTCCTCCACTCACATCGCCTTCGGCTCGATCCGGATGGAGCCCGTCTTCATGGTTCTCGGCCAAAGCGCTGCGACCGCTGCCTGCATGGCGCTTGACGGCTCCATGGCGGTGCAGAAAGTGCCCTACGCCAAACTCCGGGAACGTCTTGTCACCGATGGGCAAAAATTGAAGTGAAATGGCCTCGCCTGAAGCGGGGAATTCAGGCCCATGAGCCTTCGGTAAGACCCCCAAACTCACGGTGAGCGGTTCACATCGCGCTACCTTTTTTTGCTTTAAAGTGAGAGCTTCCCGGTATTCCTACACCAACACATGAAGAGAACACGTCTGCTGATCCTGAATTGCCTTTTCCTCGTGGCGGCACTGAACGCTCGGGAAATTCCGGAGATCGAGGATGCCCGTATAACCGGAATCAACAAGCTTCCACCAAGGGGTAGCCAGTGGCCGCAGCCGGAGGAGGCGGGCTCGGTGAGTTATGGGGAAGGTCCGTGGGTGCGTTCTCTCAATGGAGATTGGAAATTTTCCTGGTGTGCCCGACCGGAAGAACGACCACTGAATTTTTTCGAGACCGGCTTTGATATGTCTGATTGGGATACGATTCCGGTTCCCTCGACATGGGAGCGCGAGGGGTATGGGACGCCGCTCTATGTGAACATCACCTATCCTTTCAAAGTCGATCCGCCCAAGGTGATGGGGGAGCCTGATCCAGCCTTTACTTCATTTAATGAAAGGAACCCGGTGGGTTCGTATCTTCGCGAGTTTGAAGTGCCGAATGAATGGGATGACATGCGCGTTGTGCTTCATTTTGGTGGCGTGCGCTCGGCGATGTTTGTCTGGGTGAACGGCCAAAAGGTCGGCTACTCACAAGGTTCCCGCTTGCCTGCTGAGTTTGATGTGACCGATGCCTTGGTTCCCGGGAAAAATCGTCTGGCGGTAGAGGTCTATCGATTCAGCGATGGATCATATCTTGAAGATCAGGACTTTTGGAGACTGAGTGGGATCTTCCGGGATGTTTTCATTACCGCACTTCCTGCGCAGGGGCTTTGGGATGCCTATGCGCAACCCGAAATCGATCTCAAATCGGGCAAGGGAAAGGTCATTCTTCATACAACACCGATGCCCGGTGCTCAGCCTCAGGTTGATATTCGGTTGCTTGATCCAGCGGGAAGAGAGGTCGCCAGCGGTGAACGTGTGGTTGAAATCGATAATGCCATCCTTTGGTCGCATGAGAATCCCCGGCGCTACACGGCGGTGGTGACGGTGAAAGCTGATGGTCATTCAGCCGGGGTATTTCACCTGCCAGTCGGATTCCGGAAGCTCGAGGTGGTGGGTCAAGAGATTCATCTGAACGGGCACCCCTTGAAAATTCGTGGGGTCAATCGTCACGAATTCGATCCGCAGACCGGTTACGTCATGAGCGAGGCTTTGATGCGGCGTGATCTGGAGTTGATGAAGCAGGCGAATATTAACTTTGTGCGTAATGCCCACTATCCCTGTGATCCTCGCTGGTATGATCTATGCGATGAATTCGGCATGCTGGTGATGGATGAGGCGAATGTGGAGACGCACGGCCTGAGTTATCACCAGCGCGTTCTACCAGGAGATCTGCCGGAGTGGTCGGCAGCTGTCGTCGAGCGGATGGAACGCATGGTGGTGCGCGACCGGCAGCACCCTAGCGTAGTGATGTGGTCGCTTGGCAACGAGGCGGGATATGGCACCTCATTTCTGGAGATGCGCAAGGCTGGTCGAGCCCGGGACCCGGAGCTGCGTCTCATTCAATACGCGGACATGAACCTGGCGGCGGATGTGGATAGTCAGACTTATCCTGACATCGCATGGCTGAAGAAGCATGTGAAGGGGAAAGCTGTGCGAAAAAGCGAGCGGGAGAAGCCGTCGAATGTGGAGCAACACGGAAGCTACCCGAGCCATCGTCCGTTCATCATGAACGAGTATGCCCACGCGATGGGCAACAGTGTCGGAAACTTCCAGGACTACTGGGATGTCATTCTTGCTGAGCCGATTCTGGCTGGAGGTTTCATCTGGGACTGGGTGGATCAGGCTCTTTACCGGGATCGCGCGGATCCCGGACAGGGTTTTGTTTATGGCGGTGATTTCGGCGATGTCCCCAACAACGGCAATTTTTGTATCAACGGTGTGATTGGTGCGGACCGGAAGGTTCATCCGCACTACTACGAAGTGCAGAAGGTCCATCAGCCGGTTGGCTTTGATGGCACCCGACTGGGAGAGGGGAAGCTGCTTGTTGAAAACAGGCATCTCTTCACCAATCTCAATGGCTACGCATTCGTCGCTAAGATCCACGGCGAAGGAAAGCTGATCGCGGAAGAGCGACTGGAATCCTGCAAACTCCCTCCGGGTGAAAGCATCGCGCTCGGGGTGGAGCAACTGATGAAGAAAGTCGACGAGCTGCGCACAGACCAGAGCGAAGTGAGCCTCACTTTTCAATTGGCGCTAGCGGCGGATACCATCTGGGCTAGCAAAGGTCATGTGGTGGCTTGGGAGCAGTTCGTTTTCCCTGGAAAGCGGGCGTCCTCAGAAGCGCTTCCTGAAGGGCGGCTTGCAGCGACGGAATCCGCTGCGGGCATCGAGGTCAAGGGCTCGGGCTGGAGTATTCGCATTTCTGACAAGTCCGGGCTTCTCGATTCCTATGTTTCTGGTGGCAAGGAGATGCTGGTGAGGCCGATGCAGTGGAGCTTTTGGCGTGCGTTGACCGACAATGATGGTGGCTGGAAAGTGGGAGATAAACTTGGGGTGTGGCGAAAGCTTGGTCGCGAGCTTGAGGTCAGTAAGTTGTCTCACGAACAAGACGCTCAGGGGCGAGTGGTGATCAAGGTGACGGCAGAGGATTCGAAGAAGACCGTGAAGGTCGCCGTGCAGCACACCATTGCGCAAGGTGGGGTGATTCAAAGTGAGTGTGAACTGAGCTTTCCCAAGGGGAAAAAAATACCGGATCTCCCGAGAGTCGGAGTGCAGTTTGCGATTCCGGCTGCGTATGATCAGCTTGATTGGTATGGCCGTGGACCTCATGAGAACTATGCCGACCGCAAGAGCTCCGCCGCGATTGGGCGCTACCAATCGACTGTGGCGGATTGGATCACGCCTTACGTCAAGCCGCAGGAAAACGGGAATCGTTGCGACATCCGCTGGCTTGAAATGACCGATGGGAGCGGTCGCGGGCTGAGATATTCTGGAGCCGATCAAGTGCCACTCTCGATGAGTGCATGGCCCTATTCTATGGAGGATCTCGCAGGCGCTACCCACGATTATGAACTCCCCAAGAAGGACTTGATAACCGTGAATCTCGACCACCTGCAAATGGGGGTGGGAGGAGACAATTCGTGGGGGTTGCCCGTGAACGAGCCCTATCGGATCAAAGCAAATCAGAACTATCGGTGGGCTTTTCGTATCGACCCGGTTTCCCCGAAGTGAAATTGATCGTCGTAACTTAGCCTGTGGGGAAGCGGCTTCGTGGCTTACTCGGGGTTGTCGAGATATTCGAGAGCCGCGTCGCTGTCGGTCACTTCAGGGGTGTTGCTGAATGGGTCATAATAGCCGATACCATGGTTTTCGAGCCACTTGAGTTCGGCAGGTAGGCGCTTCTCGAAAGAGTTGAAGTCCTTCCTTAAAGCCGGAGTCCAGGCGGCCTCGGCGAGTGCAATCAGGCGAGGCCAGGTGAGGAAATCGCGCCTCGCCTGGGTGATCGTGGTTTCTGTCCATAGACAAGCTTGGATACCGCGAACTTGTTTTTCCTGATCTGGGCTCAGTTTGAGCTCGGCGGGGAAATGATAGACGTCTGGAAGCGTGTTGATTCCCTTCCAGTTGCGGCCATTTGTGTGGGAAGGATGCTGGAGGAAATCGAAGTAACAGGGGCGGCGTGGGCAGAGAATGACGGGATAGCCGTCGGCAAGAGCCCGTGAGAGGATCTCGGGCTTGTCGTGGCGCCACCAGAAGACGAGGGTTTTGTCGATGGGGAGGTCGCGGGAGGCGATTTCGTCCCAGCCTCCGGTTTGAAAACCAAGTTGGTTGATTTTTCTGGCCATGCGCTGGATGAACCATGTCTCTACGGCGGCAAGGTCCTTGAGTTTTTCCTTTTTCATGAGGCTTTGCACCTCCGGGAGTTTGGGCCATTTGTGCCAGCCGAAGTGGACTTCGTCGCCGCCCAGGTGGATCACCCCGGCGTCGGGGAAAAGTGAAGCGACTTCGGTGAGAATGTCTTCGAGGAAGCTGAGCGTCTCGGCTTTGGCGGGGTTGAAGGTGAAGCGTGGCCACTTGGTGGTGGAGCCTTTTTTCAGAAACCCGCCTCCGTCGTGTGCGGGGTAGGCGCGGACAGCCGCATCGGCATGGCCGGGCATGTCGATTTCGGGAACGATGGTGATGTTGCGTTCCTTGGCGTAGGCGACGAGTTCACGAATCTGCTCCTGAGTGTAGAACTCAGCGGGGGCGTCGGGGCGCTGGTCGTGCTCGTTGCCGCGTCCGCCGATGGAAGTGAGCTTGGGGTATTTCTTGATCTCGATACGCCAGCCGGGGGAATCCGTGAGATGCCAGTGAAGGACGTTGAGCTTGTAGCGGCCCATGCCGTCGAGCAGGCGCTTGAGTCCGGGGACGCCGGTGAAATGACGGCTTTCATCGAGCATGAAGCCGCGCCAGGCGAAGCGGGGGGAGTCGCTGGCGGTAAGGCATGGGAGCGAGAGCGTGTCCGCCTTTCGGGGAGCGGAGGCGATGAGTTGACTAAGGGATTGGAGGCCATTGAAGTGGCCGGCCTGTGTGGCGGAGTGGATGATGGCGGATTTTTCGAGGATCCTGAGAACGTAGCCTTCCCCGCGCGGTTTTTCTAAGTCGGCAGGAAGGGAGTTGGGGGCAAGAAACTGGATTGGACAGGAGACATCAGCGGTTGTCGGCGTGAATGGGAACCCGGCGGCCTCGGAGAGAGTTGAGAGGTAGAGTTCTTTTGAGGCGTAGGGGGGCAGAGAAACGAAGTCGCCAGGTTTGAGTAAAAGATGCGGGGGCGTTTCCTCAATACGGCCGGGGAGCGGGATGATGGAAACTTCGGCAAGGGCGTTCGTGATCGATAACAGGCAGGCGAGTAGTATTTTCATGCAATTTTGATACGGTGTGGATGACCTCAAATGACTCAAAATCGTTTTTCAATGGGATCAAAACTCAGCGAAGAGGGATTAGAAGAGATATCAATTTCCGTCGCCGGGCTTCGGGAAGATGCGGGTTCTCCATGCGTGCCAATGCCAGAGCGTTGCCAGTTCCTGAGCCTTCTCTGGTAGTTGTTCTGCAAGATTGTTGAGTTCGCTGCGGTCTCGTTCGAGGTTGTAGAGTTCCCAAGCTTGCTTCGACTTCTTGTCGTAACCGAGCCTAACCAGCTTCCATTCTTTCAGCCGGATTGCGGCACTGCCGTAATGCTCAAAGAGTAGGGCGCGGTCGGGTTTCTCATCGGCAGCAAAGCTGGGAGCCAAGCTCAGGCCTTCATAAGGCTGGATGCGGTAAGATCCGACAGTTTCTGGATATTCGGCACCGGAGACATCAATGCAGGTCGCCATCAGATCGATCAGGTGGCCTGGGCGGTGGCGGAGCTCATTCTTAGCGGGAATTCCCTTTGGCCAGTAGGCGATGAGCGGAGTCGCGATGCCACCCTCATGGTTGCGGCATTTGTATTCGCGGAAGGGGGTGTTCGAGACGTTGGCCCAGTTCCGGCCATAGGCGATGTAGCTTGTGGCTGGGCCGGGCATGGTGGCTGGACCGTTGGCGAGCGGCTCTCCCTTCCTCGTGTGGGTCGGGAACATTTTTGTCTGCAGCTCGTCCTTGGCCATCGGGGCACGAGTTTGGTGGGCCTTTTCGTCCGGTTGTCTTCCATAGGCCTCCGCGCATCCGCCATTGTCTTGAAGATAGAGGATCAAAGTGTTCTCGAGTGCTCCTTTGTCCTTCAGCGCCTCCACGATTTGGCCAATACCTTGATCCATGGAATCCACCATGGCGGCGTAAACTTCCATGCAGCGCGCTTCCCATGCTCGTTTCTCTTTTGGAATGTCACTCCATTTTTCCGGCGCGGGGCTGATGGGCCAATCCTTATCGATTACGCCCAGTTCCTTCATCTTTCGATAGCGTGCTTCACGAATCGCTTCGTAGCCGACATCATAGCGTCCCCTGTATTTTTCAATGTCCTGCTCTGGTGCCTGCATCGGCCAGTGGGGGGCAGTGTAAGAGACATACATGAAAAACGGTTCGTCTGATTCGTGCTCCTTCACAAAGCGAGCCGCTTGAGCACTGATGGCGTGGGTGTAGTAAAAGGTTTCCGGTTGATACTCCGGGTCATTCTCCGGGGTGATTGCCTGATTCCCGCGGGTCAGTGTCCATGGGTCGAAATGACTGCCCGCACCGATAATTGTGCCGTAGAAGCGATCAAAGCCTCTTTGTAGGGGCCAATTGGATTTGTCGCCGTCGGGGTCAAGTTGTTGAGCGACGTGCCACTTGCCAGACATGTAAGTGCGGTAGCCTGCAGGTTTCAGGGCCTCGGCGATGGTCACGGCATTACGGCTCAGATCGCCCCGATAGCCGGGTTTGTCGCCATCGTTTGTCATTTCGCCAATGCCGGCCTGATGCGCGTAGAGGCCAGTCAGTAATGAGGCGCGGGTCGGGCAGCAACGGGAGGTGTTGTAGAATTGCGTATAGCGCAGACCGTTGGCCGCCAGCTGATCGAGCTGTGGCGTGTCGATCTCGCTGCCGTAGCATCCCAGATCCGAGTATCCCATATCATCAGTCATAATGATGATGATATTGGGTTTTGATGCCGCCAGAAGGGTCGAACTGAGTCCTAGAGAAAGAATGAGAGCCAGTTGGGCTAAGCGTCGCATGGTGCGGGAACTTATCCGGAGAAATGGAGAAGAGCAAGACCTCCGGTGAGCTGCGGATAGGTACTTCGTCGGTCTAAAGGAGCTACTACCGATGACTTGGTTCGGGGCGAGAGGATCGGGAGGTGGGCTTTGTTGGTCCCTTGTGCATTGGGTCGGGGTCGCTGAGAGGGAAAGGTGTCCTTGTGGACTTTTGATGGTCTTGGGTTCGGCCGAAAGGAGCAACAAAATCCTTCTCGATATTTACCGCATCGAGGCGAAGCGTTGGTGGAGAAGGTCCTTGCCGGAGAGGTCGGGGGCGGCGGCTTGGGCGTCTTTGACCCATTGCCATTCGAGCTCGTTTTTGGTGGGGAGCTTCTTTTCGTAATAGACGCCGAACTTTCCGGGAGAGTTGTTCTCGGCGAGCTTGAGGGCGGCGTCAGTGGAGCCGAGGTCATGAGTGGTTTCGTCGACGAGTTCGAACTCGCCGCCTTTGCGTGGGTTTCCGGAGTCGAA
>Ga0100401_1003880_pt1 | contig 11222 bp, 9 predicted proteins | sample CryGeymeta201525_FD_80421 | JGI IMG/M metagenome (GOLD analysis project Ga0100401, IMG submission 80421) | Groundwater microbial communities from Crystal Geyser aquifers in Utah, USA - Crystal Geyser metaG 2015-25 | ecosystem: Environmental > Aquatic > Deep subsurface > Groundwater | place: USA...
CAAGATGGGTCTCAAGGACCTGGTGATCGATACCGGCACCCGCGAGCCCCACCGTTTGTACCAGGAGCTGACCCTGATCCGCCGCTCCGCGCTCGCCACCTTCCGCCCGCTGGGTTACCCGACCATCGTGTTCCCATGTGAAATGGCATCGGATCTCGATAACGAAACCCTGCTCAGCGCTCTTTATATCGCCAAGTACGGCTCCTTTATCGTGATGAGTGACTTCCAGGCCCACAGCCTGTTCCCGCTGCTGCTTTCCCGGCTCAATATCTACACCGACCCGCAGCGGCCGATGACCGCCGAACAGGGCATCTACCCGATCGGTAATCCGGACGAAAATTCGCCGGTCCTGGTCACCTCCAACTTCTCGCTCACCTACTTCATCGTTTCCGGAGAAATCGAATCGAGCCGCGTTCCGGCCTGGCTGCTGGTTCAGGATACCGAAGGCCTGTCGGTCCTCACCGCCTGGGCGGCCGGAAAGTTCAATGGCGAAACCGTCGGCACGTTTGTGAAGAAATCCGGTATCGCCGACAAGATCAGCCAGAAGAAGGTGATCATTCCCGGCTATGCCGCCGCCATCAGTGGCGAACTGGAAGAGGAACTGGGCGGTTGGCAGGTCGTGGTGGGTCCGCGAGAAGCCAGCCAGATCCCGAAGTTCCTGAAAACGCTGTAGGTGAGGCAGCAATTTCCGCAACCCTCGGGCCTTTCGCTGTGAAAGGCCTAAACACCACGAACCCGGAAGGGAGGATCTTCGATGGCGGATAAAATCCAGATGATCGGCGAAAATCTCAACATCATGTCGATCAAATACGGCAAGGCCCTCAAGACTAGAGAAGCCGGTCCTCTGCAAGAACTGGCCAAGCAAGAAGAGGCCGCGGGGATGACCTGGGTGGACTTGAACATCGGTCCGTCCGGAAAGACCGGCGAGGAATTGATGACCTGGCTGGTGCCGGTGGTTCACCAAGTGACCGACCTGCCGCTGGCTCTCGACACTTCCAATGTTAAGGCGATCGCGGCCGGCCTCAAGGCGCACAAGAAAGGTCGGCCCCTGATCAATTCCATCATGGTCCGGCCGGAACGGATGGATGCCCTGCTGCCGCTGGCGGCCGAGTATAAGGCCGACTTCGTTGGTCTGCTGTGGGGTCCCGAAGGGATGCCTCGGGATGCCGATGAACGCGCCATGCTGGCGGCTGAACTGTACGCGAAGGCCACCGGTGAATTCGGCATCGATCCGGAACGGATCCTGATCGACCCCATTCAGACGCCGGTCAGCGTTCAGCAGGCGCAGATCATGAGCGCCCTCGAGTTTTTGAAGATGCTTCAAGACCTGGCTCCCGGCTGCCGCAGCACCATCGGCCTGTCCAACGTATCCAACGGCTGCCCCGAGCACCTGCGGCCGATCATGAACCATGCCATGATGTTGATCTGGAAACGGGCCGGCATGGCGACGGCGATCGTCGATGTGTTTGACCCGAAGATGCACGAAATTTGCCGTGGCGATCGCAAGGACCTGGAAGACCTGGTGGCCAAGGTGGAAGACGGCGAAGCCATCGATGATAAAGCGCTCACCGAAGAGCAATTGCAGGTGGTGAAGAGCGCTCGGGTCATCTTCGGGAAGACGCTCTATTCCGATTCCTGGTTGGAGATGTAGGCGCCGGTTTTTTTAGCCTCGCGCAAGATCGAATCAAAAGGCCCCACCGCCAATGCGGTGGGGCCTTTTTTGCGAACGCCGGCAGCCTTTGGATGATACACCGCGATATAGGCCGACCAGTCGCCGCGGCCATCAAAAGGATTGCGTTCCTCCGTTACTTTTACTATAGAAAGAGAACTTTTCGGCTTCATCTCAGGCCTTGGCTGATGCCTCCCCGGGTCTCGTTCCCGTTGTTATCGTTCGAGCAGCACCAGCAGTTTCGCCGGCTGCTCCTTCCAATCGCCAGCGCATTAGGTAGATCGGTTCGGGGTGGGCAAGTCCCAAGCAATCGGCTGCGGTCGGGTCGTGATGGAGCCAATCGTTCAGGTGGCGATTCCAGTGGACGCGCGGATTGCGGGGCCGGGATTCACCCTCGTGGCGCGTCCGTGTGTGAGCGGCTTGTTACCAGATCGACAGGGGGTAGAGGAATGGCATCGAAATACGTGTACTTTTTTGGCGGCGGCAAGGCCGAAGGCAATGGTTCCATGAAGGGACTCTTGGGCGGGAAGGGAGCCGGCCTGGCGGAGATGAGCAACATCGGGATCCCGGTGCCGCCGGGTTTCACCCTCACCACTGAGATCTGCACCTATTATTACGCCAACCAGGGGCGCTATCCGGAACAACTGCGCGGCCAGGTGGAAGCGGCCCTAAAACGGCTCGAACAAGCCATGTACAAGACCTTCGGGGACCGCGCCAATCCGCTTCTGGTATCGGTGCGCTCCGGGGCGGCGGTCAGTATGCCGGGCATGATGGACACCGTCCTCAATCTCGGTTTGAACGATGTTACGGTCCAGGGCCTGATCGCCCGGAGCGGCGACGAACGGTTCGCTTACGATTGCTACCGCCGTTTCGTGGCCATGTACGGGGACGTGGTATTGGGGCTGAAGCCGGTGGCGAAGGACGACCTGGACCCGTTCGAGGAAGTCCTGGAGCAAGTCAAGAAGGCTGCCGGAGTCGAATTCGACAATCAGCTCACGGCCGAACAGATGAAGGAACTGGTCGGCAAATTCAAGGCCCTGATCAAGAGCAGGCTGGGGATCGAGTTTCCCGAAGACCCGATAGCGCAGCTTTGGGGCGCTATCGGCGCCGTGTTCGGGTCATGGAACAACGAACGGGCGATCGCCTATCGCGAGATCAACAACATCTCCGAAGACCTGGGCACCGCCGTCACCGTGCAGACCATGGTGTTCGGGAATTTAGGCGACGACTGCGCCACCGGCGTGGCTTTCACCCGCAACCCGGCGACCGGTGAAAACGTGATCTACGGTGAATACCTGATCAATGCTCAGGGCGAAGACGTGGTCGCCGGGATCCGCACGCCGCAGCCGATCAGTCGCTTGCAGGCGGCCAACGGCGGCGCGCAACCGCTGGAGCTGACCATGCCGTCGGCGTACCTGGAACTGGAACGGATTCGGGGCATTTTGGGCCGCCATTACCGGGATATGCAGGACATCGAGTTCACCATTCAGCAGGGGAAGCTGTGGATGCTGCAAACCCGATCCGGCAAGCGCACCGGCTTTGCCGCCTTCAAGATCGCCGTGGACATGGTCCGGGAAGGGATCCTGGACGAAGAAGAAGCGATCATGCGGGTGGACCCCAATCAACTGACCCAATTGCTGCGTCCCACTTTCGATCCTCAGGCCAGAAAGGACGCCAGCGCCAGGGGGGACCTGCTGACCACGGGTCTCAATGCCGGTCCGGGTGCCGCCGCCGGACGGGTGGTGTTCAATGCCCCCGATGCCGAAGAATGGGCCCAACGCGGCGAACAGGTGATCCTGGTGCGTCTGGAAACGTCCCCGGAAGACATCCGCGGGATGAGCGCCGCCAACGGCATCCTCACCGCCCGCGGCGGCATGACCTCGCACGCCGCCCTGGTCGGTCGGCAGATGGGCAAAGTCTGCATCGTCGGCTGCAATCATCTGGAGATCAACTACAAGGAACGGATGATGCGGGCGGGCCAACGGGAGGTCCATGAAGGTGATTGGATTTCCTTGGACGGGACTCGGGGCGAGGTGTTTGTCGGTCAGATTGGGACCCAGCCTTCGCAAATCCTCAGGGTCCTCATCGAACGCACCCTCGAACCGGAAAAATCGGAGATCTATCAGGACTACGTGGCGCTCATGACCGCCGCCGACAAATTCCGCCGGCTTGGCGTCCACACCAACGCCGATCAGCCCGATCAGGCCGCCAAGGCCCTGGCGTTCGGCGCCGAAGGGATCGGCCTGACCCGGACCGAACACATGTTTTTCCAAGGCCATCGGATCGATTCCGTTCGCAAGATGATCCTGGCCGATGATCAGGCCGGTCGCGAAGCGGCCCTGGCCGAACTGCTGCCGATGCAGAAGGAAGATTTCAAGGGCATTTTCCGGATCATGCAGGGCCTGCCGGTGACCATCCGCACCCTGGACCCGCCGCTCCATGAATTCCTCCCGGCGGAAGCCGAGGACATGAGGAAATTGGCGGCGGAAATGGGGGTCTCCACGGCGCGGGTGGAAGCCAAGGTGCAAAGCCTGCACGAAACCAACCCGATGCTCGGGCATCGCGGCTGCCGGCTGGGTATTGTGTATCCGGAAATCACCGCGATGCAGGCGCGGGCTATTCTGGAAGCCGCTTGCGAAGTGCAGCGGGAAGGCATCGCCGTGCGGCCGGAAATCATGATCCCGCTGGTGGGCGATGAGAAGGAACTGGAAAACCAGAAGCTGGTGGTGGATCGAGTGGCCGCGGAGGTGATGGAACGTTACGGCATGACCCTGGATTATCAGGTGGGCACCATGATCGAGGTCCCCCGAGGGGCCCTCACCGCCGACCGGATCGCCCGGCAGGCGCGCTTTTTCTCGTTCGGCACCAACGACCTGACCCAAACCGTCTACGGCATCAGCCGGGACGACGCCGGCCGGTTCCTGCCCGCCTTTCTGGAACGCAAAATTTGGCCGCATGACCCCTTCGATCGGCTCGATCAGGTCGGGGTGGGCGAACTGATGAAGATCGCCGTGGCCAAGGGGCGAGCGACCCGTCCCGAACTCAAGATCGGGATCTGCGGCGAGCACGGCGGCGAACCGTCGTCGGTGGAATTCTGCCATCGGATCGGACTCGACTATGTGAGTTGTTCCCCGTTCCGGGTGCCGGTGGCACGACTCGCCGCGGCTCAGGCGGCGATCCGGGAAAAGCGCGCCGGCTGAGTTCTACCCTTGGCGGCTATATGAAGAGGTTTTTCTTGACAGGATTATACCTGTTTAGCTTGAGAGGTTACGTTTTGTGTTCCCGCGGAGGCGCGGAGAGCGCGGAGAAGGGCCCTGAAATCAACCTCCGCGTCTCTGCGTCTCCGCGCGGAAATGAAACTTTTAGGCCTTCACAAGTATAACAGGACTTAGGGGATAGACAGGATTGACGGGAAGGAGCGCCACCGGCTCACCGTGTTGGTCCCGTGAAACGGTCCGGGTTGTTGCCGTGCGACGTACATCGCGCGCACGGCAGCAACCTAGGCTAGCTGTCATTTGGACCGAGGTGTGAGTTCGACGGTACTTCCCAACACCCCACAAGTCGAAACCGCCCATGACTGGAGAATGAATGTGACCCGCCCCACTCGCTTGCATCGTTCCGTGCTGTCGGTGCCCGCCAACCGCGATAAGATGGTGCTGAAAGCGTTCACGCTGCCGGTGGACATGATCATGCTGGACCTGGAAGACAGTGTTCCGGTGGATCGGAAGGAAGCGTCCCGGGCCCAGGTGGTTCAGGCGCTGCGGCACGCCGACTGGGGCGATCGGGTGCGGGCCTTTCGCATCAACGCCATGGACACCCCGTTCGCCTACCGTGATCTGATCGAGGTGGTGGAAGCCGCCGGGGATCAACTGGACGTGATCGTGGTGCCCAAGGTCGAAAACCCGGCTGAAATTCAGGCCATCGACTATCTGCTCAAGCAGATCGAAATGCGCCAGGGATTTAGCCGGCCGATCGGCCTGGAAGCCTCCATCGAAACCGCTCTGGGAATGGTCCATGTCGATCGCATCGCTTTTAGTTGCGCGCGGCTCGAAGCCCTGGTGTTCGGCGTCGCCGACTACGGCGCTTCGCTCACCATGCCGAACAAGGGAATCAGCGGCCACGGCGATGCCGAACAATTCTATCCCGGGCACCGCTGGCATTTTCCGCTGAGTCGTCTGGCGATGGCGGCCAAAGCGGCCGACCTGGCCGCAATCGATGCCCCCTATGGCAACTATCAGGACCAGCAGGGGCTCGAACAGTCCTGTCTGCTCAGCGCGGCCCTGGGCTTCGACGGCAAATGGGCGATTCACCCCAATCAATTGGAGCCGATCAATCGACTCTACAGCCCGTCCGCGGAAGATGCCGAACGCGCTCGCCGGGTGGTCGAGGCTTATGATCGGGCGGTGCGGGAAGGCGCGGGGTCGCTCGCCATTGACGGCAAAATGGTGGATGCCGCATCGATTCGGATCGCCAGGGTGATCGCCGCCCAATGGCAAGCGATTCAGCAACGCAACGCACCATGACCCACTCCGCGGGACCCCGGTCGATCGGTTCGAACGCCGGGGCCAACCGCGATGCGCACCTCCTCGGGCCCGGCGCGGCGCTCGCGGGCGGCGGATCGACGCGGTTCAAGGTGATTGAGGTGACCCATGAACGGGATCGATCCTGACCTGGACCTGGATTGCAGCGATAGTTCCGGGCTGAGGCAGACCCTGATTCGCCAGCACCATGAACTGCGCATTCTGTTCGATATCTCTTCCGCCCTGCACAGTTCACCCAGATTGGAAGACGTGCTGCGGCAGGCCATCCAGGCCTTCCTGCAGACGCTGCAACTGAAAATGGGAGCACTCTATCTGTTCCCGGACGGCGGTCCCGTTGGGGAATTGCTGCTGGCCGCCCACCACGGTTTTTCCTCGGCCCTGATCAACAGCATCCAGCGCCTGACTCTCACCGAAGCCCAGTTGGACCGAATCCGCAACCGTGAACCGGTCATCTGGTTTGCGGCGGACCAAATCGTGTTTGCCGATCTGCGCCGACGGATGGCCCAGGAATCGATCCGTGAAATCATTTGCATCGCTTTGGTCACCAAGGAATCCCTCCTGGGGCTGCTGTATGTGTCCAACCATGGGGCCCTGCAAATCGGTCGAGAACGACGCGATTTCCTCACCACCATCGGCCAGCAGATCGGTGTTGCCATCGAAAACGCGCAGTTGTTCGATTCCGTTCAGCGCGGCAAGAGCGAACTCGAAATCAGCTTCGATGCCATTCAGCACAGTATTTTCATCATCGACCGCCGGCAACGGGTGGTGCTGGTCAACCAAACCAGCGAGCAGGTCTATGGCAAGGATGCGAATCTGCTTGGCAGACCCTATTCCACCATCCTTTATAATCAGGGCGAACCACCCGCCAACTGCCCGGTGCTGGAATGCCTGCGGCAGGCGCGACCGGTACAGCGGGAAGGGGCGCATCCGCGCTGGGGTGGTTGCTTTTCCTTCTATGCCTTCCCGGTGGTCAACCTGGCCGGGGAACTGGAACGGGTGGTGTACTATGAAAAGGACGTGACCGAAGCGCGCAAGATGGAAGAACGCCTGCGCCGCAGCGAGCGGCTCAAGGCGCTGGGCACCCTGGCGGCCGGGATCGCCCATGAAATCCGTAACCCCCTGGCCACCATCAATTTCAACACCCAACTGCTGCTGCGCGAGCTTGAACTCAATGAAGCGCAACAGCAGATGTTCCAGGATTCGATCCACGAAGTCAAAAAAATCGATCAGATCGTTCGCCAGGTGCTCAATTTCGCCCGGCCCAAGGAACCACGGTTTCTACCCCACGATCTGAACGAGATCGTTCGCTACTGCCACAGCCTGTCCAAGGTCCATACCCGTAAGAGCAAGGTCGCCTTCATCCTGGAACTGACCGAGGGACTGCCGGCCTTTGTGGTGGACCACAACCAAATCAGCCAGGTGCTCATGAATCTCATCATCAACGCCATCGAGGCCATGCCCGACGGCGGTCGGCTGACCGTCAAGACCGGCTGGCAGCCGGATCGCTCGGCGGTGGTGGTGAGCGTGACCGACACCGGCGAAGGGGTCCTACCGGGTGACGAGGAACGGATCTTCGACCCTTTCTTCACCCGCAAACCGGAAGGAACCGGCCTGGGACTCAGCATCTGCCGCCAAATCCTGGAACGCCACAAGGCCTATCTGGAACTGGAAAGCACTGCCGGCACCGGGAGCTGTTTTAAAATAGTGTTTCCGGTGATCGACATGCCCATCCGCCCGTAAGGACCAAGGATTTTTCGCCCCTACGCATCATCGACCCCCGCAAGGTAGAGAGCAACCCCCGCAAGCCGGAGATGCCCACCGGTAAGTCTCGGGTTCCTTTCCGCATCAACCGTAATGACTGTGGAGCAGCGCATGCGCGAACAGCAGCTGATCCTGCTGGTGGATGACGAAGATCCGTTTCGGGTGGCGGTGAGACGCCTGCTCGAAACCCATTATGAAGTCCATGAAGCCGCCGATGGAGCCCGGGCGCTGGAGCTGGCCGGCCGCCTGGAACCGGACCTGGTGCTCCTGGATATCGGACTGCCGGATACCAGCGGCATGGAAATCCTCACTCGCCTGAAAGCAATGAGGCCATCCCCGGTGGTGGTTATGGTGACCGCCTTCGAACAGGTCCGGGATGTGGTCACGGCCATGCGCCGGGGTGCCTTCGATTACCTGGTGAAACCGGTCGACCTGGATGAATTCGAACTCACCATCCAGCACGCCATGGAACACGCCTCCTTAAAGAACGAAGTGGATCGTTTGAAAAAAGAACTCCATCGGCTCCAGGGCGTGGATCACCTGATCGGCAAAAACCAGGCCTTCCTCGATGCCCAAATGCTGGCCGTGAAAAGCGCTCGGAGCCCCGACGCCGGGGTGCTGCTGCAAGGTGAAAGCGGCGTCGGCAAGGAACTCTTCGCCCGCCTCATTCACGCCCAGAGCCCGCGTGCTTCCTTTGCTTTCGTAGCCCTCAACTGCGCCGCGTTCAGTTCGGAAATCATCGAAAGCGAATTGTTCGGCTACGAAAAGGGCGCGTTCACCGGTGCGCGCGCGGAAGGCAAGGCGGGATTGCTTGAAAGCGCCCACAAAGGCACGCTGTTTCTGGACGAAGTGGCTGATTTATCGCTGGAAATTCAGGCAAAACTGCTCCGGGTTCTGGAGCTCAACGAATTCTATCCCCTGGGCGCCACCCGCAAACGCAACGTTAATCTGCGGGTCGTCGCCGCCTGCAACAAGGACCTCTGGGCTGAAACCGACCGTGGCACCTTTCGTAAGGATCTCTTTTTTCGCCTGGCGACCATCAAGATCCAACTTCCACCCCTGCGCGAACGACCGGAGGATATTCTGCCCCTGGCCCGATTCTTCGTGGAACAGTTCAACGATAAATATCACAAACAGTTTCGAACCTTCAGTCGGGATGCGGAACAAATTCTACTCAACCATCCCTGGCCGGGCAATGTGCGGGAACTGAAGAACGCCATCGAGCGGGTGGTGCTGCTGGAAAACGATGAACTGATCGGGTTGAACCACCTGGGATTTATGGAAAGTTCCGGAGGTTCGCCGAGTCCGGCCACACCCGCCCCGTTCCAGTGGGACCTGCCGGACCAGGGACTGCCCCTGGAACAAATGGAAAATCAATTGATCCAGGCCGCCTATGAAAAATGCGGCCGCAACAAATCCAAAACCGCCCGCTATTTATCCATCCCCCGCCACGTGCTGCTGTATCGGCTGAAAAAGCACGGCCTAATGAATTAGAGGAATGTCTCCACATCCAGAAATCCGGACACTATTATCCAATCTCCAGGAAACCGTTGCTCCTTGCCCCTTTTGGCCTCCCCAACCGGTTCTTCAACGTGACCGTCGCGGGTTGAGTGTAGATTATTGTTTATCCAGCAGCGGAAGCCGGCGGCGGCGGTAGGGCTCGGATTTAGTTTTCCAGCGGCCGGCATTCTACATCGGCGGCTTTTCACTAGCTCCTGGCATGGTGCTTGCTTAGTCTAAGAACGCAATGCGAACGGCAGCGGATGCGGATAGAAGGTGGCTGTAAACGTGCAGATACTTCTGATTGAAGATGACGCTCCGTTCAGGCGCTCTTTGGAAAATTTCTTGAGGCGAGCGGGCTATCGATTCGATAGTTGTGCGACGGCACGCGAAGCAATTCAACTTGCCGCGACTCGTGACTACTCACTGGTGATCCTCGAATATCACTTACCCGATGCGAATGGTGTGGATCTGATCAACCGACTGCGAGCATTGCAAGCACCTATTCATGCGCTGATTCTATCGGTTTACGACTACGACACGGTGGCTAAAGAATTCCAAACCGACCGGCACGCGCTGTTTCTCAAAAAGCCTTTCGACCCAGGTGACTTCGAGTGGTTATTGAATTCCCTCTTCCGCGAACAAAATCTGGTACTGCCGAATCTCAACCGGAAAGCTGATCCTGAATGGCCCGAAATGCTCGCCCCGATTCCAAGACTAAGGGACTCTCGTGGTGTTTTGAACTGAATGCTGTGACTACTGACTGATGCTGAAACGGATGTTCGAGCGCAAGTGGAAAGCTGAGAAGCCTGCTCAAGTTGATGGTTCCTGCTGAAATGTTCGTTGCGTGTTCGCCCGGGCCGACCGGCCCGGGTTCTTTTCAAGTTGATCTGGTTGCTCCTGTTCTGGTGCTGACGCTGGTTCGCTCTGATTCTGCTCAACGCTTCCCGCTCCGATTGTTGTCGAGGCTCCTGTTCCGACCGATCTCGCCAAGAGAGTGCCTTAATTGCCAGGGACCGCGGGAAATTTCCCCGCGGTCCCTTTTTTTGGGATTGTGCTTGCGCTCGCTTTCGACAATCGGTACAGTCTTTCACGTTGCGTGATGGGTTCCGGCGCGAGCGAGCGCCGCGGGAACCGATGCCGGAAATGCCAAGGATAGGGAGGAAATCCATGGAAAAATTGGAACTGATGCAACAAATAAAGGAAAAGCAAGCGGATGTCTCCAGCCTGGCGGAGCAGATCAAACTTGATCCGAACCTGCTTCGCCTCTACCTGGCTGAAGACACCTACCCGATGCCGAAACGAATCATCGATAAGCTCACCCAGGCCATGGCTGCCTGAATAGACGTTCCACCTGCCTCTTTCCGACCTGTACTCAACCCGCCCGCGCCGGGACCGTTGCTGATCCACCGCCACGGCTCCGGCCTGCTTGCCCTCCCGCCGTTGCCGTTTACCGACTGCCGATGCATGCATCCAGAACAGGGGACAAGAAATCCATTGCCCTACTCCTGAAATCTATCGCTCCGCGCCTGGGCGGCAGGCTGTCATCGCTTCCAGGCTGGTAGTGACGCCATGCGGCGTTGAAAGTGGTAACGGCCCTTATGGGCGCGCTGCCCCAACCCTTCGGTAGTCGTAGGTCGGGTTGCGACCAACGGGAGCTACCCGACACGACGCTTCGGCAACGCATCATCTCTCACCGATACGAGCCACCATGAGGCGCCTGGCAAGGAAATATACTTGTGAAGGCTTAA
>Ga0100401_1003885_pt1 | contig 11213 bp, 11 predicted proteins | sample CryGeymeta201525_FD_80421 | JGI IMG/M metagenome (GOLD analysis project Ga0100401, IMG submission 80421) | Groundwater microbial communities from Crystal Geyser aquifers in Utah, USA - Crystal Geyser metaG 2015-25 | ecosystem: Environmental > Aquatic > Deep subsurface > Groundwater | place: USA...
ACTTTCTAAACACTTTGGCTCACCTTGAAGAATGCTCGCCATTTTTGAAATTGACGTGCCAAGATCAATGCCTAAAATTTTTGCCATAGATTTATTTTATTTACTTATTTTTACTTTGGCGGGACGCAATAGCCTGCCGTTTATTTTATATCCTTTTTGGATTTCTTCAATAATAATACCGGACTCCTTGTCTTTGACTTCTACTTCTTCTATAACTTCGTGGAAATTCGGGTCAAACTTCTCGCCTACTGATTTTATTTCTTCATCTCCCTGATTTTTCAAAAAGTCCAAAATTTGATTTTTTATCTGTAAAATTCCTTTTATACTTTCATCATTCTTTAAATTCTCTGGCAATCTCTTCTCTGCCAATTCAAAGTTATCCGCAATTGGCAAAATCTTCAAAATCAACCCTAAATCCCCATATTTTATAATCTCTCCAATTCTTTCCAGTTCCCCCTTTTTATAATTCAAAAAATCCGCTCTTTCTCTCTGCCAACCAGCCAAATATTCTTCTTTTAATCTTTCACATTCCTCAAGTTTTTCCTTTAATTCTTCGACACTTAACTCCTCTTTTTCTTCTTGCATCTTAATATTATAGAAAAGTTTTAAACTTTTTTCAAGACCTTTGTTATGTTTATCCGACTTTAAATTTTTTGTTACAAAATGGACATATAGCTTCTCCACAATTTGGCTCACCTAAAACAACGATCTCTAAATTCTTAAGCCTATTATCATCCACTATTTTATTTTTATGATGAATAATTTCATTTAGTCTTAAATATCTACCTATAAATTTTTCCATTACTAACCTATGTTCTAATACGTATCCTTTTTTAGTACAAGATGGATGGTCAGGACTATAGATCCAAACCCGGCCAGAGGTATTGTCTTTATATCTTCCTCCTTTCCAATAACCAGCTTCTGGTCCTCTTCGGGTATAACCGTATGATTTTATCTTTCTAATTCCGAATCTATCTAACCACCTTGTAATAGTCTTAAAACTCACCTCACATTCCTTAGCGATTTCTGAGACAGATAATTTTTCTTCTTTATATTTCACCCGAAGCCATTTTTTATTCCAATGTTTTTCCATGAATATCTATTATTGGATAAATTTATTTTAGCAAATTAACAATAGAAGTCAAGAGTGCTAATCCAATATCCACAAGGTATCTTTTCCGAAAATATGTTAAAATAATTTAATAACCATGAGAAAGGAAATAGTATTTTTATTGGTCATTTTAGCCATTGCCTCTTTTTTCAGATTATGGCAGTTGGATTCTATTCCACCGGGACTCTATCCTGATGTGGCGATTAATGGGAACGATGCCTTAGATTCCTTAAAAACCGGGAATTTCAAGGTATTTTATCCAGAGAACAACGGCCGGGAGGGGCTGATGATGTGGTCAATTGCTCTTTCTTTTTCAATTTTCGGAGTCAGTATCTGGTCTATCAAAATTGTCGCCGCCATAATTGGCATTTTAACTGTCCTTGGTCTCTATCTTTTAACCAAAGAATTATTCAATTACTACGAGGCCCGTCCTCGTAGTATTATTGCTTTTTTGTCAAGTTTCTTTTTGGCTACTTCTTTTTGGCATACTAATTTTTCCCGAATCGGTTTCCGAGCAATTTTACTGCCTTTTATTTTAGTTTTCGGATTTTATTTTTTATTTAAGGGATTCCGCGAGAAAAGAATTTCCTATTTCATAATTTCTGGCATATTTTTCGGCCTGGGTTTTTATACTTATATTTCCTATCGTTTTATCATTTTATTACTGCCTCTAATTCTGATCTGTTGGTGGTTTATTTACCAAAAGCAAAATTTAAGAAAAATCTTTATACTTAATACTCCATACTTAATACTGGCTACTATTATCATTGCTCTTCCTATCGGCTTTTATTTTCTCCAAAACCCTCAAGATTTTATCAGCCGAGCTACCGGCATTTCAATTTTTGCTACCGAAAATCCAATCAAAGAATTCGGAAAATCTCTAATCTTGCATCTGGGAATGTTCAATTTTTACGGCGATCCTAATTGGCGCCATAATTTCGCCGGCTCCCCCATGCTTTTTTGGCCAATTGGAATTTTATTTTTAATCGGCTTTGCCTTGTCAATTAAACATATGAAGTGGTTGATAGCGTGGTTTTTCGTAATGTTGTTGCCAGGGATTTTAACTTATGAAGGTATCCCCCACTCCCTTCGAGTTATTGGAGTAATTCCGGTAGTTTACATTTTTGCTGGGATCGGTGGTTATTCTGTTTATCAATGGTTTAACAAAAATATTAAAAATAAAAAATTATTAGTTACGGCATCTATTATTTTTTTACTAATGGTGGGGGTTTGTGAAGGTAATAAATACTTTGTTAAATGGGGGGCTCGCCCCGAAGTGGAAGGTGCTTTTTCTTCAGATTATGTTGAAATTGGAAATTATTTAAATTCCCTGCCTCAAGAAACTCAAAAATATGTTATTGTCAATATGCCAGGAGTCCCTGTTCCCTGGCCAAATGGCATTCCTATGCCAGCCCAAACTGTAATGTTTATTGAAAGCACTAAATACGGTCAGCCTCAGTCCACTTATTTATTGCCTAAAGATTTAGATCAAATTAAAATAGAAAAAAATGCAGTAATAATACCAATGCAACATGACTAATCGCACTACTAATATTATTGCAGTAATTCTTTTAATTTTTGTCTTTTTTATATCCGTTTTCAGTATGAAAGATGATTCGGCGACTATGGATGAAATGGCCCATTTGCCAGCCGGTTACAGCTATTTGACCCAGAAAGATATGAGATTAAATCCTGAGCATCCTCCCCTGATAAAAGATTTAGCGGCTATTCCCCTGCTTTTTATTAATGGTTCGACGGGCTCACCACAAGGCGGAATAAATTTTCCCGCAGAGATAAAAGACTGGAAAGATGACATCAATGGTCAGTGGGGTTTTGGCTTTAATTTTCTTTACAATTCAGGTAATCCGGCTGACAAGATGATTTTCTGGGGTCGCCTGCCAATGATTTTAATCTTAATTTTGCTTGGGTTTTATATTTTTAAATGGGCAAAAGAATTATTTGGTAATAAAGTGGCCTTGCTATCTCTGTTTCTATTCTCTTTTTCTCCGACTTTTTTAGCCCATGGAAGATTAGTCACCACTGACGTTGGAGCTGCTACTGGAATATTTATTGCTACTTATTATTTTGTCAAAGCCCTCAAATCTTCTACCAAACAAAATGTTATTTTAGCTGGGGTTGCTCTTGGTTTAGCTGAGCTTTGTAAATTTTCGGTAATACTTTTGGTGCCCTTTTTTGTTACTTTGGCTTTTATTTGGTGGTTAATCAAAGCGGCAAGCTGGCAAAGGGTTTTAAAGGTCTCCCTTTTAGTTTTTTTAATTGGCTATATCTTAATCTGGCCAATTTATCAATATCACGTTTGGAATTATCCTCCGGAAAGACAGGTTAGGGATACGGAATTTTTACTTTCTTCTTTTGGCAGCCGACCCCTGGCAAATTTTGTTACTTGGGCAGCTGATAAACCTATCTTAAGACCTTACGCCCAATATGCTTTAGGGCTTCTCATGGTATTACAAAGAGGGGCCGGTGGCAACACCACCTATTTTCTTGGCGAAGTTTCGGCTGCTGGATGGAAAAATTATTTTCCAGTTGTTTATTTAATTAAGGAACCCTTAGCTTTTCATATTTTAACTCTGATTGCTCTTTTATATGCCGCCTTTTTGATTAAAAAGCCATTTTGGCAGGAAACCCGGCTTCGGATCTCTGGTTGGATAAAAAATCATTTTCCAGAATTTGCCATGCTGACTTTTATTGCTATTTATTGGCTAACCTCTCTAACCTCTAATCTCAATATCGGGGTCCGACATCTTTTGCCGGCTTTCCCATTTACTTTTGTTTTAGCCAGCGACGGAATAATAAATTTATTGAAAAAACCTGCCTTGAGATTAAAATACCTAATTTTAGGAGTTCTCATTTTGTGGCAGGCTGTTTCAGTAATTTCTATTTATCCCCATTTCCTTGCTTATTTTAACAAATTAGCTGGCGGACCAAATAATGGATGTATTTATACTGTTAACTCCAACCTTGATTGGGGTCAGGATTTAAAGAGATTGAAAAAATGGGTTGATGAAAATAAAATTGATAAAATTTATGTTGATTATTTTGGCGGCGGTGATGCTAAATACTATCTAAAAACTAATTATGCCCCTTGGTGGGGACAGAAAGAACCAAAAGAATTTCCTAAAGGAAATTATTTAGCGGTCTCAGCCACTTTTTTACAAGGCGGCCGAGGAATACCTGTTTCTGGTTTTAACCAACCCGCCGGGTTTTATCGTTGGCTAGATGAATATACGCCGGTAGAAAAAATCGGCTACTCTATTTTTATATATTACATTGTTCAATGAATTAAAATTCATTGATATTTGTAAGGGGCGAAGTTACCAAATCTTAGCTCAATGTATTGAAGATTTCCTCTTTTTTCGAGAGGAATTTCTTTTTCTAAAACTTCGCTAAGTTTTGTTAATTGCCAATCTACATCTCCTTTGGGATTGAGATAAATTTCCCAGCCTTCGGAAGTTTTCAGGTTTATTCTCTCATCGGAAACTACCAAAACTTCCTCTACGGGAATTTTTAAATTATTTTCTAATTTAGATTCTGTATCTAAAATTGAGGATAAAAATTCCTTCTCAATAACTTTATTCCCCAATTTTAGTTCTTCATCTCGAGTTGTTTTTTGAATTTTTAATAATGGATTTTCTACTGAAGCATCCTCAAAAATTACCCCTTCTTTATCGAGAAAAAAATAGAGGTCTTCTTGGTTAAAAACAGCTGCTGGTTTCCTTTCTTCAACCGTAGCCGTTAAAGTATCTGGAAATTCCCGTTTTAAATTTATTTGGGCAATTTGAGGGAATGTTTCCGAAATTTTTGCTTTGATTTGAAGAAAATTAGCTAAAAAAATACTTCTTGAAGTAAAGAGGAAGAATTTATTTACTATTTGCTCTTGAATTAAATTTTGAAGTGCTTGCGTCTGAATTTTTTGATTACCAGAAATTTTAATTTCTTTAATCTGAAACGGGGAAGAAAAACAGATTAAATAAAAAATCCCTCCAAAAATTAAAAGAATTAAAATCCCCAGCCAAAAAAATTGGTTTTTAAATACTGATCTTCTTCTTTTAACTCTATAAGGCTTTCTATATTTTTTAATCATAAACCCCTCTTTGTTTTCCTTATTTTCTCAAAAAGATAGGTTAAGCAGTATTTTTTAGAAAGAGGAAAATCTTGAGTTTTAACATATTCATACGGCCTACCACCAAATCCCATTTTAAAAAGAGTCGGACCTGCCCAGGGATGCCGAGGATCTTCTTTTGGATTAACATAACCCCAAAAATCATATAAAGTGCATCCTCTCTTTTTTGCTTCTTTGATTGCTTCCCATAAAAGAGAATAAGCAATGGGAATTTTATGAAATTTTGGCAATAAAGCGGCATGATGATAAAAACCAATTTTTGACCAAAAAAGGACAAAAGCTGAGGCAATGATTTCTCCTTTGTATTTTCCAAAAAAGAAGGAAGTTTGATTATCCGGCAGAAAAGCTAAAAATTCGTTTTTTAGATAATCCAAAGAAAATGGAATAAAATGCTGAGACTCAACGACCCCTTGATAGAGTTTGTTGAAAATTGCTACGTCCTCAATTTTAGAACTTTGGAAAATTTCAATGTCCCTATTTTTTTGGGCTTGACGGATTAGATAACGAGTGGTTTTCCGCATTTGCATCAAAAGCTCTTCATCTGAAATTCTCAAATCCAATTTCCAACTGGCTTCAGGATGCATGTGGAGTGGCGCCTCTTTAAACTTTAAACTTTTAAACACTTCGTTATTTTCTTCATTCCTTTCCCAGATAGGATTTATTCTAATAAAATCCACCTTCTCCTCTTTCGCTATCTTTTTTAGTTCTTCTAATAACGTGTTTAGAGTTTGGAATTTGGAATTTGGAACTTGTTTGGGATTTGGAATTTGGAATTTGGAATTTTTCAGATTTGGCCCGTGAGGAACAAGCAGGAACGTTCATCTTTTTGCAACAATTTTTACAACCAAAACCACTGCATCCAGATATTCAACACCGGGTGTTGAATAGATTCCTAGCCGCCAAATCTTATTTCCCATCATTAAATTCGCCTCTCCCCAATTCCAAGAACTCAAAAAAGTCTTTTCCTCACACCCCAAAAGAAAACTTTCCCATTCATCTTTATTTTGAATCTCTCTTATTTCCATAATCTTAAAAACTCGACAATTTTTTTAGCATCTTCTAGTGAAATATTAATGTGGGTTGGTAAATTTAAAGTTTCTTTAGCTAATTTTTCGGCTCTGGGACAGCTGCCAGGAATGTACTGCATTTTTTCTAATTTTGTATCATGAGGAGCAATCACTTTATCATACCAATCCCCTATCAAAATATTTTTTGACCAGGCTTTTTTAATAATCTGGTGAGCATTGGGGTGTCTTACTGTGAACCTTAAAAAAATTTGTTTTCTATCGCTTGGATTCGGCGGCAGCTCAAAGAAGCTTAGCACCTTTAATTCATTGTAGTAAAAATAAGCAATTTTTTGACGATACTCGTTAAATTTTTCCAATTTTCTAAATTGATTCAAAGCTAAAACGGCTAAGGCCTCAGGAAGACGTTTTGGAAAATAGCTAGGCTTCCTTCCTCTTTTTTCTTTCCAATGAACGGCCTTAGATAAGATGTGAAACCATTGGAAAAAAATTAAAAGATATTTTCCTAAAATTCTGTAGGTTGGCAGAATTAACCAGTTCATTAAAATCGGATGTAGTAATTGTTGTAATATCCAACAACAGCAAGGATAATCAATTTTTTCTTGGTATTCTATCAATTTTTTCGCCAATTCATCGTCGTTGGCAACCGCCATTCCGCCATAAACCGAAGAAATTACTTTATCTCGGGAAAAACTAAAAAAGGCTGTCTTACCAAAAGTCCCCACCTTTGCTTGTGGTGAGCTTGCCGAACCATAAGTTGCTCCCAAAGAATGAGCACAATCCTCAATTAAAATTAGGTTATTTTCTTGGCAAATTTTCAAAATTTCATCTATATCCGCCGGTAAACCAAAAGTGTGCTGAACCATCACCGCCCTACTCTTTTTAGTAATTTTCCTTTTTAAATCTTCTATATCAATGTTAAAAGTCTTCTCATCGCAATCGACATAAACTGGTTTTAATCCACTCCACAAAATTGGATTTACTGCCGCATTACAAGTAAAAGCCTGAAGTAGAATCTCACTATTCTTTTCTAATCCCAATGAATTTAAAATCGCCATCAAAGCCGACCTCCCAGAATTAAAAGAAATCGCATACTTTACTCCTAAACATTTCTTAAATTCCTCTTCTAACTGAAATTGTGAGTTGACATTTTGGACACCTGTCGATTTTGTCAACTTTTTTTTCCAGTGCCAGGGCTGAAAAATTAATTTCAAAGCCAGCCGAATATCATCTTTTTCGGTATTGGGCGATAAAGATATTGAGATTGGTTTAAAAGGATTCATTGTAATAATTGTTTAATTAACTGACTTGGGACCCTGCTTTCTAAAAGTACCACATCGCCTTCTTTAGAGAATTCTTTTATTTTTTCAAAAATTTCTTTTGGATTCTCTATAAATACTGCTTTTTCGCCGGCTCCCTCTTTAAATTCCTTAAATCTTTCCTTTGTGGTTATTATTGCTAAATCGCAAACTTCAGCGATTTTTTGGCCAATTCTTTTGTGAACTTCGATTGTCGCCTTACCTAATTCAATCAAGCAAGGCATTACAATTACCTTTCTTCCAGGTAAGGTCCTTAGGTATTCTAAATGAGAAATGACACTATCGGGATTTGCCGAATAAGTCGCGTCAATGATATTTAAACCATTAATTCCTTTTTTTATCTGGATCCCGCCAAATTTGTTTTCAATTTTCTGGCAAGCTCTCAAAATTTCCTCTTCGCTCATTCCTAATTCTTTAGCAAGGAGCTTAGCTCCTTCTAAATTTTCCAAACCAGCTATTTTAACTTCTTCTCCATAAAGAAATTTTTTAATCCTGGTCTTATTGTAAAGTTCTAAACAATATTTATTTTTTCCATTAAAAAAAGCTATCCCATCCTCTGGTAGGCTTTCTATTAATTCGTATTTTGTTTTGATAATATTTTCCAAGGAGCCGAAAGTGGCCATATGCTGTTCGTTAATTCCAGTTAAAATGCCAATTTCGGGTTTTACAATATCGCAAAGCAATTTTATTCCTCCACGATTATAGGCCCCTATCTCAACAACAAAGATTTCATGTTCGGGTTTTAAATCATCTAAAATACATTGAGAAATTCCCACTTCCGAATTTTGATGCTCTTTGGTTTTTAAAACCCGAAATTTTTCAGATAAAATTGAGGATAGGAATTCTTTGGTTGAGGTTTTGCCATAAGAACCGGTAATACCAATCACTAATAAATCTTTAAACTCTATGCGTTTTTGTTTAGCTTTTTTAATAATCTGCGATCTTACCAAAACCGCCAATGGCTGAAAAATGAGGAAAATCCCGGATGCAATTAAAGGAGTTAGAACGTCAAAGAGTAAAAGCCAAAAGACAAAATTAACAATATTGTTAATATTAAGAAAAAGAGTTAAAAGAACTAAGATTTCAACCAAAATACCAATTAAAATTAAAAAGGTAGTTTTTTTAGTTAAAACTGGCCTTTTCAATTGTCTCATTAAAAAATCGATTAGTGCTTTAAAAAATTCAAAAATATATAAAACCGAGGCAACAAAAAAGAGCAAAAGTGGGACTGCCGGAAAAGTTAAAAGTAAAATTATTTTAATTAGATTCAGTTTATTTAAGATAAGCTGCTTTCCTTTTGCCGTCCGAAAATGGTCGATGAATCGGCCAATGTGATATTCTTTTAATTGCCAAAGATAAATCCAGAATAAAATATGTTTGGTGGTCCGAATAAACCAGAGAAAGCTTAAAAAAGAAAACATATTTTTATCTCAAAAAGCTAAGTATAATTTCGGATAATTTTTCTGGAACTTCTAAATGAGGACTGTGGCCGATATAGGGCAAAATTTCTAATTGGGAATTGGCAATTTTCTCCTGAAAAATATGGGCGTATTTTACCGGAACTAATCTATCAGCACTTCCCCAAACGATTAGAGTTTTTGTTTTTATTTTTGGGAGATCATCTAAAAGGTCTTCATCAAGAACTTTTTTAATGGTTTCTTTCATTACGCTGTTAGCTTTGACATAATCATGATGTCGTAAAAAAACATAAAAAAGATTCCTGGCTCCATCTCTAAATCTAACTAAATGCCTGGGAGTAAAAATCGCGTTGCCGATTTTAGATAGGCGGTAAATGAGCCTTGTCTTGAATCCTGATTTTGGTTTTATTCCGGCTGAAGCGCACAAAATTAAACTTTTCAGTCTTTCTGGATATAAAGTAGCAAATCTAATCGCCACTCTTCCGCCGAAGGAATGAGCTACGACAAAAAAATTATCAAGATTTTGAGAATTGGCAAATTCAGCCACCCAATTAGCATAATCCGTTACACTCCAGGGGCAAAGAGGAGTTTTACTTTTTCCAAAACCCGGAAAGTCAGGGCAAATTACTTTATAACCTCTTTTAGATAAAATTTCCTGAGCTCGAATCCAGGAACCAGAAGAACCACCCCAGCCATGCAAAATCAAAATAGGCTGGCCCGAGCCAGCAATTTTATAATCAGCCCTTAGCCCATTGATGTAGATTTCTTTCTCAACCATATTAATTCAAGAGATTTTTGATTTTCCTCCCAGGTATTTCTGCAAAACCTCTGGAATCTTGATACTACCATCCTTTTCTTGATAGTTCTCGATTGTGGCAATTAACATTCTGCCAATGGCAAAGGCAGTGCCATTTAGAGTGTGAACAAAATTTAATTTTCCTGACTTCTCGCGGTAGCGAATATTTAATCTCCGGGCCTGGAAATCAGTACAATTACTTGTTGAATGGGTTTCTCGATAACGTCCCTCTCCTGGCAGCCAGGCTTCGATATCATATTTAGCAGCTGCCGGTCTTCCCAGGTCGCCGGTACACATTTTGGTTACTCGATAAGGAATCGATAATTGCTGCATTAATTTTTCTTCCATTGACAAAAGAAATTGATGTTCTTCCTTCGATTTTTGAGGTTCAGAGAAACTAAACATCTCAACCTTATCGAATTGATGGACTCGAAAAATGCCTTTGGTATCTTTTCCGTAGCTACCTGATTCTCTTCGAAAACAAGTCGAAAACCCAACATATCTCCGAGGTAAGGTCTCAACTTTAAATACTTCTCCAGCATGCATGGTTCCCAAAGATTGCTCCGATGTTCCTACTAAATATAAACTATCTTTTGGAAAAAAATAGGCCTCTTCGTCGCCGGTTTGTTCTAAATATCCCATACCCTGAGCCATTTCTGGTTTTATCATTACTGGTGGAATAATTGGGGTAAATCCCTCCTCGGTTAATTTCTCAATAGCTAAATTTATCAAAGCAAATTCGAGAAGGACGGCTTCTCTTTTCAGAAAACCAAAACGAGTTCCCGAAATCTTAGCTGCTCTCTTTACATCAATCAGGTCTAACTTTTCTCCGATTTCCAAATAATCTTTTGCTTTAAAATCGAATTTCGGTTTTTCCCCTACCTCTTTTAAAACAACATTTTCTCTTTCATCTTTGCCTACTGGAACGTCATCCTGAGGCAAGTTGGGAATTTGGTACATTAAATCTTTAAATTCTTCAGACAAACTCTTTGAGGTTTTTGTTAATCTATCGCTATTTTGATCCAACTCTCTCATTTTTAAAATAATCTTATCCTTTTCTTTTTTGTCTTTAGCTCTCTGGATTTCTTTATTGGCTTTGTTCTTTTGAGCCCGCATATCTTCTAAAGCCGGCAAGGTTTCTCTCAGTTTTTTATCAACTTCTAAAAGCAGGTCAATATCAACCTTAACTTGTTTTGCTTTACAGCCTTCCTTTACTTTATTTGGATTTTGACGAATGAATTTTATATCGAGCATAGGTTTTTATTTTTTTAATTTTAGCCAAAGAATAATTGAACTAATAATTCCTAAAGTTAAAAGGGCGAAATTTAGCGGCCAATATATTTCCGGTCCAATAAAAAGCGGCTTGTATTTTGACGGCCAAAACAAGAAAACATCATAAT
>Ga0100401_1003890_pt1 | contig 11209 bp, 8 predicted proteins | sample CryGeymeta201525_FD_80421 | JGI IMG/M metagenome (GOLD analysis project Ga0100401, IMG submission 80421) | Groundwater microbial communities from Crystal Geyser aquifers in Utah, USA - Crystal Geyser metaG 2015-25 | ecosystem: Environmental > Aquatic > Deep subsurface > Groundwater | place: USA...
ACGCCACACGTTGAAATGCACAAACAGCGCTGCACACGGAAACAAATTTCAAATATTTTTGGCTAGGTATTTACTCAACAACAGGCGTCTTGCCTTCGAGCCAGGCGATCATATTGAGAACCAGATAATTCCAGTTCTGGAATCCGCAGTTCAGGATCGGCTCGCCGTTTTCCGGCTGATAGTATTCGTGCATGGCACCGAACCGCTCGATATCGCGTCCGAACAACCGGATTGTTTTCTCAGCCAGATCCCGCGCGTCGGCTTCATAACCGTAACGTACCAGCCCCCGGAAGGTAAGATAGTTCGAGACGCCCCAGACCGGTCCGAGCCACGACGACGGTCCGCCGGACGCGCGCACATTGTACATTTTCTCCATGCGCGAAAGGGTCCGTATGCCAGCAGGCGCGTTGAAGGTCTTTTCATTCCGGTAATGCTCCTTCAAAACCCTCTCTGCCTGCTCCTTGGTGGCGATACCCGCCCATAAGGCCAGAAAACCGGACCAGACACCAATCCGCATGATCAGGCAAGGCCAGTCACGCTTTTGTCCCCCATGCCGGTAGGGACGTGCCGAGTTGTCGACAAAATTAAAATCAACGCTGTAGAAGAAACCATCCCGCTCATCCCAGCAATGTTCCAGAATCGCCGCCTTCAGGTCATCGGCATCTTTCTGATACTGGGCTCCGACTTCATGCAGACTCAACCGGTTGCAGAGGTAGGCCAATGCTTCAAGTTCCTTGAACATGAAGCAATTCAGATAAATCGATCCACTCGACCGATTCGGACGCTCAAACGTGCAGGGATCATTATCAACGCCGATGGCGCTATCATCCTGCCAGAAGTATAGCCCGCAGCTATGGCGATGATGATTCCGATAGCAATTGACGAATTTCTGCAGTCCGTAGAGTCCCTCATTCTCACGCAACCATTCCGCATCCCCGCCATCCTGCTGGACGAGGAAGGCAGCATGCTGGGCCAGGCAGGGCTTGTGCATATTTTGTTCCCGGAAATTAGGCGGCGGGGTCCTGTCGCTGTTCCGGCGTATCGAAATCGGAATCCAGCCATTCAATGGAACCGTCGCGAGCGCATTCTGGATGCAGCCCCGCTCGTACGGCTGGGCCTGTTCGCGATCCTCGTCCGTTCCCTGCTCCTGCAGAATCTGCCGGAGGGCCACATTCGTCAGCCACGAATCCCAATCCCACAACACGTCGGCATATTGATCGCTACCCGGCGTCAGGAAGGGAAATGCCAGCGCCCCACCCGCTTCACGGAACATGCCCTTGTAATTGGCCGCCAGATTCGCGCGAATTAACGCGCTGTATCGCTTACTATCAGCGTTCATGATCTTCTCCCGCTTCAATATGATGCCAATTCCACCTCGAATCTGTTCTTGAACTGGCCTTGAGAGTCTAGCGTGTGGCCCTATGGGTGGCAAGCGAACAGATGTTCATAGCAGCGGTAAACCTACCGGAAGCGGAAGACCGATGCCTGGGGGGTGTTGTTGACCACGCCGACGGCAACGACCAGTTCGTTTGTTATGGAATTGGCGACGGCTTGCAAGGTAACGTAGTTGGCGGTGCCGACACCACCCCAATCAGCCGAGTGTGTAACCTTGAGCGCAGCACCATCGAAATAGAATAGGTCCGTACGTTAGGTGCTGATGGACGCCGGACCGCTCCACCAGTGGTGGAAAGATTTGCAAAACTCAGCCCGGGAGACACAAAAGAAAAATTATCGCCTGCTACATTCCCACTGTTGACCCAGGCAGCAGTTGTTCACCTTGCCCGATACAACTCGGCTACCGTCCAAGCGCTCCAGCTCAGATTGATGGACACAAAGCTCATCACGACATCCTTGCCATCGATCTCGATTACCGCCTCAACCAGTCGCAGCTCTTTTGGATAGTTGGTTGCGGTGAGCAGCCCCGTCAGTTCGATGATCTCGTCACGAAGAATGCTCAAATGCGATGTCGTCTCGATTTTCCTGATCGTACGGTAGAGCATGTTATCCTTGGCATTCGAGAAGGTGTTTCGTTTCGGCGGCATTGCACCGCGAATCGCTCGCAAGCCCGAACTGTTCAGATCCAGACCATCGCAGATGTCGTTCAAGCTGACCGCACGAGTCAGTTGACCGTAGATGTGTGCGGTCGTATGACTCCATGGCGAAAACTTGCGCGCATCAATATCGTAAGACCTAGCCAATTTCGCCACCGGGCGCATCTGCGTTTGAGTGCGCCTCTGCCGCCCACCGGCCTTGCACCGGTGGAGGCAAACGCTGAAAAAAGGGGTTGCGCCACAAATACCAGCTTTCTTCACCACCGGCGCAAGGCCGGTGGGATCGGGAACATCATACAACAAATCGCAGATGCGCCCTTCGTCACCAAATGAGCCGGAATTAACTCGCATGTTTGCCGAACCAATGTCATCTTACACCTTGTCGATCTTGCAGGCATTGCACCCTCCTTTATTTGTGTTTAAATCAAGAAGAGTGTCGCCTGCAGGTCGACTTATTCAAAGTTTAATTTGTGCCCCTATGGGATGGTAGTGATTGACATTTACATGTTTAAGAAGTGGCGTAATACTAAGAGGGCAGAAAGAATCATCCGATGGACGTTCCTGACGAGCCTGTTGGGGGTATTCCTTTGTGGGACGACTTCGGCGGTTGAGCCCACCAACAACATTACCGTTATGTCATTCAATATCCTGAGGCAATCATGGGCAAAACCGGGTGCCCCGGCGTGGAACGACCGCAAAGTGCGGGTGTTCGAAACGATTCAGGATAAAAGCCCTGACTTCGTCGGGACACAGGAAGAAGCCGATGGGCAGATGGAGGCGATTATCGCGGCACTTCCGGCGTACCGCGAGGTTCCCGGGCGTCAGATTTCCGGCGGGATCCTCTACCTTCACGAGAAGTGGGATTTGGTCGAACATGGGCTGACACGCTTCGTCAGATATGACGCAGGAAACTCAAAAGATCGCTACTTTATATGGGGCCTATTCACCGAAAAAACGACAAATCGGATGATATATGTCTACTCGAACCACCTCCCTCATTCCGGGCAAGCAACATTGTCTGATCGGGTGGCGGGGATGGAGCTGATGGCCACGCATGCGGCGGACCGCCGGCAACAAAGCGCTCCAGTGATACTAACAGGCGATTTCAACTCGACGGTAGATAGTGACACCATGCGCACCTTAACGGGCGAGATCGGCACGCTTCCGATCCAATTCGTATATGCATTCAAGGATGTCAAAACGAATGGAGTCAGCCATGGTATCGATCACATTCTCGCTCTGCCTGGGACGACGGTGCTCAACGCAGGCCTGGCTGCTGGCATCTGGGACAGTGGTTCCGATCACCCTGCCGTCTTCGCGGTTATCGAACCGTGGTTCGAGGATCTTAATGGATATCCTGATGGCTCAGTCCACATGGAAGCGACCGCCCCTGAAGAGGGGGCAACGCGGCCAGACAATTTTTAACAACGCGATGGGATGTAAGTGGAGGGAATGAAGTATGCGAGTTTCGAATGAATATCCGGATTCCGGCGAGCGGCAACTGTCACCCGGGAATACAGTATATTATGTAAATCCAGCCAGTGGCGATGATACCAACAAGGGGCTTTCCTCGGCTACTGCCTGGAAAACCACAATCAACCTCAATGCGCTTTGCCTGTCCGCAGGGGACCGGGTGGAACTGAAACCTGGTAGGTATGATTATTCCCTATGCCTCACAGGGGAGGGCAGTGCAGAGAACCCGGTGGTTATTCATTTTGCCCCAGGCTCCTATGATTTTTATCCCGAACACGCGTTCAAACTCGCCATGTTTATTCCCAACGACGCGGATGATGGTGATGCGCCCAAGGCCATTGCTTTGGCAATCAGGAAATCAAAGCATATTCGGATTGAAGGCGGTGCAGAGGTTGAGGTGAAGAGCGACCTTGTCATGCATGGTGTCATGATTGAATCGTTTATCGACACCTGCGAAGATATTGAACTCAAGGGGGTGGGTTTTGATTATCATCGTCCCACCGTTTCGGAACTGGCGTTAACCAAGGTGACAGCGGAGTACGCTGACGCTACGGTCCATCCCGACTCCACATATGCGATACGCGATGGTCAACTTGTCTGGGTAGGCGATGGCTGGGAGCAAAAGGCTACAGGGGCAGACAGCGATTTACTGCACCAGGCGTACGTCCATGAATCCTTGCATACCTGGCGTATCAAGAACCCAATGACAGGCATTCGCAAGGTGGAGGAGATCGGCCCGTTTAAACTACGCTTGCATTACACGGTGAAACCCGACCCGTTCGAAGAAGGCATCGAATTTCTTGCCCGCGACGACTTCCGGGAATGTGCTGGTTCCTATGCTCGCTACAGTAAAAATGTGACGTGGACCAACTGCCATTACTATTTCTTGAACGGTATGGGTGTTATCAACCTCTTCTGTGATAACCTCACCTTGAACCGTGTTGAGCTTGCCCCCCGTGCGGGATCCGGTCGCAGAACCTCAATGTGGGCGGACGGGTTTCATGTCACGTTCGCCAAAGGACTGATCAAGCTTACTGATTGTCGTTTCACGGGTTCCCACGATGACTCAATCAATATTCACACCGCCTATCTACCCATGGTTGAGAAACTGACCGACTACAGATGGCGAGTCCATTTTCCTCACCGCCAGACCTACGGTTTTCTCGCGTTTCATCCGGGCGATGAGGTGGCTATTGTTCATGGGCCTAGCCTTCAGACAACATCAACCAACAGAATCGTCGCATCCGAAATGGCGGACAATCATCACAATATCGTGACCTTCCAAGACCCGATCGCAGATGCATTCCAAGACAAGACGTTGCTCGAGAACCTAACCTGGAATCCGGAAATCGAGATCAAGGGTTGTATCTCTGAAGCGGCTCCGACCTATGGTTTTGCGCTGAAGTCAAACCGGAGGACCGTCGTCGAAGACTGCGTTTTTAAAGGGTCGCATATTGCGGCAATAGCGTTGGCACAATATGCCGATGATTTTTTCTGTGAAGGGGCATTGGCTAACGGGGTCACGATCCGTCGTAACCATTTTGATGGCTGCAATAAGGCCGCCATTGTAGTCTCGCCGGGCAATTCGGAAGATCGGGGGCCATTGAATTTCAACATCATGGTCGACAGTAATTGCTTTGGCAAGGACATCCCTCCAACAGCGATAAAGGCGAAAAGCGTCAAGGGATTGACGATTATCAACAATCGTTTCGCATCCAAAGCGTTGCCAGCAATCGAAACCACCGAATCGGTTGATGTAAAAATTGAAAACAACACGCCCTCACAAGCCGTTTGATGACAAAGGCCATGCAGGTCTTGCATTACTGCGTGTCGCCCTCGCTATTTTGCAATGCTCTTCAGGGGCGGAAGTCCCACTTCCTCCATTTGTTTCTTCATAGCCGGTAGCTGCTTTGCCAGATCGGCCCCACGGCCCTCCAATACAGGCCATTGTTCGACAACAGCTAGAACCGGTTCCGCATGCTTCCCGTATTCAGGCAATACCTCGAACAACGTTTTGCCAAACCATGGAACCCAGCGAGCAATTTCTTCGCTGTAGGGTATTTGGAGAAAGGAGTTAGTGCGTCTCAGATTGTCCGTCCCCATTCCCCCGGAGAATCGGCTCCTCTTCCTTGGGATGAAGCAACGTGCCGTCCTTGTTAAAAATGTCGTGATGACAAAGTGTCGGTTCCCCTTTGTCTTTGCTCCAGCCCCACGGGTAAATAGTCTGCGTCTTTCCGGATACGAGTCCCCAGTTGATGGCACCCGCGCAATGTTCACGCAAAACTGGCAGGCAGTCCGCGAATGTGGAGCCGTGCCCCCGCGCCAACCACTCGGTACAGATGAGCGGACGACCAGACGCGTTGCACGTTTCAATCCGCTCCAGCAGCCCCTTTTCCGGCGCCTTATACGAATGAAAAGTCACGATGTCGGATAGATCCAGAATACATTGGTTCAAATCGTCCCGGTCCAGCCAAACGCCGGTCGTCAGCGGCTGCGTTACCCCGTCAACAGCGCGCGCCCAGTCAAAAACGGCTTTCAGTAGCGGGAGGGAATCGATCGGCCGGCGTGCTCCTGTGATCGGGTCCCCAACGGAATTGGTAGGTTCGTTGTAGAGGTCCCACACCGCAATCCGCAGGTCCGCCTTAAACCGTTCCAGCAACTCCTTGACATAGCGCTCCAGTCTCGGCCATTGCGTCAAATCCTCCACGATCTTGTAGCCGGGCGACTGCACCCACCCGGAGTTATGCGTATAGGGTTTTGGCGGCGGCTGCGGCCCGAGGGCAAACTCCTTATTCCAGCAATCGTCGAATATCACAAACATCGTCTTGACGCCCTTGCTGTCGGCAATCGACAGATAATGCTCGATGCGGGCGATAAAACCATCGCGATCCTGTTCCCACAACAGGTCATGCAGGTACACCCGCATGATGTTCATGCCTAGCCGCTGCGCGTACCCAAGCTCGCGATCAATCGTCACCGGGTCAAACGACTCCGCCTGCCACATCTCAAGCTGATTAATCGCCGAGCTGGGCGTAAAGTTCGCACCAAAAAACCACGGTTGGTTCTTTTCCCACTCCCGTGCTTGTTCCGTAGTCCAACGTTTCATCGATTTTCCCTTGCAGAACCCCTCGTGGTTTCCGGCTTCAAGCGGAAACCACGAGGGGTTCTGCAAGTGCCTCTCGAGACTTCACATCTCTATTTTGCAATGCTTTTCAGGGACGGAAGTCCCACTTCCGCCATTTTTTCCTTCATCGCCGGAAGCTGCTTTGCCAGCTCTGCCCCACGGCCTCCCAGGACCGGCCATTGTTCGATAACAGCCAGAACCGGTTCCGCATGCTTCCCGTATTCAGGCAACACCTCGAACAAGGTTTTTCCAAACCATGGAACCCATCGGGCATCTTCATCGTTTTGTGGTATTTTAAGAAAAGAGACAGAAAACTCATTCATCAGATCCAGGCCTTCTTTGATTCTATCTTTAGCTAATGCTTTCAGGCCTTCTTCGCGAACGCCTTTTGAAAACATGATTCCACTGGGGGCATTTTCACGAACCGCCGTAATCACATGGTCCCATAGTTGATCGCGGACACTATCGGGCAGCTCACGGAATGGAACCATTGATCGTGCACGTCCATTTTCATTTTCCAGGATGTGCACTACCGCAGAAGCAAGCAATTCATCATCAACCTGGTTTTCCTTTACATACACATCATATAGACCTGTAGAATAAAATAACGCTTCTGATATCTGCCAGGCAAGATGGTCGCGAGGATCCCCTGGCACCGATTGACTAGCAAGCTCTAGCAGCGTCGGCACAGCAGGCGCAGCAACGGGTTTTAATCCACATTCATCTTTGCCATACGCCGACCGATTCAGCGCATCTACAGCAAAATACCGGAACAAGATATCATCATCCTGCTGAAGTTTTTTTATAATCGCATCAACGGCTTCTGTGGAGTTAAAACCAGCCATGGAAAGCGCATTGCAGGCCCCATACCGGACAAAGCGGTTATTGGCACCGAGCATCTTTATAAAGAGATCCACTTGGTTGATCTTTCGTTCCTGAAGCGCTTTTGCCGCTACCATGCGTGTGGGCGTAAGCTTGCTCCCTAATAAACGCAACAAAGGTCGCAATTCGATCGACTTGCGAAGTTCTTGATTGCAGATCAGTAGCCCTCCAATCAGCGCGGTTTTGAGGTCCTCTCCCGTCAAGGGGTTGGCTACCGTTATGTCTTTTCCGGTAAGATACAGATTTCTCTTGCCGAGGGAGAACAGTAGCAAACGTGAACCGGTAACATCGCCTCGGGAGCCATAGCGATCAGGGCCAATATTGCCCTGGTCATAGGCCATGCCGCTCCAGTGCCGCTCGAGCGTGCGGATATAGCGCATTTGTTCCGTACTGGCCAGAAGTGCTTCCCTGCCCGCGCGGGCGGCCCCCAACTCTCCCCAGAGAGCCGTCCAGTAGCACCCCTGATGCCCCTCTTCGCGTCCCGTAGGGGCGGATGCCACAATCATGGAAGAAAAGAACTCCTGGCCCCGGTTGTCGCCCATCAGTTGATACATAATAGCAGCTACGCCCGAGGTCCCATTGTTATCAAACGTGTCATAGAGGGCCCAGTGATCGCCATATGGTATAGCACCATGATCAACAAAGAAATCGAAGAAGCGTTTACCCCTTGCGATTGCCTGGGATATTTCGGGATCCTCAATGCCACACTTTTGGGCCAGCAACAGTCCCGTCATCATGGAGAAAGCGGCCTGATTCATCGCTCCATAACCTTCCAATGGACCGTGATAGCCACCATCTTCCATGCGGCTTGAAAATCGGTGCCCATACGTTCCGGCCCCGCTCTGCCCGCTGGCTGCACCAACAGCCAACGTCTTGAGATAGGGCCTGACGACCTCATCGCCGGTAGCCATAAAATATTCCGACAGAAAGATCAGCTTATAGGCCGAGCGCCAGACCCGCTTTCCTTCCGATGAAACGTCGAAGGTTGTAATGTACTCACCTTTGTCATCATGACAGATAGAGTGGGCATATTTCTTGACCTTTGGCATCAGGTCTTCGCGTCCTGTGGCGAGCATCCCAAGCGCATACAAACTAGGGAACATAATGCTATACTTACCGCCGGATGGCAGCGATGCCTGCTTGGCATGCTGGGCGAGTGCTTCGACCACACCCTTCGTATGCGGACAGTCATACGGATTGTTGCGATCGTACGCACCTAAAACCTCAAGCATCAGCGCAACATCCTGTACATTCCCCTCTCGCCAGATGCGAAGCGACAATTTTCCATCCGTCTCTTCTGCCTTGTGAATGCCGGCCGCCAACGCCTTGCGTGCATCTTGGGAAAAGCCTTGACCATCAATCCCCAGCACAACATCACCTGCAAGGATTTTTCCATCTGCCGGACTACCCGGATCCACCTGGGTGATCAAGAATTGCCGTGCATCACGCGTTGCGCCATCTTTCATTTTCTGCGCATAGGTAATGCCCCATAGTCCCGTAGGGCCCATCACGCGAGGCCGCATCGTATCTTTCTTCCCGGTCTTTTGTTCCTCTCCCTTCGTAAAGTCCGGAATTATATCGCCGAATACCCGCCCAGCCATCGCTAAGCACAACACGCACAACAGCAGATGCATTGAAACCCTAGGCTTTCTCATGATATTCCCTTTGCTCATAACGATCTCCGCTGCTGCCATTTGACAGCGCCTCGCTGTGTGAGGCCACAGCACCACCCTGTGGCGCAACCAAAACCAAGCAACGATTACGATTACGAGCACGATTATGATTACGATAATCTCACATACGCATAATCGGCTTTCATACGTTTTTGTTCAAATATTGAAAAAACCACCTATTTCAGCGACGAGAGCGTCCAGCGACCTTGCCAGAATTCTGATTGATCAAGCCGCCTAGCGGAAGCGGAATACACTCAGCGCAGCTAGCTAATGGCCTACCGGAACCGGAACACTGTTGAATCGCGATCAGAAGCATATGGCGGATTGTTTATATACGGGTGCCCCGTGGGTAGCCTACCTTCCAACCCCCATTTATGGGCGAGATAGCCTTCTACCTTTTGGCGGATTCTATCTGAGAGCACGGAAGGGATGATTATGATCTCTCCGATTGTTCCCTTATAGTGACCATTATTCCAGTTATCGTGCCTGTTCCCAATTTTGTAGTTCCTATTCTCGGTGCTGAATCCACTCCCCCAATGTGCAAAAATACCGTTCTGAAAAACGCTTGGGCTTGCGGCGACTTCACCGTTGTATGACTTTTGACTGCCTAAAATACCAGATCCATAATTCACATTGTGGCGCGCATCGCCGGTCAAATAGTTCTCTGTGTTCAAGTACAAGCCACCACTGGTGGATGATGCTAAAGTAGCCGACAATAAAACACTTTCATGGTTCGCCCCGTTTGCACTAGGCCCAGCTACAATAACGATCGTACAGGTCGTCAGCTGCTCGAGCGCGGTGTCCAATCGATAGTTATCTCCGTCAAAAACCAGTGCATTGAGACCGCCAATATCACCTCCTGTAGAAGGTCGGTTAGCAGGCGTAGTCTGCTCGGCATCCTTGCCGTTGCCGCTTACGTCTCGCCACCACCTGACTTTACCATCGTCCAGCGTAACCTTGCTTGAATCCGCCGCGTCGTACCATGCCTCCGCAGCGAGATTTGTTGGTATCCACAAGTCGCGTCCCGTTGTAATACTGGTCACCGTAGACCAGGCCGCACCATAGGCGTTCGAGGCGTAAACCGTGTAGTAGTACGTCTCGTCGTATAAGAGGTCAGTGATGTTAGTTGAGAAGGCCCCGACTCCGGTCACGGATGGAAACGCATAGGTGATATCCCAGCCGTCCGCCGTCTCCGCACCTGGATTGTTATCCCCGAAGTAGATCCGGACAGTAGTGACAGGAACCCCGTTGGTTGCAACAATCTCGCCATTCAGTGTTACGGCTGTCCAGCCTGCCAATGCTTGCCAACGCAAGACCGGTCCTGCACCGTTGCCGACCTCTGGTATTTCGTGTGTCGTGAAGGTGTTCGTCGAATCGGTCCATATGTTATCTGTGGCGTTCGTTGCTCGGAACGTGAAGCTATACGCAGTCTTGGGAGACAAGCCAGAGGCTGTGTGGCTCACACTAGAGGCCGTTTCATCCGAGTAAGGGCCAATCGCAAACGAATTGGTTGTGCCGCTTCCTGTTTGCCACCAGTAAGCGATCACCGTCGCATTTGTTCCGGGACAATCCAAAGTAGCATTGAGTCTAGCTGTGACATTCGAAATATTATCTGCGGCTGCATTTGCAATCGCGATTTGTCCAGCACCTGCCGATGTCGTGAAATTGCCGTTCGGACTCGCCCAGATATTCGTCACCGCATTGGTTGCCATAAAAGTATAATAGTAGTCCGTCCCGCTTAATAGTCCGGAAACGGATCCCGTCACGGAATGCCCCGTCACGTTGGTGTAGGAACCGACAAGCACGTTGGAGGCAGTGCCACCAGCAACGGCATTCGTCCATGCTGCCGCACCCGCATAGCTGTTGGTGCTCCAGTAGGCATGCACCGTAAATACCGAGTTCGTGGCATACAGTGTACCGACAATGTCTGCACTACTGGGTGTGAAGTTAGCGCCGACGGTATTGGTAATCGCCGGTGCCCCCGGAGCAACGTTCTTGTAGGGGTG
>Ga0100401_1003893_pt1 | contig 11205 bp, 11 predicted proteins | sample CryGeymeta201525_FD_80421 | JGI IMG/M metagenome (GOLD analysis project Ga0100401, IMG submission 80421) | Groundwater microbial communities from Crystal Geyser aquifers in Utah, USA - Crystal Geyser metaG 2015-25 | ecosystem: Environmental > Aquatic > Deep subsurface > Groundwater | place: USA...
AGGCAAGGGTGATAAGGATGATCCTCTTCTCCGAAGGCGATCCGCAGTCAGGAGGAATGCTCCTCCGCATTCCTTGAATGGTAGGCGCGATCGCGCTAGGGCGGTGGATGACGATGCTTCCCAAGAGCCTGCTTGGGGCGATCAAGGCGCAAGTGGAGAAGGCGCGGAAGGTCTGGGAGAGCGATCGGGCGGCGGGGCTGGCCGGGGTGCACATCCGGGGGGCGCTGGGGAGAACCATGCAACGCGCGGCGGAAAGACTTACATGTGGCGATGGGAGTCAGTGGTCTGGGGGTGGTGAGTCCGCTGGATCAGATGCCGGGTTTGACTTCGGCATGCTTGGGCGTTCGACAGGGCGGGAACGCGCTTGCTCCGATGTCTTTCTGACTTTTGAATCCTGCCCGTTTTTTTCTTGGGGGGAAGGCGCGGGGTTGCGGTTGTCATGAGGGGGATCTGCGGCTAGGCATGACTTGTTTTATGCCGAAACCGGGAGCGACTGTCGAAGCGAGCCAGCGGGCGGAGCCAGAAAAGGTCTTGCTCGGCGGGCGGCTTGCGGGGCTTTCGCTACCGCGGCAGGTTGCGGTGCTGGCGGTGTGGCCGCTGCTTGAGCAGGTGCTTGCTTTTTGTGTGGGCATGACCGATCTGCTGATCGCAGGGCGGATGGCGGAAGGGACCGCGCGGGTGGCGGTTCTGGATGCGATGGGTCTGGGGGGCTATGTGGCATGGTTTTTCAACATCCTGCAGGCGGCCGTGGCGACCGGGGTGATGGCACTGGTGTCGCGGGCTACCGGTGCGGGTGATCAGACGCTGGCAAGGCGCGGACTTGGGCAGGGAGTGTGGCTTGGAATGGTGGCGGGTTTGATTTCGTTCCTGGTCCTGCAGGCTGGTGCCCATTTGCTGATCGGGTGGATCGGGCTGAGTGAAGCGGCTTCGGCGGAGGCGGCTCGCTATCTGCGGGTGTTCGCTCTTTCTGGGCCCTTCAGTGGGGTGCTTTTCGCGATCAATGCGGCGCTGCGTGGCTCGGGCGACACGCGGACGCCGTTTGTCGGGATGGTGGTGGTGAATGGAGTGAACATGGGGATGAGTTGGGTGCTGGTTTTCGCTTCGGCTCCATGGGGTGGTCGTGGGGTGGAGGGCATCGCGCTTGGCACGGTGCTCGGCTGGATTGCCGGGCTGGCGGTGGTCGTGGCGATGCTGGGGAAAGGGGGTGATGGTCTCGCTTGGACGCGGGCGAGTTTAAGGTTTTGCCGGGAGACGATGGTCCGAATCCTGCGAGTGGGCGCGCCTCAGTCGCTTGAGATTGCCGGCATGTGGGGGATTCATGCTTACGGGATTCGGGTGATTTCGCGTCTGCCGGTGGAAGGGGCTCTCGGGGCGCACATTTTGGCGATCCGGGTGGAATCGATGTCGTTTTTGCCGGGGTTTGCGATTGCCACGGCGGCGGCGGCGCTGGCCGGTCAGTATCTTGGGGCGGGTTCTCGCGAGACGGCGGTGCGGGCGGTGCGGCTCTGTTGGAAGGTGGCGGTGATGATCATGGGGTCGATGGGGTTGCTGTTTGCCTTTGGCGGGAAGCAGTTGGTGAGCGTGATCGCACCGGATAGCGCGATGCATGTGGAGCTCGCTGCGCCTTTGCTGGTGGTCTGCGCGCTGAGTCAGCCGTTTTTCGCGACTTGCATCGTGCTCAAGACCTCGATGCGAGGTGCGGGTGCCACGCCGCTGGTGATCCGCTATGCCTTTGGCAGCATGATCTTCTTCCGGATCGGGTTGCTGGCGGCCTTCTCCCACTTCGGTGAGATCACCTTGGTGTGGGTCTGGATCATCCTGTCGCTTGATATCGTGACGCAGGCCTTCATTTTCAGCCGCTTGCATTTCGGCGGGAAATGGCTGGATGCGAAGGTTTGAGCCTCCCGAAAGGCCATGGATCAGGAAGAAGCAGAGCTGGGCTTGATCGAGATGGACTCAGTCATCGTCGTCGTCGTCGTCCCGTCCGCGGTGTTCCTTGCTGCCCCCGTGCTCGTTTTCGCCCAGATTGACGGTTGAGCCAAGGAGAGGGATTTTCACGGTGTCCGCCCGGTTATCGTAGCTCGCGAATAAGGCGGTGATCCATGCCGCACCGGCAATCAAGACGGCAATGGCAGTGGCTGGATGATGCGATGGCAGGCCGTCCTCCGCCGACCCTTCCTTGTGCCCATGGACCATGGACATGGCGATGTTTTCCCGATGGCGAACCGTGTGCCAGATGATGCCGGCGATGTGCGCGCCGACCACTACCAGTAGGGCGATGGCCAGACCTTCATGGAGATCGTCGTCGAGCCACCCAGTGCCACTGGCAACGAGTAGTGGCACGAGGGCGAACATCAGAATCGCCGCAATCGCTCCTCCGGGATTGTGGGCAATGTAGCGGTGGGCCTTGCCAGTGAGGAGCCCAGTCGCATAGCGAACTGCCTCAGCCGGCCCGAGGGGAAATGAGGTGAAGCGATTGTGGCGGGAGCCCACGAAGCCAAGAATCAGCCGAATGACCAGAGTGGACGCGGCAATGAGCCCGAAAAGCATGTGATATTGAAAAATCGGGCTGTCGTCATCCACTAGGAATCCGATGACTAGAGAGACAGATAGCGAACCCGCGAAGGCCAAGTGGAACAGCCGGATGGGGAAGTCCCAGATAATGATCTTTTTCATGATGGACGAATGATCGCATGTCTGTGTTGGAAATCGGCATTTCTAAGATTAGAGAATTCCAATAGTACGACGGATTCGGCGACCTTTGATGAAAGTGCCCCCGCCCTTACCGGCCACATAGAACATTCCAGGGAACCCGTCGGGGGGGGGCAAAGAACTCACTCTTTTGCGCTCCCAACAAGAATCGCTTCGGGGGGTGGAATCAAGATGGAACCCATGGACAAGTAGGCTGAAATTTTGTTGCTTCTTCCATGGCCCTACGATTACTCACCTACGTGGAGCAAACGGCTGACCACCTTCGCTCGGAAATCTCTAGAGGTCGCTGGGTTGACGAGCTTCCTGGTGCCGACCGACTTGGTGCCGACCTGGGCGTTAACCACACCACTGTGGGCGCCGCCATCCAACAACTGGAAAGTGAGGGCCTACTGATATCTCAGGGAGCGGGCCGGAAGAGGAAGATTGTATTGCCGAAGGATATGGCTACTCCGTCGCTCCGAATCGCGATCCTCCTTTACGAGCGAGCTGAGGTTAACGTCGACTACATCGTGGACCTGCAGCACCGCCTCCTTGAGGCCGGGCACTTGGTGACCCTTGCTCCAAAGACGCTGCAAGATCTCAACATGGATTTGAACCGAGTGCAGCGAATCGTCAAGCAGACAAAGACTGACGCTTGGATCGTGAAGGCTGGCTCAAGAGAGTTACTGACATGGTTCGCGGAACAGCAAATACCCACCATGGCGCTGGCTGGTCGTCGCCGCGGCATCATGATTGGGGGTGCCGGCCCGGACAAAGCTCCGGCATTGCAGGAGGCGGTTCAACGACTTGTCGCGCTCGGCCATCGGCGCATCGTGATGCTGTCCCGCAAGGAACGGCGGAAACCCAGCCCAGGGCAGTTGGAGCGCACTTTTTTCACAGAGCTCGAGAAAGAGGGGATCAAGACCGGCGCATTCAACTTGCCCGATTGGATTGAGACTCCCGAGGGACTCAATCAATGCCTCGAATCGCTCTTCCGGCACACGCCGCCCACCGCCATGATCATCGACGAAGTGCCGCTCTTCATCGGCGTCGAGCGTCAACTGGCTGAGTTCGGCCTACTGGCCCCTCGGGATATCTCGTTGATCTGCATGGACCCGAGCCCTGACTTTATTTGGTATCGGCAGTCGGTCTCCCACATTACTTGGGACAGTCGCCAGTTGGTAAGGCGCATCGTGCGCTGGGCGCACAATGTGGGCCGCGGGAAAGCAGATCACCACCAGAGCTTTTTCAAAGCGGGGTTTGTCGAGGGCGGCACCATCGGCCAGGCACCGGGGTGATCCTGATGAATTGCTTGCCAAGCCAGAAGTAGCCACGAGCATGCCGATCACTTCTGCTCTGGGGCTGATGCCGTTGTCGGCCTCGCAGTGCATGGTGTGGCTGGCACTTGAGGCGCTTGTGACCGAAGGCGTGAGCGGACCCGCCCGGGCGAACATCGTGGGGGTTTACAGCGTGGTTTGGGCGACGTGCTCGGCGCTGTCGTATTTTTTGGCGGCGGCCTTTTCGAATGGCTGGGAAGCTCCAGCATCTTCTGGCTGCCACCAGTGATTCACTTGTTGCAGATCGCCGTCTTGTGGCGATTGGTGCGGACTCGTGTCGATTGGCCGGTGGAGGTTCCGCCGCCGTCTCAGCCGGGAACTCCGTTGTCTGCCGCGAGACCCCGGTCGGATCCCAAGTCCTTCCAGCGGATGGCCTGGTTCGCGAATCCCTTCGCTTGCGTCGCGGCTTTCACCTTGCTGGCCATGATTCCGGAACTTGCGCGGAGGATCGGCTTGAGCACCTCGATGGTTGGCCGGTTCTGTTCAATCTGGTTTTTTGCGCGGCTTGCGGTGTTTGTCGTCATGTGGCGATGGCCCCCTGACGCACGGCCATTTTTTTGTGAGCATTGAATACCTGTAGCCGCCATGATTCCGAGCCCTGAAGGGGCGATCTAACGGGTGGCTTGGCCGAAGGAAGATGTGCCGCCCCTTCAGGGCTCAATATTCTATGGGATCGTGACCCAGGGCTTTGCCCTGGGCTGGTATGTTTCGCCCCGTTGGGGCTGGAGACTTGGTGAGCATGTGGGTGGTCTTGGGCAGGGCCGCGCCGTCCTCGGAGAGGGTGTCGCTGTGTTGGATGCCGGACTCGATGCCGCAAAATGCGGGTTTTCGCTCTGAAACGACAGGCTCTTGGCGGCTCTTTAGTGCCCATCTAGGTTTGCTGGGTGAGCCGTCAAACCGTTCCCCGACAACCGTTTCGTCGCAGGCTGATAGACGCCTTGCGGCGGGCAGCTCCGATGGTGGCGATGGCGCAGGGGAGAAATAAAAGTGTTCTTGCGAACGTTTGGGATAAGGCAACGGTTTTTCGCCCGAGGGCAGGGCTGTCTCACACGGACAGCGGCAGCGGGCTGCACGCAGTCCACGGGCTCTTCAGAATTGCCACTCGGTGGTCAGCCAGAAGGCGCGGGGTTGGCCGATGGATTGGATGCCATCGCTGCTGAGGCCGGTGGGGATTTCGGTGTTGAAGAGGTTTTCGATGCGGGCGTGGATGGCGACCGAGTCGGTGGCTTGCCAGGTGCCGCCGATCCGGCAGGTCCAGTAGCTGGGGATGCGGCGGGTGGAGAGGGCGTCGTCGTAGAGGTGGCTGGCGTATTCGAGGCCGGCGAAGAAGCTGAGCTCATCCGTCGCCTGGAAGCGGGCGCTGCCGATCAGGCGGAGGTCGGGCGCTTGGGGAAAGGGCTGACCTGTTAGGAGGGGCTGAGCGGGCGAGGAGGTGAATTCGGTTTCGCTCCAGAGACCGTCGAGGCGGAGGGTCCAGAGGCGGTTAGCTTGCCATTCGGCGCTGCCTTGAATGCCAAGCACGCGGGCTTCGTCGATGTTCTGGCGCTGGCTGCCGGTGCCGCCGGGAGGGAGGGTGCCGAAGATCGCGGCGATCTGCGCGGGGTCGGTGATGGGGACGTTGGCGATGGCGTTGTGGATCCAGTGGTGGGAAAAATCGAGGCCAAGGGTGAGGGTGTCGTTCGCTTGCCAGTTAAGGCCGGCTTCGAGGCTGTAGAAGCGTTCGGGGTCGAGGGCGGCGTTGGCTTCGGTGATGTCGTTGCGGACGCGGAAGGGGCGGTAGAGTTCGTTGATGTTTGGGGCGCGGAAGCTGGTGCCGCCGGAAAGGTGGGCGCCAATGTTGTCGCGGAACTGGTGCTCGATGGTGAGCGAGGTGGAGGGTTCCCAGCCATGGCGGTCGGGGAAAATATCCTGTCGCAGGAGGGCTCCGCTGATCAGGGATTTCTCGATGCGGGAGCCATCGGTGAAGGACCAGCGGTCGAAGCGGATGCTGGAGTCGAGCTGGGTTTCGGGGGTGATTGCCCAGCTGACGTTGGCGAAGAGGCCGATGAAATCCTGGTCGCCTCCGGCACGGCGACGGCGGAAAATTCCGGCGTCTTCATTGGTCTCGCCGGAGAGCAGGCGGAAGTCGGCACCGGTGGTGAAGTTGAGGGTTTCGGAGAGGTCGCGACGATGCACGAGGGCACCGCCAAGGCCTTCGCCGGGGACGTGGAACTGATTGAGCGCGACGCGTTCGCTGCTGCGGGTGGCGTCGACCGAGCTGAAGACGGAGGCGAATCGACGACGTTGGTAGTAGGTCAGGAGTTGGGTGGAAGCACCGCGATGTTCGGCGGTGAGGCGGAGGGAGAAGTCGAGGGCTTCGGTGGTGTTGCCGGTGACGGGTGTGCCGTTGCTACGACGTTCATCGTAGTAGGAGAAGGCGGGTTCGACGGTAAGGTTTTCGGCGGCTTGCCAGATGAAGCGGAGGTCGGCACCGGCGTGGTCGAGTTCGAGCTTTTGATCGATCGGCCCGCGTTGCCAGGTGGGGATCGCGTGGTAGCCATCGGTGTGGAAGGCGAAGAGGTTCAGGCCGACGCCGAGGACGCCGTCGTCGGAGAGCATTTCGTGGCTGGTGGAGCTGCCGATGGTGCCTTGGCTGCCGCCGGTGAGGCGTAGCAAGTGGCGGTTTCCGGTGATTTCGCGGCTGGTGAGGCGGATGCTGCCGGCCGGGCTGAGATTTCCCAAGACGGCTGACTGGGCGGCGGGGACGAGGGCGGCGCTTTCGAGGGCACCGGGTTCGTAGCGGGTCCAGTTGATCCAACCGCCGAAGGGGTCGTTCTGCGGGATGCCGTCGCGGAGGACGAGGGTGCGGGCGGCGGCGGTGGCACCGGTGTTGCGCAGGCTGACGCCGGTGGAGGTAGGGTTGGAGAGGGTGGCGGGTTGGCGGCGGTAGAGGGAAAACGAGGGGTCGCTGGCGAGGAGTTCGTCGATCGAGCGTGGGGAGAAGTTGGTGATTTTCTCGCTATCCCAGAGGGTGAGGTGTTGGTCGCTGGGCTCGCGACGTTCGGCGAGGATGATGGTTTCCGGGAGGGATTCGGTTTCCACGGCGGAGGTTACGAGAGGAAGGCCTAGGGAACCGAAGAGGATGACGATGGGTTTCACGAGCCGCAGAGGCGTTTGAGGATTCGGTCCGCTATTCGAAAGAACGTCGTTTCACCGCAGAATACGCAGATTGAAGGGATTACGCAGATTTTTTTGGAGCGGGGAAGCTTGGTCTGGGCGAGACGCCCAGAGCCACGGACTGGAGCGAGACGCTCCAGCCACGGGGATCAGAGGCCTCTCCAGAATAGGAAGGCGCAGGCGAGGACGGCGATGCCGTAGGCGAGGCCGCCGAAGCTGAGCATGCGCCAGCGGGCTTGGTTGGCGGTGGCCCAGTTGACGGTGTCGCGGAAAATGTAGGGCATGCCGACCCAGTAGAGGGACTTGATGATCACCACGTAAGTGAAGATCGGGATCAGCAGTCGGGTGACGGGATCCTCAAGGTAGGCGGCGCCGAGCAGGGGGGCGGCGACCATCAGGCCGAGCAGGCCGAGCGCACGGACGGCGAGGAATTCCTTCACGGAAATACCGACGAGGACGATGGAAACGGGGACGGCGATGCGCAGGAAGGGCTTGAGTTTGTCGAAGTCACCGAGCTCCATGGCGAGGAAGTTGAGTGCTCCTTTGCCGGTGGGTTGGACCAGCAGCCAGAACCAGACGAGGCCGACGCCGAGGAGGATTTGGCCGAGTTGGTTGTTGCGCGGGAACTTTTTCAGGAAAGCCTGCACCGCGTCCGCTTTCACGATCATCAGGACGTGGAGACCGACGAGCCATAGGCCGAGGACGACACCGGTGCCGAAAAGTGGGAGTTTTTCGTAGGCGTGCAGAGCTTGGGACGGATCCATGTGCGCTTGGAGTTAGGGGAGGAGAGGCCCGGGGACAAGGCGGAAGTCTGCTCTGAGAGCCCAGAGGCAAGAATCAAGATTCCAGAGAGGGCGTCGGACGGGGTGGCTTGATAAGCAGCGGGCCAAATAAGGCGAGGGCGATTGGGAGGAGCCAGTATCCGAGAATCTGAAAACTATCCCCTTCGACCCTAGCACCTTCGGCCATTCTGTAGGTGGCCAATAGGCTGATTTCCCACCCGTATGCAGTCTCAAGGTTGGCTTCCGAGTGAACTCTAATGGCGAACGAGGGAAGAAGATGGAACAGGATTATTCCAATGGCGGAGGCGATCAGAAGCAAATACCCGAGGCGGTCTTGGTAGCTTCTGAGTCCATCACTCATGCTTTGCTGAGGCTGCTGGAGGTAGCTGGCGAGGGACGGTCCTGATGCAAAGCAGGCCGACTAGGGTGAAGGAGGGGGTGAGGGCGAGGAGGAAGATGGGGATGCTCCCGTCTTTGGCGGTGAAGTACCACATGATGCCGGCGGCCATGGCGGAGAAGGTGGCGAGGCACCATTTGATTGATGGGTTGTGGATCATCGATTTGATGAGTAAGGGGCTGATGAGGGTTCCGATGGTCAGGGTGATGAAGCCGCTGAATCCGAGGAGCGCTTCGGTGTTTCGAAGAAACTCGCGGAGGCGGATGAAGCGGATTAACTCGCGCCATAGGTCCCAGCTGTAGTCGCCTTGGTGTTTGGTGAAATGAAAGGTGAGAAAAGTCATGAGCCCGCTAAGCATCAGCGCCAGACCGACGGCGTTTCGGGGGACCCGCAGATGGTCGCGCAGGGTGGGCTGTTGCTGGATCTGGAACTCGGAGTGGTTCACTCGCTGCCGCGGTTGATGGCCTCGACGGCGGATGCGATGGCGGCGGCGATGTTTTCTTTCATGGCTTCTCGGCTCTGGATGACGGCGGCGGTTTCGGTTTCGGCAAGGAACTTTGGCAGGAGGCCGACGAGGGCATCGCTCTGAGCCTTCCATTCTTTTTCGAATCGTTCGAGCGCACCACCTTGGCCGATGGCTTTCAGCGCGGCGGGGGAATTCCAATCGATGGAGCCGGTGCCGACGCGGGCTTGGTGGAGGGTTTCGACGAGTTGCTTTTCCTTGGCCATTTCAAGGGTGGCACCGAGGTCGTCGAGGGCGCTGGCCATGGTGGCGACCATTTCCCGCTCGGGCTGCATGCTGTGGTAGCGGGAGAAGGCTTTGGCATCGGCATCATTGCCGAGGAAGCTGGCGATCTCGTCGTCACTCTTGGCGACGATCAGCGTCATGGTGTCCTCGAGTCCGGCTCGTTCGGATGGGGTTGATGTCATCCACTTCGCGGCGGTGTCCTGGAGGGTGTTGGTGCGATGTTCTAACAGGCTGGTGAGGTAGGCGAGTTCGCGGTTGGTGAGTCCAGCATCGAGGGCGAAATCGGAGTAGGAGCTGAGGGCGAGCTTGGCGACAGTTTCCTTGTCGGGTTCGGGGAAATCGATGGGGATCTTCCGACCGGCTGGGGCCAGTTCTGGAGTTTCTGCTTCGGGAGCGGGCTCTGGTTCTGGAGTTGGCTTGGGGGTCTCTGGGGCCATCTCGGTGATTTCGGGTGAGCGGTTGACGATGGCTTCGATATCGGAAGGGGTGTCGGGTGGGATGGCCTGGAGGCGGATGATTTCCGCGCGCATCTTGGAGATCCGGGTTTCCTCGATCACGACCGTGGCGAGAACGGCGACCACGACGAAAGCGATGGTGTGCTGGGGCTTCATGAGATTGCGGAGAGTTTGGGGGTGGATGGGTGGGAGGGCAAGCCGGGGGATTGGGAGTGGCGGAGATGAGCGGGGGGCGGACGGCTTTTTGCAGGGTCTGGGTTTGGTTGAGATGGGGGAACAACGCAAGCGCGCGACATGACGCGAAATTTTTGGAGCTGGGCGAACGTGGGCAACGGAATTGCCGATCCTTGGGAGTTCCGCTTTCAACCGCAGATGAACGCGGATGGACGCAGATTCTGGATGCAGGGGGTTCAGTCCGGGATCCGATGGCTTCTTTTTAAATTGCGGGTGAGGTTCGAGAAAACTTCTCTTTTCAACCTGCGTTCATCGGCGGATTCATTTCGACTCCTCCCTTCGCTTGATTGAACTTCGATTTAGTAGTCATCGGTTGGAAACTCAAAGCCTCCCGGTGAGAAGGTATTGGAATTCGATTCGAGGTTCCTTATTGCTTCGAGGGCCTTCTGTTCTGCTAGGGGTGACAAGCCAAGGCGGGCGATGTTTTGTTCGAGCGACTGCAGTGCTTCGCCGACGGGAAGGTAGGTCTGCATGCCGTCAATGAGTGGCCAGGGTTCGGAGCGTCCGAGCCAAGGTGTGGAATCGACCCACCGATTGAAGGACTCGAGCCGAGTTTGTGGGTCCTTGATGCCGGTGAAGGTGTCGAGTGCGGCGCGAGGATCGTGGTTGAATAGGCCGGTGGCGATACTGGTCCGGTCACGATCCGTTAGGAGGTTTTCGGATTGGAAGGCGATGGCTTCGGTGGGGTGGCGGTCTACCCATTCGGTCAGGTAGCGGTGCATGGGGATGAATTGTTGAGAATCCACTGCCGTTGGTTCAGTCAATTTTCCTAGCAATGAAGGATCTTGCTCGGAGAGGCCAAGGGCGAGGGCTCCTTTCATGGCATAGGGATTTAAGGCGGTTCTGTTAGGGTTGTTCAGGATCGAGTCGATGCTGTTGCGGGTGATCACGCTGTCTCCTTTGCGTGGGGAGTCTGTGATGATGTTGATGATCTCGGCGTTTGTGGTTTGCGGAATACCTTGGAAGATATTCTCAAGAAAGGTCTGATTGACCCAGTGTTTGATGTCCTTTCGAAGTTCTGCGCTCTTGGTTTCTGCGAGGAGACCGCGAATGGCGGGGGCGAGTTTGGTGGTGTCTCGGTCGTCAGATGATGAGAGTTCTTCCCACGCAGCGGCGGCGTCCACTTTTGCCCACGAGCGGAAAATGGCTTCGGCGGCGAGGGGTCTCGTTTTTGTTGGCGTGGTGACAGGTAGGATAAAGTCGCTATTGGTCCGCGAAATTGCTGGGAGCCTGTCATCATTGAAACGAGACCATGCCGCACTCGGGTCGTCTTCGGATAGGCCGACTAGCCCCAAAATAAGCGAATCTGAAGCGCGAAGCCGAAAAGTGCGGGACCAGGCGTCCACGACACCGGTTGCGGGGCGGTGCGAGCGAAAGCGGAGCTGTTTTCCCGATCCCGAGGAGG
>Ga0100401_1003896_pt1 | contig 11191 bp, 12 predicted proteins | sample CryGeymeta201525_FD_80421 | JGI IMG/M metagenome (GOLD analysis project Ga0100401, IMG submission 80421) | Groundwater microbial communities from Crystal Geyser aquifers in Utah, USA - Crystal Geyser metaG 2015-25 | ecosystem: Environmental > Aquatic > Deep subsurface > Groundwater | place: USA...
GCCTGGATCGCCGTCATGATCGTGTTCTGGGCCGAGATGATGATGACGGGCAGACCCGGGCGGCGTTCGGTGATCTGCGGCAAGGTATCGAGACCATTGCCGTCGGGCATGACGACGTCCGAGATCACCAGGTCGCCCTTCCCCTCGTCCACCCAACGCATCAGCGTCATAAGACTGGACGTCGCATGCACCTTGCAGCCCGCACGGGTCAGAGCCTGGGTCAGAACGGTGCGGATGGTGCGGTCGTCATCGGCGACGAGAACGGTTCCGTCCATGGATTACTGGCCTTTCGTGACTGTCCCCAGCGGGACCAACTGGTCCCGTTCGGGACGATAGGGTGAAAGTCGCGATCCCTTGCGGGACCATATAGCGGCGGCGCGGTTCATGACACCTCCTTGGGCGCGATGGGGAGCGAGATCCGGAACACGGTCCGGCCCGGAACGCTGTCGACCGAGATCCAGCCCTCGTGATCGGACACGATCTTGGAGATCAGCGCGAGGCCGAGGCCGGTGCCGTTCTCGCGGCCCGAGATGAACGGCTCGAAGATGTCGGCGGCCAGTTCGGGCGGAATGCCGGGGCCGTCATCCATCACCTCGATCTGGAGCGGCACGGCACCGCCCGATCCGTCGCGCCGCCGCACCTTCAGCGACGTGTCGTAGAATGTCCGCAACCGGATCGTGCCGCCCGACGCACCGGCCTCGGCCGCGTTCTTCAGCAGGTTCAACACCACCTGCTGCAACTGGTCCGGATCGGCCCAGGCCGATGGCAGCGAGGGGTCGTAATCGTCCTCGATCTCCATATGGGCGGCGAAGCCGAGAGCGGCGGATTTGCGGGCGCGGTCGAGCACGTCATGGACATTGACCGGGCGCCGATCCGGCGGGCGGACATTGCCGAAGTCCTCCACCTGCGCGAGCAGCTTAAGGATGCGGCGGGTTTCCTCCACGATCAGGTCGGTCAACTCCAGATCCTCGCCGGTCAACCCCATGGAAAGAAGCTGCGCCGCGCCGGTGATCCCCGCCAGCGGGTTCTTGATCTCGTGAGCCAGCATCTCGGCCATGCCGATGGCGGATCTTGCGGCCGTCTTCGAGGACATGGCGCGGTCCATGCGCCCTTGCAATTCGCGGTTTTCCAACAACAGCAGGACATGGTCGGGCTTGTCGGCAAGGCTGGCGATCTGCACATCGCACGACACCGGCTTGCGCGACCCGGTGCCGACATCGACGGCATTCACGAACAGCGGCGCCAGTGCGGCCCGGACCCGTGCGAAGCTGTCTTCCAGGGGCGCATCGACGAAGATCTTGTCCCAGACGGGATAGTCGACGAGGGACTTGCGCGAGGCGTTGAGAAAGGTCTCGGCCGCCGGGTTCACGTCGCGGATGCGATCCTTGGCGTCGAGGATCAGCGCGGGCACCGGCAGCGAGGCCCAGAGCGCGGAGGTCAGCGTCGTCATGCGGCCGTCCTTTCGGCGGCAGGCGCAAGCGCGTCATCGAGGGCCGCGAGGACCTCTGCCGGGTGCTTGGCGGTCAGCAGGCGCTGGCGCAGGGCGCGCGGCGTTGCCGCGCCGTCCATATACCAGCCCAGATGTTTGCGCGCGACGCGCAGACCGATGTCGGGGCCGTAGAAATCGAGCATGTCGCGGTAATGCTCCGCCACCATCGCCGCCAGCGCGTCGCCCTGGGGGATCGCGGGTGCGGGCGTGCCGTAGAGGGCATGGGCAATTTCCGCCACCAGCCACGGCTGGCCTTGACTGGCGCGCCCGACCATGACGCCATCGGCGCCGGAACACCGAAGTGCCTGCGCGGCGGCCGGGGCGTCCACGATATCGCCATTGGCGATGACGGGAATGGCGACCGCGCGCTTGGTGGCGCGGATCGCCGTCCAGTCGGCGGTGCCCTTGTAGAACTGGCACCGGGTGCGGCCATGGATCGTCAGCATGGCGATGCCCGCCGCTTCCGCCCGCCGTGCAAGGGTGGCGGCGTTCAGGCTGGCGTCATCCCAGCCAAGGCGCGTCTTCAGCGTCACGGGCACCGAAACGGCGGCCACGACCGCGTCGATCAGGCTCAGGGCATGGTCCAGATCGCGCATCAGCGCCGAACCCGAAAGTCCGCCGGTGACCGTCTTGGCCGGGCAGCCCATGTTGATGTCGATGATCCGGGCCCCCTCGCCCGCGACCAGTTTGGCGGCCTCGGCCATCCACCACGGATCGCGGCCCGCCAGTTGCACGGCTGTCGCTTGATCGGTGACGGCACTCCTGGCGCGCGCCCGCACGCTGGCCTTGGCTTCGACCATCTCCTGCGATGCCACCATCTCGGACACGACAAGACCCGCGCCGAAACGCGCCACCAGCCTGCGGAACGGCGGGTCGGTGATCCCGGCCATGGGGGCCAGAAGAACCGGCGGGTCCAGCGGGATATCGGCAATGTAGACGGGCAAACCGCTTAATCCTTGTGCACGTCCCGAGGAGATACGTCGCTTGGCGCGCGAGAGCAAAGGCCCCACGCAAGTAATCTGCACCGGCAGAAGCATTTGCACAATAATTAGACAGGTAGGCGCGCAATTCAGCGCTGCGCGCAGGCAATTGTGTGCCACCGCCTTTGGGCCTAGACCGGTCGGCATGAGTGACAGCGCCGACATCCCCCGCCCGCACAGGGCCGCCGCCTTGATCGTCGCCGCCGGGCGCGGCACCCGGTTGGGTGGCGGTTTGCCGAAACAATACAGGGTATTGGCGGGCAGGCCCGTGATCACCCGGTCGGTGGAGGCCTTTGCGGCCCACCCCGCCATTGCGCAGGTCGTGGTGGTGATCCATCCTGAGGACGCGGCCCTGTTCGCGCAGGCCTGCGTGGTGCCGGTCACGGTTGTCGAAGGGGGTGCGACGCGCGACGCGTCGGTCCGGGCAGGACTGGCGGCGGTGGCGGAATGCGACGTGGTGTTGATCCATGACGCGGCGCGGCCCCTGGTGTCGCGCGCGGTGATCGACGGTGTGCTGGCGGCACTGGACGACCATGACGGCGCCGCCCCGGCCTTGCCGGTCACCGATGCGTTGTGGCGGGGTGGCAAGGTGGTCGAGGGCGTGCAGGACCGCGCCGGCCTGTGGCGGGCGCAAACGCCGCAGGGGTTCCGGCTCGACGCCATTCGCGCGGCCCATGCGGCTGCACCAGAGGGCGCGCTGGACGATGTGGAAGTCGCCCGCGCCCACGGGATCGAGGTGGCGATCTCGGCCGGGGACGCGGCGAACATGAAACTGACCATGCCCGGAGATTTCGAGCGGGCGGAGAGGATGTTGGAGACGGGGATGGATATCAGGGTCGGCAACGGGTTCGACGTGCACCGCTTCGGGCCGGGCGACGCGGTGTGGCTGTGCGGGATCCCGGTGCCCCATACACGCGGCCTGCAGGGCCATTCCGATGCCGACGTGGGCCTGCACACGGTGACGGATGCGATCTATGGCGCATTGGCCGAGGGCGATATCGGCACCCATTTCCCGCCGAGCGATCCGCAATGGAAAGGTGCCGCAAGTCATATCTTTCTGACCCATGCGGTGGAGCTGGCCGCGGCGCGCGGCTACAGCGTGTCCAATAGCGACCTGACGTTCCTGTGCGAGCGGCCCAAGATCGGTCCCGTGGCGGGGGCGATGCGCGCACGGCTGGCCGAATTGCTGCGGGTCGCCGCGGACCGCGTCTCGGTCAAGGCGACGACGACGGAGCGTCTGGGCTTCACCGGGCGGGAAGAGGGGATCGCGGCCATGGCCACCGTCACGTTGGTGAAGCGATGATGCGGATGATCGCGACATTGGGCGGGATCGGCCTGCTGCGGCCCGCGCCGGGAACATGGGGCAGCCTTGCGGCGCTGGGGCTTGCGGTGCTGTTGCACATGGCCGGGGGCGTCGTGCTGCTGGTTCTTGCCACATTTGCGGTGACGGGCCTGGGCTGGTGGGCCGTGCGCGATCTGGTCGGTGACAGCGCCGACGATCCGTCCGAGATCGTCATCGACGAGGTCGCAGGCCAATGGGTCGCGCTGTGGCCGGTTTCCTACGGGGCGGCGATGGCAGGGGCGGAGATCTGGGCGCTTTGGCCGGGACTGCTGACGGCGTTCCTGGCGTTCCGGGCGTTCGACATCCTCAAGCCCGGCCCGGTCGGATGGGCGGACCGGCAGCATGGGGCCTTCGGGATCATGGCGGACGACATCATTGCCGGGTGGCTTGCGGCGATGATCGTCGCGCTGTTCGCGGTTCTGGCGCATCTGGTGTTCGTGTGAGCGCGCGGCAGGTCATCACGGCACTGGAGGCGCGCGGGTTGATCCTCGCCACGGCGGAAAGCTGCACCGGCGGGCTGATTGCCGGCGCGATCACCGATATCGCCGGGTCCTCGGCCGTGTTCCACCGGGGCTACGTTGCCTATTCGAACAGGGCAAAGCGGGAGATGCTGTCGGTTGGTGCGGCGACATTGGAGGAGCATGGCGCCGTTTCGGAACCGGTGGCGGCGGAGATGGCGTGGGGCGCGTGGCGCGCTTCGGGGGCTGATGTCGCCATCGCGGTGACCGGCATCGCGGGCCCCGGCGGGTCCGGGACGAAGCCGGAGGGACGGGTTTGTTTCGGGCTCTGCCTCAAGGGCAAGTTGCAGACCGAAACGGTGGAGTTCGGCGCGCTCGGCCGGGCCGAGGTGCGCGCGGCGACGGTGGCCCACGCGCTGGCGCTGGTGCTGGACCGGGTCGAACGCGACCTGCCCGACAGACCGGCATAGCCCGCTGTCGGCGCGGACACGTGCGCGTCTTGCAGACGGCCCGCCGAGGCAAGTCCGCAAACGTTTCCTGACATGAAGTTCGGATCGCTGTTATCTGACATGAAACAGATTTCCCAAGGAGCCAGAGGCGTTTCGAGCTTCGATCCGCAGGTGCCGGTCTGGCGGGCGGCCTCTATCGCCCCGAGCGTTCCGGGGTCCGGTAGAGGGCCGCCGCGCGGGCCTCGTATGCGCGCACGATGCGCTGCATCGCGTCCATGAAGAACAACCCGGCAGCCCCTTGCAGCAGCCGGCTCCTGAATTCGAAATCGACGTGGAAATGCACATTGCATCCCGTTTCCGTGTCCTCGAAGGACCAGTTCGAGACCAGATGCTTGAACGGCCCGTCGATATAGGCGGTGTCGATCTTCAACGCCTCCGGGTAAAGGTCCACGCGGCTCAGGAACGTTTCGCGGAACATCTTGAAGCCGACCACCATGTCGGCCAGCATCAGGTCGTGTCCGGTCTCGCCGGGGACCGGCTCGACCGAGCGGACGCGCGTGGCGATGGTCCATGGAATGAATTCGGGATAGCGCGCGACATCGGCGACAAGATCATACATCTGGCGCGCCGAATGGGGCAACGCGCGGGTTTCGGAATGCGTTGGCATGGCTCCCTTTCAGCTTTCCGCTTTGATCTCCATGTCATAAAACCGCCAAGGGACTTCAAGGGCATGGCGACATTTGGGGGCGATATGGCGCAGAACGGCTACACTGTGGAACAGATGATCTCTGCCAAGGCGATCGCCGCGCGCATCGAGGACCTCGCGCGCGAGATCGAAGCCACCTTCAAGGGCACGGACAAACTGGTGGTGGTGGGCTTGCTGCGCGGGTCGTTCGTGTTCATCGCCGATCTGGTGCGCGAGATCGACCTGCCGGTGGAGGTCGATTTCCTGGAGGCGTCCAGCTATGGCGATGCGATGCGGTCCAGCCGGGAAGTGCGCATCCTCAAGGACTTGCGGGGCGAGATCGGCGGGCGGGACGTGCTGGTGGTGGAGGATATCGTCGATACCGGCCACACGTTGAATCATGTCATGGGCCTGTTGCGCAGCCGGGGACCTGCGCGCATCAAGACCATTGCGCTGCTGGACAAGCCGTCGCGGCGCGAGGTCGATTTCCATGCCGACTGGATCGGGTTCGAGATCCCGGACGAATTCGTGGTGGGCTATGGCATCGACTATGCGCAGCGCAACCGGAACCTGCCCTATATCGGCAAGGTGAAAATGGACACATGAGCGCGCGCCGGGGCGACTTTGAGCTGTGCCGTTGCGCAGGGCAAGGGTGCCTTTGCGCACGATGTGTCGGGTTGACGCAAGGTCCAGTCGGTCTACCGTCGGGCTTAAGGTAGAAGACCGTCCATCCCAACCGGAGCTCTGTCCATGTCCCTTCCCCGCGCGCTCGTTTCCCCGCTTCTGATCGGCGGCACGGCCCTTGTCGCCTTCACGCTCTCTGCCGCCGCGCAGGATCGAAATCCCGCCATCGGCGCCCGTCAGGGCCACATGCAGGTGATGGCGCTCAACATCGGTATCCTTGGCAACATGGCGCGGGGCAATACGGATTATGACGCCGCAGCGGCCCAGGCCGCTGCCGACAACCTGATGCAGATGGGCATGATCGACCAACGGTTCTACTGGCCCGAAGGCACCGACAGCGACGCCATCGAGGGCACGCGTGCCCTGCCCGCGATCTGGGCGGATCAGGCCACCTTCGCGGAGTCCATCGCGCGCTTCTCCACCGCGTCGGCGGGTCTGGCTGAGGTTGCGGGCGGCGGGTTGGAGGCCTTGCAGGCCGGCATTGGCCCGGTCGGTGCCGCCTGTGGCGCGTGCCACGAATCCTTTCAGCAGGAACGTTGATCCGGTCCGGCGGCCGGTCGGTCGGTCGGTCTGCCGGTCGTCCGCCAGCGGTTCGAACCTGACGGAGGCCTGAGATGCGCCGCGTGATCGGGAACCTGGTTCTATTGGGCGTGCTGGTGCTGGCGTCCGCTTGGTGGCTGACCCGTCCCGTTCCCATCGCCGACACCGAGGTCGCGGGACTTGTCGGCGATCCGATCGCGGGGGAAACGGTGTTCTGGGCCGGTGGGTGCGCGTCCTGCCACGCCGCCGAGGACGCCACCGGCGAGGCGCGGCTGCTGCTGAGCGGCGGGCAGGCCTTTCCGAGCGCTTTCGGAACCTTCCGCGCGCCGAACCTTTCGCCGTCTCCCGATGGGATCGGCGGCTGGACCCTGGCGCAGTTCCTGACCGCGATGCAGAACGGCATCAGCCCCGAGGGCCGACACTATTACCCCGCCTTCCCTTATACCGCCTATCGCCTTGCGGAGCGTCAGGACCTGGCGGATCTGTTCGCCTTCCTGCAGACCTTGCCTGAAAGCGACGCGGCCTCCCTGCCCCACGAGGTCGGGTTTCCCTTCTCGATCCGGCGCGCGGTGGGGTTCTGGAACCTGCTTTACCTCGGCGATACCTTCGTCGTTCAGGGCGAGTTGTCGGAGCAGGAGCAGCGCGGACGCTACCTTGCCGAAGCGCTGAGCCATTGTGGCGACTGCCACACCCCGCGCGGCCCGTTGGGGGCGGTGGAGCGGTCGCAATGGTTGCAAGGTGCGCCGAACCCCACGGGGACCGGCACGATCCCGCCGCTGACGCCGGACCGGCTGACATGGTCGAGCGACGAGATCGCGGCCTATCTCAACGACGGTTTCACGCCGGATTTCGACACGGCGGGGGGACATATGCGCGCGGTCGTCATGAACCTGGCGCAGCTGGATCCGGAGGACCGGTTGGCGATCGCGGCCTATCTGGCCCGTGTCCCGCCGTCCGGCGCGGCGCCCTGACGGCCCGGCGGTCCCGGCCTGTGCCGCCACGCTTAACCGAACCGTAACGGCTTGGCTGCTACGGCGTGTCGGAACACATGCGACACAAAGGGCCATGCGATGATCTTGCCAGCCGTCAATCGACCCGTCCCGGACGATCCCGCACTGGCGCAGTTGGAAATCTCGGACGGCGGTCTGGACCGGATCGGGCAACTGGCCGCTGAAACCGGACGTCACATCGTCGATCTTGCGGGATTCCTGGCCCAGATCGACACCGATGCCGGGCAGCAGTTGAGAGTCGTGGAAGACGTGGCCGCGCAGGCGCGCGACCTGACCCGCATCACGCGCGAGATGACCGATGACCTTGGCACGGTTGCCGCCGCCAATGCGCGGGCACTTGCGACGGTCGATGGCTCCATCGACACGCTCAAGGCGTCCTCGCTCAACAGCCGGGACGTGGCGGCATGGGTCGGCCAACTCGACACCGTCCTGGGCTCGGTCGAAACGACCCTGACCCAGGTAGGCCGCGCCAACCAGCGCATCGCGGAGATCGCGAAACAGGTGAACATCCTTGCCGTCAACGCCCGCATCGAAGCGGCCCGCGCGGGCGAGATGGGCCGTGGCTTCGCCGTCGTGGCCGAAGCGATCAACGCGCTGTCCAACGAAACGTCGAGTGCGGCCACCGACGTGACCAGTTCCACCGGCACGCTGACCAAGCTGATCGGCGGATTGCGCGGCGACGCACGCGGGGTGGCCACCAGTGCGGTATCCGTGCTGGAAGGCGCGTCAAGCGCCGATGATGCCCTGACACGGATCAGCGCCGATGTGCGCGCCGCCTCCTCCGACACGGCGCGCCTGACCGAGGCCACCAATGCCGTCAGCGAAGCCGTGGACCGCTTCGCCCCCGCCTTCACCGAACTGAACCACGCCCTGCGCGCCACGGCCGAAGGGGTGCAGATGGCCAATCGCCGGGCCGAGGAGATCGTCGACATCAACGAGCTTGCGGTGCAATTGTCGGTCGAGTTGGGGGCCGCGAACGTCGATGCGCATCTGATCGAGATGGTGCAGGACGGTGCGCTGAACATCGGCGCGGAGTTCGAACGCGCCGTCCAGACCGGTCGGATCACCATGGAGGAATTGTTCGACAGCACCTATCGCCCGATCCCCGGCACCAGCCCCGAACAGGTGATGGCCCCGTTCACCGAGTTGACCGACACTCTCTTGCCCCCGATCCAGGAGAATATCCTGAACTCGGACCCCCGCGTCGCCTTCAGCGCGGCGGTCGACAAGAACGGCTATCTGCCGACCCACAATCGCAAATTCTCGAAACCGCAAGGCAGCGATCCGGTCTGGAACGCCTCCAATTGCCGCAATCGGCGCATCTTCGACGATCGCGTCGGGCTGAAAGCGGGCCGCAGCACGGCGCCGTTCCTGATGCAGACCTACCGCCGCGACATGGGGGGCGGGCAATATGTGGCGATGAAGGACGTATCGGCCCCGATCTATGTGCACGGTCGCCATTGGGGTGGGTTGCGGATGGGGTTCGCCCCCCCGAGAGAGTGAACCGGCCCATCGCGCTGTCTGGCGCGCGCCTTGTGCGACGGGCCGCGCCGGATCGGGCTTCGGGGAAGATCCCCAGGGTGCGCGTTGCCCCGTGGGTGTCCGGTTGGGGCGCAGGCCGGGCTATCGTGTCGGCAGGTCCGCCACCATCGGTGCCGCCAACTCCGCCGCGCGGGTCTGATCCTCGGCGGACAGCTCCGCCGACAGGCGCTCGCAGGTGGCGAAGTGCTGGCCGAGATCTCCGGGATCCTGGCCTTCGAGCCAATCCACCGCCTCGCTGGCGATGCAGTGGGCGAAGGCGCGCACCGGGTCGGATTGCGGGCCGGCATGGGTGGGAGAGCCGAACAGGATGACGCCTGCGACCAGCGCGGAGTCTTCACCCACGGCCAGTGCCGCTTCGATATGGGCCGTCGCGGCGGCCAGATCGCGCGGGGTGCCTTCCCCTCGCATCTCCATGTAACTCAGCGCGTAAAGCGCCGCGCCATAGTCGGGGGCCATCTCCACGGCTTGACGAAAGTAATCATATGCGCGGGCGTGATCCACCGGCTCGCCTTCGCCGTGGTAGGCCATCAGGCCGAGGCTCCGGAGTGCGCCCGCCTGCCCCCGCTCGACCCCGCGCAGATAGGCGGACCGGGCAGCGTCGGGGTCAACGGGGACGTGACCCTCCACGCCATGCCGGTGGAAGCGCCCGAGAACGATGGTCGCATAGCCGTCGCCAAGGTCGTCACCATGCATCGCAAGGGCCAGCGCGCGGGACGGGTCCGTGCCCGGCACCACGGCTTCAGCATGAAGTTCGGCGAGGAAGGAAAAGGCTTCGGGCACGTCGCCCGCGACAGCCTGTTCCAGCAGCGGCAGGGCCGCGGCCTCGTCCACCTCTGTGCCTTCGCCGTGCAGATACTGGTAGGCGGCGCGAAAGGCGGCATCGGCGTCTCCAAGGCCCGCTGCTTCGAGATAGAAGGCAAACGCTTCTGCGAAGTCCACCTCCCGACCTTCGCCGTGATAGGCCATGTTCCCAAGCAGGTTCAGCGCCCCCGCGCGTTCACCGCCCGCCAAGGCCTGTTCCAGAAATGGCGCCGCTGCGGTCCAGTCCTGATCCGTGCCTTCGCCCCAGTAATATTGATAGCCTGCGTAATAGGCAGCTTCCGCATGTCCAAGGCCGGCCGCCTCCAGATAGAGGGCAAGCGCCTGGGCCAAGTCGGCCTCCTGCCCTTCGCCGTAATAGGCAAGATCGCCAAGCAGCGTCAGCGCCTCGGCGCGTTCGTCCCCGTCCAGCGCGCGGTCCAGCCAGACGCGCCCCGCTGCAAGGTCCTGAGCAACACCGTAGCCGTTCACCAATCCATAGCCGACATTGTAGTAGGCGCGGACATATCCCAGTTCCGCCGCCGCGAGATACCAGCGGAACGCTTGCTCGGGATCGGGGGCTATGCCGTCGTGTTCCTCTTCGTAACTGTCGCCGAGATTGTGCATCGCGGGTCCGAAATTCTGCGCACCGGCCGCCAGCAAGTAGCGAAAACCTTCCGCTGCGTCATAGGGCCCGTAGGCGCCGTTCAGGTCGGTCAGCGCGATGCCGAGAATGTTTTGAGCCACCGGGTTGCCGGCATCGGCCAGGGGGCGCAGCATCTCCAGCGCCTCGGCATGGTTCCCCGCAATAAACAGGGCGCGGCCTTCGGCGGCCTCTTCCATGGCGGCGGTGAAGTCGCCGGGAATGCTGTCTGCCTCGATCACTACCAGCGGGTCGGCCGGTGCGATCTGCCCCCAGGCCGGAACGATGAGAGCTGAGGTCAGAAACAGGGCCAGCAGGCCGCGCGGAGCAAGGCGCATGGGAAATACCTTTTGAGGACATCAATCCACAAAGCGTGGAACTACCACAATCCTTCGCGCAAGCACTTGCTTACCCGACTTGACACCTTCGCGGCGCTCAGGCGTGGCCAAGCCGCGCCAGCCGGTTCGCCCGCAGTCGCGCGAAATCATCCCCTGCATGGTAGCTGGAGCGCGTCAGCGGCGTCGCCGAGACCATGAGAAAGCCCTTGCCGTAGGCGGCCTTTTCGTAGGAC
>Ga0100401_1003900_pt1 | contig 11189 bp, 9 predicted proteins | sample CryGeymeta201525_FD_80421 | JGI IMG/M metagenome (GOLD analysis project Ga0100401, IMG submission 80421) | Groundwater microbial communities from Crystal Geyser aquifers in Utah, USA - Crystal Geyser metaG 2015-25 | ecosystem: Environmental > Aquatic > Deep subsurface > Groundwater | place: USA...
TCAAAAATCGGTGAAGAGATGCTCAAAGACATTGAAAAGGAAACAGTTAATTTCGTTGATAATTATGACGGGACAAGAAAAGAGCCACAGGTTCTGCCTTCCCCAGCTCCTCAACTTTTATTAAACGGCTGTTTGGGGATTGCCGTAGGAATGGCAACCAATATCCCGCCTCATAATCTTTCTGAATTAACAGACGCGATTTCGCACTTGATTGACTATCCCAAAGCTACGACCGAAGAGCTTTTTAAATGGATCCGCGGGCCTGATTTTCCGACCGGCGGTCAGATTTTTAACCAAAAAGAAATAATTTTAGCCTATTCACAAGGTAAAGGCCCGATTTTAGTAAGAGGAAAAGCTGAAGTGGTAGAGCAGGAAAAAACCGGCCGACAGCAGATTATTATCTCTGAAATTCCTTTTCAGGTTCAAAAGTCGGCTTTAGTTGAACAATTTGCTAATTTGGTTCAAGAGAAGAAAATTGAAGGAGTAAAAGATATTAGAGATGAATCGGACAGAGAAGGAATGAGGATAGTAATTGATTTGCAAAGAGACGCTTATCCTCAAAAAATTTTAAACCGGCTTTACAAATTTTCTGACTTGCAAAAAACTTTTCATTTAAACCTTCTGGCTTTGGTAGAGGGAATTCAGCCTAGAGTGTTAAACCTGCCGGAAACCTTAAATTATTTTATTGAACATCGGAAGGAAGTAGTTTTCCGCAGAACAAAATACGATTTAGAAAAAGCCAAAGAAAGGACTCACATTTTGGAAGGTCTATTCAAGGCTCTTTCAAACATTGATGCCGTTATCTCTACAATCAGGAGATCAAAAGACAGAGAAGAAGCAAAAAAGAACTTAATGAAAAGATTCAAATTGACGGAAATTCAGGCTAACGCCATTTTGGAAATTAAACTTCAGCAGTTGGCGAGATTAGAACGCCAGAAAATAGAAGAGGAATTAAAACAAAAAAGGCAGGAAATCAAAGAATTGGCCGCTATTTTGAAAAGTCCGCAAAAAATAAAAGAAGTGATTAAAAAAGAACTGAATTCTTTGAAGGAAAATTTCGGAGACGAAAGAAGAACCAAAATTCATATGGAGAAAATTGGTGAAATCGCAGAAGAAGATTTAATCCCTCAGGAAGAAACAATTATTACCTTAACACAAGGAGGTTACATTAAAAGAATAAACCCGAAAATTTATAAGCTCCAAAAAAGAGGCGGAAAAGGGATTTTAGGAATGAAAACCCTTCGAGATGACATTGTGGAACATTTTTTTACGGCCAATACTCACGATTCCTTGCTGTTTTTTACCGATTCCGGCAAGGTTTTTAAAACTCAGGTTTACGAGATTCCCGAAGGCAGCCGCGTGGCCAGGGGCAGAGGGCTTTTGAATTTTTTGGAAATTTCTCCCCAGGAAAAGGTTTTATCTCTATTCTCTTTAGGCAAAGAAGATGAAGCACTGGGAATAAAATATTTAGTAATGGTCACCGAGAATGGTATAATTAAAAAAACCGCCCTTTCAGAGTTTGAAAATTTGAGAAAGTCAGGATTAATTGCCATTACCTTGAAAAAAGACGATTTGCTGAAAAAAGCTGAAAAAAGCGCGGGGGAGGACCAAATAATTTTGATGACGAAGAAAGGCCAGGCCATTAGATTTAAAGAAAAACAAATCAGGGTTATGGGAAGGCCAGCCGCCGGGATAAAAGGGATCAGATTGAAGAAAGGAGACACAGTCATAGGGATGGACGTAATAAAAGCTCAAAGTTCAAAGCTCAAATATCGAGCCCCCTCCTTCAAAGGAGGGGGTGAAGATGAAGAAGAGAATGTAGTTCTCTTCGCCTCTCAAAATTTGAAGAAGGAAAAAGAATATCTCTTGGTTATTACGGAAAATGGGTTTGGAAAAAGAACAGATTTAAAGGAATACAGATTACAAGGGAGAGGAGGAGCAGGGATTAAGAATGCTAAGATTACTTCAAAAACTGGAGAAATAAAGGCTTCAATGATATTGTCCGGCGAGGAAGAAGACCTGATTGTTATTTCTCAAAAAGGCCAGGTGATTAGAACAAAGATTTCCCAGATTCCAAAATTGTCGCGGGCCACCCAGGGAGTGAGAATTATGAAGTTAGAAGAAGGAGACAAAGTGGCTCAGGTCGCTTGTATCTAAGATATATGGAGGATTTTCTTAATCCATCAAAAATTTTAAAGCAATTGAACCTTAGAAAAGATATGGTGGCAGCTGATTTCGGTTCAGGTTCAGGCGGCTGGACAATAGCTTTGGCAAGGAAATTGGAAGATGGCGTGGTTTATGCTATAGATATATTAGAAGAGCCAATTTCTGCGTTAAAAGGAAAGATGGTCTTGGATAAAGTTCCAAATATTAAGACCATCCGTTCTAATGTTGAGGACAAAAATGGTTCAACCCTGCCTGATTACTCGGTTGATTTGGTTCTAATAACGAATCTTTTGTTTCAGGCAGAAGACAAAAAAGCAATTTTTGCCGAGGCAAAAAGAATTTTAAAAAAAGGGGGACAGGTTTTAGTGATTGATTGGAAAAAAACAGCTGCCTTAGGTCCTGAAAAAGGCAGGATTTCTGAAACCGAGGCAAAAAAAATAGCAGAAGAATTTGATTTTAAATCAGAGAAAGAGTTTGAAGCCGGACTTTACCACTGGGGATTAATTTTGGCAAAACCTCCTTAGAAACCATTTTAAAAAGTCTTGCGTGGAAATTTCTAACGGGGTAAAATAATATAATCTATGAAAACGTCTTTTATTCTGGTCTTTCCAATCTTATTTATCAGTTTCTTTGCCGTAAATTTAGCTGGAGCGCAGACCTCTTGTCCCTCCAATGCAGTTTGTATTGAAAACCCTATTGAGGCTGACACTTTTGAAGAATTGATAAACGCTATTATTGATTTTATGTGGATGTTTGGAATAGCTGTTGTTCCTATGGTAATTATCATTGCCGGTTATTTTTTTGTCACTTCAATGGGCGACCCGGCGAAGGTCAGTCAGGCTAAAAAAATGGTATTATACGCCTTGATTGGCTTGCTGATTATTGGTATGGCAAAGGGCATTGTTACTTTAATCCAGGAAATTTTCAAATGATAATGGAAATTTAAATAAAACAAAGGTCGACCGATAAAAATTACAAATTATTTTAAAAATGAAAAAAATTTTACTAACCGCAGTTTTAATCAGCCTTTTAGTAGTGCCGGCTGTTAATGTTTTAGCTCAAGAATTTCCGCCAGCTGATTTAGACGTAATGGAGGTGCTTGAACGGATAGTTGATTGGCTTTTTACGATTTTATTGGTTGTAGCGGCGATTTTCATTGTTGTTGCTGCTTATTATTTTGTGACAGCTACCGGTAATCCTGAAACAGTTTCTAAAGCCAGAAACTTTGTTATGTATGCTTTAATCGGGGTAGCGGTCGCTGTGGCTTCAAGAGGTTTGGTGGCATTGGTGCTACGTATCGTCGGCGCATAGTATTTTAAAGCAGCCCCCGTTAGAAAGCGGCGTTTTGCCCCGTTAGAAATTTTTGATTTCTAACGGGGTTTCTTCTTGCCTTTTCTTGCGTTGACTCCCTTTTTTATGTATACTATTACTGCTATTTGCCGAGGTGGAGGAATTGGTAGACTCGCGAGATTTAGGATCTCGTACCGAGAGGTGTGAGGGTTCGAATCCCTCCCTCGGCACAAAAACTCGGACACAAAAACCCGACGTTGAACAATTAACGTCGGGTTTTAAATTTGGGTTTATTCTTTTACCGTTATCTTTCTTTTCTTTTCTCTTTCAATTTTGGGAATCCTGATGGTTAAAATTCCTTCTTTCATTACTGCCTCAGCTCTGCTCGGGTCGGTTTCTTCCGGTAAAATTATTTGGCGGGAAAATGGTCCCCAGTAACATTCTTGATAGAAATAATTTTTTTCTCCTTGCTCTGGAGGTTCGTTTCGATTGCCTCTGATTAAAACCGTATCAGCTTCAATTGAAATATCCAGATTTTCTGTTTTAACTCCGGCAATGGTGGACTGAATAACCAACTCTGAGTCGGTTTGATAGACATCAACCGCCAATTGACCTTCTTGAGCGCTTAAATTTTGAAGAGTAAAACCCTGGCGGTTACTTTCTAATTTTTTTTCCTCTTTGCCTTGTGCAATCTTTGCAAGAAATGTCTTTTTTATTTCTTTTTTTTCTTCTATTTTTTCTTCCGGTTCTCTCGGTTCTGATTTTTTTGGTTCTTTGACCTCGGTCTTTTTGATTAAATCTGTTTCAATTACACGAGCCTTGGCGAAGGGCGAAGAGAACTTCGCTCTCTTCTTTACCTCATCTAAAGATTCGGTGGGTGAAGAAGAGGATTTATCCTCTTTGCCTTCTATTTTTTTTATTCTTTTCTTTCTGGGTGATGATTTTGCCTGCCCCGTAGGAAGCCGAAGGCTTTCCTTCGGGGGTTTTCCCCTTAATTCTTCTTCCGTTTTTTCCGGTTCCTCTTCTACAATTTCAACCCCCATTCCTTTTTTTAGTTTTTCAAAAAAAGACGCCATATTGATAATACCGAATTAGGTCGCGGCACGCGCGGATTATTGAATATTGCCTTTCGGCAATCGCGCTAACACCGCTCTTTAAAAACCCTAGGACGGGAGTTTTCGCTTACGCGGATAACTCTCGCGTCCCTCCGGTTTTTAATATTTTCTTCACCCGCCAAAGTTTTGCTTCGCAAAATTTAGGCGGGCAAGCGGGAGAACCGGAGGGTTCTCCCGACCCCTCTCCGATATGTGATATTAATTATTATATTTTACAAACGCTGCTTAATTTCTTTAATTTTCTAAAACCGAATGAAACAAAAATAGCCAGCCCTATAATAATGATTGTCGGAAAGAACAGTCTTAAATATCCTCCTTCCATCATTATAGAAAAATTATAAAGCCCGTGCAAGACTATGACAAGGGAAAAGCCAGTCACTAAAAAGATGTTCCGTTTTTTGGTTTCAAAAAAACTCAGAGCTAAAAAATAACCCAAAGCTCCCGAACACAGGGCGTGCAGAAAGGTGGCTGAGATGAATCTGAAGCCGGCCAAAATTAAGGTTTCCCCAACCCTTAAAAAATATGTTTCAGATGACAGAAAAATTAAGATATTTTCTAAAGCCACAAATCCCAAGGCAGCAATTATCATATAAAGCATTACATCCAACGGTTCGTCAAATTCTGAATTATTTAAAACCTTATTCTTGACTACCAGATATTTTAATACTTCTTCCACCAAAGCCACCCCGATAAAAACATTTAAAAAAGAGATTAAAAAAGGAGAAAGATTTAATTTCGCTGTTTGTTGAAAGAATCCCAATTCAATAAAGATAGCGGGAACAGCCGATAACATTCCATAAAAGAAAATTTTTAAAATCATAGGATTGGATTCCGGATGAGCGTCTTTCCTCAAGTAAAATAAAAGCCAGATAAAGCTGGGCAGTATGGCAAAAATAAATAAAAATGGATAACTCATTTTAACATTTTAACATTTAAGCATTTAAACATTTTATTGAAATTTTTAGACCCGTTTTGTTTAAATGTTAATATGTTTATATGCTTAAATGATTTTAGGCCAGCCCCGTAGTAGAATTTCAACTCGCTTCGCGAAAAAATAGTTTTCTGGAAGAAAACTATGTTGAAATTTCACTACGGGGCCAGTCTTCAATCATTAAACATTTTTTTTTGTCTTTTATCGGCAATTGCTGATATATTTCTTCGGTGATAAAGGGAAGGAAGGGGTGGAGAAGTTTTAGGGAATTGTCCAAAACCGTCAATAGAGTTAATTTGCCGGATTTAACGTCCTTTGTTTTTTCTTTTATTCTTATTTTAACATCTTCTATGGTTTTGTCGCAGAACTTGTGCCAGAAAAATTGATAGATTGACTGGGCTGCTTCATGAAAGCGGAATTTATCAAGGTCTTCGGTCACTTTTTTTACGGTTTTTTCAAGCTCTTTTAAAATCCATTTGTCATTTTTGGAATATTTCGGTTCTTTAATTTTAGAATCAAAATTTTTGCCCAAATTTGTTAAGACAAATTTTGAGGCCTGCCAGAGTTTATTGGCGAATCTTTTTTGAGCAATCACTTTATCTTCTGATACAATAATGTCATTGCCGGCTCCCGTGCCAAAAACCAAGGACATGCGTAAAGCGTCGGCACCTTGCTCTTTCACAATGCCAAGCGGGTCAACGACATTGCCTTTTGACTTGCTCATTTTCTGCCGGTCTTTATCCCGCACCAAGCCGTGAATATAAACATATTTGAATGGTTTCTGGCCAGTGCAATAGAGGCCGAGCATAATCATTCGCGCTACCCAGAAAAACAGAATATCCCAGGCGGTTTCCATGACCGAAGTTGGATAAAATGTTTTAAAATCATTTTTGCCAGTCGTTTTTAAAGTCGCAAACGGCCACTGGCCAGAAGAAAACCAGGTATCAAAAACATCCCGGCTTCCAGGAATTTTAATACCCCAGGGGATTTGACGTGAGATATTCCAGTCTTTTAAATTTTTCATCCAATGGAAAAATATTTTTTCAAAGCGGCTGGATACAAATTTTATTTTGCCCGTTTTGACCGCTTCAACGGCCATATCTCTTAAAGAATTTTTACCTGATTTGGGTTTAGCAGTCGTTTTTATAAACCACTGATTGTCTAGAATCATGGGTTCAATTAAAGAGCCGCATTTGTAACAAACGGCCACGTTGTGTTTGTAATGATGGTCGGTTCTTGTCGGATCAAGCAAGTTAGCTTTTGCCATATCTTCGGCGATAATTTTGCGCGCTTCCAAGACTTTTATTCCTTTATATGGTCCGGCTTTGTCGGTTAATTTGCCGAAGCGGTCAATCACTTGAATTGGCGCTGGCATTTCTGATTTATGTCTTTGCCAAACTTCAAAGTCATCCGGGTCGTGAGCCGGCGTAATTTTTACCACGCCTGTGCCAAAATCCATGTCCACAGCTGTGTCAGTAATCACTTTTATTTTTCTTTTACCCAACAAAGTTTCAATTTCAATTTCCTGTCCGACATATTTTTGATACCTTTTATCTTTTGGGTTAACAGCCACGGCTGTGTCGCCAAATTTTGTTTCCAATCTTACCGTACCCAATTCCAAGGGACCGTATTTTATGTAAAAAAACGGATCTTCTCTTTCCACATATTTTACTTCCAAATCCGAGAGCGAAGTTTGATGCTTCGGGCACCAATTGACAATTCGCTGGCCTTGGTATAACAATCCGTCATTTTTTAATTTTTCAAATGTTTGATAAACGATTTCAATAATATCTTCATCTAAAGTGAATTTTTCTCTTGACCAGTCGCAGGAGGCGCCCAATTTTCGCAGCTGGTCTTCCATTGTTTTTTTGTTGGCCAGCGTAAATTCCATTATTTCTTTGTAAAGTTGTTCAGCTGGAAGTTGGAAACGGGAGCGGCCTTCTTTTTCTAGTTTTTTGTCAAAAACCACCTGGGTTTCAAAGCCAGCGTGGTCAGCGCCCGGCAACCATAAGGTTTTATCGCCTTTCATCCGGTGATAGCGAATCATAATGTCCTGTAAAGTTACAAAAACCGCGTGGCCAACATGCAAGGAACCGTTGGCATTAGGCGGCGGCATAATAATACAAAAGGGTTTAGCATTTTTTTTCAAAGGCAGATTATCCGGATTAAAATAACCAGATTTTTCCCAAATCTGGTAGATTTTTTGTTCAATTTCTTGAGGATTGTAGGGTTTATTTTCGCTGTTTTTCATTATTCTAATTATATCAAATTTTCTTAAGATAGTCGCAAATGCCGCGCATATAAAACTTATATGCGCTGGTTGGCATTGGCTTCAATATCTTCAGGTTTTCTTTTTTCCTGCCGAGTCGAAGAATATTCGTTATTCTCCACCCTTCGCTTCGCTCGGGTGTGAAAATAACCGGCAACAGCCACCATGGCCGCGTTGTCGGTACAAAATTTGGAATTTGGAATATAGAATTTAGAATAAGGAATTTCGTTTTTAATTCTTTCTTTGAATTGCTTCCGCAGTTCTTGGTTGGCGCTGACGCCGCCGCCCAAAATAATGGTTTTGGCTTTGCATTCTTTAGCAGCTTTTAAAGTTTTGTGAATTAAAACATCAATCACTGCTTGCTGAATTTCGGCGGAGATTTCTCTTTTTTGTCTGATTGTTAATTTTTTACCACTTTCGGTTACCCCAGCGTTAGCGAAGGGTGGAGATGGTCGCAGAAACAAGTTTCTTCTCCCGTCTCGCCTTCGGCTCGACGAACGAAGTTCATCGACTAATTGTTTTACTAAATACAAAACAGCGGTTTTTAACCCGGAAAAACTGAAATCGTAATTTTTCTGATAAATCATTGGCCGAGGCAAACTAACTTTGAACTTTGAACTTTGAACTTTGAACTTAGCGGCTTCGGCCGCAATGGCCGGCCCACCAGGATAACCTAAACCTAAAATTCTCGCAGTTTTGTCAAAACACTCGCCAGCCGCGTCATCTCTGGTTTCGCCTAAAATTTTATATTTGCCAAAACCCCGCATTAAAATCAATTGCGTGTGCCCGCCCGAAACCACTAAACAAATCGCCGGAAATAAATCTTTGGCCTTACCAATTGGCTGGAGCCAATTGGCGAAGATATGAGCCTCAATATGATTGACTGGCATCAGTGGTAATTTTAAAGATTCAGCCAAATCTTTCGCAAAATTAACTCCCACCCACAAACAAGGTTCCAGACCTGGGCCATTGGTTACTGCAATCAAATTAAGTTTCGGTTTTTTAGCTTCTTTCAGGGCTTTTTCAAAAATAATTGGTAAATTTTTTTGATGTTCTCTTTTGGCTAAAAAAGGATAAACGCCGCCATATTTGGCGTGGAGTTTTATCTGTGAAGACACGATATTTGATAAAATTTTAAAACGAGGCGTTTTTCTGTCTTTTACTTCTAAAATGGCGACACAGGTATCATCGCAAGAAGTTTCAATGGCTAAAATTTTCATAATACGAATATTTTAGCTTATTCCTTGATTTTTTTCAATTTTTAAGTTAGAATAATAAATATCCGGCGCATTCGTCTATCGGCAGGACGCCACGCTTTCAATGTGGCGAGATGGGTTCGACTCCCATATGCGCCACCTGAAAATTCTTTAAATACCACTTTTTCCTTAATTGGATGGAGGTATTTTATTTTAGGCTAATCGGGATAACATCCCAATTAGCCCACAGCATTAGCGAGCTCTTGACAAAATTAAAAATAGGTGTATAATATAAGCAGAATGAGAACCTTGTAAAACACTCTTAGTTAAGGCCCGGCTCTGAGTTTTTCGGGGCGGTCGGGAGCTACACTGGCTGAGAGTGAAAATAAAGAAGAGGAGGAAATGAAATGGAAAAGAAAGGAAAGAAAAGATTGTTGACAGTATTGGCGGTCGCCATTCTGGCGACTATGGTGATGACGGTGGCAGCCGAAGCGCAAGAGTGGGGTCGTTGTCCCACTCTGGATGCCTGGCGAATGGCTGGGCAGAGAAATGGCTATGACGCTGGGTACGCGGACGGATATGCTGGTTATCCAGCTTACCCGAGGTATAATTCTCCAGAATACCGCGAGGGGTATCATAGTGGTTATCAAGAAGGACACCATCGCAGATATGCTCACGGCGGCCATAGTAACTACGGCAGCTACGGCAGCCATCCTTTCTTTTATTTTACTTATAGGAATCGGAGCAAGGGATGGTCTATCAGTATTCCTGCACCGCCAGTAATTATACCGGGATGGAGATACTAGGAATGGCGCACTAGCACCATTCTACCAAGATTTCAAAGGGTGATTCTCATATCACCCTCTTTTTTTATTACGAAAATGCTATAATATAAAAAAGTCGAACCCTAAATTTTAAAAAGAAAAATCTTTTTCATAATTATGTCACTTTTTGGCAGACCGGCAAAAGAAAATAAAGCGCCGGCGGGAGAACAATCTTCCTCATTTGGCACCCGAGCCGTAGCGAAGGGTGAAGAAGAGGATAAATCCTCTTTGACTAAGAGCCAGCCTTCTCCCAGAATTGAGATGAAAAAACCTTTGTCATCTCAAAAGCCTTCAACGCCTCCCAAACCTACAACTCTTTTTGGAGAAAAAAAAGATTGGATGAGAAGTGACTTTCTAAGAAAGGCGACAAAAGACTCGTTTGGCAGTGGAGGAAAAATGCGTTCTTCATATGAAAGAGAAAAGATATTAAAAGAAGCACTGCCTATTGGAAGATTCGGCACTTATATTTCTGAAGGAGAAGTCAAAACAAGATTAAGGGAATTGAGAAGCAAGGAATATTATGCCAAGGGCGCAGAAAGAGAGAAATTAAAAGAGACAAGACGAAATCTAGAAAAAGGGTCTGGACTGGGAGGAAAATACTAACCTAGCGCCGCAACCGGTTGCGGCGCTGAGTAAATTTATGTTCGTTCATCACAGAACATCAGGTTTTATTTTAAAAAAAGTTGACCGGAGAGAAACTGACCAATTGTTGACAATTTACACGAAAGACTTTGGGAAACTGGAAATTTTAGCCAAAGCCATTAGAAAGATTTCTTCAAAGTTGAAAAGCGGAGCGGAAATTTTTTATTTGTCAGAAATTGAATTTATTCAGGGAAAGACCCATAAAACCTTAACCGACGCCATTTTAATTGAAAAATTTGAAAACTTAAAAAAAGATTTAAAAAGAATAAAAATTGCTTATAAAATCTCTGAATTCTTAGATAATTTGATTTCAGGTCAAGAGCCAGACCAAAAAATCTGGCGGTTACTTTTAGAAACATTTAATAAATTAAATACAGAATGCAAAATAAAAGAGATAAGATACAAGATTTATTATTATTTTGCTTGGAATCTTCTTTTAATCTTGGGTTACAGGCCTGAATTATATAATTGTGTTCTATGCCAGAAAAAATTAGTTCCGGGCAAGCTTTTCTTTAGTGCGAAAGAAGGAGGAGTAATTTGCCAAAAATGTTTTAAAGAATTAAAATTAGGTAAATCCCCGCACCAAATTTGGTGTGGGGGTAAAGAAATTACTACCGAAACGATAAAAATTTTACGGATTATTCTTAAAAAAAATTGGACTCTTTTCTCTAAATTAAAAATCGAAAAGCCAAATTTGAAATCTTTGAATACGATTATCAACGAATATTATTCGTATACCGAGTCCCGCTTGCGGGA
>Ga0100401_1003904_pt1 | contig 11185 bp, 10 predicted proteins | sample CryGeymeta201525_FD_80421 | JGI IMG/M metagenome (GOLD analysis project Ga0100401, IMG submission 80421) | Groundwater microbial communities from Crystal Geyser aquifers in Utah, USA - Crystal Geyser metaG 2015-25 | ecosystem: Environmental > Aquatic > Deep subsurface > Groundwater | place: USA...
GGTAGTCTTGCAGCACCTCGATGCTCCTGGGCGTGAAATGCAGCGGCTTGCCGTATTCCCGGGCCGCTTTTTCGAGGAAATAGTCGGCCAGCAGCGGGATGTCTTCCCGGCGGTCGTGCAGGGGCGGGACCTGAATCGGAAACACATTCAGCCGATAGTAGAGGTCTCCCCGAAACGCCCCCTCGTTCACCGCTTCGGCCAGGTCCCGGTTGGTGGCGGCAATCATCCGCGCGTCCACCCGCCGGGTCCTGGTCCCGCCGAGCCGCTCGAATTCGCGATCCTGCAGGAAACGCAGCAACTTGGCCTGGAGCTTGAGACTCAGCTCCCCGATTTCATCAAGGAAGGCGGTACCACCGTCGGCTTCTTCAAAACGGCCGGGCTTGGCCTGGGTCGCACCGGTGAAGGCGCCCTTTTCGTGACCGAACAATTCCGATTCCAACAGGGCTTCAGGCAGGGCCGCGCAATTGATCTTGACGAAGGGACAGCGCGCGCGTGCTCATTTCGTGGATGATCCGCGCGATCAGGGTCTTGCCTGTCCCGGATTGCCCCAGCAGCAGTACCGAAGCGCGGCTGGGAGCCACCTTATCAATCAGTTGCTGCAACTCCATCATGGCCGGACTCACCCCGACCATGAAGAAGTGGTTGTATTTTTCCGAAACCTCGGCCTTCAGGGCCAGGTTTTCCCGCGCCGCCGTTCGTTCCCGTTCCCGCACCTGGAGGTTCAGGCTGACGAATTGCGCGATGAGCGTCGCCACAATGGTGAGAAAACACATGTCTTCTTCAAAAGACACTTCCGACTCGAACAGGCGGTCCACGCTGATCACCCCGATCGGCCGCCCCTGCAGCTGAATAGGCACACCGATGAAAGCGATGCTGCCCTTTTCGATGTTGCGGCTTCGGGTCTTGTTGAGAAACAGCGGTTCCCGACTGATGTCCGGGACCACGAACGGCTGGGCGGTGCGAAAAATGAGGCCGGTGATGCCTTCATCGGGACCGTAGATGCCGCGCTTCTTTTCTTCTTCCAACATGCCGTGGGAGGCGTGAATCTTGAGATACCCGGTTTCCGGGTCACGCAGCGTCACCGTGGCCCGTTCCATGGCCAACGACCGCGACAAGATCCGCAGCACCGATTCCAGGGTCTGATCGAGCTGTAGCGCCTGCCCGGCCATCCGGCTGATGTCGTAAAGCACCTTGAGTTCCAGTTCACTGAGTTTCGCTTCCATGCTCAATGGTTAGGCAAAGATCATGCCCAAAGCGGAAAACCGGCACCATCCGAAGCAGCGGCGCTTGGACAGGTCATCCTGGGATCGGCCGAATCGAACCCGCAACCGCCTCCGACTGGCGCTGGATTCTCATGAGATCTTGATCAGCCGCGAATCGGACCGGAGCCATCACCAGGTTTTTCCTCTAGCCTTCGACTCCCCGTCCCTCCCTCACCCGACTTCTCCCAGGTGCTCTGGAAGGCTCGCCGGTTCCGTTCCGGCTGGAACAAAAACCGACTTCCAGAGGCAGATTGATACATATTTGTTCCCTAACCGAGAACCAATTAGATTCCCCGGCCGAATGAGCGCGGTCTCCGGCGCGGCGCCCTCCCCTTCCCGTCTGGGCTATTTCGGTCCCGGCACCAACGCTTTTCAATCCGTCCCGGATGCCCTATACTGCTCGCGGTGTTGATCCATTTCAGCGGACTCCGTGAGGCGTGGCGGGCCGGCGGAGCGGGACCAAGGAGCATTCATGAGTGAAATCTGCGGCAAAGTGGCGCTGGTGACCGGTGCCGCCGGCGGTATCGGCCGCCTGATGAGTCTCGATCTGGCCGCTCGCGGCGCCCGCCTGGTGCTTTGGGACATCGATCAGGCGGGGCTGGCCCGGGTCAGCGAGGAAGTCGCCGCCATGGGGCGCGAAGTCCATGGCTACCGTTGCGATCTGTCGAGCCGGCAAGCGATCCATGAAGCGGCCGACCGGGTCAAACAGGAAGTGGGCCCGGTGGATATCCTGGTGAACAATGCCGGGATCGTCACGGGTCGGCATTTTCTGCAATGCAGCGATGAGCAGATCGAACGGACCATGGCCGTAAACCTCATGGCCCACTTCTGGACGCTGAAGGCGTTTCTGCCGGACATGGTGCGGCGCGACCAGGGCCACATCGTCACCATCGCTTCGGCCGGAGGACTGGTTGGAGCCAACCGCCTGGTGGACTACTGCGCTTCCAAGTTCGCCGCGGTCGGTCTGGACGACGCGCTGCGCATGGAACTACGCAAGAACCGCTGGAACATTCGGACCACGGTGGTCTGCCCGTATTTCATCAAGACCGGCATGTTCAGCGGCGTGCGCACCCGCTTTGCCGCGCTCCTGCCACTGCTGGACGAAGACCGGGTGGCAGCCAAGATCGTCGCCGCCATCGCCGCCGACAAACGGCGGGTGGTGCTGCCCGTCACCGTGTATCTGGTCTGGCTGTTACGCCTGCTGCCGGTAGAGGCGTTCGACTGGTGCGCCGACCTGCTGGGGATCAACGCCGCCATGGACCGATTCCGCGGGCGCCGGCGGGAAGCGCAAAACCGGCCATGATCATCGTTTCGGCCACCGCAAAAGGCTTTCACCACGGAGACACGGAGAACACGGAGAAAACCGTTGGACTTTCTCTGGGTCCTCCGTGCCTCCGTGGGTGAGCTTGTTTGAAATGGCCCTAACGATGATCAAGACCGCAAAACCGAGTCGATAGGAGTGGCCCATGACCCCCAGCGAGCGGGTGGATTCATCAAGGAAGATAACCGCGGCGGTCGATCCGGCTGAAGGCGCGGCGCCAAGACGCGCTCCCGAGCACCGGCCGGAGGCCATCCCGGCGGCGCTTTCCCGGGCGCGTCAGGCCCAGCGTGAGTGGGCCGCGCGGCCGATTCGAAACCGGGTGCGGGCGCTGCGACCATTGCGTCGATTCCTGGTCGATCAGGCCGATCGCATCGCTGCCGTGATTGCGCGCGACACCGGCAAGACCCGGGTCGAAGCCCTGGCCACCGAAGTCATGCCGGCGCTCATGACCCTCGGCTACGCCTGCCGCAAGGCGCCCCGGTTTCTCCGCCCACGCCCCCAGCTTCCCGGCACCCTGCTGCTCTGGCACAAGTGGAGCCGGATTGTCCGCGTGCCCTACGGGGTGGTGGCGGTCATTTCGCCCTGGAATTACCCCTTCGCCATTCCTTTCGCCGAAATCGTGCCGGCGCTCCTGGCCGGTAACGCGGTCCTGTTCAAGGGCGCCGGTCAGACCCCGCGAGCGGCCGCGGTGCTCGACGAATGCCTGGCTTCGGCGGCCCTTCCGCAAGGACTCTTCACCCGCTTCGAACTCCCTGGAGCGGTGGCGGGGCCCGCTTTTCTCGCGGCCGGGATCGACAAGCTGTTTTTTACCGGATCGGTGGCCGTGGGCCGGGAACTCATGCGCCAGGCCGCCGCCACCATCACCCCGGTGAGTCTGGAACTGGGCGGCAACGACGCCATGCTGGTGGCGCCCGACGCCGATCTCGACCGCGCCGCCCGGGGCGCGCTCTGGGGCGGACTCCAGAACTGCGGCCAATCGTGCGCCGGAGTGGAACGGATTTATGTGCACCGAGACGTCTACGAGCCGTTTCTGGAGCGGTTGAAAAACCTGGTGGAACGCCTTCGGGTCGGACCGGACCGGGCCTTTGACGTGGATCTCGGCGCCCTCACCACGTTGGAACAAAAGCAAACCGTCAGCCGCCACGTGGACGACGCCCTGGCCCGGGGCGCCCGCCTGTTCGCCCGGTCGCCGCGGCCGCAAACCCAGCCTCAACCGCAGCAGCAACCGCCGGAGCATGGGCCGGAAAACGGCCTTTTTTACCCCGCCACCGTCCTCACCGAGGTGACCGAAGACATGCTGGTGATGCGCGAAGAAACCTTCGGACCGGTGCTGGCCGTGGCCCGGGTGGCGGACATGGAAGAAGCGGTGCGGCGGGCCAACGATTCCCAATACGGCCTCACCGCCTCGGTCTGGAGCCGCAACCCCGATGCCGCGGAGCAACTCGGCCGGCGCCTGCAGGCCGGGGTGATCACCCTGAACGATCACCTGATGAGCCACGGCATGCCGGAAACCCCCTGGGGCGGTTTCAAGCACTCCGGAATCGGCCGCACCCACGGCCGGATCGGCTTCGATGAGATGACCCAGCCGCAGGTGATCGTCCACGACCTGCTCGCCTGGACCAAACGCGATCTGTGGTGGCACCCCTACAGCGAGCCGTTATATCGAGGCCTGCGCGGGGCGATCGTGGTCTTTTACGGCGCGGGTTTATGGGAACGGCTGGGCGGCCTGCCACCGCTCGCCCGCATTTTTCCGCGAATTTTCACCAACCGTTGGGATTCCGGCGGCGGGGGGAACTGGTGGCGCCGGCCTTAGCCGTAGCCGCACCCCCCAGGCCCGCGCCATCCTGCGGAGATTATGCTGAGCCGCATGGTTAAGAAAACAATCCTATTGGACCAGGACTACATCGACCGGGCGCGCACCATCTTCAGCGTGACAACGGATAGGGAAGCGGTCAACAAGGCCCTGGAGCTGGCCATCACCGACGACGAAATCATCAAGGCGCAGGAACGGGCCGGTGGAAAGGGTGAACTGATTGATGAGGTCTTCGAATGACCGTCCTGTTCGATAGCGATTGCCGCGTCCCGGAAGCTACCCCAGGCTGGTCACCCGGAGCACTTCGGAAAGCGTGGTCATGCCTTCCAGCACCTTGACGCAACCGTCATAGAGCAGCGGCCGATAGCCTTCGTCGTAGGCAATCTTGGCGATGGTGCCGGCGTCTTTATCGGCAACGATGGCGGAGCGTACCGGTTCGCTCACCCTGAGCAGTTCGAAGATCCCCTGGCGGCCGTGATAGCCGGTGCCGCCGCAGCGATCGCAGCCCTTGCTCTGATAGAGCTGGAGGTCTTCCGGCAGGTCCGGCATGACCCGCTCCAGGGTGTGCCGTTCCACTTCCCGGGCCCGATAGGTTTCCCTGCAATGGGGGCAGAGCACCCGCACCAGGCGCTGGGCCATTACCGCCAGCAGCGAATCGGCCATGAGAAACGACTGGATACCGAGATCGCGCATCCGACTGATGGCCCCGGGAGCGTCGTTGGTGTGCAGGGTGGACAGCACCAGGTGACCGGTGAGTGCTGATTCGATGGCGATATCGGCGGTTTCCCGGTCGCGGATTTCACCGATCAGGAGGATGTCCGGGTCTTGGCGCACCAGGGACCGGAGCGCGTTGGCGAAGGTGAGATCGATCTGGGGCTTGACCTGGATCTGATTGATCCCGTTGATCTGGTATTCCACCGGGTCCTCCACCGTGATGATCTTCTTGGTGCTTTCGTTCAGGCGATTGAGCACCGAATAGAGGGTGGTGGTCTTGCCGGAACCGGTCGGTCCGGTCACCAGGATCATGCCATAGCTGTTCAGGATCAGTTCCTTGATCGCTTCCAGGTGCCCCGGGCGGATGCCCAGGGTGTCCAGATCGTAGCTCACGGCTTCTCTGGAAAGCATTCGCAGCACGATGCTTTCGCCAAAGATGGTGGGGGCGGTGGAGGTTCGAATGTCCACTTCACGATTGCCGAACTTGATCTTGATACGGCCGTCCTGGGGCAATCGGCGTTCGGCGATGTTCAGCCCGGACATCAGCTTCAACCGGCTGATGATCGCCGCCTGCATATTCTTGGGGGGCTTTTCCAGGTCATAGAGCACGCCGTCCACCCGGCAGCGCACCTGGAAGGCATGTTCCAGCGGTTCGAAGTGGATATCGGAAGCGCGCATGTCCAGTGCCCGGGAAATGAGGATGTTGACCATCCGGACGATCGGTGCTTCCTGTGCCAACCCCCGCAGGCGTTCCAGGTCTTCCTCGAGACCGGTGGCATTGCCGGCGTAGGCGTCGCCCTCGATCGACAGGGCTTCCGCTTCGCGCGCGGCCATGCCGTACAGCCGATCGATGGCGCGCCGAATCTCTTCCCGCTGCCCCAGGCAAAGATCCAATTCCATGTCCGGAAAATAGTTTTCCACCTGATTCAGCAAGGCAATGTCCAGGGGATCGTTGACCACCACCCGCACCCGCTCGCTTTCCAGCTGGATCGGCAGAATCGCGTGCTTGCGCAGAAAACCCATGGAAACCCCTTCCAGGATCACCGGTTTATCGGGGTAATCCTCAGGGAGCAGCAGGGGGATCTGAAGGTGCGTGGAGAACACCTTGAGCACCCGATTTTCATCCGCCAACCCAAGGTTTTCAAGTGTGTCCACCAGGGACAGCGGATGGGCGGCCAGTCCCGCCCGCAAGCCTTCCAGGTCCGTCGGGGAAAGATTGAGGTCCTTTCCGATGGCGGCCAACAGGGTGTTGTGTTCCGGCATAGCGAGATCCTCCCTTCCAGGATCGCTTCCTTCTATCAAAGTCCCCGACCGATGTAAACGCCGCCGCTGCCCGGCTCCGGTCGCCACGGCCTCCATGGACCACCGCGACCACCAGCGCGAGGGTTCGCATTCGGCGCATGCGGCGCTGTATATTCGACATAAAACCGGACCGGTTACGGGGCAGGAAAACAGCCACGCCCGCGGCGTAATGGCCACCGTAGCCACGCCCGCGGCGTAATGGCCACCGTAGGTCAGGTTGCGACCAGCGGGAGCTACCTGACACGATCCGGCTACCGTGGCCTCGCCACACAAGTCAGGGAACGCCGCGCGCACCCTGACCCACGGTTGTGATGCTCCATCTGGCGGCCATTGGGACGGCTGCCGTGATCTCGCGCGGCGCCCATGGGACGAAGCCACTATGTCGAATATCTGGTTCGGCGCTCCACGGTTGACGGGTCTGGAACGGCGGCATAGAATACGTCGCCAAGGGTTGAAAACCTTGATCACAAACCTCACCGCCAGGGCAGCGCCAGCTTTTTGCTGTCCTGGTGGTGGAATAATCGCTACCAATTATGAAGGATGTGAAGGTTGATGACCCACCATCGCAACAACCGCAAATCCCCCCGTAGCGCCGGTTTCACCTTGATCGAACTGCTGATCGTTATGATCATTCTGGGATTGCTGGCCGCCCTGGTGGCCCCCAAGATGTTTCAGAAGGTGGGCAGTTCCAGGCAAAAAGCCGCCAAGGCCCAGATCTCCATGCTGGCGACGGCCCTCGATACCTTCCGGCTGGACGTCGGCCGATATCCGACCACCGACCAGGGTTTGAACGCGTTGCGTACCAATCCCGGCCACGGCGCCTGGGACGGACCCTACATGTCCAAGGAAATCCCCAAGGACCCCTGGGGCCAGGATTATGTCTATCAGTGTCCGGGCGAGCACGGCGACTACGATCTCTACTCGCTCGGCGCTGATAAGCAGGAAGGCGGCGAGGGCGAAAACGCCGACGTCAACGGTTGGGAATAGGACCCGCCGGCGACGCCTTATCAGACCGTTTCCGGAACATCACCTGGATCGCGTCCGATCCGCCGAAACCGAGGAGGACTCCATGAAACGCAATGCAATCGCCGGGATCGGCGGCATGGTGCTGGTTTTGGGCTGGACACTCGCGGCGGCGGCTCAGGTGCCGATCATGGTGCGCGACAACCTATTCAGCCAGGAACGAAAGCCGGTCAGCGGCGAAAGCGCGCAACCCGCCCCGACCGACAAGCGCAAAACCAAATCCATGGAAAAGGCGTTTCAACTGGATGGGGTGTTTTATTATGGCGATCTGAAATCGGCGCTGCTGAGGATCAATACGCGAACTGGTAAAAGCGACAAGCAAAAGAATCCGTCGCCCTACGTCCGGGTGCGCGAAAAGGACACCATAGGCGATTACCAGGTGGCGCGGATCGAACCGAAATCGGTAACCCTCGAGGGCAATGGCGAAACCCTCACCATTCCGCTGTTCCAGCAGGGCAAGGTGTCGCCGCCCGCGGCCGCATTGCCCGCGGCGCCGACCGCCGGAACGCCCCCCGGGCGACCCGATGCCAAAGCCGGCGCTGAAAGGCCGCCGGAAGGGCAACGCCAGCAGCAACCGCCCCAGCCCGGCGACCAGGCGGCCAATCCGGCTCAACCGGAACCAGCCCCGGTGCCCGCTCGGAGCGGCGGCAATCCAGCCGACACCAAATCCTGGCGTGCCCAGGGCGCCAGAGCCGCGCTGCAATCCACCGGAACCAACCCAGGCAACAACAGCACCAACGACGCCCTGAACGAAGTGCGCCAGGCCATCGAAACCCTGCAACAAGGGAGCAACCAGCAGTAGGCCGGGGCCCTCGGATTCGCTGCCGAAGCGGTATCAAATCGAGTCAGAGGATCAACTGATCACCCGGTTCCGGGGCGAAGGCGTCGACTTCGGCGGCCGCATCGAGCATGGCCCGCGCCCGCTCGAACCGGTCGCGACGCACCTCCCGTTGTACATGCACCACGGCCAGGAATTCAGCCCCGGCGGCCCGGGCGAATTCGATGCAGCCGGCAACGGTGCCGTGACCGGCAACCGTTTCGGAATCGAGCGCAAACGCTTCGTGCACCACCAACCGGCAGCCCTTCGCCAGTTCCAGGGTGGCGGCGGTGGGGCGGCCGTCGCCGCTGTAGAAGATACTCCCCCCGGGCCCATCGAGGCGCACCGCGAGGCACCTCTGGCCGTGCTCGGAAACCGCGGTCCGCCACTCATAGCCGAGCACGTTCAGGGACTCGCCCGGTTCCGCCTGCGAAAATTCCAGAGCAAAGCCGAGTCGTTTCCGAAATCCCGGATAAGCCAGATCCATGGTGCGATCCACCAGGTCGCCAATCCCCTGCTGGCCGACGATGGCGAGACGGCGAGTTCGGCCGGTTTCCCAAAGCCTGAGAAGCAGCGCCGGCAGCCCGAAAAAATGATCGCCGTGAAAGTGCGACAGCCACACCCCGGCCAGTTCGTCCGGGCTCGAAAGCCAGGGCCAGACCAGCGGCGGCACCGTAAAACCGCAATCGAGCAGAAGACCGCCCGGCCCGCCCGGATCCATTCCGCGGATCAGCAGGCTGGTGTTCGGATAACGTTCGTCACAGGCTTCTCCCACCCCCAGGAACGTAATCTTCATGGGAACTCCCGTCCGGCTTCGAGGCGCCGCGGAGCCGGCACCGAAGCATTGCTTGACCTGTTTCCACCCGATTCATTATGATAGCGGCGTTTCATGAACTCAACTTTTTTGGAAAGGACAGCACTTATGGGATCCGTACTGACGGCGAGCGATCTGCGCAAGGGCATCAAGCTCGAGATCGATGGCGACCCTTATACCGTGGTGGATTTTGAATTTTCCAAACCGGGCAAGGGCCAGGCCCTGTATCGGTGCCGCCTGCGCAACATGATCACCGGCACTCAGTTCGACCGCACCTACCGCTCGGTGGACAAGTTTAACGCGGCCGACATGGATGAGCAAGAGATGGAGTACTTGTACCGGGAAGGCAAGATGTTCTGCTTCATGAACACCAGCAGCTTCGAGCAGATCGAGATGAGCGAGGAACACGTGGGAGAAGCGATCCATTTCCTCACGGAAAACCTGAAGGTGCAGATGTTGTTCTTTTCCGGCCGCCCGATCGGCATCACCCTGCCCAATTTCGTCGAACTGGAAGTCACCCAGGCGGACCCCGGTATCAAGGGCGACACCGCTTCGGGCGCCACCAAGCCGGTCAGCATGGCAACCGGCTACGTGATCCAGGTGCCGCTGTTCATCGAACAGGGCGACGTGCTGCGCCTGGATACCCGTTCCGGCGCCTACGTGGAACGGATCAAGACCAGCAAGTCATGACTTCGCTCGCCCAACTCGCGGCCAAGAAAGCCAATTTGCAGGCCCGCTGCCGGATCATTCAACTGATCCGGCGTTTTTTCCACGCTCGCGATTTTCTTGAAGTGCGGACCCCGGTTCGAACCCGAGCCCCGGCCCCGGAACCGTATATCGACGCGATCCCGAGCGCCGGCTGGTTCCTGGCTCCGAGTCCGGAGCTCTACATGAAGCGCCTGCTGGCGGCCGGCTATCAAAAGATTTTCCAAATCGCCCCGGCGTTTCGCTGGAACGAAACCGGGCGGCTCCATCACAGCGAGTTCACCCTGTTGGAATGGTATCGCGCGGACGCGGACCATGAGGCGCTGCAACAGGACTGCATCGAACTCATCACCGAGATCAGCGTTGGGCTCGATCAGTTTCCGCTAATTTCGTTTCAGGGCCACACCCTGAGCGTCGCCGGGAGGTGGCCGAGGATCACCGTGGCCGAGGCTTTTGAACGCTGGGCCGGATGGTGTCCGGGACCGGACCCGGATCAGCAGCGGTTCGATCTCGACCTGGTGACCCACGTGGAACCTCGGTTGGGCTTTCCAACCCCGGGTTTTCTCACCGACTACCCGGCCGGCCAGGCGGCCCTGGCGCGCCTGAAACCGGGCTTTCCCGACGTTGCTGAACGCTTCGAACTCTACTGGGCCGGAATCGAACTGGCCAACGGCTTTTCCGAACTGACCGATCCCCGGGAGCAGCGCCGACGTTTCCAGGATACCCTGGAACGGAGGCGCCTGGCCGGTTGTTCCGTCTATCCACTGCCGGAAGCCTTCCTGGACGCCTTGCGGCACCTCGATCGCGCCGCCGGTATCGCCCTGGGCGTCGATCGTCTGGTGGCCATCTTCGCCAATGCCTCCGATCTGGATCAGGTGGTGGCGTTTCCTCCCCATCGGGATTGATCGGGCCCCAATCGAGAGCCCCTGGCGGCTCCGCGCGGCGCCCGCCGGGTCGCGGTGCCGGCTGACCCGCGGCAGCCGCCCTCAGGCCGACCCAGCGCTCGGGTGAAACACCATCGCGGCGAAGGTGACGAAGGACCCGTATTGATCCACCAGCGCATGGCGGTGGTCGAGCAGTTGGCCGCGCGCCCGGCCCTCCAACACCCTGGCCAGCACATACAGGGGCGCTACCCCGCAGACATTGCGGGCATTGTCTTCGGCTCGGATTTGCTCGATGAAAGCGGCGGCATCCGAGCGCCCAAGCGCCTCCAGGAGTCTCCGGTCGGCGCTCAGGTGCCGCGCCGGTTCGGCTTCGCCGGGCGCGCTCGCGGCCCCGTAGCGCGGGCCCACATGGGCCAGATCGACGCTGGCCAGGACCCCCACCGGATAGTCCGCGGCCGCGATCAGCCGGCCGAGCAGCGCACAGAAAGCGTCGATAAACTCGGTTTCGGTCGGTTGCTCTTGGTGACCGA
>Ga0100401_1003905_pt1 | contig 11185 bp, 5 predicted proteins | sample CryGeymeta201525_FD_80421 | JGI IMG/M metagenome (GOLD analysis project Ga0100401, IMG submission 80421) | Groundwater microbial communities from Crystal Geyser aquifers in Utah, USA - Crystal Geyser metaG 2015-25 | ecosystem: Environmental > Aquatic > Deep subsurface > Groundwater | place: USA...
GGAGACCTCCTGGATGAGGCCGAAGGCGGCGGAGTTGATCAGGCGCAGGAGGCGGTAGGAAAGCGCCAGGTCGGCCCCGATCGCCGCGCCCATCTCGTCGAGCTGGGTGGCGGTGAGGACGTGGCGCATGGAGCGCATCACCGCCAGGCTTGCCGTTGGCTCGCGCCGCTGCTGGAGCAGGGAGGGGCGGGCGAAGTAGTACCCCTGAAAGAGGTCGAAGCCGAGGTCGAGGGTGGTCTGGTGCTCCGCCTGGGTCTCGACCTTTTCGGCGAGAAGCTGGCAGCGGTACGGCGCGAGCAGGGCGATCTGCGTCGCCAGCTCTGGCGCTGGGATCTGGTTGAGGTCGACCTTGACGATCTGCACCACCTCCAACAGCGGCACGAAGCGCGGCTGGAAGACGAAGTCGTCGAGGGCGAGGGTGTACCCCTGATGGACGAGGGAGCGGCAGGCTCCGACCACCGCCTCGTCCGGCTCCACATCCTCGAGGACCTCGATCACCACCTGCGCGGCGGGCAACAGGGTCGCGTACTCGGAGACTAGGAGGGAGCGGGTCAAGTTGACGAAGGCGCGCTTGCCGCCGGTGACCCGCTCAATGCCGAAGGTGCCGAAGGTGTTGAGAAGAACCTGGGCGGTGGCGCGGGCGCCGCGCTGGCCGGCGTTCTCCACCGCCCCGCCGCGATAAAGGAGCTCGTAAGCGACCACCTCTCCCTGGCGGTCGAAGATTGGCTGGCGGGCGAGGAAGACGTTCATGGCCTAGGAGGCTGGCGAACCCACGGTGACGGAGAGTCGGGCGAGGCGCTTGGATAGGGGGCGGTCCCGGCGCGGGAAAAACATTGGAAAGGGTTTTTAGCGAGAGCCGCAAAGGAACGCGAATGGGCGCGAATCATAGGTCGGAAGGCCACCACCCACGCGCGGGAGCCAACGCTCGGCAAAGCCAGGAAGCAGGGAACCGCAGCGCGACGACGGTGACCATCCTCGCTTTTTTCGGCGTGGAGCCCTTCATCGGCGACTTGCTTTCCCAAGACCCTGCAACCTCATTTGGGCGCATCCGCCCTCACCTCCCCCCCGCTCGACGAAGGCCGAGAGGCTACTCGCCCTAGGATCGGCGGTGGGGTGCGCACCGTTCACGGCCGCGCCTTCGCCGCCAACAAGGGGGTGGCGATCGCCTTCTGCAACTGGTCGCGCAGGGCGGCGGGGTCGTGGACCGGCAGGCCACAGGTACTGCCTTGGCAGACGTAGGCGGTCGGTTGGCCGCCGCGCGCACCGCGCCCTTCGGCCCAGGCGATCCCCGCCGGACCGGTGGCACCGGTGACCCGGGCGATCACCCGCCCGGGGATGAGGGTGAGGCGGCAGGCGGAGAGCAGGCGGCGGGTGGCGGCGGCGGCGGGATCCCCGGCGATCACCACCTCCACCGCGCCGCGGCTGGCAAGGTCCAGGGCGGTGAGGAGGTACGGGACGCCGAGGGGCGCCCGGGTCATCGGGGTGGCGAAGGCGCGCAGGGCCACGAGGGCACGGTCGCGGGTGGCGGCCTCGCCGGTGTAGGCGGCGAGGCGCAGGAGGTCGGTGAGGGCGACCGCGTTGCCGGTGGGGAGCGCCCCCTCGAACAGCTCCTTGGGGCGCACGAGGAGGGTGGGATCGCTCCCGTCGGTGTCGAAGAAGCCGCCGGCCGGGTCGGCGAAACCATCGACCATCGTCTCCACCGCCTCCGCTTGGGTGAGCCAGCGGGGATCGAAGGTCGCTTCGTAGAGATCGAGCAGGCCGGCGGCGAGGAAGGCGTGGTCGTCGAGTTGGCCAACAACCTTGAGCTCGCCGTCGCGCCAGCGGCGAAAGAGCTGGCCGTCGCGCCATAAATGGTCGTGCACAAACTCCGCCGCCGTGGTCGCCGCGACCGCGTAGCGCTCTTCGCCGAGGACCTCCGCGGCGCGCGCCAAGGCGCTGATCGCCAGGCCGTTCCAGGCGGTGAGCACCTTGTCGTCGACGAACGGTCGCACCCGCTGGGCGCGCGCCGCGACCAGCCGCGCGCGATCCGCGACGAGCCGGTCGGCCACCGCCGCCGGGGTGAGGGCAAACCGCTGGGCGAGCTGCGCGTCGCCCGCGACCCGGTGGAGGATGTTCTGCCCCGCCTCCCAGTTGCCGGTGGCGGTGAGGTCATAGGCGGCGGCAAAGAGGGCGGCCTCTTCCTTGCCGAGAAGCTGCTCCACCTCCGCCAGGCGCCAGACGTAGAAGCGCCCCTCCGTGGCCTCGCTGTCCGCGTCTTCGGCGCCGGCAAAGGCGCCGCCAACAAGCTGGAGGTCGCGCAGGAGGTAGTCGCAGCTCTCTCGCGCCACCCGCGCGTACTCGCCCCGGCCGGTCACCTGGTACGCCTCCAGGTAGGTCTGGATGAGCAGGGCGTTGGTGTAGAGCATCTTCTCGAAGTGCGGGACGCGCCACGCGCGGTCCACCGTGTAGCGGTGGAAACCGCCGCCCAAGTGGTCGTAGAGGCCGCCGTTCATCATCGCGTCGAGGCTCTTCGTCACCGCGGGGAGGAGGTCGGGGGCCGCGCCCCGAGCGTGCAGGCGCAAAGCCAGCGACAGCTCGCTCGCCGGCGGGAACTTGGTCTCCTGGCCGAGGCCGCCGTAGAGCGGGTCGAGGGCGCGCGCGATCTGCTCCAGGTAGGCGGTGAAGGTAGCGGCGGGGGCCACCTCGGCGCCGAGCTCCAGCACGGCGCGCCGCTTCAAGTCGTCCACCAGCTTCTGCCCCGCCTCCTCCACCCGCGGCCGCTCGTTCACCCACAGGGTGTGAATCTCACCGGCCAACTCCCTGAGCCCCACCTGGCTGCCGTGGCTCTCCGGGGGGAAGTAGGTGCCGCCAAAGAACGGCGTGCGCTCCGGGGTTAGGAAGACGGTGAGGGGCCAGCCGCCCGTGCCGGTGAGCCGCTGCACCGCTCCCAGGTAGATGGCGTCGAGGTCGGGCCGCTCCTCGCGATCGACCTTGATGCACACGAAGTAGGCGTTGAGGAGCTGGGCGATCTGCTCGTTCTCGAACGACTCGCGCTCCATCACGTGGCACCAGTGGCAGGCGGCGTAGCCAATGGAGAGCAGGATCGGCTTGTTCTCTTTCTTGGCCAGGGCGAACGCCTCGTCGCCCCACGGGTACCAGTGCACCGGGTTGTCCGCGTGCATCAACAGATAGGGTGAGCGTTCTCCGGCGAGGTGGTTGGCGGGGTGGGCGGCGCCGAGAAGAGCGGCGGCGATGGCAAGGGCGGCGAGGCGGGACGGTTGCATGACGGAGATCGTGTCCTAGTTCACCCGCCTAGGCTAAGGTCCGCGCCCCACCGCGCCCCGCGGCCGCGGGTCTTGCGGCTTGGCGCTGCCTCTCTCCTCGCCCACCCCGACCCCCCCCGCGCCGCCCGGCAGGCAGAGCCCCCATGCACCCACACCACCTTCGTTTCCGTCCCCTCGTGGAGCGGGCGGAGCGCCCCTCCCGGTACATCGGCGGCGAGGTGAACGCGATCGTCAAGGAGCAGGCCGAGCTGCGCATCGCCCTCTGCTTCCCTGACATCTACGACCTCGGGATGAGCCACCTCGGCCTGAAGATCCTCTACGCGATCCTCAACGCCGAGCCCGGGATCGCCGCCGAGCGGTGCTTCGCCCCGTGGTTTGACATGCGCGAGCTGTTGCGCGGCGCGGGGGTCGCCCTGCCCACCCTGGAAACGTGCACGCCGCTTGGCGAGTGCGACGTGGTGGGCTTCTCCCTCCAGTACGAGATGTGCGCCCCGACGTTGTTGGAGATGCTCGACCTTGGCCAGATCCCGATCCACGCGGCCATGCGCACCGAGGACGATCCACTCGTCTGCGCCGGCGGGCCGTGCGCCTTCAACCCCGAGCCTTTAGCTGCGTTCATCGACTTCTTCCTCCTCGGCGACGGCGAGGAGGCGGTGGTGGAGATCGCCCACACGATCCGCGCCGGCCGCCGCGCCGGCCGGGGGCGGGCCACCATCCTGCGCGAGCTGGCTTCGATCCGCGGCGTCTACGTCCCGGCCCTCTATGCCGCCAAGTACGACGAGAAGACCGGCCGCCTGATCGCCACCCTGCCAGTCGACCCGGCGGCGCCCGCGCGGGTCACCAAGGCGTTGGTCACCCACCTCGACCGGCGCCCCTTTCCCACCGCACCGGTGGTCCCCTACCTGCAGACCACCCACGACCGGATCTCCATCGAGATCTCCCGCGGCTGCACCGAGGGGTGCCGCTTTTGCCAGGCGGGCTACCTCTACCGGCCGGTGCGCGAGCGCGCGCCAGACCACGTCGTGGCGCTCATCGACGCCGCTACCCGCGCCACCGGCTACGACGAGGTATCGCTCGCGTCGCTCTCCACCGGCGACTACACGACCCTGCCCGGGCTGGTGGCCACCCTGGTGCAGCGGCCCGGCCACCTGCAGGTGGCGATGCCATCGTTGAAGGCCGGGAGCCTGAGCCCGGAGGTGATCGCCAACCTCGGCCGCACGGGCAAGGCGGGCTACACGATCGCCCCGGAGGCGGGGAGCGCACGGTTGCGGCGGGTGATCAACAAGGGGATCACCGAGGAACAAATCTTAGAGACGGTGGCCTCCGTCTTCGCCAGCGGTTGGGACTCTCTGAAGCTCTACTTCATGATCGGCCTGCCCACCGAGACCGACGCGGATATCGACGCGATCGCCGACCTTGCCCACCGCTGCCTGGCGGTGGCGCGCCAGGCCGGCCGCCGGGTAGAGCAGGTCACCGTCTCGTGCTCGACCTTCGTCCCCAAGCCGCACACGCCATTTCAGTGGGCGCCGCAGATCTCCATCGCGGAGACCGAGCGGCTCCACCGCCGTCTCCGCGAGCGCCTCCGCGACCGGCGCCTGCGCTTTCGCTACCACGACCCGCGGGTGTCCTGGCTGGAGGGGCTTCTTGCCCGTGGCGACCGGCGCATTGGGGGGCTCATCGAGGCGGCGTGGCGGCGCACCACCTACCTCGACGGCTGGGGCGACACCCTCGACTTGGCGCGCTGGGAGCAGGCCCTGGGCGAGGCGTCGATCAACCCGGACGACTACCTGCGCGCGCGGGATCTGGACGAGGTGCTCCCCTGGGACCATCTCGACCCGTTGGTGCCGAAGCGCTATCTCCTCAAGGAGCGCCAGCGCGCCGCCGCGGAGGGGGAGGTAGGCGACTGCCGGGTAGCGAAGTGCTCGGCGTGCGGGGTGTGCGACTTCAAGGAGGTGGGGAACGAGTTGCACACCGAGTTCCATGGCCTGCCGGCGCCCCCCGCACCGCCGCGGTTCGCCAATGCAGAGGACGAAGAGGGGGACGCCACGTGCCCCCCTCCCCCCCCGGCGCAGGTACGGGTGGCTTCCCCCCCGGTGGAGGGCGGGGTGGCGCACGATCGCAAACTGTGTGCAGCCGGAGGCTCCCCGGAATCTTTCTGGCGCTACCGGGTCCGCTACGCCAAGGCGGGGGCGCTGCGCCACCTCTCCCATCTGGAGTTGGGCGCCGCCCTCACCCGCGCCATGCGCCGCGCCGCCCTGCCCCTGCGCTACTCCCAGGGGTTCAACCCGCGTCCCAAGGTCACCTTCGGCCCGGCCCTGCCGGTGGGCAGCGAGGGGTATGGCGAGTGGCTGGAGGTGGAGCTTTGCGAGCGCCGGAGCGCGCCGGCGGTGGCCGAGCAGCTCGCCGCTGCGCTGCCCGCGGGGCTGGAGATCCTGGAGGTGGTGGCGGTGGACGTCGAGGCGCCTAGCCTGGCGACGGAGATCAGTCTGGCCACCTACGAGATCGACCTGCCCCCAACGCTCGCCGCCGAGGTCGCCCGCCTGCCGGAGCGGCTCGCCGCGGCCACCGCCTTGGTGGTGGTCCGCGAGCGCAAGGGCAAGGTGAAGGAGGTGGACCTCCTCCCTTGGGTGGTCGCCCTGGCGGTGGCGGGGGCGCGGGTCGAGCTCACCCTGCGCGTGGAGTCCGGCGGCTCCACCCGCCCCACCGAGCTCCTCGCGGCGTTGCTCGGCGATCGGTATCCTGGCGACTTCACGGTGCGGGTGGTGCGGACCGGTCTGCTCGCCGCGGATGGCTCTTCCCTTACCCCGCTGGCCGCCCTGCGCTGCGCGAGCTGACCGCCCGAACCGAACCGATCAACAGGACCGCCCCCGCCGCCGTACCGACCATGCCGTCCCGACTCCTACTCAACGTCGCCCGGGAGGAGACCCGCGTCGCCCTCCTGGAGGGGCGGGTGGTGCGCGAGATCTACATCGACCGCAAGGCGCACCGCAGCACGCTGGGCAACATCTACAAGGGCCGAGTGAGCCGGGTCCTGCCGGGGATGGAGGCGGCCTTCATCGACATCGGCCTCCCCAAGGCCGCCTTCCTGCACGTCGACGACATCCGTGCGAGTGGCGACCAGCTCCCCACCTCGGCCTTCGACGACGGGGAGGAGGAGGGGACGGAGGCCACGGCAGAGGAGGCGGCGGCACGACCGGTCCGACCGCCCATCCAGGAGCTAATCCGCGAGGGACAGGAGATCGTCGTCCAGGTGCAGAAGGAGGCGATCTCCACCAAGGGGCCGCGGGTGACCACCTACATCTCCCTGCCCGGTCGCTACCTGGTCTACATGCCGGAGGTGGAGCACGTCGGCATCTCGCGCAAGATCGACGACGAGCAGGAACGCGAGCGGTTGCGGGGCCTGGTCGACGCGGTGCGCCGGTCGGGCGAGGGGTTCGTGGTGCGCACCGTCTCCGCTGGCTGCAGCGGCCGCGAGGTGACCGGCGAGACCGCCTTCTTGCGCAAGCTGTGGGAGGCGGCGCGCCTACGCGCGGCGGCGCACCCGGCGCCGGTGCTCCTGCATACGGAGCTTGACCTCGCCACCCGCACCATCCGCGACCTGATGAGCGACGACGTCGACCGGCTGATCATCGATTCGCCCACCGAGCATGCGCGGCTCAAGCAGGTGGTGGCGGAGATCCTCCCGGAGCTCGCCGAGCGGATCGAGCTGTACGAGGGCGACGAGCTCCTCTTTGACCACTACGGTGTCGAGCTAGAGCTCTCCCGCGCCCTCAAGCGGCGGGTGTGGCTCCGCTCGGGCGGCTATCTGGTGATCGACCAGACCGAGGCGCTTACCGCCATCGACGTGAACACCGGCCGCTTCGTGGGCAAACGCAACCTGGAAGACACCATCTTGCGCACCAACCTGGAGGCGGCGGAGGAGATCGCCTACCAGCTCCGCTTGCGCAACCTGGGCGGAATCATCATCTGCGACTTCATCGACATGGAGCTCCCGGACCACCGCCAGAGGGTGTACGAGCACCTCGTCGACGCCACCGCCGGCGACCGGGCGCGGACCACCATCTACCCGATCTCCGAGCTCGGCCTGATCGAGATGACCCGCAAGCGGGTGCGCGAGTCCCTCGGCCAGGTGATGCTCGACCTCTGTCCCGCCTGCGATGGCACCGGCCGGGTCCGCTCGGCGATCACGGTCACCCACGACATCTTCCGCGAGGTGCGCCGTCTCACCCTCCCCAACCGCACCGGCGGCCGGATCCAGATCTCCGCCCACCCGGACATCGTCGACCTCCTCTACGGCGAGGAGCGACTGACGGTGGACGAGCTGGAACTCGCCTATCAGTGCCGCATCGAGGTGGAGGCGAGCGACGATCCCGACCCGGACCACTTCCGGGTACGCCGCCTACCGGCGTGAGGGAGAGCGGCCGAAGGTGCGGCCGGCGTGCGCCTGGGGTCTCTCGGACTGGGTCGATTGTCGCGAAAAGATCCGGGCCGAGATCCGCTCGATGCAGCCCATCGGGACAAAGTCCGACAGGCTGCTAGGTCGCCTACCGGCCGCGGCCGCAGAGGACCACGCCGACGGTCCGCGCCAGGATCATAAGGTCGAGCCACGGCCCCTGGTTCTTCAGGTAGTAGAGGTCGTACTCGAGCTTCTCGCGGTGCTCTTGCTCGCTCACCGCGTAGTCGGCATTCACCTGCGCCCAGCCGGTGATCCCCGGCTTCACCGCGGTGCGATAGCGGTAGAAGGGGATGCGTGCCTCCAGCTCCGACGCGAAGCACTGGCGCTCCGGGCGCGGGCCGATCAGGCTCATCTCGCCGGTGACCACGTTCCAGAGCTGCGGCAGCTCGTCGATGCGCAGGCGGCGCAAGATCCGGCCGACGCAGGTGATGCGTGGGTCCTCCTCGGTGGCCTGGCGCGGTCCCTCCGCCTCGGCGTCCGCCACCATGGTGCGTAGCTTCCAGACGCAATAGGGCTTGCCACCCAGGCCGAGGCGGTCTTGGCAGTAAAAGGCCGAGCCACGGGAGTCGAGCTTGATCGCCAGCGCCGCCACCAGAATCAACGGCACGGCCGGGAGGAGGAGGAGGAGGGCGAAGACGATCTCCAGCGCGCGCCGGATCCGGCCGGTGGCCCACTCACGATCGAAACCGCGGGCGAAGGCGAGGTAGCAGGCGAGGTGGGAGGTGACCGGCAGACGGCCGTAAAGGGTCTCGTAGAAGGCGTGGTAGTCGACCACCCGCGCGCCGGCGAGGCGGCACTCCACCAGGGCTTCGGCCGGTAACGCGGCGACCCCGCACGGTTCGGTGATCACCACCTTGCGAATCCGCTCGGTGCTGATCCAACGGCTCAGGTAGGGGCCGCTGGTGGCGAAATCGAGAACGCCGGCCACCTCGTAGTGGGGGTGGTGGTCGAGGGTCTCGCGCAGGGTGGCGGAGTCCGGGCCGCGTCCCACCAAGAGCACCCGGCAAGGGGGCCGCCGCCCCCAGGCGAGGACGACACCCCAACCGACCAACAGGGTGTTGACCACGTACTGGGCGACGGTGGTAAGGGGGAAGGTGGACTCCCCGGCTGGGACCGCGCTCGCCAGCGCCTCCGCCCCGAGGGCGAGGAGGGCGTTGATCATTAGGGCAGCGCCGAGGAGCACGAGAGATTTCATGGGTTGAAAGGGATGAGACGTGCCAGGTGGCGGGCGGTAATCGGGGGGCGAGGAGCGCGCTTCGTGGTTGCGTAGGGGGTATTAGCAGGATGTATGCCATCCCAAAGGGGTCTCCATGCACCTGGGCGATGAATCGCTAACCGCTTGAAACGAGTGGATCTGCACCCTCACTTCAGCGGGGGGCGGGTGGACCGGGGCGAGGCGCGCGTCTCATCTTGAAACAAATGACTCGATTGCGGGTGAGACACCCGTCTCATATTGAGACATCCTTCCTGAGGCACCCCGGATCGGGGGCAGGAGATGCCACAAGTGGGAAAAATTGTGCCGCGCGGCCTGCTTATGTAGGGGCCGCGGTCAGCTTCTCAAACCACCCGGTTGCGCCGCGTGCCGCCCAGGAAGGCGGCGACGTTGGCGCCGATCTCGTTGATCAATCTCTGGCGTGCGGCGCGGCTCGCCCAGGCGGTGTGCGGGGTGAGGAGGAGGTTGGGGAGATCGGGGGCGAGGAGGGGGTGGTCCGGGGCGGGCGGCTCTTGGGTCAGGACGTCGAAGGCGGCGCCGCCGAGCTGGCCCGAGCGCAGGGCCGCCGCCACGGCCGCCTCGTCCGCCACCCCGCCGCGCGCCATGTTCAACAGCAAAGCGCCGCGCGGCAAGGCGTTGATCTCGGCAGCGCCGATCAGGCCGCGCGTCTGCTCCGACAGGGCGCAGTGGAGGGAGAGGACGTCGGCGCGTGCCAACAGCTCCGCGAGGGGCAGCCGCTCGCCTACCGGATAGGCGACCCGCGGCCGGCTCGCTGCCACCAGGACCTCCATGCCGAGGGCGCGGCAGACGCGCGCCACCGCCTTGCCGATGGTGCCGTAGCCAATGATCCCGAGCCGCCGGCCCGCCACCTCCCAGATCGGCCAATCGAGCAGATTGAACTGGGGCGAGGCCACCCAGGCGCCGGTGCGCGCGGCAAGGTCGTAGTCGCGCAGGTGGGTGGCCAGGGCCAGCAGGCAGCCCACCGTGTGCTGGACCACCGACGCGGTGGAGTAGCCGGCGACGTTCGCCACCGCCACCCCGGCGCCGCGGGCGGCGACGAGGTCAATGTTGTTCACCCCGGTGGCGGCCACCGCGATGAGTTTCAGGCGCGGCGCTCCACCGATCTCCCGCTCGCCGAGGACCACCTTGTTGGTGATCACCACCTCCGCATCACGGATCCGTTCCGCCACCTCTGCCGGGGGGGTGGCGGGGTAGGTGGTCAGCGCGCCCACCGCCTCCAGGGCGGCAAGGTCGAGATCGTGGCGATCGAGGGTGGCGGCATCGAGGAGGCAGAGGCGCAGGCGCTCCATGGGACTCTCCTGGGTGGTGAAGGGGCGCACCGAGCTTGGGCGGATGGTGCCCCCGGCAGGGCTCGAACCTGCGACCCCAGGATTAGGAATCCTGTGCTCTATCCTGCTGAGCTACGGGGGCAGGGGGCGGAAGGTAGCGGATCGGCCACCGCTTCCGACAGGGCGGCGTTGAGCACCGCCGCCGGCGGCCGATGAGCAAGGGCGGAGGTTTCGTACCATGACCCGACCCAGACTCGATGTGCTCTCCATGCTCGCCCACGACCTGAAGGCGCCGGTGGTCTCCATCCGCCAGGCGTGTGCCATGTTCGACGACGGCCTCCTTGGGGAGGTGAGCGGCGAGCAGCTCGAGGTGGTCGGGATGATCACTGCCAACGCCGCCACCCTGGAGCGGATGGTGGGCGACTTTCTCGACATCGTCCGCTGCGTCGAAGGGGCGACTCAGCTCCACATGGAGCAGGTCCACCTCCCGGCCATCGTCCACGCAGTGGCGCGCCAACTGGCGCCGACCTTGGAGGCGGCCCACCTCACCCTCACCCTCACCGCCGCCGCCGACCTTCCGCCTGTGTGGGCGGACGGCGCCCAGTTCCAGCGGGTGGTCACCAACCTGGTGACCAACGCGGTACGCTACGCGCCGCCGGCAAGCGCCATCGAGGTGACGGTCGTGGGCGACGCGACCAACCAGCGCCTCACCCTGCAGGACCATGGCCCGGGGATCCCGGCTGCGGACCTCGACTCGATCTTCTCGCGCTTCTGGCAGGGCGAGGGTGTCTCCACCTCGGGCAACTGCGGTCTCGGTCTCTTCCTCTGCCGGGCGATCCTCGATCAGCACGGTGGCCGCATCTGGGCGGAGAGCGAGGCTGGGCAGGGCGCCCGCTTCTCCTTTGAGATTCCAGTCGACCGCCGCGCCACCGCCCGCGCCCTCGCCACCGCCACCGCCACCGCC
>Ga0100401_1003906_pt1 | contig 11183 bp, 10 predicted proteins | sample CryGeymeta201525_FD_80421 | JGI IMG/M metagenome (GOLD analysis project Ga0100401, IMG submission 80421) | Groundwater microbial communities from Crystal Geyser aquifers in Utah, USA - Crystal Geyser metaG 2015-25 | ecosystem: Environmental > Aquatic > Deep subsurface > Groundwater | place: USA...
AATTATCCTGATTACTTTGTCGAACTCCTCCCTGTTGCCCAGAAAAAGCATGTTTTTGGCCAGTATTCCGGCAATCACAATCCTGTCGCCGCTGGGCCGCGCACCCGAAGCATTCATATTTGCCCTGCCAATCATGGGCTGCGCTTTTTCAACCATATCTTTGGCCAACTCATCGCCAATTATCAGCATCAGGTTTCCCAGGTTTGTGGGTGTTGAAATTTGATTGTCGTGCCAGTTATCGCCAACAAAATCATGTTCCACCCAATATTGCAATCCTTTTTCAATTTGTGCTTTTAACTTTTTGTTTTTATAAAAACCTGACGATTTGGTTTTATATGCCTTTGCCAGATAAACCAGGTTTTCTGTATGACGGCGGTGCGGAAATCCGGCGGTTCGGCTCAAATCGTCGTAGTTGATTCCCTGAAAACTCCCGTCTTCATTCATCTTTTCAATTATCGATTTTACCCGATCATCATCAATATTGCCTTTCATAGTTTCAGCAACAACCCGTTTTTTTATGATTTCAAAATCATCGGATTGTGCGCGTGCAAATGCAGTTGTAAGGATTAAAAGCAGGATGGGGAGACACGATTTGATAGATGGTTTCATTGGTTAAAATTAAAGTTTACAACATCAGAAAAATAAAGTCTGCTAAATGTAACAAATCCTCTTTACTATTCACCGGGTGACTTTGAGTCAACCGGTGAATGAAGCAGAATTATCTCAGAAATAATTCGGAATATATCTTCAGCGAGGTTGTTTCATCCTGAAAATCAAACGGAATAATGTCAATCTTCAATTCCTCTTCGTATTTAAAATGAAGTTGGCAGTTAAAATCGGCATGATTGGGATAAATCAGGATTAAATGTGTTTTTCCGTTGTTAAACTGGTATTTTTTCCCGTAGGCAAACAATTGGTACATATCAGTTTGGGAAATGTGGTAGTTCGCCGATGGTAAATTCTGGTTGATAATTTTCCATTTTGTATCGGCTACAACAGTCAACTCCTGATGCTGAATTACCAAATCGGGCCGGATGCGAAACTTGTTTTGCCTGAGATTTAAATCATTTACCAAATAATGCTTTTTGTCCTGAGTGGATATTTCCCAATGAGGATAGTTTTGTTTGATTTTGTGTGCAACATACGATTCAAACAATATTTCCATCGGAAATAAAATGGCTGTGTTCAGGTGATTTCCTTTTAAATTGAGGAAACTGATTATCTGACGAATATTTTTTGCCGATTTGCTTTTTTATATTTATACCCTGAATAATTCTTTTAATTTTAAACAATTTATGAAATTTAGAATTCACGGAGACAATATTATTGAGTGTGAAAGGGCTTTAAATCTTTTAGCATTGTCATATAATGCAACTGCTATTCCAAAACCAAGTAGTATTTTAATTCCTTTATTTAACATTTGTAACAAAGACAAAGAACTTTTTGAAGTTGAATTATTTGGTGGGCATGACCGTTGGAATGTAAATTTTAATACAGAACTAATTAAGTATGGAGCTCCTTTGCGAGAGGCAACAGATGCTTATATTACAAAAGTAAGTGCAGATGGTAAAACTGAAGAGCTTTTGCTTGCAATGGAGTTCTGTAATGCCTTACCTGCTGGCAATAATGCATGGCAAAGAAGTGGAAGAGCAATTACATGTGCGGAAATAGGGATACCATATTTTTATTTTGCTGAAATTGGAGGGGTTGAGTTGGATTCTGACAGAAAAGTAAAAGCAACAAGATTTCCAAATCCAATTGTTCCTTTTTCTTATTTAACTTCTTCAAAAAATTTGAATGTTGTTTGTGTCCCTATTTATCAGGCACACCCTGCAATCACTGATGAATTGAGGGGAAAATTTATTCATATTTTTGGAATAGAAGCAAGTTTTAACTTATTGAAGGGTATTATAAATGAAAGCAAAACTACTGATGCGATAGATGTTCTTATAGAAAAAGGAACAACATTAGTTAAAATTCTTTCAAATGACAGAAAGCGAACAGATACTTTCAAAGCATTGGAGTGGGATGAGTTTCTTAAAATATCTTCGGGACAGAAAAAAGCAGAATGGATTAAAAATCATCCGAACAAACAAATTTGGAAAAAGAAATCAGTAGATAAAGTAATAGTAACCAACACATTTAAATCTCTTTTAGCTGAAACACAGGGACTCAATTTGCTTTCAATCGGTGCTAAGGAAATTCCAATTTGCTTAGTAGCAAACGGCAACGTTAAAAAGTTTTCTGATGTACTCAGAAAGATATACCCAAAAGAAAAAATCACTTCACTTGCTGACGCAATTGAAAAGAAAAACAAACCTCTTATTGTTGTTTGGATTACAGGTTTTAAACCAAGAGGTGATGATTCACGACCAGATAGAGGGTTAGTTCCACTTGCAAGAATGTTATTCGGAAACGACATAGATATTCTCTCAATTGTTTTTGGACCTGCTGGAAAACAAACCTGGAAAACTTTCAAGGAGAATCCAACAAAACTTGCTGCCGAAAACGGTCTTTGGCAAGCCGTCTTGAATTTGAGCAACTATGTTTTATCTGATAGTACTACTTCTGAACATGGTATCTTAACAAATATTATTAATAGAAATTTGGAGAGAAAGAATGTGAAAGTTGAGTTTACTGCAGCATCCTCAAATAGCTCTTTTGGAGAGCATGATGTTGACACAACCATTCACACAATGTTCTCAAGACAAATGGAAATGGGTATTTTTGAATCAATGTGTAACCCGCCCGGCGGTGATTGGAGTGGAATTTCGTTTTGGGACTTTTCAAATAAAGTAGAATATCGTTGGACTTCTTTGCATAGAGTATCGCCAACTAAAGCCAAACGACCAGATCACATTATTCAAATTCATACACAGATAAAAGAAATATTTCTTGTAATTGAATCAAAAAATCATGCAAAAGATTTGGACGAAAATATTGGAAAGAGATTGACAGAATATGTAGAAGCACTTTTTGAAATTCTACCGACTGCTTACAAAGAATTTAAAGAAAACTGGAAATTATTTGACAGGGATAATATACCTTTTAATAATTTTTTTTTCCTTTCAGGCGGTGCATTTGTTTATAAAAGTTTGGAAGAAATGAAATCATCAATGATGAAAGGAACACTTGATTTCATTTTCGCTTTTGAATTTAAGATTGATGGGACACCATCGATTGTACACATTTTGCTATCAGAAAAAAGCAATTTCCTGAGCAACATACTTACCGACATTGTTTCTCAATTCAGCAGAAGTTTGAAAATTAAAATATACTGATTCATAAACTGCATCAATACTTGTTTTCATTGATTTGGTGAATGGTGAGTTGCCAGTTTTAATTTCAGTTTTATGTTTGTATATTTCCTGTGGCAATTGGTAATCATATTCTCGGGTGCCAGCAGTTCCATCAAAAGTCAAAATCCATTTTGCTCCAACAGAATTTAATCTTTCCAATTCACAATAAAACTGATCAAGATTAAATTCAGTTTTTGTATATCTATCTTTTGTTCCACCATATGGTGGGTCTAAAAAAACGAAATCATTTTTATCTGCATCTGCAAGAGTTTCTCTATAATCACAGTTTCTAAATTCAACATCTTTAATATAATAACTCCATTTGAAAATAATATTTTTGAAACTTTTTGGATTTACTCCTGGTCTATTTTTGTGCATAGAATTATTAAACTCACCATTACTATTGTATCGAATCAGGCCGTTAACGCAAGTTCGGGTTAGAAAAAGAAAATCAAATTCATTTTTTGTTTTATTAAAATTATCTCTCACTTCATAAAAAACGATATGCCCTTCATTTTGCAACCTATCCCATCGTTTATTATATTCATCTGCAACCTTTTCAGGGTTAGCTTTTATTTGATTCCAAAGATTAATCAATTCAGGAATAATATCACTTGCAACTGCATTTGAAATTTGACGGAATGGCAACATAGAACCTCCACCAATAAATGGTTCAATATATCTTTTTTGATTAATTATAAATCTACTTAGCTCTGGTGCAACTAATCTTTTGCTACCGGACCATTTAATAACTGGTTCTAAAATATTCTTAGGTTTTATCATAATAATTGTAATTGACTTTTTACATTGCTTTCTTCCATCTCAATTCGTTTTTTAGCCAGTTCAAAATATTCTTCATTGGTTTCAAATCCTACGGAATGCATACCATATTTTATTCCAGCAATCATTTCGGTTCCAGAACCTGCAAAAGGCACAAGTAGTTTTCCTCCTTTGATGCCCGAAATCATCAGTAATCTTTCAGCAATCCTAAGTGGTTTTTGTGTCGGATGGTTACCAAACATCAATTCTTCTTTGCCTTTATTATTAGGTATATCCCAGACCGTTCTGAGCTGTTTGTCAGCTTCCTTCAGATTATCACCTGCAAATTTTGCTCTTTTAACATCGTCGTAATTAAAATTATACTGCCGTTTGACTCCACCAGTATGAACCCATAAAATTGTTTCATGGCTTGCAGTTAATCTTCTTGCTGATAAATTTGGGAAAGCATTTCGTTTATACCATACAACTTCATTAATAATTTCAAGTCCCAATAATTGGCAAACAACATTTACAAAACCCGAATTATGATATGTAGAATGAACCCATATTGAACCCGTTGGTTTTACTAACCTTTTTAATTCTTTTAACCATAAGTAACTTGATTTGAAAATTTCATTTCCGGTTAGTAAATCCCATTCTTCATTATTTAATTTCCAATTTCCTCCAAAACCGTTAATCTTTTTATTACTATCATAATTCCATTTTGCACTTGTAGCAGCACCATAAGGTGGATCGCATATTGCTATGTCAACAGAATTTTCTTCCATTTCAGACATGCCTTCAAAAGCATCTTGCAGATAAAGTTCAAATGAATCTTTAATAAGTTTTTTCATTTTTTAAAATATGGTGTTAATTGTTCCATTACTAAATTAACTGCGTCATACGTGGTATTTGTTACTCCAAATTCTTTGATAATTTTTTCCGCTGTTGCTTTAATTTTTAAATCGTTTTCTGATATTGTGAAATGATTTGCTAATTTTTTTATCTGTTCAACTGTTGGTAAACGCTCTCCTCTTTCAAGTTTACTAATTAGTGGGGAGTCAATATTTGTTCCTTGTGAAACTTGATGCAATGTTTGCCCTTTTTCTTTTCGGAGCTCCCTTAAATACAGCCCTAATTCAGAATTTATTGTTTTCATATTGACATATTACGTCTTGTCATAATCTGACAAAAATACTTTTTTCTTTGTGCAAATCCTAATTTATATAAGATAGTTGTTAACAATTTAGATAATCTATTCTTAAGGATATATTTTATAATTCTTTATGCTATTGGTAGTTTTCTGAAATGAAAAATGGGAATTAAGAATAAAATTCTGGTTAGAATTGATTCTTAAAGACCTCTTAGCATTCCTGAAAAATCTTCAGCATTAATATTCCAGTTTTGTTGAAAATGCTGGATAGCTTCATATTTGTAAAACTCGTCGGAATGGCCTTCTTTCCTTTTAAATTCTTTGTAACGTTTTATGAGGTCTTCGATCATGGTTTCTGAGTTGTTAATTGTTGAAATTTTGGTTCCCCTAAAAATAGGAAAACTTTTTATTCTATTCAACGGGTGACTCGAAGTCACCCGCTGAATAATTCCTGACGAATCATTACAGGTTATATCGTTTTATTCTTCATCCTCTTCCGTTTCCGGTGCAAAGAAAGCTGCATGAACCGGAGCCGGGCACGGGCTGTTTATTCCCTTTATCGCTGCCCAAATTACCATATTAAACAGGTCGTCGGGAACGCGGTCTTCCTTACTGAAATCAAAGGTTTCGCTTAAACGTGACATTGCAGTTTCACGGGTGTTTTTCAGGTTTAAAACCACTTGGTTTGGCAACGCTTTAAACGGCGGATGACTGGCACTTTTATCAAAACAACGCCACATTGGTTCGGCTGCTGCATCGTACTGGCTCATCGGCGGCAAACCTAAAATCAATTCAATGGTCCGCAATGCCGAGGAGGTCGAATACATGGTGTGGTCAACAAAACCCTGTTTTACAAAACCGCCTGCAATATAAGCAGTGGTGCGGTGTGCATCAACATGGTCGGGTCCGTTTTGTGCATCGTCTTCGAGAATAATAATTACACTTTCGTTCCAGATAGGAGAATGACTTAAATAATCGACAAACATACCCACTGCGAGATCGTTATCGGCGACCATAGCTTTGGGAGTTGGTTTGCCAACTCTCAGGCCTTCGGTATGGTCGTTGCCAAAACGAATACTGCTGAATTGCGGAACTGTACCGGCAGCCAGTAATTTTTCAAAATCCTCTTTCCACCAGCGAAATCTTACTGTATCGCGAATCGACATTTCCCAGCCAACATAATTTTCGCAGAAATGATCTTTCAACACGGGGATGTTTGGCGTATTGTTGTCACCAATAAACTCACCGTAACTGCGGTACGAAACACCATATCGTTTACAAAAGTCCCACAGAAAACCATCTTTGTTATTGGCAATTTCGCGGTTTCCTTCACCGGGATATGAGCCTCCGCGGCTTCCGTAGCTGGTTGGCCAGTTCTTTTCGAGGTAATCGGTTGCGTAGGCGCCCATTGTCCAGTTATGTCCGTCGGCGCTTACCTCACCATCAACATAAAAATTATCGAGTAAAACAAATTGTTCAGCAATAGCATGTTGATTTGGTGTTACATCCTTTCCAAAAAGTACAAGGCTGGTATCGCCGTTACCTTCGGGAATATCACCTAAAACCTGGTCGTAAGTCCGGTTTTCCTTGATTACATAGAAAACATATTTTATTGGTGAAGATTCGCCAACTTTTGTTGGAATTGGATTTCCCTCTTCGCCCCCTGAAATCATTTCGTTCTCCTTTACATAAGGAACATTCTTATAAACCGATTGTGAATAAATGCCAAGCTGTTTTGCATCCGGTTCGGTAACAGCTTGCAATGTGCCAGTGAACAGCCCACCGATATATTGTACTTTCATGTTTTTGTCGGCCAGGCCCTTGTGGCGATCCATCCTTTCCTTTTCGCTTTCGGGGCTGGGACCGTATGGATTTGGTTTCGAAGTGATCCCTTTTCCGTTGGCCACAAAAATTGTCTCGCCAATAACCCTCGCACAGGTGGGATACCAAGCCGTTGGAATAAATCCTTTGCTGAAACTTTTTCCGGGATTGCTGACATCGAAAACGGTCAGACAATTGTTATCTGCATTTGCAATGTACAATGTTTTTTCATCGCTGCTTAAAGCCACGCTGTTCGCTGTTGAACCAGAAGGAGAATCGGGATAAAGGGCAGAATTTAAAATTTCGATCACTCTTTTTTGTTCCAGCGAAATTACCGAAACCGAATTGTCGTTAGCATTGCTCACAAACAGAAATTTATCGTTGCCGGTGATGCACATGTCGTTTGGATTGTCGCCAACCGGAATCCAACCTGCCATTTCCTGGCGACGGGTGTCATACAAAATAACTTTGTCACAACCCCAGCATGAAACATATAACATACTGCCATCATTCGACAACAGGCAGGTGTAACCTTCACCGCCCAATGGAATTTGTTTCTGGATTTTTCGCTGATTCAAATCGTAAACATAGAGCGAATTATTCTCTTTTGTAACTGCATATAGCATTCCCTGTTCATTGTCAACAGCAATTCCGGCAATTGAAATTTTCTCCGGCCAGGGCTTTCCGAACACAAGTGTGTCAAAAGCTGCCAACTTATTATTTTTCAACTCGTACCGAATTATCCAGTTGTCGTTTCCTCCCGAAGCATACAGATATTTTCCATCTTTCGAAAACGTTAATCCAAGCCATCCTTTGGCAATTATTACCGAATCAAGAGTCTTCATCCTGACAGGATCAATGAGTTGGATGCTCTGAACACTTTGCCCGTTGTTGGTAACAGCAAGCATTTCCCCCGTGGGATGAACGGCAATATTCAGTGGCAAATCGCCAAGTGGCAACATCTTTCCCACGGGCGAAAGTTTCCATCCGTTGGGTAACGAAACCTGGTTTGTCATAATTTCTTTAAGCGTTTGCCCTGAAACAGGAAAAGCCAGATCAAGAACAAAAAAAATCAGGAAAAAGAAAGTAATTGTTTTCATAAGTTACAATTTAGTAATGTGCATTGTCAAACTTACATAAAAATAAGTTTGCAGTTCAATCATGAATCAAAAAATCTGATGATTATTTCGATCCTTTCATGCACAACAACCCTTTGTTTATTCAACCTGAAATTGGCGCCGGGGTGAAAGGCGGCTTTAAAAAAACCAATGTCGATTTTCAGATCAATTCCATCTACGATACAAATTTCGGGGGAATGGCCCCTGTTAATTCAAAAATAAAAATCGGATTTTAAAAAGGAATTTCAATCGTCAAAATCCTTAAAACATGCTAAAATGCCTGTTAATTTATGTTATTCAAACTTCAACATCAAACTTTTCCATATTTTTGGAAAATTATAAAAATGATTGGATGAGAATCGTTGCTGTTACAGGATTTTTCTTTCTTTTACTGACGTCTTTTGCAGCCATGGCTCAGGAAGATGACGACATTGACCCGCTGCTGATAAAACTGCAGGCCCGATTGCTCAGCGCCGGCGACAGTCAGCCGGTACCTTATGCAAACATCATTAACCCGCGCACCCACAGCGGCACAATCACCAGCAACGACGGCCATTTCACCCTCGAAATGCTGAATATCGATACGCTTGTGGTAACTTCAATCGGTTACCTGCGGGGTTTTATAAAAGTGCCCGGAAATTATACCGGTTACGGAACACTTAGCTTTTATATTGAACCCATCAATTATGCCTTGCGCGAAGTGCTCGTGGAAGGCGAAAAACCCAAAGTTGACCTGGGTTTTGAAACTGGTACTACCAGCAATATTCCTGTTGAATTGCGCGGCGATGCTTTTAACGAGGCGCCTCCCATTCTGGCTGCTTTTTTCAATCCCATCTCCTACTGGCAATATTATTTAAGCAAAAAAGAGAAACGCAAGCGAGAGGTAAGAAAAGAAATGGTGATAATGAAAAACTGGGAAATGCACTCACAAAACTACAATAAGGATAAGGTAATGATGCTCACCGGAATGAACGAAATGGAAGCCGACACGTTTATGATTTGGTTTAACAGTCAGGATATTTTACCTTATCTGTCATCGGAATATCAGGTCCGGGCTTCGATAATCGAGTTTTTTCATTATTATCAGATTGAAAAGGCAATGCAAGCCTCCCCAAACAAAGCCTCCCTTAATCCCTCCAACGGAGGGAAATAAAAAAGATGGAATCCATTATTCTTTTCTTACTCCCTCTCTTGTGGAGAGGGCTGGGGAGAGGCTTTCTTTTACAACTCTTTCACCTTTAAATTCCGCCACTTTACTTTAATGCCGCCGCCATCGTGAATTTGCAGTGCAATTGCGCCTTTTCCGGCGGCAATTTTTTCATCGGTGATGTCAACCATCTGCTGGCCGTTTAGCCAGGTGGTAACATGTCCGCCCTGAACACGGATTTTCATGTGGTTCCACTCTCCCATTTTCAGGATATTTTCCTTTTCATCGGGAATCTGAACCAGCCAGCCTCGACCATACGATTCGTAAATACCGCCTGTGTCGTGGTTTGGCGGGGCAACTTCAACCTGCCAGCCACTTACTTTGGTACCTTCAAAAGTAGAACGGAAAAACACACCGCTATTTCCGTTGGCTTCCTGAAGAAATTCGACATCGAGTTCAAAATCATCGTAAAATTTTTCTGTCGAAAGATAGCCATAAGCTTTGTCGGGGCCACTTTCACAAATCATTAATCCATCTTCGACATACCATTTTTCGGTGCCGTGGATTTTCCAGCCATCGAGGTTTTTACCGTTGAAAATTGATTTGCTTTTTTGTGCACATCCTGATGATGAAAAAGCAAACAATACGATTGCCAAAAGAAATAATTTGTTCATGTTTTTGATTATTATAATTTTAAAATTAAGTTTCAGTTTATTGGCCCAACTCCTTTTTCAGCAACTTCACTATGTTTTCGAGCCGGGTGATGTTTGCATCTTTCTCTTTTATCTGTTCCTGCAATTTTATGGTTTCGCTCTTTACTTTATTGAGCTGTGATTGCAGTTCAATTAATTTTGAATCGCCGGTTTTAATTTTACTTTGCAACACTTCAGCCTCATCACGCATTTGTCTCAATTCAAAATTCCGTTGATCGATAGCGGAGTTTTTCGTTGAAATTTCGGCTTCCAACCGTTCTGTCTGCGAATTCAGGGCTGCAATCGATTTATCCTTTTCTTTTAAAGCATTGGTTAATCGCTGCTGCTCAAAGTCGAGAGTGAAACTACTTTTCTTCAACGATTCCATTTGTTTTTCAACATTTTCGGCCAAAGTAAAAATCTCACCGTTTAACGAATCGATATAATGATCTTTGATTGCATTGTTTTCCATCAGTTCGTTTTTCATGCTTTCGAAATCGGCAATTAATTCTTCAATCCGCAAAGATTTGGCGTTGCTTTCCTCATCTAACTTTCGCGAAAGTTTCTCCGCTTTCAACCGGCCGGTTTCCATTTCGATATATTTCTTTTTTGAAACACAAGAAGAAAAAGTAATCAGGATTGCACCGATAAATAATATTGAAATTTTTCGAACCACTGTATCTTTTTTAATGAACAAACAAATATAGGAAATAATAAACCCTCAGAATAACGTTTTTGATGTATGAAGTGGTATTAAATTCCTATTTTTAATAAAATTTATTGAAATGAAAACTTTATCGATATTAATAAATGTATTGTTTTTGAGCGCTTTTACTTACGCACAACAGGCTGGGAATGTGGTTGCCACTATCAAGGGGAAAGTTGTAGATGCCAAAACAAACGAACCTGTTTCATACACTAATATTGGGTTGGAAGGTACCTATTTTGGTACCGCCAGCGATATTGACGGAAATTTCGAACTAAACATTCCGAATGAAATGGCAAATAAAGATATCTATTTTTCGGCAGTGGGTTTTGTAAGCAAAAAGTTCCCGGTAAAATCACTTTTCGATAAACTGTTCAACATTATTAAAGTTGAACCACAAAGTTATGAGATCGACCGGATTGAGATTGCAGCTCTGTCGAAAGTTTTAATCCGAATTCTGCAACTCACCAGCGAAGAAATTCCATACA
>Ga0100401_1003911_pt1 | contig 11172 bp, 14 predicted proteins | sample CryGeymeta201525_FD_80421 | JGI IMG/M metagenome (GOLD analysis project Ga0100401, IMG submission 80421) | Groundwater microbial communities from Crystal Geyser aquifers in Utah, USA - Crystal Geyser metaG 2015-25 | ecosystem: Environmental > Aquatic > Deep subsurface > Groundwater | place: USA...
AATTCAAATGACCAAAATGTTTCAAATTTAGAAAATTCGAATTTAGATATTGTTTCGAATTTAGGATTTCGAATTTCGAATTTGAAAACTGGAGAGATTGTAGAAAGAGTCGGCGCTTTCTCTGAGGCAGCAATCGCTAATCTTAAGGCAGGAAAGATTGAAGTTCAGGAGTTAAGCATTGGAGGACAAAGTCTAAAGGAATATCTCGACTCTTATTTCGCCACCCGCGACTCAGTCTCTGGAACTGAAACCCTCGTTGATCCCGAAGGAGAGATAGCGCAGATTAACGCGGATGGAAGTGTAACGCGGATAATCGCTGAGGAAGTTGAAGCAGGAACGGGAGTCTTCCAACGGCTGACGGTGGTAATCGAAGCAATCTTTGACCACGTAAAAGCGCAAGCGCTCGACGTGGCAGGTAAGCTCACCGCCAAGACAGCCAAAATCGCCGAAGCGATAATCCAGACCCTTCGGGTTGAAAAGTTATCGGCTGAAAAAGCAGAGGTTAAGACTCTTGAGGTAGAGGCGCTTGGAACTAAGGGAGAGTCCTCCGGATCAGGAGTAATTCCGACTGGAGAAGGGAAAGTAGTGATTAAAAGCTTAGCCGTCACTGAGCACTCAAAGATCTACGTCACCTTTACAACCGACTATGCTCCGGCAACGCGCTTTTGGATCGCCGAAAAGAAAGTCCCTTCGACGGATTCGACCCCTTCGACAGGCTCAGGGCAAGCAGGCTCACCGCAAGCAAGCTCAGGTTCTTTCACCGTTGAACTTGATGCCCCCGTCGCCGCCGACGCCAAATTTGACTGGTGGATCGTTAACTAAACCCACAGTTAAAAGCCAGCAATCTCTACCCCACTTAATTCGCTGTTTGTTGCTATCCTATCCCACCCTCAAAATAAGTTCGCCCATCAAACAACCACAGTTGAAACAGAACTTAAAACAGAGCTTGAAACAGATTCAAAAGCAAACCTCCTCCCCCACAATTTATTCATACTCTATAGTATGAATATAAACACACCTGCGGGAGAAAATAACAAACACATGTTTGATACCAAGCAACATCACCCAATTGTTTAAATTTGGCGGGGGAAATAAAAAGTTTCGCCGCTGGGATAACTCAAAGGCCGAAGATCCTCCTCGTCCCTGCCATCGTTCGTGAACCGTAACTTCTTTTTTGCGGTTTGGGAGGTTTGGGAATCAGCTTTTCAATAATGGCCGAGAACTCTTCTCCAGATTGATGGAGAATATTACTCATCCTCCCTATTGTGTTTGCCATAACTCCATATTTTTCGCTAATTTTGTGGTATGTTCTGTACCGTTTGAGCTCCTTCAAAATAGCTAGTCGTTTTGCTACCATTTTGATCTCGGTTGGGGTAAGGATGTGAGAAAGGAAAACGATCCGCTCCACGCCTGTCAAAGAATTTATCGCCGCCCAAAAATCTTTTATAACCTCTTTTTCCATCTCACCTAAATTTTTCTTTGATACTTTTGGCATGCGTTTTTACCTACACTTTACAATAACCAGTTAGATTATTTATTCATACTCTATTGTATGAATATAAATGATGCTTGTCAAGAGTCATTAAATTATGCAGGGGTCTAATTAAATTAAGTGGCGGTCTAGGAGATCAAGCTACACTTGAGCGAGAAAAGGAAGGAGCCCCGCACCAATACTTCGTATGATGCGGGGTTAACTCCGCGACACCACTTTTGATGAAATCAAAAGCGAGTTCGAGCGTAAGCGAGGACTGTACATTCGCAAATCAATACTAAGCTGCTTTGCGGTAGAGGCCGGAGCCAAGCGATTTCACCAAGCCTTTCATTTCCAAAAGCGTTAAGGTCGAAAGGATTTCGTTTGTTGCCATATTAGCAATTTTGATAATTTCATCGACATGTTTTTCGTCATTGCCCAAAAGCGCTAAAAGCTCCTCCTCGCGCTTTGTTGTTGGCATCGCCTCTTTAACCTCTTGCATCTTCGCCTTTACCTCAACCTCAAGCTCCTCCAAAATATCCTTTCCCGAGGTCACTGGTTTGGCTCCGGAGGCAATCAGTTTGGCTGTTCCGGCGGAATAGGGAGAAAAGATCGATCCGGGAACGGCAAAAACCTCCCGACCCTGCTCCAGAGCCGCCCGAACGGTATGGAAGGTTCCTGAGCCCTCCGCTGCCTCAACCACCAACGTCCCCAGAGCCATTCCGGAGATAATTCTGTTTCGCACGGGAAAATTAGAAGGGTATGTGGAAGTTCCTGGAGGAAATTCGGTGATAATTGCTCCCCTACCCCTCCTGATAATCTCCTCTCCTAACTTCGTATTTGCTGGAGGGTAGATCTGATCAATCCCGCAGGCTAAAACGGCGACCGTCCTTCCTCCTGCCTCAAGCGCTGCTTTGTGCGCCGCCGCGTCTATCCCCAGAGCCAATCCAGAGATGATCGTTAACCCAACTGCGGTAAGCTCTGGAATGAGCGCCTCAACCACTTCCTGACCGTAACGGGTCATCTTTCGCGTCCCCACCACTGCCAAGGAGAGATTGTCTGAAGAGAGGAGCTCTCCCCTAACGTAAAGAAGGGGCGGGGGATCGTAGATTGAACGCAAGCTCTCCGGATACTCAGGATCGGCGGTTGTTATCACCTTTGCCTTTAATTTGCTAATTTGTTCTGAAATGGGCGCAATTGCAAGCTTTCCCCGCTTTTCTAATGCCTGAAGAGCCTTTTCATCCCAACCAAGCTTGGTAAATGCTTCCGCCGGCGTTTCCCATCCGCCTTTGGCGGACCCAAAGGCCTTCAAAAGCTGGTTAAACCTCACCGGGCCAACATGTTCATAAAGTTGGTTCCATAAGATCCAATAATCCTTTTCAGCCATTGTTTCAAAGGATACCACGAGATATTGCTAAGATAAAGAAGAGATGCTTTTTACCGAGATCGTGGTTGACACCTACCAAGACCCAACAAAGAAACTCTTCACCTATGAGGTGCCGGAAGCGCTAGCCAAAAAGATCAGACCCGGTGATCTCGTTGAGGTACCGTTTGGGAAACGGACCGTCGACGGTTTTGTCTACCAGATAACCACAAAGCCCCCTAAGATCAAAACAAAACCGATCAAAAATATCAAAAGGAGGGGCGTTTTCACCCCCAATCAGATTAAAATCGCCCACTGGTTAAGCTCCCACTATGCCGCCCCACCCTTGGATTGTCTCAAATGTCAAATCCCAGGAAAAGGAGAAAGATACACCGAAGGAAAAGAAAGTGAGATCACCACCCTCCTTCTTGTCCCCTACACCACCCATGTGAAGCTTAAAGCCTTCACACTCACTCGCGCAGAAAGAAAGACAACCCTCGTTGGTTCCCGCTCCGCTGTCTTTACCCCCCTCCCCAACTTAAGAAAGATCATCATCGAGGAGCCCGAGAACTGGGTTTATAAAGACGAACGCTCTCCCTACTACCATGCAAAACAAGTCGCTCAAAAGCGCTCTGAGCTTGAAGGATTAAAACTGGAGCTTCACTACCTCATCCCCCGCGTTGAGGATTTTCCTTCTGTAAACCTTTCGGGTTTAAGATTTCCAACCCGAAAGGTTGAACTAGTCGATCTAAAAAAGGAAAGAGAGGCCGGCAACTTCTCTCCTCTCTCCTTGGCGGTTGTCAACGCCTTTGCCCAAGGAAAACGAGCCTTAGCGTACGTTGTAAGCCGTGGGGTGAAAGAAGAGGTTGCGCAGGCAATCAAAGCTGGGGGTCTGGATATAAATCAGGTTGAGATCGCCGGAGCGGAAATCCTCACCAGCGTTGGAAAGATTTTCGATACCACCGCCGTGGTTGACACCGATACCCTCTTTAACCTCCCCGACTTTCGCGTCCACGAGAAACTGCTCCTCACAATTGCCAAACTCTCCCGATTAGTGACAGGGAGCATCCTTGTCCAAACCGCCAACATCGACCATCCCCTCTTTAAAGAGTTGGAAACCAACAACTTGAAAAACTTCTACCATCGGGAGTTGGAGGCGCGAAAGCCCTTCCTTTACCCACCCTTTGGAGTTTTAGCAAAATTGGAATTTTCCGCGAAAACAACCATCAAAGTGAACCTTGAAGCCGAGAAGCTTTACGAAACCCTAACTCACGACTCACGACTCCCGACTGACAACATTTTTATCTCTCCTCCCTACCCCCCCTATACAAAACCGCGTGGCAAAGCCCAGTTAAATATCACCGTTAAAGCCAGGACCTACCATGATCTTCAAAAAATCCTCGCCCTTGTTCCTCCCACCTGGAGAGTGATTGTTGACCCCGAGTCGCTTCTCTGATATCCTATAACCAAGATTTAACAACAGGGTAGGAGGAGAGATGGAAACACTTTTAACTCCTGTCGTAGGGAGTATCCGCGACGCTGTTGATTATGGAGACTTCGTGATTGTACAGCGGAGAAAGATGAGTTTTATTCACGGCCTCATCTGCCGTCTTAATCCATTCAAAAGAGAGGAGGTTGAGGTCTCAAAGCTCATCACCCCAAAAGCACTGGCCCTTCTTGCGGATGAGTTAGAAGGAGCGGAAGTGTTTCGCCGGGTGAGAGCAACCGGAGAGGACAGAATAGGCGCCTTTGCCTATATCGTCCCTTTAGATAATAAGGGGAGATTTGCGATCTGTCAGGGAGTGACAGAGGGGAGAGCAATGGAAAAAGCGCGGAGATTGAAGCGCTTCCCCAGCGGTGGCCTCTTTAGAGCGATTGACAAAAAACGATCGCCGAGATAGTTGAAACGGCTGAGTCGCCTTAAGGCACCAGCCGTTTTTTCTTTTGGGAGTTGTACTTTTTACAAGCCCTGTTAAAATGGGTTTAGAGCTCTCTGAAAACTTGATCATATCCGATGGGAGGGAGAGAAGTGCTGACAGGCGAAGTCAGGGTTAACGGTACTCTAATCGGATTCCTCTATATCGTAAACAGAGGAACTCTTGATAGGAAAGGGAAGACCCTCTATTCCGTCGAGTATTACAAGCCGGGGACCGGGAAGGTCAAAAGCTTCGACGTAACCCATTTTCCACAGAAGGGAGCGTTAGTTTTACTAAAGAAAGCAATCTCTTCGGTCCAAGACTGACCAGCCTTGGGCTGGAAAGTGTTAAAGGAGGGAGAAGATGGGAGTAAGGATCGTCACTGATTCCGGTTGTGATCTGCCTCCAAAGCTTGGGGAGGAGATTAGAGATCTTGGAGTAAAGATCGTTCCTTTTTTCTTCCACTTTGGATTCGAATCCCACGAAGATAAGACGATGCCTATGGAAGAGTTCTTAGCCAGAGCGAAAGAAATCTGGCCAACAACCGCCGCTCCTTCAGATGGGGTTTTCGCTGAAGCTTTTCGTAAATACGTAGAAGCCGGCGATCAAGTAGTTTGCATCTCTGTTACCAGCAAGCACAGCTTCACTTACTCATCGGCGGTTTTGGCTAGCAAGGAATTTTCTCCGGGGCAGGTCGAAGTGGTAGACTCACTATCGCTTTCTTTAGGCCAGGGCATTTTAGTCCTCGCCGCTGCCCGTGCTGCAGATGAAGGAAGAAGCCTTGAAGAAGTCGTCAAGGTCATTAAAGATCTACAAAAGCGCCTTCATCTCTTCGTCACTCTGGACACGGTAAAATACCTTGTTCTAGGGGGAAGGGCAAGCAGGTTAGAAGGTACCTTGGCTGGACTCCTGAGAATTAGGCCGCTTCTATCTGTGCGGGATGGGGAGTTAACAGTCCTCGAAAAGCCACGGGGGAGAGAAACCGCCAAAAGGCGGCTGATTGAGGTGGCAACTGAACACTTCCCCGCCGAAATGGTTGGGATCATTCATATCGTCTGTGAAGAGGAAGCCCAAGAGCTCGCTTGGAAAATCTCTTTACAAACTGGCTTTCCTAAGGAGAAGATCCTTCTTATCGAAACAGGGATGGCCCTGGCAACCCACGGGGGACCGGGAGCCTTAGGAGTCGTGGTAGTTTCAAAAACCGCAACAGACCCGTTCTAAGACAGGACGGGTCTTTTCTTTTGTCTTCTTAAAAAGGATTCTTAAGCTTCTCTTGTACCGTAAGGTTCTCTTGGTTTGGCTTCATTGACGACTATCTCGCGTCCTTGAAAATCCTTTCCGTTAAACATCTCAATCGCCTTTTCTGCTTCTTTCTCAGTGCTCATCTCTACAAAACCAAAGCCTTTTGAACGACCAGTACGACGATCAGTAATGACAACCGCACTTTCTACTTTGCCCGCTTGAGCGAATAACTCCGACAATTGGGCGTCGGTGACGTCGTAGCCAAGATTTCCAATAAAAAGTTTCTTATTCAATTTATTTCACCACCTCTCGAAACGGGAGCTTCTTTGAAGGCTAACTAAGAGCCAAAAGAAAGCTACCGAACACTAACTTTTTGATATTATTTGATATCAGCAAAAAAGTCAACCAAATGAAACATACCACGCAGGTTGCACCCTCACCGCTCGGCCGTCCAATCTTAAGCACAGGGTTATTTTAGCAAAATGGCAGGCCCGGGAGGATGGTTCGGCAAGCTCACCATTGCGCCCAAGACCGGTCTATCCTCAACAACCTCAGGATTTATTCTTGCTCAGTTCCCGAAGCTTTTCAATATTCCCACTGATTAAAGCCTTTTTCTTCTCTTTTGACCAACCCTTGATCTGCTTTTCCCGTTTTTCAGCTTCGTTTCTGGTGGGATATTCTTCGGTATAAAGGTGCTCTACCAAGCGGTATCGCTTAGTATGAGGACTACGGCCCACTTTGTGGTCAGCAACCCGCTCCCCCAATTTCCTAGTGACCCCGACATAGAAAAAGGCTCTATCACATAGAAGAATGTAGAGGTAATACATAAGCAATCCTGAGCTTGTCGAAGGATGGCAGGCCCGGGAGGATTCGAACCTCCGAATCCCGCTCTGGAGGCGGGCGGTTTACCACTAAGCCTACGGGCCCACAAATAGAGGTTAGAGCCTAGATTTTAGTCTCCGTATGTAAAGTGTGTTTACGACACTTTGGGCAGAACTTTTTCAACTCCAACTTTTCCTGCACGGCACGATTCTTCTTAGTCGTGTAGTTTATCCTGCCGCATTCGTTGCATTTTAACCTGATAAAGATTCTTGCTGCTTTTGCCATCTGGTGGAGCCCGGTGGCGGATTTGAACCGCCGACCTCATTCTTACCAAGAATGCGCTCTTGCCAACTGAGCTAACCGGGCCCTTCGACTCCGCTCAGGGTAAACTGGTTTACACCGAACGAAGTGAGGTGGTGCTGGGGGAGGGATTCGAACCCCCGAAGCCCTAAAGGCGCCTGCTCTACAGGCAGGTGCAATTGTCCACTCTGCCACCCCAGCTTGCTGCCCCACTTCGCCAAGCCTGCCTGCCGGCGAGGCAGGGCTTCGAGGGGCATCCTTCCGAAGCTTTAGCGAAGGAGGATGGAGCCGAGGAGAGGATTTGAACCTCCAACCTTGGCTTTACAAAAGCCCTGCTCCGCCGTTGAGCTACCTCGGCACCGGTCCATCCAATTCTAACAGGAAAAGGAGCTCTTGTTAAGAGATGTGACAAAAACTCCGGAAAGTTACCCGGAGTTTTTGACAAGCCCGCCTAGCCGATGTTTACGATGAGCCGATCCCACACAAAATCAAGGTGGGTCCCCGCAGTCCCCCACCACAGTGAGAGACTCTGTAAGGGTCCCTGCTAAGCAGGTTTGAGGAGTCGCTCATAGAAACTTAAACGTACCAGGCAGGCTAGTCCTATTATACCAAAAATTAGAGGACTCCTAAAAACAGGAAAGCGGAGATCAAAACAAGGATAAACCAAACTCTTTTATCCCAGGCGAATACCTTCGCCCCATCCCAAAGACCAAAGGGGATCAGATTAAAAAGGGCAAACCAAGCATTGATACCGTAGCTTAAAGCGATAAGATCAATCCCCACAGGCGGAAAAGTCAAACTCACTCCCGCCCGATGAAGGGCACTAAATAAAAAGGCAAGGATGATATTCACCACCGGTCCTGCTGCAGCCACTTTACCAAAGGTGTCAATTCTAGTGATTCCTGAAATTACAACCGCCCCCGGGATGATAAAGACAAAACCCAAAAAAGAGGTGGCAAGTGCCAACAGCAAAAGAAGGTCATCGGCACGAAATTCCGCAAAAAGCCCAAAGCGCTGGGCCAAAAACTTATGCCCCAAAACCTCATGGGCAAGAAGGGAAATCCCTACCGTTAGAGCATAAATCACAAAAACGCGGACCATCAAAGGGAGGATAAAAGTTGTTCCGCCCAGCTGCGCAATCGCCACCGCCAGAGAAATCACCACCCAAGCTTTAAGAAGATCTCGTTTTTCGATTTCTGAGAAGCGCATCATAAGTTAACAGCACACAGTTGACAGTACAGTCCTCGCTTCGCTCGAACTCGTTTTCTTCGAAAATAAACAGCCATTCGGTTTGATAAGATAAACCCCTTCTGTTAGAATAACAAAGTTCCAACCAATTTCGCAGAGCGATAATTGGACGCGATCAAAGAAGATCGCTAGCAATTTCGCTATCGCTCAATTGTGAACTACAAACTGTCGACTGTAAACTGTGAACTAAAAATTAATTATGGCTCAAATCTGTTACCTCTGTCACAAAGGAGTTTTGTCCGGCCGCTGGGTCTCCCACTCCAAAAAGAGCGGTAAACGCCGTTTTAAGCCAAACCTTCACACCATTCAGATCAAAACCAACGGGATAAAGAAGGTGAGAATCTGCTCCTCTTGCCTCAAGCGGACAAAGAAACCGGAGTAACTTAAGAGTAGCTTAGGTGACTTGGGAAACTTAGGTTACTTAGGAGACCTAGAATTCCAGTGACTTAATGAGCCCGTAGGTTAACGAACCAACGTTGCTTCGCAATTCTTCGAGGCGCTGATAATCCTCCTCCGTTAAGAAGCTTAAATCTTTCGCTAACTCCAAGTAAACCTCAACCTCGGCTAGCGATCCCCTTGCAACACTAACAAACTGACGAAATTCCTTTTTGGAACTTCGAGCCTGTCCTTCCACCAGATTAGCCAAAACAGAAACAACGGCGCGCTTTAGCTGCAGAGTTAACCCAAACTGCTCAGCCTTCGGGAATTTTTCTGTTACGCGATACACCTCGAGAACAAGTTCATATGCCCTCCGAATTGCCTTTAGGCGTTTATAACTCTTCATGACCTAAGTGGCCCAAGCAGCCTAAGTAACCCAAGTAACTTACTTCAGCTCAACCTTTGCTCCCGCCGCCTCCAGCTTCTTTTTCGCTTCCTCGGCATCCTCTTTCTTCGCTCCTTCAAGAACGGGCTTTGGTGCACTCTCAACTAACTCCTTTGCTTCCTTAAGCCCCAAGTTTTGATTAATCTCCCGAACCGCCTTAATCGCCGCAATCTTGTTTTCCCCGGCGGCTACCAAAATCACATCAAAGGTTGCTTTCTCCCCCGCCCCCGCCACTCCTGCTTCCGTAGCCGGCGTTTCTCCCGGAGCAACCGCTGACACAGAGGCAACGGGCACCGCCGCAGTTACCCCAAACTTCTCCTCCAACGCTTTGACCAATTCGTTAAGCTCCAAAACCGACATCTCCTCAACCGCCTTAAGAATTTCTTGAGCCTTTTTGGAAAGTTTTGCCACCTCTTTCTTTCCACCTTCGCTTTTAGCTTCAGCAGATTTCACTTTGCTCAACTTCTCTTTTTCTTCAGCCACTAAAACCACCTCCCCTCACTCTACCTACCTCGGTTAAAACAGTTACCAAGCTCCTCTGAGTTCCTTTTAAAATAAGGGCGAACTTTGTGATTGGGGAAACTAAAACCGTTACCAACCGTCCCTCCAAAACTGCTCTTGCCGGAAGATGAGCAAGCTCCAATACTCCCTCAGTAGCAAGAAGGTCCCACTCTCGGCCCGAGGCCGATCGTCCTTGGGACGAAAAGACTCCAAACTTAACTGTACCTTTCTCCTTAAAAGCAGAAACCAGCGTTTTGATGCTTTCAATCGGGTCTGCTTTTTTGGAAAGAAGAACGGCAGTTGGTCCAGTAAGATCAGGAAGAGAAAGTTTTGATTTTTGCGCCGCGAGTTTAATCAAGGTATTTTTTACAACTTTCAGCTCTGCCCCCCGCCCGTGGCGACCCGCTTCGCCGCGAGGCGAGGGCCCGCCTGTGGCGGCCAGCTGTGAAAGCCTCTTTCGAAGATCAGTCATCTCCAAAACCGAAAGTCCTGAGTAGTCGGAAAAAATGATCGCTTGGGATTCTTTGAATCCCTCCGCAAGCTTTTCAACCTGTTGAATCTTTTGGGCCCGAGGCCCATTCGTCCCAAGGACGACAGGACTTGGTCCTGCAACCTTGGGCTGATCTTCCTTAACCATCGTTAACAAAAAACCTCGTCCAAAGACGAGGTCCTATCTTCCTCGCCCCTCGATTGCACTCGGGGCGACCCTGAGCAGAGTCGAACGGGTCGGCGAGCAGATTAAGTCCACTGCGCTAAAGCTTCGCGGACACTCGCTGTCTTTGGACAAAGATAAATTTAGCACAATCTTCCTCCTGCGTCAACCTTGACAGTTAACAGGACTTGTGTTACCTTTAAGCCAAAATCCTATAGGAGTAAGGAGGAGAGATGGGTTATCTTTCTTGGATTCTAGGAGGGGTAGTGGCACTGCTTTTCGGTTTCTTGGCCCCCCTTGAAGATTACCGGGAGGAGCTGCGATCTAAGCTTTTAGGAGTACAGGGATTTGGTCACGTCCTTTTCGGGAACCGACAAACCTCGCCTTTTGCCGGCTTCCTTCTCGCTATTTTTACGATAGTACGGTTTCTCTTAGAGGTTCCTCTCTGGGTGCTCTACTGGGCTTGGCGAAGCTACTATTGTCTGGTCGTTGTGGCAATAACCGTGGGAATCTTCAGTTTGTTTTGTGGCGGAGTTTTGGTCTTTGACCCAGCTTCTGGAGTGGAAACATTAGGACCTTGGGGATACCCCGCGGCCTGGTTCTACCTCACGTCCCTCAGCCTCCTGTTTTTTGTCCCCGCAATTTGGGGTTGCCAAGCAGTAAGGAGTTGGTGGACGTCAAAGCAGGAAGGAACACCGCTGAAACAAGAGTAGATTGGTACCCTCGCAATCTTCCGGTTGCGAGGGTTTTACTTTCGAGCGAAGCGAGAAAGGAAGGAGCGTAAGCGACGCCACATTCGAGCGAAGCGAGAAAGGAAGGAGTCCCGCTTGGCGG
>Ga0100401_1003913_pt1 | contig 11170 bp, 7 predicted proteins | sample CryGeymeta201525_FD_80421 | JGI IMG/M metagenome (GOLD analysis project Ga0100401, IMG submission 80421) | Groundwater microbial communities from Crystal Geyser aquifers in Utah, USA - Crystal Geyser metaG 2015-25 | ecosystem: Environmental > Aquatic > Deep subsurface > Groundwater | place: USA...
ACCGACCCGGAGGTCATCGCCACGCTCACGCCCGCGCGCATCGCTGCCGCCCGCAGGAAATCAACCGGCCGCGACCGCGCCGCCTGAGTGCTGTCAAGGTGGCCGCGTTTACCCCGCTTACGAACGGCGCTTCAGACCACGCTTACATTTTTGTGGAACCCACTTCGTTTGGCGCGAAACTGCCTCGCATCGCTGCGATGGAATCTCTTCACGCATAATGATTTGTGGAAATGGATCGACGATCCCTTTATTCAACCTCCCGAGCCGGCACCGGATATATCAATCCAACCGGATTTGGACGGCATGCAGACATACTAAGTCCGAATAGATAGATCACCGTTCCAAAAAGCGTCCGCCGTCCACCCCCAAACCGCCTCGAATCAGAAGCCGAACCCATGACTCACCGCTGTTTTGGACAGCAGTGATCGGAATGGTATAGCACAACGGCTCAACCACGTCGTTTACTTACCCACAATTTTCAAGCAATCGGCGGCGATCACTACATCATCATCGCTATGAATATCCAGGCTATTAAAAACCCCATCAGCACCAGCGGATCTAGCGACCACGAGGTTCTCGCTAGGTATAACATAAAAATAGATTGCGTTACCCCAAGGGTCACTAGCCTCAAGCCGTCCCTGCGCTCCTATCGATATCCAAAGGTAGCTCTCTTGTTCAATTAAAGAATTTTCAACAATGTCCGCATCAGGACTTACGCTTGATAGACCTTGCTCTAAATCGATTTTTGAGCCAATTGTTTGAAGGATAATCTCCATTCGCTCAAGAGCCTGAAGATTTAACCGTTTATCAGAATTCCTACGGTGCATTGTGTCGATCATCAAATAAGAAACCAACAATATCCCAAAGAGCAATACCAACGCACCTACCAAACTCCTTTTGGAAATCAACATAGACAATATAAATTAGATTAATAACGCTTATCTCTCATTTCTGATTCAACAGGGTGAATTAGTCTTTTTCGCTTACTCGCAAAAGCGTCTTGGACTGACTTATCTGTAACAATCCTACCAACCTCTTCGTGATCTGTCCAAACAAGCACCCCATAGGTAATGACTATACACTTTTCTCCCACCCTAGGAAGATTTGTTCTCCAGTAACCTACAATATCATCATCCGACAATCGGTGATCTTTGTTGTCAGATGCTATGTGTGAAAGCTCGTGTCCAATAGTGACCGAAAGTTCTCTTGAGCTCCATGCAGAAATACCGGCAGACGGATCGTCGTTAAGATTTATTTTTTACCAATAAGGTTCGCGAGTTCCTGGATCACACTTTCGCTGTATTCTTGGCTAGTGACAAAACTCGCCTCAGCAGCTTCTCCAACAGCCAACGCCCGAGTCTTTATCGTAATGTCGCGACCACGTCCGTCCAAGTAGCTCTTGATGATAAAAAGTGTTGATAACACTTTTCTGACATCTCTCTCATATTTTAGCCGATAGGACTTGCTGCCCATTGTTTTACTGAATGCTAAGCGTCCTTGGACCCACGAGAGTTCAGCTTTCGCCTCAGCAATAGCGGGAACTATTCGGTGCCTCATTCCCCCAAGGGCTGACCCTATCCTCGTATTGTTACCTGGTGTGGAACTCGCAATAATTTTCAACCCTAGATAATCTACCGCGTTGGACACTTGGTTAATTACCATCCCGTGAAGATTTTCCCCACCTGATTCACCAATGGGATCCCGATTCAACCACACGCCCCAGCTTGGCTTGTAACTGCGGTAGCCGTAGTAGAGGAGGCCAGTTACAGCATCTCTGGGCTTGGTGCTGAAGCGATAGGGGTTTGCTTCTGCGTAGGGGCCGCTCTGGCGGATAGTCTCGCCGAAGGGACTGTAGTCGTAGGCAGCCGTGATCGCTTTGGTGGTGGCGTTGATCAGGCTGGTGATGTTACCGTTGCCATCGGCGCAGACGAGGTGGGTGGTGGTGCTGGAGACATCTTCAATCCAGAGGAGGCCGCCAACTCCTCCGGCTCCTTGCGGGGTTCCGGATAGGTCGTCACCCCAAGTAAAACGCTGTAGGGGTTGATTGGTGGCGTTGAGGATGGCGACTCGGTTCCAGCCCTCGTAGAGGTAGCGCTCGGTGTTGATGACGGGGCCGGTGGGGGCGTGGTATTCGCGGCGCTCGATACGGCGGTGTTGGGCATCGTAGGTGAATTCCAACCTGCGATAAGGTGCTCCGGCATTTTGAGCGCGTGTGGTGCGGGTGATAGTCTTAAGGCGGTTCTCGGCGTCCCAAGCGTAACTCCATTCACCGTCATCGAGGAGGTTGCCATCGTCATCGTATGAGGGCGTGAAGCTGGCGGGGGCGATATAGCGGTTACCTGTTAGAGTGTTGGTGCCGTCGCTTGTCACAACGCTTTTCCAATCGCCATTGGTGTTAGCGTTGGTTGCGGTAATTTCGGCTCGGAAGAATTCCTGCTGAAAGGTGGCGGCGATGCTGTTGACGGTGACGGTCGTGCTCGCTGGGGCTTGGCCGAGAATGTCGAAGGTGGCGGGGGTGGCGTAGCTGGCGTATTGGTTGAGGTCGTTTGCGGGGGTGGTGAAGACCCGTCTGCCCGCGCCACTGCTGTCGCCTCCGGTTTGTTTGGAGGTGATGTTACCGATGTTGTCGAAGTCAAAATGGAACTGCTTTCCGGCGAGAAGGGTGCCGTCGGAGAGCTTTTTATCGGCTCCTTTGACCTCGCTACGGTCGTTGTAGTCGTAGTCCCAATAGCTGCCATCGAGACGCGTCGCGATCTCACGCCGATGCAGTTCGTCCAGCTGGTAGCCAGTGTAGTCGACTGGCGTCAGACTGCTCCCGGCAGTGAAGTGCGTGATGGCTTTCAAGCGATTGAGCTCGTCGTAGCGGCGGCTTTGGACGAGTGCTGACTGACTGTTGTGACTGAAGGTGATCTGATGAATGAGGCTGGATTTCAGATGGTGGCGGTAGTCGGCAGCGGCCTGGCCGGATTCGATGCGCTGAAGAAGGCCGGTCTTCGGATCGAAGGTTCGTTCGGTTTCGTAGAGAGTTGTTGCTCCAGTGGTGACATCAAGAGTTTTAGCGAGGCCGTTGGTAGCGTGGGAGTAGTCGAGGGTGATTCCTGCTAGAATACCGCTGCCAGAGATGATTTCGGTGTCGGTCTGGCCGCCGTCTTCGTAGGTGAAGGTGTGAAGACCGGCGGCGTCGGTGATGGTGTGCGCCTGGCCGGTGCGTTTCGGAGTGATGCTGACACTCGGTGTGATGCCATCACTATAGGTGATGGAGGTCGCGTCGCCGGCTCCGTTGTATCCGTACGTGGTGGTGATGTTGCGAGCCCATTCGCGGGTGTGGATGGCTCCGTTGTCGTTCCACGTATAGGAGACTTTTTTGGTGGCGGCGTCCTGCTTGTATTCGAGGCGGCCGGTCGCGGTGAAGTATTTCCAGGTTGTCGTGTTAGGTGTTCCTGGAGCGCTCGGCCAAGAATTTGAAGTCCAGCCAGTTCCGCTACGATAAGTGCTCAGGGTTTCGAGTTCGCCATAGGTCGTGTAGGTTCGGGAGGTCGGGTAGATGGTCTCGCCCCACTGGCGGGTCTCTTGCCCACGGTCGTTGAATTCGAAGTAACTGCTCTTCTGTGCGGCGTTCTCGATTTTCTTCACAAGTCCCGCATTCTTGTGGGTAGCAGTATAGTAAATATACGAAGTGGTGTTGTCGAGGTGGTCCGCGACTGACTCAAGCTGGCCAGTGCCGACGAGATAGCTTCGCGTAGTGACGGCTGCGGTGCGATGGTCGGTCGTCTTCCATAGGCGCTCGGCGGCGTCGAACTGGTAACCAATGGGGCGCGTTGGGCCTTCAACCTCTTTGATCAGGCCGTTGACAGTCGTTTCGATTTCGGGCAGCGAAATATCGCCCGCTTCTGTGGTGCGGGTAACGGTTTTGGTGGTACGGTTGATGGCGGTCGAGTTCTCTATTTCCCGACCGTTGGCGTCGATGCTGATGGAATGTTCGGCAATGCCTCCGGAGTTTCCACTGAGGCGTTCCTTGATTGTGCTTATCAAGGTGGCGGTTCCGTCATTGTCGTCTTGATATTCCAGAGTTTCGCGGACTTGATACCAGAGAAGTCCAATCTTTTCGTAATACTGAACGTATTCGATGATCCGGTCGGTCGTAGCGGGATCAAGCGTGCCATTGGCATTCATGTCGATACCTTCGCGATGGAGCATCCCGAGACTGTCGTATTCGAAAAGCCTCGCATTGAGATTCGTGTTTGAGCTGTAGCTTTCACTCTCTTGCTGTCCGGCGTCATTGTAATCAGTGGTAGTGACAACGGTTCCGGTTCCGCTTGGTGCGGGAATGGTGAGGGTTCTACTCCGCCCAAGCCAGTCCTCGACCGTCTCGGTCCAGCGGGGTGAGGTCGAGCTGCCAATGTCGGTCCTGAGCTTCTGATTGCCTCCTGTGACAACACTATGGGTGAAATACTGCGGCACGATTTTTAATCCCGAGGTATTTGTCTCGTGCTGTTGCATACCGCCTGGATAGCGGGTGCTTTTAACCACTAAGTTTCCTGGATAGGTAATTGTCTGATCTCGTCCCCCGTTCGGATAAGTGAAGGAGCGGGTCGCGCCGATTTCGTCGGTCTCGGTCGTGGTCCGGCCGAGCAGATCGACTGTGACGCTGCGACTCAGGCTGCCGGTTGCAATCGTGGTTGTGGGTCCGTTTGGCGTGTAGGTGGTGGTCGGGCCACCTTCCTTTGACTCGCTGAGGGTTCGCCCCGACAGGTCTTTCACCACGGTCCTCTTCACACCTGTTTCGTCGGTGTGGTTTGTTGTCAGGCCATCGGCATCGGTTTCACTGATGATACGCCCGTCTTTCTCCACCCGAATCAGGGATTCGGCATCGTCGTAGAAATAGTCTGTGACCGTCGCGGATTCGTAGGTCGTGCCACCTGTAAATATCTGAAGTGTTTCTTGATGCAGTCGTCCATCGGCATCGATTACACTCAGGGTCCGAGTGGTTTTGTTGGCAATGCCTGAGGGGTTTGCCGAAGTGCCTTGGGTTTCACTGCGGCGCATGTCTAGTCCGGTGGTTCCCGGACTGGTGAATGTCCGGCTCCCGACATCGAAATCACCCGACTCGTAGCCGTAGGTCATCATTTCTCCGCTCGGAAGGGTTCGCGCAGCAAGCTTCCCGCGCAATGCTTCCGACGCGGTTTGGTGGTAGGTATCTGTTGAGGACTCGACCCATTCAGTATTGCTGAAATAGCTTTTGTCAGTGGTCCTAACGGCAGGCTCACCGCTCACGGTAACTGAGGCATATGAGCTTTGAGAGCGGCTGACGGTCACTCCGTTGTTCTTTTCCTCGGTTATTCCGCGCTGATCCTTGAGGGCGTCTTCGTATCCAGCAGGTGCAGGGTTCGGAAGAATCGAGTAGGGATCTCGCTCCATGCCGGTCGTCTGCAGCAAACAATTGCTATCGGTCGCCGAAAGCGGCGCGGTCGGCTGACCTTTGAAGGGCCGATAAGTTTTGGTCAGCCCCCCGTTTGTATCATAAACGTAGAGTTCCCAACCACCGTCCGGCAGCAGACGAAATGCGGGCTTACCGAATGCTCCGGGATTGTAGGCCCCATAGGCTCCAAGTTGCTGATTGGTGGTGTTGTAGTGGAAATTCGGATAGATCTCGGTGACTTCTGATGTACTAGCAGTATTGAAGTTCGCGTCTTTGATCAGAAGATCACCAAAACCTCCGAGAGGGCTACCAGTCCCAGGCCCGCCAATCGAGTGGAGCAGATAGTCGCGGATGCTCTTTTGAACTCGGACACCATCACGCTTGGTCTCGGTCGTTTCCTTGCGGAAATAGTGGACACCTGTGCTCGTCGAATACTGTATTCCCGCAATGTAGAACGGTCCGCTTGTGGAGTTCCTGAAAGTGCGCTCATTGAAAACGGTGACCGTCTCAGCGCCCTCTTGGCGGACTGTCGCAAACTTGTCATAGGTGTTTACCGAGGTGAACCTTCCTCCCATGCTCACATCACTCACCTCGACTGTGTCCTCATACCGCCGGATGCGACACGCATGAGTGGCACCGCCGTAGCCGGGGATTGCCAAAGAGTTCACTCTTTCAATACGACAACTTGAAATTGGATCACCACTTACCGGCCAAGGTTGATTTGCCCCGGGCTGAGTTCCAAGCTGTGATGGCAGGTACATGTTAACCTCAAATATTTGTGACCCTGCTGTGTTTGAAATCACAACAATGTCAGCCAATATCTCAGGAGCCTTGACCTGCCGGAGCCACTGGTTGCCATCGAAAATCAGATCCACGCCGACATTAGCAGGGGCCTCATAGGAGAGAAGCGAGGGATTGATCACCAGATTCGAACTTCCATTAATCCACAAATCCGCATCAAACACCAAGCGCCCAGCGGTGATCGGCACCCCGTTTTCTTCCGCTGCACCAAGTCCGAAAGTCACCCGAGCCGATGCAACATCAAGAGCCGGCTGCTGATTCTGTTCCTTCGGATCGTCTATTGCCAACAAGGCTAGCCCGTCCGTATTCGGGTTCGCCCGCATCTCGAACTTAGTCCCCGCCATCGAAACTCGACTGATCTCCCCCGCCCGCATCATCGGCGGAAGGACACGGAACTTGTGAACCGCCGCTGACGGATTCGTCGCCTGCGCACCAACATGGTCGATACGCGTCTGCTCTTTCCAGCCGTTCCCGTCTCCATCATCGATCTGGAAAATAGCACCTGATGGCAAACCCTTCGGCTCAAAACGCGAGTGAAGCGAAGCTGCGGTGCCCGACAAAAGTTGCCAGGAAACCGTGTATTCCTTTCCCGGCTTCATGGGAACGATTGCCGTCTTGTTTGAAGCAGTCAGCACGTTCGTCCCGCTGCCTACGATGTTGCGATTACCCGTATCGACGTGAGCTGGCGATCCGGGAGGCTCGTAGCCACCTCCACCGGTCCGACTGATATCAGACACAATCACACCGTTTACGCACGCCGATGTCGTGACCTGAGCCTGAGTATCACCATCATCGTCACCACAGCAGGAATCACACGCAAATGCCCGTGGATGAAGAATCGAAAGGAAAATCCCGATAGCGAGAGCACCGTTCAAAGTACTACGGACTGGAGGAGGAGAGGCAATCATTGAAGAGGTGTATGCAATTCGAAGGAAACCGGAGAGGCCGAAAGGCTGGCAACGTATTGAAGGAATGTGGCTTCCGAATCCGCCAATGTCGGGTCGAAGCCGTTCAGAACCTCCCATTCGCTTGGGATGCCATCACCATCGGGATCTGCATGACCGGCCTGTTCCACGTTCTGAATTCGGGAGTCATCGTAGTAGGCCAAGCGTTGGAACATCCTTGGCGGAGTCGACGAGCAGCCGAGATACTTCGTTCCCGTTCCGAACTCGATGATCATTGCGAAATCCCAAGTTTGAAGATCCGTGCTGCATTGATGAAAATAGACTCGGTCAGCGACGCCTTCCCACGAGCTATTGATCGTGCCGTTCGAGCCTTGAGTAATCAATATTTGTGGCTGAGGAGGAAGATTCTCCGCATCGACTGGCAGGTAATTAAGCACGACCAAAGCCAAAATTGAAGAGATTCTTGTGATTGATCTCATTGGGCTGTCTCCTCTCCATTCAAGCGTTTCTCGAGATTGGATGGGCCGCTACGCCGCCAAAAATTGATCGTCACGTCCTCGGGCACTGGCGGATTGGCAATCAGGTAGGCTTTGCGTTTTTCACGAGCGGCTTCCCTTGCGTGATAGGCCGCTTCCATTCGTTCTCCCTCGTTGCGGTAGAGTTCATGCAGTCTTCGAATTGTTGCTGCCGCTTCTCCATCTTGAGGACCTTTAACGACGACATAGCTCGGCCCTCCGACGCCTACATCGAGGATTTCGGGAAATTCAGGCGGCGTGAATCCCTGTCCAACGCTTCGCATCCATTTAGCGAGCAGCCTGCTGCTCGCATTGCCGATTCCCATTAAGAGGTTATAGTCCTGATTTTCGCCCTCCCTATCGGTCACCCGGAAGCTGGAGAAACCAGAGAAATGATTGAAGTCCAGATTTGAAACAGCAGTCACAGCACCTTCGACTTTCCCATTCGGATGAACGGTGAGGATGGTACGGTCATGATCCCAGACCGTCGCGGAGACAAACAAGAGTTCGGTGCGTTTGTAGTTCTTGAGCAGCTCTGCGAGCCTGGCCTGCGCTTCGGGATCATCCAAAGGGTCATTGATAGCTGGCAGAGGCGGATCCGGAAGCCCCGGGTCATCGACCAAATTCATGGTCATGGTGATCATACCCTTCGCTCCTGGAGTCCCCGGCATTTCCGGAGCATGTTCAACGTATCGTCTGTGAATGGAACTATTGAGAATTCTTAAGTCCAATGGCTCGGCTTTCTCAACAGGAGGCGTGGCCGTTCCATCCGCAATAGGAAAAGGAATGGAGCTGACCGTTTCAGCGGCTTGCGGATCCGATTCGTTGGCTTCCTGTGAGTGAAGCGAAAGAAGCAGACCCCAGCTAATCAGGGCTATACAGAAATTTTTCATTGGTGGTGAATTCTTAATTTTGGAAGACGTTTGTCGATCACGATCAGCAGTGGAATTGAATTCTGCAGGCCATTTTCCCTATCACCAACAGCCTCCAAGTTCCTTTTTTTGAAGACCGCAAGCCATGAAATTACCCGTAACATTCTCACTATCAATGCTTTGCTTGTTTATCTAATGTGATATACTACATTGAAACAGAATTACACATTCTGTTTCAACTACCGTGGTAGAGGTCGAGGTCGGACCTCACAAGGTGAAAGGCTGTCTTATTCATCAGTTTTTGGGCCATGCTTTTGGGGCCTGGCCCTCCGGGCCACCCGCAGGACCCGTTTCTTTGCCCCGATCTCCCGCGCCCAAATCGAAAAAAACCCCCACCGAACCCGCGAAACCACCAATCATCTCCACAAATTATCTCGATCAAATCACCCGCGATTCACGCGCCGCGTTACACGAATGACGCCTCCGCCCGGGATCGGTCGGTCGGCGCGACGATCATTGCAGCAGGTCTCGAGCACTTCGGGCTTGAGAAGAGGGATCTCATTTTGATGCGGAAGAATGATTGGTGGAAGGCGATGATGGCGATGATGATTTCCGAAAGGATAAGCCTCAGTCATGAATGGATCACCAAGCAGCTCGACATGGGTCACAAGACGAGCGTCAGCAGCCTAAGCAGCCGGATGAAAAATGAGATCAGCAAGGACAGAAAGCTGCAGAAAACCAAGGCTGATATTACAAGAATCTTTTCCTGACCCCTTTTTACTGACCCCTTTTTACTGATCAAAAAAATGTAACAGTTTAGCTGTTTTCATGGATATTTTGTTCGGGTTTTCGGCGGTATTTCGCTTTTCACTACATTTTGAGCTTTCTATTTGGATTTAACAGGCGTATATCTACGCTTGTTAATTTTAATTCAAACCAATATGGGAACAAGCATCTGGCATCAGCAGCAAAAGAAGCAGCGTCTCGAACGCGAGATCGCCGCCAATCTGGATTTCGTCATCGGCTCGGTTACTTCTCAAGGACCACGGGGCGGATACTCACTCACCACCAAGGAACTCGGGAAAACCCGATCCAAATACATCCGAACCTCCATGGTCGACGAAGTGCGAAAAATGACCCGCCGCCACCAGAAGCTGAAAGGACTTCTCAAGGAACTCGCCGACCTCAACTGGGAGCTGCTCAAAGCCAACCATCAATCCTGATGGCCAGATTCAGGGAGGCACCTCATGACTTCGTCTGTCCATACCGGGATCATTGCCCCGAACTGCAGGGGCTTTCCACCACCTGGGTCTTCGGCGAGCACCATCGCGCCCGGATCCGCGAACACGAACATTGGCGCATCCGCGATGAGATGGCGGCGGAAATCGCCGGGCTGGAAAAGACACTGCGTGAACAGAGCGCAGAAATCGACCGCCTGAGAGCCGAGAACAAACGCCTTCACCAATGCCGCTTCAAGCCACGCCACAAGAACAGCAAGTCACGCCAGGCCACCCCGAAGGGCAAAGGTGGAGATAAGCGAAAATCACCGGCCGGAGGCAAAAAGCGTGGTGCTCCGATAGGTCATCCACCATGGACCCGCAAGGTTCCCCTACGCATTGACCGGACCGTGCATGTCGAGGCCCCCTGCACCTGCCCCCATTGCCATGGAGCGACCGATCTTTCACTTGGTGGCTCCACCTCCTATCTCCAGGAAGACATCGTCTTGCGCCCGCAGACCGTCGTCACCAACTACATCCACCAGACCGCGTATTGCTCCGGCTGCCGCAGGCAGGTGTTCGAAAAGCTCGAAGGAGAGCTGGCCTTCGCGCCCATCGGCCCCGAAGCCAAAGCCGCCGCCCTCTATCTGCGCCACGAAATCAAGCTTCCCTACCGCAAGGTCCAGCAGGTGATGAGCACGCTCTTCGGGCTCGACTTCGTTCCCGCCAGTTCGCTCGGCTTTGAAAAGCGAGCCCGCAAAAACGGCGAACCACTCTGCGCCGACCTCATCGAAAAGATGCGCCACAGCGACATCGTGCATGCCGATGAGACCTACTGGCGCGAAGATGGCAGGAACGTGATCGTCTGGTATGCCGGCAATGAAAACGTCGCCGTATTCCGGATCGATCCGCACCGCTCGGCAGAAGCCGCAAAGAAGCTCCTCGGCGAACGGCTCGAAGCCCTGCTCGTCACCGATGCCTACGCCTCCTATAACTCGATCGAAGTCCAGGGTCGCCAAAGTTGCCTCGCCCACCTGCTGAGAACGGCCCGCGAGATCGGCCAGATCCTTGCCGCGATGAAGAAGCCCGACGCCGCCGCCGTTCGGTTCTGCAACCAGCTCGCGAGACTGCTGAAACTGGCGTGCGCCATCGATATACCGGCCGGACTCAAAGCCAGGGAAAAGCTCACCGAGCGATTACTCGGCATCTTGAATCGCGTCTGCGAAAGGCCTCTGGAATATCACAAAGCTGAGACCTTGAGGAACCGACTCATCCCCGGTGCGCGCGAATACTCCGAAGTATTTGCATTCATCCGCTTTGACGGACCCGCCACCAACAATCATGCCGAACGGGCGCTACGTCCGTTGGTGATCTTCCGCAAAGTCTGCATGGGAACCCGAAGTGAGGAAGGCTCCCGGAACATCGGCATTTTCACCAGCCT
>Ga0100401_1003916_pt1 | contig 11166 bp, 10 predicted proteins | sample CryGeymeta201525_FD_80421 | JGI IMG/M metagenome (GOLD analysis project Ga0100401, IMG submission 80421) | Groundwater microbial communities from Crystal Geyser aquifers in Utah, USA - Crystal Geyser metaG 2015-25 | ecosystem: Environmental > Aquatic > Deep subsurface > Groundwater | place: USA...
AAAAATCAAAAATCAAAAAGAGAACCAGAAATGGAAAAGTTCAGTGATGATGTTTTTTTATTACGACTTAATGAAGCGATTGAACAGGCCATTGAATTATCAGATGAGGGATTAGTAACTATAAAAATTGGCGAGGAAGAACAAACTTTTTCTACTCAATTTGCCTGTCCGAAATGCGGTTTTGCTTATGAAGAGATTACGCCCCGGCTATTCTCATTCAATAGCCCTTATGGAGCGTGTCCAGAGTGTGGTGGTTTAGGGGTTAAAAAAGAAATTGATGCTGATTTGGTAATTCCCGATAAAAATAAAGCCATTGAGCAGGGCGCAATTTTGCCGCTCTCTCCCAACAGCCGATATTATAGCGCGCTCCTTCGGGCCGTGACTGACAAATACAATATTCCAAGAGATATTCCGATTAAAGATCTATCAAAAGAAGATTTACAAATTATTTATTATGGAACCGGTGAGCCAATACGAGTGCGTTTTTTCCATCGTGGCGGGATGAATACTTTTTGGACAAAATATGAAGGTATTATCTTCAATCTGGAACGACGCTATACTCAAACAGAATCTGAGGCGGTGCGAGAAGAAATTGAACAATACATGGCCAATATCCCCTGCCCGAAATGCCATGGCAATCGTTTGAAAAATGAAGCTTTGTCAGTAAAAATTGATAGTCCCCTCCGCCAGTTGGCGGATGGCGGAAAAAATATTGCCCAAATTTCTTCTTTGTCTGTCAAAGATGTCTTGGATTTTTTCCAGAAACTGACTTTGAACCAGCGCCAGTTTTTGATTGCCGAGCGACTTCTTAAGGAGATAAAAAGTCGGTTAAAATTTTTAAATAATGTCGGTCTTAATTATTTAACATTAGATCGAGCCGCCAATACTTTAGCTGGCGGTGAGGCCCAAAGAATTCGCTTGGCTTCCCAAGTTGGTTCTGGTTTGGTTGGAGTTTTGTATGTTTTAGATGAACCAACTATTGGCTTGCATATGCGGGATAATGATCGGCTTTTGAACACTTTGAAACACTTGCGCAATCTGGGCAATACAGTTTTGGTGGTTGAACATGACGAGGATACTATCTGGAGTGCTGATCACCTTGTTGATATTGGACCCGGGGCTGGCAAAAATGGTGGAAAGATTGTGGCAGAAGGCAATTTGGATGAAATTTTAAAAAACAAAGATTCACTTACCGCTGCCTATTTGCGTGGAGATGAGAGAATAGAAATCCCGACTCGCCGGCGGCCAATTGACAAGAGGAAATTCATTACCATTTGGCAGGCATCACAGCATAATTTGAAAAACATAACTGTTCATATTCCACTGGGGATATTCGTTTGTGTTACCGGAGTTTCTGGTAGTGGCAAGAGTACGCTCGTACATGAAGTATTGTATAAAACGCTGGCTAAAAAAATGTATAAGGCAATTGAAAAGCCGGGCAAACACGGCGGGATTGAGGGATTACAACATATTAATAAAGTCATTATTATTGACCAGTCGCCGATTGGCCGAACGCCTCGCTCTAATCCTGCTACTTACACGGGCGTTTTCACACCAATTAGGGAATTATTTGCCGCCACCAGTGATGCCCAAGAGCGCGGCTATAGTCCCGGCCGGTTTTCCTTTAATGTTTCAGGGGGGCGTTGTGAGACTTGCCAAGGAGATGGCCAGATAAAAATTGAAATGCACTTTTTACCAGATGTCTATGTGCCCTGCGAGGTTTGTAAAGGCAAAAGATTTAATCATGAAACGCTGGAAGTTAAATATAAGGGGAAAAATATCGCCGATATTTTAGAGATGACAGTGGACGAAGCCTTAGATTTTTTCCAAAATATCACGCCAGCTGCCGATAGACTCAAAGTTTTGCAGGAAGTTGGCTTGGGCTATATTCATCTTGGCCAGCCAGCACCAACGTTGTCTGGCGGGGAAGCCCAACGGGTCAAACTTTCCACAGAACTTTCTGGCCGGGCAACTGGCAATAGTTTATATATATTAGACGAACCAACCACCGGTCTTCATTTTGCTGATGTTGAGAAGCTATTGGATGTTTTAAATCGCTTAGTTACAAGCGGAAATTCGGTCTTGATTATTGAACACAATCCTCATGTTATCAAAACAGCTGACTGGATTATTGATTTAGGGCCAGAAGGGGGAGATGAAGGTGGGCAAATTGTAGCTGAGGGAACGCCGGAGGAAATTTGTAATAATCCAGATTCTTATACTGGCAAATTTCTTCAAAAGTATTTACAAAAATAATAATTTAATTAGAATATCTATAATTAGTCAATGAAAAGTTTAAAATCCCAAATCAAAAGATTACCAGATAGCCCCGGCGTTTACTTTTTCAAAGACGGCCGGGGTAAGATTTTGTATATCGGCAAAGCGGCATCATTAAAAAAACGAGTTTTGTCATACTTTAGCCGGCCACAGGAAGCCAAAAATGCTCTAATGTTGGAAAAGGCAGAAAAAATTGGCTTTAAGAAAACCGATAGTGTTATTGAAGCCCTAATTTTAGAATCGCAGTTAATTAAGAAACTCCAGCCTTCTTATAACATTAAAGAAAAAGATGATAAAAGTTATTTGTATGTGGGAATATCTCGCGAAAAATATCCGCGGGTGGATTTTTTTCGGGCTTATGACATTGCTAGAGTAGGCAGAAAGATAAAAGATTATCGGCTTTTTGGCCCTTATACTTCCGCCACTGCCCTGCGTCAATCTTTAGATATTTTACGCAAAATCCTTCCTTTCCGAACGTGCACAAAGCAACCACACCGGCCCTGTCTTTTTTATCAAATGTATAAACTGCCAGCACCTTGTAATTTTGAGATTTCACCAGCCGACTACAAAAAAACAATTCTGGGGCTGGTAATGTTTTTGCAGGGAAAGAAAAAACGGCTTATACAGAAATTAAAGAAAGAGATGAGAGAGACGGCCAAACAAAAACAATTTGAAAAAGCCGGTCAAATTCGCGATCAAATTTTTGCCCTCAAGCATTTACAGGACATTGCAGTAATTAAAAGAGAAGAAAACTATAAAGCCCCCCACCGGATTGAATGTTATGATATTTCCAATATTGGCGGAAAGTTTGCCACTGGTTCAATGGTTGTTTTTACCGACGGAGTGATGGATAAAGATGAGTATCGGCGATTTAAAGTCAAAGCAGTTAAAAAAATTGATGATGTTGGGATGCTGAAGGAGGTTTTGCAACGGCGGTTTAATCACCCCGAATGGCCAGAACCTGATATAATTTTAGTAGACGGGGGCAGAGGACAGTTAAATGGTGTTTTGGCAGTTTCGAAGATGAAAGATATCAAAGTTCCGGTTGTGGCTTTGGCCAAGAGAGAAAAAGGAGTTTTTCTTTATCCATCAGAAAAAATTTTACCCCTGCCAGAAAATATTATCATTCAACTTAGAAACGAGGCCCATCGGTTTGCCATAAAATATCACCGGTATCTTAGAGATAAAATTTGATGAAAAGAATATTAATCGTTTTGACCTTAATCATAATTGGCGGTATTTTTTTATGGTGGGGAGATCGACACTTATCTGCTGTGCAAACTTCTACTACCACTTCTTTTTTAACGGCTACCACCGTAGCCATTTCTCCTCAAACCACTAGTCCGCAACAAACAACTACCACCCACCCAGCCGGCGGATTACCTGCCTCCTATTTAATTAAAAATGTTCCCTTCACAATCCAAGCTCCTCATCAAAATTGGGATCAAACCCACGAGGAGGCCTGTGAAGAAGCAGCGGTTTTACAGGCCGCTTGGTATGCTAAAGGAAAACGGATGGGGAAAATCGATCCCGATATTGCCGAGGCAGAACTACAACAAATTATCGCTTGGGAAAAGCAAAATTTCGGCTTTTTTGAAGACACCAATGCTGCTCAAACTGCCCAAATCGCTAAAGGATATTATGGTCTAAATGCCAAAGTTTATTATGATATCACCGCCTCTGACATCAAGAAACAAATCGCGGCTGGCCGACCAGTGGTTGTTTTGGCGGCTGGTCGGCTTTTGGGCAATCCTAATTTCCGGGGCGCCGGGCCAGTTTATCACGCCCTGACCGTGATTGGTTACGGCAGTGGCTATTTTATTACCAATGATCCCGGCACCCGCAAGGGACAGGGTTATAAATACAAAGAAGAAGTTTTAATGAAGGCAGTTCACGAGTGGGCCGGTTCGCCCGACAACATTTTACAGGGCAGAAAGAATATGATAGTAATTACTAGCTGAATTGACAAAACATTTTTTTTCCATTATAATAAAATTGGTAATTCAGCCCGCCCACGCTCTCGGTACTTCACTCGGATTATTCATCCGTGTTTCGTCCGGGATGCTTCGGCGGATAATAGAATTATATTTGTACATATGTTGTAGAGTTTTATTATGTTAAATAGATTAATATTCTTAGGAGACAATCATGAATCAATTAATTATCTACGCCATTGGCGCGGGTGTGGGTGGCGTGATTTTGGGTTATATCATCCGTTTTTTATGGCAGCAAAAAACCCAATCGCGGGCCCAGGCCAAAGCCCAAGCCATTATTCTTGAGGCCAAGGATGAAGCCCTAAAAATCAAGGAAAAAGCCAAAAAGGAAGAAGAAGAACTCAAAAAAGAACTAACCGATCTTGAGCGCAATATTCGCCGACGCGAGGATATGATTGATAAACGGCTGGAAATGTTGGATAAAGAGCGGCAAGATTTTACCAATAAAGAAAAAGAAGTTATTCTTGCTCGTAAGGAAATTGATGAAATTCGCTCCCGGGCCAGAGAGCGGCTTTATAAAATTTCACATTTGACGCCTGATAAGGCCAAAGAACTTTTATTCCAGCAGGTGGAAAAGGATTATAAAGAAGATTTGATGGCCAAGATTAAAGAGGCCAAAGATGCTGTCAAAGAAGAGGCAGCCATTTATTCGCGCAAAATCCTCTCAACGGTAATTGAGCGTTTGGCAACCGAGGTTACAGCCGAATCCACTGTTTCTTCTGTTACTTTGCCCAATGAGGAAATGAAAGGCCGCATTATCGGCAAAGAGGGTAGAAACATTCAGGTTTTTGAAAAGGTGACCGGTGTTGATGTCATTATTGATGACACGCCCGATGTTGTCACTCTTTCTTCTTTTGATCCCATTCGGCGCTATATAGCTACAGTTGCAATGCAGAAATTGGTTGCTGACGGCCGTATTCAACCCGTCAGAATTGAAGAGATGGTAAGAAAAGTAGAAAAAGAAGTTGCTCAAGAAGTCAAAGAAGCCGGAGAAAACGCTGCCTATGAGGCGCGAGTAGCTGGTATTCATCCTGATTTAATCAGAGTATTAGGCCGGCTTAATTTCCGCACATCTTATGGCCAAAATGTTTTGCGTCATTCTATAGAAGTTGCCCATATTGCTGGCATGCTGGCAGCCGAACTTGGGGCTGATGAGGGGATTTGCCGAAAAGCCGGCATCTTACACGATATTGGTAAAGCAGTTGATCATGAAGTACCTGGCGCCCACCATCATATTTCCATGGATATTGTCAGAAAATACGGGTTGTCAGAAACTATTATTAATGCTGTTGGCGCCCATCATGATGATATAGAGCCAAAAACAGTAGAGGCAATTTTGGTTAGAGCGGCTGATGCCATTTCTGGCGGACGGCCAGGGGCTCGTCGGGAATCACTCGAATCCTACATTAAACGGCTAACAGAGTTGGAAAATATTGCTAATGCCTTTGCTGGAGTGGAAAAATCCTTTGCTATTCAGGCCGGTCGGGAAATTAGAATTATTGTTAAACCACTAGATATTGATGATTTGCAGGCAGTAAAGTTAGCTAAAGATATTGCTGTAAAAATTGAAAAAGACCTCCAGTATCCAGGGACCATTAAGGTTAATGTGATAAGAGAGACGCGTGCCGTTGAGTATGCTAAGTAAATGTTAAAAGTTAAAAGGCAAAAGGCAAAACAACAGGAAAAAAGAGAAAAGAAAAATCCTTTCTGTTTTAAGTTGTTGTTTTAACTTTTACGTTTTTAGTTTTAAGTTAATAATGAATATTTTGTTCATTGGCGATATTGTTGGTCGAACCGGCCGCAATGCTGTTAAAACACTATTGCCTGATTTAAGGAAAAAATATCAGGTTGATTTTGTGATAGCCAATGGAGAAAATTTGGCTGGCGGACGGGGAATAACCGAAGATAAATATAATGAAATGATGGAAGCAGGGGTGGATTATTTTACCTCGGGTGATCATATTTTTGATCAAAAGAATATTATTCCCCAATTGGATAAATTAAAAATCTTGCGGCCTCTCAATCTACCAGAGGCCGCGCCAGGCAAAGGTTGGATAGAAGTAAAAGCCGGTAAAGAGGATTTGGTTTTAATAAATCTTCAGGGTCAAGTTTTTATAAGTGAGTCAGTTGATAATCCTTTCCAGGCGATAGCAAAAATATTGCCTAAAATAAAAACAAATAATATCATTATTGATTTCCATGGTGAGGCAACAAGCGAAAAACGGGCGTTTGGTTACTATTTGGATGGTAGAATCGCAGCGGTTTTGGGAACCCATACTCACATTCAGACCAATGATGCTCAAATTTTACCCAAGGGAACCGGTTATATTACAGATGTTGGTATGGTCGGAGCCAAAGAGAGTATTTTGGGAGCAGAGCCTGGGCCAATTGTTGAACATTTTTTGACCGGCCTGCCCTGGCGCTACGAGGTAGCAAAGGGCAAAGAGGTTTTTGAGGGAGTGATGTTGGAGATAAAGAAAGGCAAATGTAGTAAAATAGATATAGTAAAGGAGGAAATGTGAGACAACAAGAATTAATTAATTTACTTTCCCAGCGGGCCAATATTTCCAGAAAAGAGGCCTGGGATATTATCCGGGCCTTTACTGATGCCGTGACTGAAACTTTAGTCCAGGGACAGAAAGTAACAATTCCCAATTTTGGAGCATTTACCTTGTCACGGCTGAAAGCTAAAACTGCCATTAATCCATCAACAGGCCAGCACATTCAAATTCCTGAGATGACTATTCCTCGATTTCGGGCCTCAACTAAATTAAAGCGAATGATGAAGGGCGGCGATCAACAGCCCGGGGTGTAGCGCAGTGGTAGCGCGCAGCGTTCGGGACGCTGAGGCCGGCAGTTCAAATCTGCCCACCCCGACCATGATTATAATTTTGTGCTAAAATATATATAGTGTCCGCCTACGCTCTTGGTATTGCACTCGGATTATTCATCCGTGTTTCATCCAGGATGTTTCGGCGGACGCCACTCAATTATATTAATATTAATTAAGGTGTGGCGGAGGGTTAAATGGAGAGGAAAAATCATCTTTGGATCATAATTGTAGTAATATTGGGTATTCTTCTTTTAGGTGCAATTGGTTGGGGCTATTACAGCTGGAAAAAATCTCAGGATGCCAAAAATCAACTCCAAAGCCAGATTGATGAACTCAAAAATAAAATAACTACAACAACAACTAGTTCTAAAAAGAAAACCACCACAACAACAACTAAATCTTCTGCCAAATGCCCGAATATCTTATCTGAATCAGACAAAATAGCCATCGCCAAGTTTGCCTCCTATACCAACAATAAATATAATTTTACTTTCCGTTATATGGAAGAATTGACAGTTGACCAAACCCAAGATGACTACATGTCATTCAAGGGTTCAGATGACAGCCTGATGCAAGTCAGAATTGATAAAATGGCTGTTATTGATTTTCCGCCGGATATGAAAGTGACTGGTACAACAACACTTGATTTGAATTGCGCCAAAGTAACAAAAATTAATTATATGACATCTGACAATACTCAAATGACTATTACTGCTTCATTTACTAAAGACAGTATTCCTTATTTATTTACTTATACTTTTCCCTATGTTGGCGCCTCAATTTCCTCCGATTTAGTTGAGGCTTTTGATCTCACTTTAAAAAGTTTAGAGTTCAATTAATACTAAATAACTCAACAAACATTATTCCACTGGACCAATATATGGTTTATCATCGAGCAGTTTTAAAGTGCCTTTAATTGTAATATCCATGCCGATATTTTTCTTATTATCTGGATCAGGCTGGCTAGTAGGTGCAAGATATTGCGCTCCACTTTCGTAAAGACAGCCAGTTTCATCATAGATTAAAATATCACTTTTGGTTTTTACAGCTACTTTTGAGGTATCACAATTTTTAGGCTCTGATCCCCAACCACCAAATTTAGCATTTAAGACAATGGTTTTATCTTTATAATTGGCCAAATTTTCTAAAATTCTAGCTACAGTTGTTTCTGAGGTTATTGGAGGTTGGGTAGCAGTTGTAGTTTGAGCATTAGTATCTTTTTTGCCTTGAAATTTTAACCAGAAGAAATTAATCACAACAGCCAAAATTATCAATATAACAAGTAAAATCACCAATTTTATGGCATTTGCTTTGATTTTGTTGTCCATATTTCTATTATATCATATATTTCTTGAGAAAATCTCTGAAATATGCTAAAATATTTATGAAGTTTATAATAAAATTATGCCCCTGTAGTTTAACGGATAGAACACAGGCGTCCTAAGCCTTAGATGTAGGTTCGATTCCTACCAGGGGCACTATTAGGGTATAATATTATTAAGCAATGAAAAATCAATTTTTCCAATTTTATATCAGGCCTTTGGTAATAATTCTTTTTATTGTCGGCATTGGCATTGGTTTTTTGCTGACAGTGCAAAGCCGGACTAAAGTTTCCCGTGTTTTAAATCCTCTAGCACCTTTCGCTTCTCTAAAAGATGCTGTTTTAGATTTAACTAACCAACAAAATCAATTAAAGGGCCAAATTGAAACTTTTAACCAAGATATTGCTAGTTTGCAAGCACAAGTGAAATTAAGTCAGCATTCAACTAATAATCGATCAGATCAACTGGAAGCTCTACAGAAAGAGGCTGGGGCAACCCAACTTCAAGGCAAGGGTTTAGAAATTATATTAGACGATTCTCCTTCTGGTCCAATTACTTCCAATGCCATTGCCCATGCTGCTGATTTGCGCGATTTGGTCAATTACTTATGGGCCAATGGCACCCAAGCCATTGCCATTAATGATGAGCGGATTGTCGGTACCACTTCAATTGACTGTATTGTCAACACTGTTTTAATCAATAACACAAAACTAGTTGCTCCCTTTAAAATTAGTGTTTTAGGCGATCAAAATTATCTTGAGGCAAAAGTGAAAGACAAAAATGGCTTAAAGGATATTTATGAGCGGGTTTCATCTGAGGGAATTCAGTTTTCTGTGCGCAAAGCTGAGGTTATCATCCCGGCTTATAAAGGTAGTATCTTGATTGAGAGAGCAAAGGTAATACAATGAAAAATTCTCGCTTTTTATATGGTTTAATCATTTTTATCCTTGTTTTCTTTTTAGGATTTTTGATTATCCGTCAATTTTACTTTCAAAAAGAAATTAAAAAAGTTACTTCCCCCGATCAAACAGAAGCCTTAGCAATAGAGGTTGGAGAACTTTTGAAAAACACTGAAAAACAGCATAAGCAAGTCGAACAATTAAAGGTTGAGAAAGATAATCTGCAAAAATCAATTTATGACAGATCCAAGGCCGAACAGACAATGGATGAGAATATTGCTAAATATCAGATTTTAACAGGGACTACTAAAGTCCAGGGTGAGGGCGTAGAAATAACTATTGATTATAAATTGACCTTGGCCCAACAAGTTGATCTTTTGAATGCCCTGCGCAATATCGGCGCCGAGGCAATCGCTATCAACAATAAACGAATTACTGCCAAAACCGGTTTGGATCAAAATACATTTTCCATGCCTTATGGTATTCACGTAATAGGTAATAAAAATATTTTGTATGAAGCATTGACCCGCCGGGGCGGAATTATTGAGCAGTTGGGTCAAGCAGAAGTTTCTAAAAAGGACAAATTAATCTTGCCAGCCAGTTAAAAAAAGACTATACTTAAATTAGAAGAACCTATCTTCGATAGAACCTTGTTTTTTACACATTATAAGATGAAAGTAAAAAATGGAAAATAAAACGATTAATATATCTACACTGACTTTAATTAAAATCGCCGCTTTTATTTTAGGCCTTTGGCTTTTGTGGGTGGTGCGGGATGTGGTAGTTTTGTTTATTTTTGTTTTAATTATTGTGGCCGCCCTTGATCCCTTGATTGATTGGTTTCAAATCCGCAAAATTCCCCGGCCAGTATCTATTATTATTATTTATCTTTTAATTTTTGCCGTTTTTGGTCTACTCGTTTATTTTATTATTCCGCCACTTGTCACTCAGATTTTTCAATTAGCCCAAACATATCCAGAATATATCCAAAGAATCCAAGATTTAGGCATTCAGTCTTCTGATTGGCAAAAAGCGCTGGTTACTCTTGCTAATGAGCTTGGCCGGCTTTCTGGCAGTGTCTGGCAAGCAGCCTTAAATATTTTTGGTGGTATTGTTTCCTTTGTGACAGTTTTGTTTTTGAGTTTTTATATGTTGTTGGAGGAAAAGCCGATTAAGGAAACGATTGCTAAAATTTTGCCAGCTGACAGACGGGAACAGATTTTAAGAATTTCCCATGGATTAACTTTGAAACTGGGGGGCTGGCTACGCGGTCAACTTTTGCTCTCCCTTGTTGTCGGCGTTGTTGATTATATTGGGCTTCTAATTATTGGTGTGCCCTATGCTTTGGTTTTAGCCATGCTAGCTGGGGTTTTAGAAATTGTTCCTTATCTTGGACCAATTATTTCTGGTGTAGCAGCTATTGCTGTTGCTTTTTCCTACGGTGGGATTTGGTCGGCCGTGGCAGTTTTGATTTTATATGTTATAGTTCAGCAGGTAGAGAGTCAGATTTTAGTACCCAAAATTATGCAAAAAAGCGTTGGATTATCACCAGTAATAATTATTTTAGCATTACTTGTTGGCGCTAAAATATTAGGATTAGTGGGAGTAATTTTAGCCATTCCAGTGGCAGCTGGTTTGTCGGTTCTCATTTCCGAATGGCCAAATTTGAGGAAGACGGGATAAAATAGAGTAATAGAGTAATAGAGTAATAAAGTAATAAAGATAAAAACACCCGATAAGGGTGTTTTTGTGATGGTGCGCGGTACTGGACTCGAACCAGTGACTTCTTCCACGTCAAGGAAGCGCTCTACCACTGAGCTAACCGCGCAAGTAATTATATT
>Ga0100401_1003924_pt1 | contig 11157 bp, 5 predicted proteins | sample CryGeymeta201525_FD_80421 | JGI IMG/M metagenome (GOLD analysis project Ga0100401, IMG submission 80421) | Groundwater microbial communities from Crystal Geyser aquifers in Utah, USA - Crystal Geyser metaG 2015-25 | ecosystem: Environmental > Aquatic > Deep subsurface > Groundwater | place: USA...
TGCTTCACTACTCTCCAGGGGCGGTTAATTAAAAAAATCTCCGCCCTATTTTTTTTAGGTTTTGACAAATTTTAATTTGACAAAACTTTTGAAATAGCTTATACTTTTGTTAGTTCACCCGGTTAAATAATTTTAAATTTTTGTAATAATATGTTTCATTATATTTATGTTTTGCAGTTCAAAAAAGATAATAAATTATATAAAGGTTATACAAAAAATTTAAAATTAAGACTTGAGCAACATCGCAAAGGGAAGGTAGCGTCAACAAAAAACAAGGGACTGTTTAAGCTAATTTACTTTGAAGGTTGCTTGAATCAGCAAGATGCTACCCATAGAGAAAAATATCTGAAGACTTATTTAGGCAAAATGTTCTTAAGAAATAGGCTCAAATCTTATTTCGAGCGTCAGCGAGAAACAAGGTTCTGCCCGACTTTCGTCGACCGTAGCCGACTTTGGTCGGCGAAGGCCGAAGGGCAGGTTCTTATTTAACAGGGTAAAAATGAACAAAAACGAAGCCAAAAAGCGAATCGAAAGCTTAAAAAAAGCAATTAATCATTATCGGTATTTATATCACGTTCTTGACCGACAGGAAATTTCAGAAGCAGCGCTAGACTCTTTGAAAAAAGAGCTTTTTGATTTAGAACAGCGCTTTCCAGAGTTGATTACTTTCGATTCCCCAACTCAAAGAGTTGGAGGCAAGCCCTTAGAAAAATTTGAAAAAGCCAGGCATCCCTTGCCTATGATTTCTTTGAATGACGCTTTTTCTCAAAAGGATATGGAGGATTGGCTTGAAAGGAATGCAAAACTTTTGACACCAGAAGAAAAATCAAGGATTGATTATTTTTCAGAATTGAAAATTGACGGCTTGGCAATAGAATTAATTTATGAAAACGGAATTTTAAAAGTAGGCACCACTAGAGGAGACGGGATTATAGGTGAAGACATCACCCAAAATTTAAAGACAATTGAAGCCATTCCCTTAAAATTGAGAGAACTCGATGATGTGGCAAAAGAGTTGAAAAATACTGAATTAAAAGATTGTGCAAATAAGATATTATCTGGCGGAGCAAAAGAGCTCGTTGTTCGCGGCGAGGTTTTTATTTCCAAAAAAGAATTTGAAAGAGTAAACGAGGAACAAAAAAAGAAGGATTTGTCAATTTTTGCCAATCCGCGGAATATGGCCGCAGGTTCTGTTCGGCAATTAGATCCGAAAATTACAGCCCCCAGAAAACTCGACTCTTTTGCTTATGAGTTAATAACAGATCTTAGCCAAAGAACTCATCAGGAAAAGCACCAGATTTTAAAAGCTTTTGGTTTTAAAACCAATCCTCACAATAAATATTGCAAAAACCTTAAAGAAGTTTTTGATTTTCATAACTATTGCCAAAAAATAAGAAGCCAGCTTTATTACGAGATTGACGGGATTGTTGTAATAATTAACGGCAATAAAATTTTTGATAAACTAGGCGTTGTCGGCAAAGCCCCGAGGGCTGCGATTGCTTTTAAATTTCCTTTAAAGCAGGCGACGACAGTGGTAGAATCAATTTCTATTCACGTGGGTAGAACAGGAGCTTTAACTCCTATTGCTCATTTGAAACCCGTTCAAGTTGGTGGAGTAATAATTTCAAACGCTACGCTGCATAACGAAGATGAAATTAAAAAACTAGGATTGAAAATTGGCGATACCGTGATTATCGGCAGAGCAGGGGATGTTATCCCAGATATCCTTAAGGTTCTGCCGGAGTTGAGAACTGGCAAGGAAAAAAATTTTGTGATGCCGAAAATTTGTCCATCTTGCGGCACGAGAGTTGTAAAACCTGAAGGCGAAGCAATTTGGCGTTGTCCGAATCCCGATTGCCTCGCTAGAAAAAGAGAATATTTTTATCATTTTGTTTCAAGAGACGCTTTTGATATCAGAGGACTCGGCCCAAAAATTATTAACAGGCTTACTGATGAAGACTTGATTTCTGATCCAGCCGACCTTTTTTGTCTTACAGAGGATGATATTATCCCGCTTGAAAGATTCGCTGAAAAATCAGCCAAAAACTTAATCGACTCGATTAACTCTAGAAAAAAAATTTCTTTTCCGAAATTTATTTATGCGTTGGGAATTCGAAACATAGGAGAAGAGACTGCCCAGGATTTAGCTCAAAAATTTAAGGATATTGATGAGCTTAAAAATGCCAACCTTGAGGATTTTGAAAAGGTTATGGGAATAGGTCCTGTTGTGGCTAAATCCATTAACAACTGGTTCAAAGACAAGAGGAGTCTTTATTTTTTGGATAAGTTAGAAAAGATTGGTGTAAAAATTCAGTATCAAAAGATAATTCCAAGAAATCAGAAACTTATTGGGAAGATTTTTGTTCTGACCGGAGGATTGGAATCGATGACAAGAGATGAGGCAAAGGATAAGATTAGGAAGCTTGGTGGTGAACTTTCCGAATCGGTTTCTAAAAAAACTGATTTTGTAATTTTTGGCAAAGAACCTGGTTCAAAACTTGATAAAGCAAAGAAGCTGGGAGTGAAGACAATAAACGAGACCGAATTTCTAAATTTTATAAAATAATGAACTATCCCGCCCCAAGGGGCGGGGTATCCCTTCGGGCAAGTTCTTTTGCGGCTTATCGCTGCTTTAAGACCGCAGGGTATTCTGCCGCAAAATAAGGTACTAAAAAATTTCCCCGTAGCTATCTTTACCCGCCTTCGCAGAGTACTATGAGCGTGAGTCCGTGAACGAATGTGACGCGGGTAATCCGCCGTAGCCTCGTGCGGAGACGGCTATGCTTCGGCGGGTTCCGCCGAAGAATGTGGAAATGCCATGAATGTAAAGCCGTGGAGCTTCACGGTGTTTATTAACTCAAACTAATGTCTAGAAATTTTATATCCAAGATAAAAAGACTCGACTGGTTGCTTACGGCTTTTGTTTTTATTTTGATAGGAATCGGCCTTTTGTCCCTTTATAGTACTTCAATTGGCCTAGGTGACTTTTTGAATTTTAGGAAACAGATAGTTTTTTCTATAATCGGTTTTGTTTTGCTAATGATTTTCAGTTTTTTCGATTGGAGAGTTCTTAGAGAAGACCCTTATTTGATTTTAGCGCTTTACTTTTTCTGCCTTCTGGCTCTCTTAGGGCTTTTGCTGTTTGTGTCGCCAATCAGGGGTATTAAAAGCTGGTATAGAATTGGGCCGGTCTCACTAGATCCAATAGAATTTACCAAAATTATATTAATAATTATTTTAGCCAAGTATTTCTCATTGCGCCACATTGAGATGTATCACACAAAGCATATTATACTTTCGGGATTGTATGTATTTTTGCCCGCTGTTTTGATTTTTCTTCAGCCAAATCTTGGCTCATCTTTAACTTTAGTTACCGTATGGATTGGCATTCTAGTTATTTCTGGAATAAAGCTTCAACATTTTTTAGCCTTGTGTCTTTGCGGAATTTTGGCTATGGCCTTAGGTTGGTCTTTTTTATTAAAGGATTACCAAAAACAGAGAATTGTTAGTTTTATTAATCCGCAAGTCGATCCCCAGGGTATCTCGTGGAATATTAACCAGGCGAAAATTGCTATCGGGTCCGGAGGGATTTTTGGACAAGGAATAGGCAAGGGGCTTCAAACTCAATATGGATTTTTGCCTGCTTCGCAAACCGATTTTATCTTTGCAGCCATTGCCGAGGAAATGGGTTTCTTTGGCGTAATGGCCCTGTTATTTCTTTTTGGCTTGGTGGTTTTGCGAATTTTCCAGATTGCATTCAAGGCAGAAACAAACTTCCAGAGACTTTTCGCTTCAGGACTAGCCATACTTTTGGCTTCCCAGATTTTTATTAATATCGGCATGAACCTAGGTTTGTTACCGATAATTGGTATTCCCTTGCCTTTTGTAAGCTATGGAGGGTCTGGTTTGATTTCTCTTTGTATAGGATTGGGGATTTTGCAGAGCATTAGAAGTTCGTTTTCTGTAGCCTAAATACCTCTCTTTTTTGGTCAAAGCAGCCGTATCGGTTATCCACAGTCTATTTGTTGACATAACGTTTTTTATTAGAGACAATTATGAAATACCCCGCCCCTTGGGGCGGGGTATCCCTTCGGGCAAGTTCTTTTTGCGGCTTTGATCCCAACCGAGAGCCGCCTGCGGGGTATTCTCGCCGCAAAAATGAAACCTGTGAAAGATAGATATATCGGATAAAAAAGTTAATACCTCTTATTCGATGGTTAAATCAAAAAAAAGTAAAGACTATATTTCTCTTCAAGAAGCGACAAAATGCTGTCAGCATTCGCAAGAGTATTTATCTTTACGTGCTCGGCAGAAAAAATTAAAATCAGTAAAGCTTGGCAGGAATTGGTTTACTAAAAAAGAGTGGTTAGAAGATTATCTAAAGAAAACCCAAGAGTATAATGAGAAACAAAAGATTAGAAAACAGATTGAACCGCCGGAAAACTTACCGGTAGAGAATTCAAATCAGCCTTTTGCCTTAGACCAATTCGTGGCCCAGGAAGAGACTAAAGTGCCGGTTAGAGTTAGTCTTCCAAGATTTCACATTGACTTTGATTTTCTTGCCGAAAATAAACTTTTTAATTCTTTAGTTCTTGTAGTTGTTTTTATCTTAACAGCAGCTTGGACAGTTTTTGTTGTTAAAGATGTTCAAAAAAATGAAGAAATTTCTGAAATTGTGGCTGACTGGCGTCTGCCGATTGAGGAAGTTTATATGAGTTTAGGTCAAAAGGTGATTGAGATTAGTGAGGCTTTTGATTTTGCAGTAAAAGAAAATTTTATAGATATGAAAAACTTCTACAGCAGTCTTTCTAATTATGCGTATGGTCCCCTAGGCGGCGTTGGTGAAATACTTGCAAGAGAGGCTCAAAATCTTAGATTAGCTCTTCAAATAGTGAGTGATTATTCTCAGATTCAAAAAACAACGCAGACACTTTCTTTTTACACATTGATAATCGGAGAGGCTGGCGACGCAGTAGCCGGGCAAATAGGCAAACTCATAACGGGAACTTTTTCTTTTGTTATAAAAAATACTATTGCTACATATCAAGCGCTAGCAAATGTTTCTTCTTCAGAGCTTTTAAAAAATCTCTTTGAAACATTTTCTGAGTATGGCAAGTGGTTAAACACCAGCATTAAAAATCAGCTTACATTATTTTTAAGTAAACCCCGTTAGAAAGGGCGGGTCTTCTAACGGGGTAAATAGAGCTAATTTTTTTTCCAAAACTATGAGCCCCGTTAAAAGTCCTTGGCAGAAAAAATTAAATAAATTTTTTCTGCTCGGTGATGTAACGGGAGACATAATCAAAAATAGAGTCTGTTGAAATTAGCCTAGCGATTGCTATATATGACAGACTTCTAACGGGGTGAAAAAAACGATGCAACTCTCTCAAGGATTTAAATGTGCTTATTTTTTGGATAAAGTTGCGAAAATACCAATTTATCTATTGGTATTTCTTTTGCCACTTTTCTTTCTGCCTTTTACATTTAATGCCTTGGATTTTAACAAGCAACAGTTACTAATCCTGCTTGTTTTTATTTCGTTTGTCGGCTGGCTTATGAAAGCTTTGGTTGAAAGAAAGCTAGACTTAAATGTTTCTTTTTTGAATATTCCTGTAATAATCTTACTTTTTGTTACGGGCTTATCTGTCTTATTTTCTTTATCAAAATCAGGAAGTTTCTGGGGGTGGCCCCTGAGCATCCCCGATAGCTTTACAACTTTATTTGCCTTTACGATTCTTTATTTATTGGTTGCAAACCTTTTTACCAAACCTAGTGACACTTTTAAACTTTGCGCTCTTTTAGTTTTTTCTGGATTCCTCGCTGCAATTTTTGGCGGTCTCCAACTTTTTGGCAAGTTTATTCTGCCTTGGGAACTTGCCAAGACCACGTCCTTTAATACGGTTGGTACAGTTAATTCCCTCGGAACTTTTTTAGCTGTTATTTTAGTTTTAACAAGTAGTTTTGTTCTACAATCAAAAAAGCTAAGGCCTTTTTTGATTGCCTGTAGTCTAGTTTTTTTACTGGCGTTGATTTTGATTAATTTTAAGACAGCCTGGATTATTTTGGCAGTAGGCTGCGCATTTGTTTTTGGTTTAGGGGTTCTCCGTGCAAAAAAAATCCAGGATGCAAATTGGTTGGTACTTCCAATGACTCTTATTATCTTGGGTATATTTTTTATTACTTTTTTTCGGTTATCCCTTCGCGGACTACCGCCAACGCCACTAGAAGTCTCTCCAAGTCATAAAGCTACTTTGGGAATCGCAAAATCTGTTTTAAGGGGGAAAGATTTGATTTTGGGAACCGGACCAGGCACTTTCATCTATGATTACTCAAAATTTAAACCCACGACTATTAACCAGACAGTATTTTGGAATGCAAGATTTGGCTCTGGGTCCTCAGAAGTTTTTGATAAAGTTATTAATACCGGTATTTTAGGACTTCTTTCTTTTCTTTCTTTAATTTTGATATTTTCTTGGCAAAGTTTTAGCCACTTTAAAAAATACATTTTAGAGAAAGATATCCCGAATTGGTTTTTAGAAACAGGTGTTTTCGCTAGTTTTTTCGCTGTTGTTTTGCTCTATTTTTTGTACCCAACTAATATAGCCATTTCATTTCTTTTTTGGACGCTATTAGGAATCGTAGCTGCTTTAGAAAAAGAGAAAATAAAGTCCTTGAAAATACAATCGGGGTCTCCTTTGTTTTTGGGGATTTCTTTCGTTTTAGTCCTATTTTTTATTTTGGGGATAGGATTTCTGCTTTTAAGCGGCCAGAGGTACTTAGCCGAAATGAAGTACTTGGATTCTTTAATCTCTCTCCAAAAGGGAGATTTAGACAAATCTATAGAATCTCTTTTGGCTGCTGCAAATTTAAGTTCAGATAACGATAGCTACTGGCGCGACCTGTCACAAGATTATCTAATAAAATTAAATCGAGAGACTCAAAAAGAAGGAATTTCCCAAGAGGAAATGACAAAGTCTATCCAAACTTTAGTTGCCAATGCGGTTAATGCCGCAGAGCAAGCTTCGGACGTGGAATCGGCAAATGTGAATAACTGGGGCAATCAAGGATTTGTTTACAGAAATCTTATTGGTCTTTTGCCAGACTCTAGTGATTGGGCGGTGAAATCTTATGAAAAGGCCATTGAGCTGGAACCGAGCAATCCATCATTTTATACTGAGCTCGGTCGAGTTTATTTGGCGCAAGCTGGAATATTGAATCAGCAAACAGGCAAAGACGCGGAAAAAGAGGAGGCTTTAAAGAAGGCAGAAGAAAACTTTAAGATCGCAATCGAACATAAATCAGATTACATTCCAGCTCATTTCCAGTTAGCTATTCTTTACCAGGCTAGAGGAGAATTAAAAGAAGCAATTTCCAAGCTTGAAGACACAAGATTAATTTCTCCTTCTGATATTGGTGTGGCTTTTCAATTGGGAGTTTTTTATTATAATGACAATCAATTTGACAAAGCTCAGCTGGAACTCGAAAGAGCAATTAATCTTTCTTTAGAGTTAAATGGAGAAGACTATGCTAATGCTCGATATTTCTTGGGTTTAGTTTACGACAAATTGGGCCAAAAAGATAAAGCAATTGAGCAATTTGAAAAAATTAAATTAAGCAATCCCAATAATGAAGAAATCAATAAGATTTTAGAGAACTTGAGGGCTGGCAAACCTGCCCTCGGAGATACCGTTCTCACGGAGCCGATTTTACCCCGTTAGAAGTCAGACGTACATAGATTTTTCACAAAACCTGGCACAAACAAGAAGAACAGAGTTCAATTAAAAGCTTTTTTCTTTCTGACTTCTAACGGGGTTTACCAGAAGAGACTCGCTAACTTGGCTCCGTTAGAAATCAGAAGATCAGGAAATTCGGTTAAAACCACGCAGCCTCTATTTCGTGCTAGACCTTTCGGTTGGCCATTGTGTGTTTGATTTCTAACGGGGGTTGACCCCGTTAGAAGTTTACACTAGAAATTCCGGGTTGGAAAAGAACCGAAATGTTCTTTCCCAACAGATGCATCTTAAAATTAAAGAAATTATTTACAATTACGTGCTGGCTTCGGCAAACTTCTAACGGGGTTGACTTTATTAAGGGTTTTTGATATTATTAAAACATCGCCAAAAAGTTGACATTAATTCAGGAAAGGAGTAAAATATAAATCATCCATCCCTTTGGCTAAAAACTTTTCTTTTTTGATTTATACCCTTGCAACTCTCTGCTTAAAAATAAATATGAGATTTACCCTAAAAAATCAAAGTTTAGGGTCTTTTTCGCTTCGTTAATTCCACCCCATTACTTTGGAAAGCTCTAGTTTTAGGGTTGGGGAAAATAGAAAACCTAAATTGTTTTTTTGGAAAAAAGCCCCATCTTTCAAGATGAGGAGTGGTGGATTTATACTGAGAATAAATTTAATAACTAGAAATTCGTAGTGGAATTTATTTTTTGCGGCGGGAATACCCCACTGCTTGCAGTGGGGATGAAAGCCGCAAAAAGAACTTGTCCCGTTCGCAACGGGATACCCCGCAGCTTGCTGCGAGGAGGGGTTCATAAATTATTATGGAGGAAATAAAAATATCTACCAAAGCTAAGGATTTTAAAGGAGAGGGTGTAAAAATTAAAAATTTTGGAAAATCTAAAAACTCTTTACCTTTACCTTATTTACTTTCTATCCAAAAAGATAGCTGGAATTGGTTTTGGGAGAAAGGCTTAAGGGAACTTTTTACTGAGGTTTCTCCTATTCGCGATTATACCAAAAAAGAACTCGAGCTTTGGTTTTTAGACTATAGGCTTGACGCACCAAAGTACAAGAACGATCTGGAAGCAAAACTAAATAACGATTCTTATGAGGCGTCGCTAAGAGTAAAAACAAAGTTAGTTAACCTCAAAACAAAAGAAATTAAGGAGCAGGAAGTTTTTCTTACAGATTTTCCTTTGATGACCGAGAGGGGAACCTTTATTGTTAATGGGGTAGAAAGAGTTGTTATTTCTCAGTTAATCCGGCCGCCCGGAGCTTTTTTTACTGCCCAGCGTAACCAAGGCAAAAATTACTTTGGTGCAAAAATAATTCCAAACCGTGGAGCTTGGCTTGAGTTTGAAACAGAACCTTCTGGATTCATTGGCGTGAAAATAGACAGGAGAAGAAAAGCAGCTGCTACAACTTTATTAAGAACATTTGGTATTGCCAAAGACGAGGCGATAAAGGAATTATTCCAGGACGTGGATAATGACCCTGAGATAAAATACATTGAAGAAACCCTAAAAAAGGACACGACACACAATCAAGTTGAAGCAGTAGTTGATATTTATAGAAGGCTAAGGCCAGGAGACTTAGCATCTCCTGATGCAGCTAGAGAGTTGATTGAAAATATGTTTTTAAACTTTAAAAGATACGACCTTTCAAAGGTTGGTCGTTGGAGAATGTGGCAGAGGTTATCGGAACTAAAAGCTAGAAAGGAAAAAGTAAAAGCCAAAGACCAAGAAGAAGAAATTACAGTGAAAGATAGGGTTTTAAGCCCTGAAGATATTGTTGCGGTGCTTAGAGAAATTATTAGATTAAATAACGACCCAGAAGGAAAGCCAGATCAGATTGATCATCTAGGCAACAGAAGGGTCAGGATAATGGCCGAACTTTTGCAAAACAGATTAATGGTAGGCTTGATGCGCATGGAAAGAATAATCAAAGATAGGATGTCAACCTTAGACATTGCTACTGCAGCCCCAGTCCAGTTGATTAATCCCCGGCCATTTATGGCGGTGGTCAAGGAATTTTTCACCGCTTCTCAAATATCTCAATTTATGGATAATGAGAATCCCTTGGCAGAATTGGAACACAAAAGAAGATTATCGGCTACCGGCCCCGGTGGTTTAACTCGCGATCGAGCCGGTTTTGAAGTTAGAGATGTCCAGCCCTCCCATTATGGCAGAATTTGCCCGATACAAACACCAGAGGGTCCGAATATTGGTTTGGTAGTGCACTTGGCAAGTTTCGCCCGCATTAACCCTTACGGATTCATTGAAACCCCTTATTTTAAAGTAGAAAAAAGCAGGGTAACTTCAGAAGTTCACTATCTGAACGCCTATGAGGAAGAAAAATATAATATTGCTCCTGCCGGTATTCCGGTTGACGAAAAAGGTTTTATTATTCCCCCGAAAGTTGAGGCGAGAATTAAAAGCGAGCCGGGAGAAATAGAGAAAGAAAAAATTGATTTTATCGATGTTTCTTCCGAGCAGTCTATTTCCGTTGCTACTTCTTGTATTCCTTTTTTGCAAAACGACGATGCAAATAGAGCCTTGATGGGATCTAATATGCAACGTCAGGCAGTTACGTTGGTAAGGCCCGAGATGCCATTAGTTTGTACTGGCGTTGAAGCGAGAGTGGCCAGAGACTCTGGGCAAACAATAATTGCCGAGGATGATGGCGTGGTCGCTGAAGCTGACGCCGAGCATATTGTTATTAAGGCCCAAGACTCAAAAGGCAAAGAAAAAATTTATTACTTAAAAACCTTTATCAGAACGAACCAATACACTTGTTTCCACCAACGGTCAAAAGTTAAGAAAGGACAGAAAGTAAAGAAAGGAGACGTTTTGGCTGACGGCGGCGGGATTGATAATGGATACTTGGCCTTAGGCAGAAACGTTTTAGTAGCTTTTGTTCCCTGGAGCGGAGGAAATTTTGAAGACGCAATTATTATTTCCGAAAAATTAGTAAAAGATGATGTTTATACCTCGATTCACATTGAGGATTTTTCTCGCGATGTTAGAGAGACAAAATTAGGGCCAGAAATTACCACCGCTGATATTCCCAATGTCTCAGAGGAAAAACTAAGAAACCTTGACGAGGAAGGAATTGTTAGAATTGGAGCCGAGGCAGGACCCAATGATATTCTGATTGGTAAAATTTCTCCAAAAGGCGAAGCTGACTTAACTGCCGAGGAAAGATTGCTTCGTGCAATTTTTGGTGAAAAAGCCAGAGAGGTAAAAGACACTTCGCTTTTAATGGAGCACGGCAAAAGGGGGAGAGTGATTGGGGTAAAAATTTTCTCAAGAGAATTAGGCCATAAATTAGAACCAGGAGTTATTAAAAGAATTCAGGTTGAAATTGCGGAAATGAGGAAAATTCAGACTGGCGACAAATTAGCTGGTCGTCATGGAAATAAA
>Ga0100401_1003932_pt1 | contig 11143 bp, 14 predicted proteins | sample CryGeymeta201525_FD_80421 | JGI IMG/M metagenome (GOLD analysis project Ga0100401, IMG submission 80421) | Groundwater microbial communities from Crystal Geyser aquifers in Utah, USA - Crystal Geyser metaG 2015-25 | ecosystem: Environmental > Aquatic > Deep subsurface > Groundwater | place: USA...
TCAAACTGGCAGTAGCGGTAATGCCGCTGTAAACAGAAGTAATGGTTACTGAACCGCTTGAAACACAAGAAGCCAAACCAGAACTAATAGTGGCAACAGAAGTATTGGAAGAAATCCAGGAAGATGAAGTTGTTTTATTTTGCTGGGCTTGAGAACCAGAAGGCCCATCCGGGTCATACCAACCAATAAATTGCTGGGTCTGGCTGACTTGTCTGGAAGCAGATAGGGGGTCAATAACATATGTGGTTCCTTGGGTAATAGGAGGAACGATAGGAAGACTTTCAAATCCTCCGGTCCAGGTCCAATTGCCAACGCCTAATTTATTAGAGTCTTCAACTGTGCCAAAACCTCCAGGCGTAGAAACCATTTGGACAATTGGATCGGACAAAGCAGAAGATACCGCGATAGCTACTTTAGAAGCTGTTAAAAACCCAAGAGCTATTGGACTTGCACTCACGGTTGTTACATATCCAGTTATCGCGCCGCCAGCAGCTTGAACTACAGTCTCTGTAAAAGCCGTGGGTGCGATATCTATAGCAGATGTTGTCAATGTTGTGACAGCAGTCGCCGTAGTCCCCTGAACAGCTTCGTTTGTAGCAGCCAGGTATGGACCAAGATAGTAAGCTCCTACCATAAAAAGTGCTGCTGGCAAGGCGAATTCGAAGAAAAAACCTCCCCAGCTTTTCTTTGAATCCTCATAAACAGCGTGACCAACTCGGCCGTCTGCTGATAATGCTTCTGTATCGCATCTTACCCAACTCCTTTTCTTAAACCAACCAGTCCTGCTGCCGTGCGTGCATCTCGGTTGTCTTAAATAGATGATATCACTATTTAATGCCCGGGTTATTGGCTCAGAGGTGGTTTGAATATTTGTGACAGAAATCTTTTTTATCCAGGGAGAAAAAGCATAAGAGTTATAGCAAAAAAGACCAGCCTCCTTACAAAAAGAGGGCTGCCATTTTGGGTCGTTCCACGCCCAGTCATCTATCCATTCAATATAATAGGTTTTCCCGTCTTTTTCTAATTGAGAAGTGCCGTAAAGCGGCCCACCATGTTTCTCTAGTAGTCCCCTACCAGGTTTGTATGGCATAGAAACAAGACCGCTGTACTCCTTGCTATAAATTGTTTTTTCTCCTTCTTTAATCATTCTTATTCTTCCCGGTCTTTCATAAACCTGAACATAATCTTCCTGCTGATAATGGGTAGCCACACTAATGTCAACATTTTCAGAATCTTTATATTTAACCTGGGTGGTTGTTTTAGCTTCAGTCAGACTAAGAGGAGCTAATAAAACCACATAAGTTTGTTTAACAAGATACTCTGTATACCCTTTGATATGCGAAAACCGGGTAGGCGAAACTCTTACAATTACAGTATTTTCTGAGTTAGGCTCTGGGAAATTAAGATTATCAAAGTCTTCGAGAAAATCCCTGTCCTCCTCCAAAAGACGAATTTTTCTTCCCTGATTCTTTCGCCATTCTATGTTCTTCTTTAACTGCCTAACCTTCCAAAGATTATCTTTTGAAAAAGCTCCAACCTCGCTCGGCGTGCCTATAAAATTTATTTCTGTAATTGAACTCGTATCAGGAAAGGATTTAGAGGGTGGTACCGGAAATTGATGAAAAGAAAGATTATTATTATTTGAATAAAAGATGTTAATATATTTTGACAAATCCGAGATTATTTGACTCTCAAAAGCATAGGGCCGATTGTAATATTTATAGTTATGTCCCATCAGAAATATAGTAGTGAAAACTGAAGACCCCCTAGAAAACCCAATAGCTTGGGCTTTTAAGGGAATCATTTCAGCCAGCAAAAGAAATAATAGAAACAAAGAGAGAAATTTAGGAATCCTTGTTTTTCTAATCATATAGCAAGATTATTTTTTTATCTGTAAGTATTTTAATTCTTACATAACTGCTGATTTTTATATCTTCAAAAGAGGCCTTTGTTAGTTCAGGATTGCTCAGGGGTTTGGCTTTCTCAAATTTGAGAATTTCGTCCTGGGCTTCAACAGAAATATCAAGAGACAAGATTTTAACCTCTTGAGAATTCAGGGGGTTAACCAACTGAATCTCTAAACCGATCTGATTTCCTTCTTTTGAATTGACTTTCCCAAAAAGAATCTGGCCTGGTTCAGGAGAAGTGATTTTTGTAATTTGTTCCGGCGAAGGTTCTACTTTTACTTGTTTAGACCCAAAATAGGAGTTTAAACCCGCGGCTACCGCAAGCAGAAAAATCAAAACTCCGAAAATGATAAAAAGAACCTTTTTTTTCTCCATTAAAAATATTTTAAGTTATCTTTGGACAGAAATCAATAGGGGAATCTGTGGATAAGTTTGTAAATATAAAGAGGGTGATTTAAATCACCCTCCTTGTTTAATTTCGGCCAGGGGAAAATTTTTCCTTTATCTGTTTCACAGCCCGAGGTACAAACAATTTCAGTGCAGTAGGGGCCTTGCCGCCCAGGGTTGTCGGGACTATCTCGATGTATGTAAAAACTAATTCTTTTTCCCAAAATACGCCGATGTGGCATATAAGAATACCCGCTCCATATATTCCCCCAATTCCTCCTAATTTAGGGGGAGTATTGATAATTCTGGTTTTTAAAACCAATCCTTCCTGTCCTTCCTGACTGACTCCTTCTTCAACTTCAAGAACTTGAAATCCATTTCTACGCAACTCATTTTTAAGACTATCCTTGTATTCTTTGACTAATCTCTGATAGTAGACATCAGAGCCCAGATCAACAGGTACTGCTTTTTTCTTTACTTTTTTCCTCCAATGATCTGTTTTTAGGTCTTTCCAGACTCTAATTTCACCAATGGTAATTTGGTTCGTTTTTGGTAAAACAACAAAATGTCTTACTTCCGCCGTCACGCATCCTGTTACTAGAATCAAGAAGAAAAATCCTAAAAATAACCGTTTCCTTTTATCCATTTATCCACCCCCTTTTTTTTCTGCTTTATTCAAATATCAATTCTTTTCCTTTAACGAGAACGCGGGTGCGGGGAAGATCGCCAAGCGAATAAACTTCTTTCACTTGCAGCACCTCTTCTTGAAGTACTTCACCCCACTGTTTTCTTTCTTTTTCGGTTTTCACCTGGGTCAATTGGGTCAATGTGGCGCACCCGGCCAATCCTATTGCTATCATGATGATAGCAATATTACAAAAATCTTTTCTTTCCCATCTTTCCCATGGCTTTTTCCTCCTTTACATTAAAGTTATTAAAGAACACAATGCTGTATTTATATTTTATTCTAAATTCTTAAATTTGTCAAGTGCGTGTGGTAATGTCCACATACATTTGGCGGTTTTTGTCGGAATAGATAATATTCCGGCATATGTGTATAAACATGCCAAAAACAATCAAAGAAGAAAGGTTGAGGCGGGGTATTGCCTATTCACAACGAGCCCCATTGAAGTTAGAGCCCTATTGAAGTTGAACTTCCATAGATTTTCACTTCCATAGATTTCCAAACTTTTTGCCCTACTTTCCTATAGGAAAGTAGGGCAAGGTGAATAATTAATAAAATAAAGGATTAAAATTGCGCTTCAAAAGCCCGAAAACTGTTGCCGGCATTGCCGCTTGAATTGACATATAACCCTGTCCCTCCTGCTGCTCCTCTGAGCTGTGCTGTTCCTACTACATCCAATTTACTCCCATGTGCCGTCATCCCGATATCGATGTTAGCGCCGTTGTCATAAAAAAACAAATTTAATAATATAACGCAAGCCCTAAAATGTGGATAACTTTTATATTCTTACGAATCTTACGAAATCGCCAGAGTAAGGATTTTCTTCTAATTCAAAAAGGGTTTCTCTTATTTTTCTCTGATCTTTGTCTGGTAAACGTTGAAAACGCTTTTTAACTTTTTCTCTTATCTGCAGCGCCCAACTCATATTACAGTTTTTCGAGGGTTACATATTTTCCTTGTTCGTAATCCTTTTTTGCTCGTTGCCACTCGCGCTTTTCTAAGACAGTCATTTTAACCAGTGGTATAACTTTGCGCAACTTTAAATAGTCCTCATATTCTTTGCGAGAAATAATTATCAACTCTTCGCCCTTGGTTAATTTTTTAGGAATAGCAATGATAGCCATATATAAAATATATCACACTCAAAAATTCAAAGCAAATTAAGATAAATTTATTTCCAGAAAAACAGAGTTGACGCCATTTTTTTCCCTTACACAGCTAATGGTTCTTTAATTTGCGTTAGTACTGATTGATTGAAAATTTCCTTTGGCTATCCTCGCCACTCTTTCAACTAAATTTAGGCGGTCCGCGTCAAGCATCGAAATTTCATCAATAATAAGCGCCTCTGTCTCCGTAAATCGCTTAGCCACCCTAGGATTGGCAGCCATCATTTTTATATCCGCATCAGAAGCAAAACGCTCAATTCCAATCCCCGTCCAAGAATGGTTCAACGGGTTGAGCTGTTAGACCTTCTCACTAGAAAATTTCAATATTTTTCCCCTTCCCCCTTTTTAGAGCTTCTTCGTAAACCATTGCCGCAGTAAATAAATCCTGTATGGCAAGACCGGTGGAGTCAAAAACAGTAATTTCTTCATTATTTTCTCTTCCGGTTTTAATTCCCGCCACAATTTCTCCCAGAGATCCATAAATATCGTTTTTTGTAATAATTCCTTTGGCAACGGCTACATTTATTTCGCCCGAATGTGACGCTTGCGTCCAATCATCCACAATTATTTTTGCCCTTTTTAAAATAGCTGGATCAAGTTCTTCTTTTCCTTCGGCATCTGCGCCAATGGCATTTATGTGGGTGCCCGAAACAATCCACTCACTTTTAACAATCGGGCCGCGAGAAGGCGTAGTGGTTGTCAGAATATCTTGCCTGGAAACTTCTTCTAATTCGGCTTTTTTTATATCTATGCCAATTTTCCCCAATTCAGCAGAAAGCGCGTCAATCTTTTTTTCATTAACATCATAGACAAGAACATCTTTTATTTGGATTGCGCTTACTGTAGCGGCAATTTGAAATAACGCCTGCCTGCCAGCACCCACCACGCCCATGCTTTTGACATTTTTTCTTGCAAGGTATTTTGCTGCTACTGCTCCGCTGGCGCCGGTTCTCATACCGGTAATATAGGTTCCATCCATCAAAGCAAGAGGCATACCTGTTTCTGCGTCATTTAAAACAATAACTGCGCCTACTGTTGGAAGATTGTTTTTTGGATTATTCGGATGGACATTTACAATTTTTGTGCCGGCCATTTTTAATTCCTCAGAAAAACTTGGCATTATTCGTAAATCGCCCTTATCTTTTTTGAAGAAAAGATATGTTTTTGGAGGCATATCAACCTCGCCTTTTCCATGTTTTAAAAACGCATCCCCTACGCGCTTAATTACTTTATCAATTTGCGATAATGGTATAATTTGTTCTACCTCTTCTTGGTTTAAAATAAGCATATTATTTGTTTTTTATCTTGAACAAATTTTTCAATTTCCGTCGTTGCGCCGTCAAATTCCGGTCCGTCGGCTATCGCCTCCTCACGAGTAGTTCTCACTATTCCGTCTTTATGGCGCGGTGGAGCATAAATGGTGTAAAGTTTGAGCGGCTCGGTTTGCGACACATTGATGACGTTGTGGGTGGCACCGGCCGGGACAATTACACTGTCGCCGTCACAGACAATGTATTCGGTATCATTGATAATGACTTTTCCCTCTCCTTCTCAAGCGTTAACTTCTCAATATTGTCTTTGTATCCTTTCTTCATAGTTTTTATTTTTTTATATCAATTATAAACTATTTCATTATAACACCTTTTTCGCTGAATTTTCGCCAAAAGTTATCACAGGCGATGACAATTAAATAGCAATGTTATGGCGCGCCTTATGGACAGCCGGGCAAATGATAAATCTTTTCACCCGAAGCGCTTATATTTCCCTTAATTAAACAAGAATCGCCGAAACTATTTTCTTGTGAGACCGGAACTTGAATTCCGGCCGGAGCAACAGCCGGACAGGTATTCCATAAACCACGTTTCGCTTCCCTTGCTTCCTGTTGAGCCTTAACAAATAAATCTTGATATTTTACATCTGGCGGATAAGCGAACACTATTTATATTCTTTTTTTAACCTCATCCACTACCTTGGATAATGGCGCTGTTTCTTGGACTCCGTTTTTCATATCCCTAATAATTATGTTTTCTTCAAAAACTTCGCGCTGGCCGAGTATCAAAGCCATTTCAACCCCTTCTTTGTCGGCGACTTTTAATTGCGCCCTCAAAGACTCTTTACCCAGCGATTCTATAACTTTTATTCCCGCTTTGTGAAATTCTTCAATTAATAAAAAGGCTTTTTTCTTCGCCGGCTTGCCTATTTGGATTAAAAACGCTTTCGCCTTAGGTTTTGACAATCCGCTTATGTCCATAATTTTCATAAGTTCCACTATCCTTTCAACTCCAAAACTGACGCCGACGGCCGGCAAATCGCTTTTTTTCATCCCCAGCAATTCCGCCAAATAATCATATCTGCCGCCTCCCCCTAAAGCGCCAGGATAAGATTCCGAAAATATTTCAAAAACCGTCCGGTTGTAATAATCTAATCCGCGAACGAGAAAATTATTGAGCGAATAAGGCAGATTAAGACTGTCCAAATATTCCAAAACTTCCCTAAAATGGCTGCGGCAAGGCGAGCATAAATAATTAATCATTGCCGGCGCGTCTTCTTTTATCAGCTGGCATTTTTCGTTTTTGCAATCAAGAAGCCTCAAAGGATTAACGGAAGCGCGACGTTTGCAATCTTTGCAGATTTTCGCCGAAAAACGGCGGTAATATTCCTGTATTTTTCTGCGGTAAACCTGCCGGCAATTTCTGCAACCAACGCTGTTAATTTGAAGCGATAAATTTTTTATTTTCAATTCTTCAAGGGCGCGGATACCGGCCAAAATTATCTGGGCGTCATAAACCGGGTCATCTTCGCCGCCTAAAATTTCAAAACCGTATTGGTGGAATTGGCGGTAACGGCCGGCTTGCGGCTGTTCATGCCTGAAAAACGGCCCGAAATAATAAAGCTTCGTCGGCTGGGGCATACGAGACATTCCATTTTCAAAATAGGCGCGGACTATGCCCGCGGTATTCTCGGGTCTTAACACCAAACGATCGCCGCCCTTTGTTTTTAGAACGAACATTTCTTTTTCAACGATATCCGTTGAAACTCCGATTCCCCGCTCGAAAACTTCGGCTTTTTCCAAAATCGGCGTGTCTATTTTTGAAAAATTATAAAAATTGGCGGTGTCTTGACTGGCTTTTTTAACTTTTTCCCACAAAGGCTGTTCTAAGGGCAAAATATCGCGCATGCCCTTGGGGCTTTGGAGCGAATTTTTATTTTCTTTTTCCGCCTTTCCCGGTTTTTTTTGCTTTTTTTGCTTTAAAAGCTTGGTCATTATATTAATTTCAAATATAAAATCTCAAATCTCAAAAATATATCTTTTTAAATAAAATCTATTATGAAAATTTTTACGTTTTATTTGTATATTTTAGATTTGATTTTTGAGGTTTGAGATTTTAATATGCCGGCTGTCCAATCGCCATAGCCTTATTAAAAGGCCAGAGCCGCAAACGGACCAAACCGACTATTTCCGATTTTTGCAAACTTCCCCAGCTCCGTGAATCAAAACTGTAATTACGGTTATCCCCCATCACAAAATATTGGCCGTCTTTTAAGGTTATTTCTTCGTTCCCCGATATTTTAAGGCCGGACGGCAAATAAAATTCGTCCAAGACAAAACCGTCCGGATTTTCGGAATTAAAAATTTTGATTTTGCCATCGCTTATCAAAAGGCGTTCGCCGGGCAAACCAATAACCCTTTTAATGTAATAAACGCTTTCATCGCCGGGATAATGAAAAACTATTACGTTTCCCCTCTCCGGTTGGTTAAAACGATAACTGACTTCGTCTATAAGTAAATAATCGCCGGACGAAAAATTCGGCTCCATTGAGGCGCCGCTTACCAAAAAAGGTTGGACGATAAAACTCCGTATGGCGACCACAGCCACCACGGCTATCGCCACAACTTCAAATATTTCCCAAAAAGAATAAAGAAAAGCCTTCATTTTTATTAGAAGCGAATTTCTGCAAAAGACTACGCGAAGCTTCGCGAAATTTCGCGTTGATATTCGCAACCTTTCGTTTCTATTGTATAATTGAGTAATATGAAAGTCAAACCCCGGGAGACAACTCTACGGGGTCAGACCCCGGGAGACATCTACGGGGTCAGACCCCGTTTAATTATTGGACTGGGCAATCCCGGCAAGGAATACGAAAAGACATATCATAATGTCGGATTTTTGGCGGTTGATTTTTTGACCGCAAATCTCGAAAAATTCAAAATTCAAAATTCCCCGAAGCAGAACCCTGAACAAATTTCTTCGGAATTATACGGGGCAGGCAAGTTCGCTACGGAGCAGGCAAAATTCAAAATTTTAAAGTCAGAGGTTTATATGAATGAATCCGGCGGCTTTGTTAAAAAAACTGCCAAGCAAAACAACGCCAAACCGGAAGAGCTATTGATTATTCACGACGATTCCGATATAAAAATGGGAGAGTACAAACTTTCTTTCGGCCGTTCTTCCGCCGGGCACCGTGGCGCGCAATCAATCATAGATTCGCTTAAAACCAAAAATTTTTGGAGGTTGAGAATCGGCATTGGACGCGAACCAACGCGGACTTCACGCGGACTCGTACGGAAAAAGGCGGGAGAAATCGTTTTGAAAAAAATTTCAAAAACCGACAGGGAAACGCTAAGTAAAATTTTTAAGGAATTCGCGCTATGCCAAGTAGTGAAAACTCGACATTAGCTCGCCCGGCAAAATAAACTTTTTTAATAATTTAGATTGCCATTATGACGAAATATAATAAATTAAACGCAGATTCTCCGGCTCGCTCTATATTTGCGCAGTCGAGTTTCTACTACCTGGTATGTCTAAAATAAAAACATTTATTTTATTTATCGGCGATGTCGCGGTTTTATACGGCTCGCTGGTTTTAACAATGATTCTGCGCTACGGGCCGGCTAATTTCGAACAATCTTTTTCCGCGCACATAAAACCGTTTTCGCTTATTTTCGTTTTTTGGCTTTTGATTTTTTATTTGGCCGATTTATATAAAGTAAAAAATTCGGGCGCCAGTCTCAATGTTTTGCAAACTTTCGCGTTCGCGATTTTCATCAGCGTTATCGGCTCAATAATCCTTTTTTATCTTTTCCCTTCTGTTTTTGAACTGACGCCGAAAACCAATTTGGTTATTTTAACGCTAGTTTTTGGAATTATTGATATAGGTTGGCGATTCGGCTTGACAAAAATATTCATCAGCGGCGGGTTGAAAACCCGCGTCGTTTTTATAGGCGATTCGCCGATTACCGACGAGGTCAAATTGTATCTCCAAAAAAACCCACAAATAGGATATGAAATCATTTCAAAAATAGATGATGGCGCCGATATGGTTGTCATCCAACCAAACGCCAAAAACGACCCGAAATTCATTGATTTTTTTTACGGGCTTTTGGCGGCGAAAATCGCCATTGTAGATTCAATAAAATTTTACGAAACGATTTTCCAAAAACTTCCGATTGAAGAAATAGAAAGGGGCTGGTTCATTGAAAAAATAACAACCCGCCGGAAATTTTATGAATTTTCCAAAAGAGCCACAGATATTATTTTTTCAATAATTCTCGGCGTTATCTTTTTACCTATCGGCTTGATTATCGCGATTTTAACCAAATTAAGCTCGCGAAAAGGGCCGGTGATTTTCAAACAGGAAAGAGTCGGACTTAACAATAAAAATTTCATCCTTTTAAAATTCGGGACTATGAAGGAAGACAAGGGACCGCTCTGGACTAATAAAAATGACGACAGGATAACGCTTTTGGGCAAATTTTTAACCCATACCCATTTAGACGAAATTCCCCAATTTTATAATATTTTTAAGGGCGACATATCTTTTATCGGACCGCGGGCGGAACGAAAAGAGCTTGTTGAAATTTATCGCCAAATTTCTCACTATGAAATCAGGCACGTTGTTAAACCAGGACTGACCGGTTGGGCTCAAGTGAATTACAAAGCGAGCGCCTCGGTTGAAGAAGCCAAAGAAAAACTGAAGTACGACATTTATTACATTAAAAACCGTTCACTCATCCTTGATTTCATAATTTTTCTTAAAACCGCAAGATACTTTTTCTTTTCCCAAAAATGATGCCCAGTAATTCAACTTCAAATGATTAAAAAAATAAAAACTTTGCTTTTTAAGCATATCAACCAAAGGCAAATCATTGTTAAAAATATTGCTTGGCTAAGTTTAAGCCAGATTGGTAGCCGCTTAATTAGAGCGATAATTATTATTTATGCCGCCCGCCTTTTAGGCGCTTCCGAATATGGTGTTTTTTCCTATGTTTTAGGATTTGCTGGATTTTTTACTTTATTTTCCGATATCGGGGTCAACCCATTACTCACCAGAAACGTTGCCAGCCATCCGGAAAAAAGGGATGAATATTTTTCCGCCAGTTTTTGGATAAAAATATTTCTGCTTTTATTCACTGCCTTACTGGTTGTTTTCGCCGCTCCCCACTTTACTAATATCGAAGAAGCGAAATCACTTATTCCTTTTGTGGCTTTTTTAGTAATATTTGACGGGTTAAGAGAACTTGCGACCGCTTATCTCAGGGGGATAGAAAAAATGGAGCGCGAAGCCCTTATTCTTATCGTGATGAACATAACGATCGTTATCGCCGGTTTTATTATTTTAAGCGTTTCTCCCACTTCAAAATCTTTAATTTTATCTTATATCGCCAGCGTCGGCGTTTCCGCGGGACTGGCAATTTTTATCCTTAAAGACCAATTTTTAAAGGTTTTTCGGCTTTTTGATAAAAATTTAATTCGTGAAACTCTTCGCGCTTGTTGGCCAATAGCTTTTTCCACGATGTTGGGAGTTTTTATGCTCAATACTGACTTAATAATGCTCGGTTGGTGGAGGTCAGCCGAAGAAATAGGCTTTTATTCAGCCGGCCAAAGAATTATTCAAGTGCTTTATACCCTACCAGGACTTTTAGCCGCCGGCATTTTCCCGGTAATCTCCCGAATCGTCAAACAAAAAGACGAACAAAAAGAAAAAGCGCTTAACGA
>Ga0100401_1003936_pt1 | contig 11142 bp, 8 predicted proteins | sample CryGeymeta201525_FD_80421 | JGI IMG/M metagenome (GOLD analysis project Ga0100401, IMG submission 80421) | Groundwater microbial communities from Crystal Geyser aquifers in Utah, USA - Crystal Geyser metaG 2015-25 | ecosystem: Environmental > Aquatic > Deep subsurface > Groundwater | place: USA...
GGAAAGGGCAGATGAAGCCCTTCAGGCTTTCGGTTCCAAGCACGATATTATTTCACTCGAGGAAAAAGAGAATGTCACCATGCAACGGCTCACTGAACTGAATGAGGTCCTCACCAAAGCCGAATCAGAACGCATGGCCAAAGAGGCCCTTTATAGACAGACCAAAGACAAACATTTCGATGCTCTCCCCTCCATTCTCGAGAACAAGTTGGTGATGGACTTGAAGCAGGCTTACATCCAGCTTGAGGCGCAGTATATGAAGCTCTCCGAGACCTTCAAGCCAGAATACCCGGAGATGGTCCGCCTCAAGAATCAGATGCAGTCCATTCAAAGACGTATGGATGTTGAAACCAATAAGATTATTGCAGGGATTAAAAACGACTATGAATCGAATCTTCGCAGGGAATCTTTAATCAGGCAGGCCTTTGAGCAACAAAAAGCCAAGGTCATGGAGATGAAGGAGCAGGGCATTCAGTATAACATCCTCAAGCGTGAGGCCGATACCAATAAAGAGCTCTATAAGGGTCTCCTCCAGAGGATGAAGGAGGCAGGGGTTTCAGCCGGTCTCACTGTCAGTAATATTCAAGTGGTGGACCAGGCCGAAATACCGACGGGTTCTTACAAACCCAATAAAAAGCTTAACCTTCTTCTGGCCGCAGTGGTTGGACTTTTCCTCGGAATCGGGCTGGCCTTTTTCTTTGAATATCTCGATAATACGGTAAAATCACCCGAAGACGTGGAACAACTGATTCGACTCCCTTCCTTCGGGATGGTCCCCGAGATTTCTTATGAAAGAAAAAAGCGATTGGCGAAAGCGTCTTATCCGGTTGAGCTGGTTACACATGGTCATCCAAAATCAATCCTCTCAGAGGCATACCGGAACATACGAACTTCCATCCTCCTCTCTTTTTCAGAAAAACCCCCGAAGAAGATTGTCATCACCAGTCCCAACCCATCTGAGGGAAAGACCACAACCGTCATCAATACAGCCATTGCCTTATCCCAGACCGGGGCTCAGGTGTTGATCATCGATGGAGATATGAGACACCCAAGGATCCACAAGATTTTTAACGAGGAGAATGGCGCAGGGCTCTCAAATTTTCTATCCGGCAATTCACCGCTTGACTCAATCATTAAAAAGACCGAAGTTCCAAACCTTTATTACATCCCCTCCGGTCCAATTCCCCCGAATCCCTCAGAACTGATTGGCTCAAAGCTTTTTAAGGTGATGATGGATTCTCTCGGCAAGAAGTTTGACCACATCGTTCTCGATTCTCCGCCAGCCCTCGGGTTTGCCGACTCCGTCATTCTTTCTACCACTGTAGATGGGGTCATCCTCGTGGTGTTAGGCGGGAAAACACCGAGAGAGACCCTTCAGCGGGCAAAAGAGGTTCTCCATCAGGTGAATGCCAAAATTCTTGGGGTGGTAATCAACCGGGTTGATATCCATCGGAGTGGCTATGGATATTATTATTACCGATACCATTACTATTACGGAAAGGATGGGAAAAAGAAAGAACTTCCCTATTCATCAGAAGGCGATTCAGTTTCAACCTGAGTATTATCAATCCGCCATCATCCTCTTTCAGCAAGAGGGGATGATCTCATTTCCTGCCTTTCCTAAAGGGAGGTTGGAAAGGAACACGAAAGATATTCTTTTTGACAAGGATTTTCGCTGTTCATGAGACGCTTCTTCTCTTCGACTCTTATTCTCTTCATATCTCTGGTGGTAGGCTATCAGATCCTTTCCATATGGAGGGGAGTTTCCCTCTACCAGAAAAACCTCTCTAAAGAAAGTCTTCTTAAAGCCATGCAAGCTATCCCATCCAATCCTGACCCCTTTTACAGATTGGGACTTTTCTACCAGTGGGATATTCGTAATATCGACCTAAAGCAGTCGCTCCATTACCTCAAGAAGGCGATTGAAAGAAACCCTCTTGAGCAGGATTACTGGCTCAATGTGGCGAAGGTCTTTCAGAGGATGGGAGAAAGCAAGGCATCTGAGAGAGCTTTAGAAAATGCCATCAGGGTCTTTCCTGCTGGTTATAAGGGTAGGTGGGTAACTGGAAGTCTTCTCCTCCAACAGGGAACACTCGAAAAAGCAATCCCTCATTTCTCTTACATTCTCGACAATTATCCAAATCAGAGCCACATGGTTTATGATGTTTTGGGAAAGGCAGCCAACGATTCTGATTTTATCTTGGAAAGACTTGTTCCGAAAAACCCTGTTTCACTCAAACAATATCTTTCCTATCTCTATGAGTCAGGGGATAGGGAATCAGCGCAAAAGGCCTGGCAAAAGAAGGATTCATTTGCTTATAAACCCGACCGAAATGAAACTCTTCGACACATCGAATTTCTCATCTCCCGCGGTGAATTAAACGAGGCGTTTCTAATCTGGAAGGCCAGGCTTCAAGAAGAAGGATTATTATCTCCCTCCGATAGTAGCTTGATCACCAATGGTGGGTTTGAGAAGGAGAAGATTTTAGGTGGGGGTTTTGATTGGAAAATTGAGAAAATCCCTGGGGCCGAGGTCGCCTTCGATCCTTCGATGGCTTTCGAAGGGAAGGGTTCCTTGAAGATTGTTTTTAATGGAAAAGAGAATGTCGATTTTGCCCATGTCTATCAATTCGTTCCATTAAAACCCAATATCGAATACGTGCTAAAGGTCAATATGAAGACCCAAGCTGTGACAACTAAAAGTGGTCTGAAAATAGAGGTTTCAGGCGTTGGTCCAGCTTTTTATAAAGCATCCGAGTCATTAATCGGAGACAATGAATGGAAGGAGTTGATGGTTGCCTTTCGGACCCCTGCCCAATCCCAGGGCGGCTTAGTGAGAATCCGGAGAGAAAAAACCGCTAAATTCGACCGATTCATCTCCGGAACGGTTTGGATCGACAATTTCTCTCTCACAGAAACAAAAGGTCATTAGGTAATCAATAACTCAATAAATTTATCCTGCTTGCCCTGTAATGTAAGTGTACGGGGTGAAATGCAAAGCCTATTTCACAGGGACAAAAGAAACCAAAGAAACTAGAGAAACTAAAGAAACTATGGAAACGAGATTGACCCAATAACACAACGACTCAATGACCAAATTGTATAGTGATTTAATGACTTATTGACTGGAGGGCCAGTTCAATGAAAGACTACTACAAAACTCTTGGTGTTAAGGAAAATGTCTCAGAAGAAGAGATCCGGGCACGATGGGTCAAACTCACGAAGCACTATCACCCTGACCGAGGGGAAGACGTGGCTTCGAATGAGAAGATCAGGGAGATCAACGAGGCCTATCACGTATTGAAACATTCTTCCACACGCGTGGAATACGACCTCCAGAGGACATACGGCCAGGAAAAAAGAGGATCTTATTTCAAGAAACTCAGTGTTCCTGCCAGCATTTTATTTGTTTTTATCATCGTCGGCCTCATCTATTTTAATAGGTTCCAGACCACCTCTGTTTCTGAACTTACAGCTTCTAACCAAATAGACCAAACCAACCAAAGAAACGAAACAAACCAGAGAAACGAAATAAACCAAAGAAACCAGATAGACCAAATAGACCAGAGAGACCCAACAAACTCAATAAACCCAAAAACCCAACCACGCATTGACGCGCCAAATCAGCAACCCCAGCTTGCCACATCAACTCCGGCTGTACCAATCACTTTTAACCAGAGAAACCAAACAAACCAAATAAACCAAACAGACGAAATAGACCAAATAGACCAAAGAAACCAAACAGACCAAACCGACGAGACAGACCGAACAGACCAAACAGACGAAATAGACCAAAGAGACCCTAAACTTCAGTTCGCTCAATTTAAACCGCCTTCTCCTCTTGCAACAGAAGATGAGGTAAGAAAGTTCTTTGCCAATTATATCGAATGTTATAATCAGATGGATTTGGAGGGTTTCCTTTCTTTATTCTCCTCTAAGGCCATCCAAAATCAGAAAGATAGAATCGAAGGGATTCGGAAGATTTATGCCGATTTTTTCAACCAAGGTCAGGGAGTTCGCTATAACACGCAAGATATGAAGATCGAAATTTATCAGAATGCTGTCGAAGTGAAGGCTCGTTATGAAATAGAGCAGATATTGAAAATGGGTGGGGAGAAAAAAGTCTGGAGAGGAAATGTCCGCTGGGTGTTAGATAAAGAAAATGGAGTCCTAAAAATAATTTCCCTCGATTATCAACACCAGAAGTCCGTTTGAGGGAAGAAGGAGAATTTAAATGAGATTTCATGCGATCCCTTTTGTTTTCTTCCTGTCTCTCATCTTCATCGTTCCTTTTTACACAATTGCGCAAGTCCCTCTTCCACCTGAGAGCCCCAAGGTCATACCGGTAGAAGAAGTTCAAAAATTCATTGTAGAATATAAAGTTCGGTTCATGAAAATGGATCTTGATGCCTTCATGGATCTCTTCTCTAAAGAGGCCGTTGAAAACCGGATGCTCCCTTATGCAAATATCCGAGAGGCCTACCGAAGAACGATTGCTCACAGCAAATCTATCGTCTATAACCTGAAAATTTATTCTATCCAGACCTATACACGGAGTGTCTTCGTTAGAGGTCACTATGAAATTATTCAAACTCTTAAAGCTGGGGGTAAAGAGAGGGCTTTCCGGGGGGATATCCAATGGGACCTCGTCCGTGAAAATGGTTCTTTAAAAGTTAGAGAAGTCAATTATGGGAGAGAGCGTTTGCGATGATTGATCTCCATTCTCATATCCTGCCGAATTTGGATGACGGGCCCAGGACCATCGAGGACTCCATCCAGATGTGTCGGATCAGTTATCAAGACGGGATAAGAACCATCGTGGCAACCCCCCACATCCTGCCAGGAATTTACAAAAATGACAGGTCCACCATCCTCACCAAACTCCAACAACTTAACAACGCTTTAATGAAGTTCGGAGTTCAGAGTTCGGAGTTCGTAGTTAAGAATTCTGACTCAATGACTCAACAACTCAATGACCCAATGACCGGGTTTAAACTCCTTCCCGGTGCCGACGTCCATTTCACATCAGATATCCTTCAGCGTTATGAAAAGGAAGAAATTGTAACAGTCAATGACCAAGGACGATATCTCATGGTCGAGTTTGCTTTCCAAGGGATTCCATACCAGGCAGAGGAAGTCCTTTTCCAACTGTTGGCAAAAGGAATCATTCCCATCATCAGTCACCCAGAAAGAAATATGGAAATCGGGCAGAGACCCAAAAGATATTATGAAATGATCCGAATGGGTTGTCTGGGTCAGGCCACAGCCATGAGTTTAACCGGAGGGTTTGGACCCGGAGTAAAGCGGATAGCCGAAAAACTACTTTCAAAAAGACTAATTCACATCATTGCCTCGGATGCCCATTCCACTGATGGAAGACCCCCCATTCTTTCCGCTGGGGTGAAGGCAGCCGAAAAGATCGTGGGCAAAGAAGAAGCCCGAAAGATGGTGACCGAATACCCCGAGGCAGTTATCGAAGGCCGAAGGCCTAATATTCCCGAACCGATCTCTCCCTGACTTAAAGATTAGGGAGAGAGAAGGTCATTAACTAAATGGCCAGTTACTTAATTACCCAATTACTTAATCACTCAATGACTCGATTACTTAATGACCTAATGACCAAGTGACTCAATGACAATATTTAACCATTTCATCAAACTCATCCTCATTCTTCTCCTCATCTTTACTCCCATTGCCTTTGGCTCCATCGAACTCTGGGCTTTTTCTTTAATGGAGCTGGGAATCCTTTTAATCATCATCCTCTGGGCAATTCAATCTTTACTCCGCCCTGCACTACGTAGAGTGCAGGGCAGCCCTGAACCACGATGGATTCAGGGCCTTAGCCCTGAACCACGATGGATTCAGGGCCTTAGCCCTGAACCTTACATGGTTCAGGGCGAACTCCAATCTCCGCATTCCGCATTTGTTGTCATTCTCCTTTCCCTCTTTCTCCTCCTCATCCTCTTTCAACTGATTCCTCTCCCTTCAGGGTTTTTAAAAATCCTCTCCCCCAAAACATTAGAGTTGCGGAATTCTCTTTCGATTTTTGATTCTCAACTCTTAACTCTTAACTCTAAATTTCAAATTTCTTTCTTCCCCTTCGCGACCCAAATCGAATTTTTCAAATGGTTGATCCTATCTGGTTTATTTTTCTTTCTCATATATTGGAGACATTCGAATAGGGATATTATTCATCTAATTCTCGTAATTATGTTGGTCGGTGTTGCAGAATCCCTCTATGGAATGTTCGAGTTCTTCAGCGGCCATAAATATATTCTTCATCTGAATATGGAGGCCAGGATTGCCTCTGTGACTGGGACCTTCATCAACCGCAACTACTTTGCGGGATATCTCCTAATGGTCATTCCTTTAAGTGTTGGCTTCCTTTTTTCACGCGAAGCCACTCAAATAGGCCGGTTCAGGGGGTGGCGTGAGCGTCTCGTCTCACTCGATGGGAAGACACTCCTCATTGGGTTTTGTGTGATTGTGATGATTCTTGGACTCCTTTTCTCAGCATCAAGAATGGGAATTTCAAGCCTCCTTCTCTCATTCACTCTGCTCAGTCTCCTCTTTATAAGCCCTACAAAAGAGCAGAAATTTTCCAGAACATCAATCTTAATTTTAGGTTTGGCTTTGCTCTGGGCTGCATGGATTGGGCTCGACTTTGTGATCAGTCGATTCCTCACCTCCTCTGAAGATTTCAAAGGAAGATGGGTATTCTGGGCAAACACGTTTCAGATTTTCAAAGACTTTCCAATCTTTGGCTCCGGCCTCGGTACCTTCACTTGGGTTTTTCCCATGTACCGATCTTTCCATTTAATAGGAATTGCTACTCATGCCGAAAATGACTTTCTTCAATTGGCTTCAGAAGTTGGGGTTATAGGCATAGGATTACTCTTGATTCTATTCTTATTTTTCTTTTATAAAGCAATCTCTGGAATTAGTTTGCTTTCTTACAGGGAATCAGGGAGATATATTGGAATCGGTGGCTTGGTAGGCATCGTGGCATTAATGCTTCATAGCATCGTAGAAAGAAACATCCAGGTTCCTTCCAACGCTTTCCTCTATACAATACTCTGGGCAATAGTCTTAAGAATCAGTTTTACTAAAAAAGTTAACACATAGGTTTTTAGGTGAAACAAACTAAAGAAACTAGAGAAACCAAATAAACCAAATGGACCAAATGAACCAAACAAACCAACGAAACGAAAGAAACCAGATCGCTTCGCGATCGTGGTTCGTGGTTCAAACCAAACCTGGGAATGAGCATCGTGTAGAGACCAACTTGTTTAACCAGGAGATAGAAGCTTTTCTCCCACTGCTCGAAACTTTCCAATACTCTCACGGGGAGACAGTTCAGAAGATTAAACCCCTCTTTCCGAACTATCTCTTTGCGAAGCTTGACATCGATCTCCACTACTATAAGGTGAAGTGGACAAGAGGAGTGAGTAAAATCCTGGGGGTCGGAAATGAACCCATCCCGATTTCTGAAAAAGTGATCCAGACAATCAAGGCTCGAATGGGAGAGAATAATGCTGTAAAGCTGGACGAAGGCTTGGAAGAGGGTAACATAGTTCAGTTCACATCAGGTCCTTTTAAAGACCTGATGGGAGTTTTTGATAAAAAAATGTCAGATGGGAAACGGGTCAGGGTACTCCTGACCCTAATTGGTGTGGACGTTCCAGTCCAGGTGTCAAGGTGGCAAATCAAAAAAGTCGCCTAAAGCAGTTTATTTAGTTTCTTTGGTTTGTAGAGTTTATTTGGTTAAAAAGCAATTAACTTATGAATAAGTTGAATTGTTAAATCAGTTACAAAAGAAACAAAAGAAACAAAAGAAACCAGAAAAACCTTTTGCCCATTCACTTGGCACAACCAAATAAAGACATTCAATCGGATTTCTCAAAATTCGGCTTGGCGGGAGCTTATCCTAAAACAGATCCGTTAGTAAGGTCATTTAAAAAATGGGATGTGTCCCTAATTTAATTTGACATAACCCCTTTTTAAAAACCAACCCAATCAACTAAAGAAACCAAATAAACCAAAGAAACCAGATTGACTCAATTAACTAATGACCTGGTTACCTAACGTGAGAATCCTTTTTTCCATCCTTTCCTTGGCTTATATATTTGGAATCTTTTTCTTCGCCGATTCTTCCGTGGTTTCCGATTTATCTTCTTTTAACCCTTACAGCCTCCTCCATATCCCCCTCTATGGAATCCTTACAGCTCTCCTTATCTTCTCTTTCGTCCCAATGACTCATCGACGCAATGACTCAATAAATTTACCCCGTGAAATGGGGAGCCTATTTCACCGGGGCCCAAGAAACTATTTATTTGTTGCTGCTTTGTTCGCTCTTATTGTCGCCATCGCCGACGAAATCCACCAAGCCTATGTCCCAGGCCGTGATTCTTCCCTCACCGACGTCCTTCTCGATATGGCCGGCATCGGCATTGTAATATTCTTCGCCCCTCAACTTTTTAGAAAAAAAGAGTTTCCAAAAACTCGATTAACTCTATAAACACATTACCGCATCTACGCATTGACCCAATAACCCATTAACGCATTTACGCTTTTACGCATAAACACTAAGACCCAATAAACTCAATGGACGGTATTTTTGCAGTAATCCTCGCCGGTGGTTCCGGTGTCCGCTTCTGGCCATTAAGCCGGGAAACCAGCCCAAAGCAGATGCTCCAGATTGTTGGAGAGGATACTCTTCTTCGGCAGACCATCAAACGTATAAATGGCTTTGTCCCCCCAGAGAATATCTGGATTGTAACGACAGAAGACAAAGCCCAGAGCATAAGGTTTCATATTGAGCCCTTAGGCAACCTGGCCAAAGGGATCCAGTTCATCAACGAACCTGTGGGAAGAAACACCGCACCAGCCGTTGGTCTAACTGCAATTTACCTCAATCATCTCTCTTCAGAATCCATAATGGTTGTGTTGCCCTCTGACCATGCCATTCCTGATACAGAGAAATTCTTGAATGACCTCAGATTGGCTATCCAGGGAGCAAAGAAAGACTATCTTGTTACATTTGGTATCAAACCCAATCGGCCTGAGACAGGTTATGGGTATATCAAGGTTGCCAGATCTTCGAAGACGAAACCAAAAGGTCTAATTAAAGTTGACCGCTTCTTCGAAAAACCTGACCTTAAAACTGCAAAAAGATACCTGTCTGATGGCGGCTACTTCTGGAACTCCGGCATCTTTATATTTAAAACCTCCCAAATCCTCTCCGAAATCAAAGAACACCTCCCATCCCTTTATAGGACTTTAAAAGAAATTGAATCGATTCTCTTCGATTCATCTAAACCAAAGAAACCCGATAAACTCAACAAACCCAATAAACACAATGAATGCAACAAACTCAATAAACTCTATTCTCGTTTGGAGCCAATCTCGATAGACTACGGCATCATGGAGCGAAGTCAAAACATCCTGATGGCTCCTGCTAAATTCAAATGGTCTGATTTGGGGAGTTGGGCTGCCCTGGACGAAATCATTGAAAAAGATAAAACGGGAAATATCCTTAAAGGAAATACAATTGATATTGAAAGTCAAAATTCAACTGTGTTTGCTGGCGATAGGCTCATCGCCACCATTGGTCTCAAAGACATGGTGGTTGTGGATACACCCGATGCGACCCTGGTGTCTCCCAAGGAAAGAGTTCAGGAGGTTAGAAAAGTTGTCGAGGCATTGAGACAGGCTGACCGTGAGGAACATCTCATTCACAAAACCGTAGAGAGGCCCTGGGGAAGTTATACCGTTCTTGAGAAAGGGGATAGATACAAAATTAAAAGGGTTGTTCTTAAACCTGGAGCACGCTTGAGTCTTCAATTGCATAGGAGGCGGAGTGAACACTGGGTTGTGGTATCAGGGGTAGCAAAAGTGACAAGAGAGGGTGAGACCTACTTAGTTCATACGAACGAAAGCACCTATATCCCTATCAATACGAAGCATCGTCTGGAGAACCCTGGAGATATCTTCCTTCAAATCGTCGAAGTTCAAAATGGTGACTACGTCGAAGAAGATGACATCGAGCGCTTCGCCGACGACTACGGCCGTCCAATAACTTAATAACCAAATAAACTAAATAAACCAAACAAATTTATCCCGTGAAAAACGTTAGCTATTTAATCGGGATGAAATGCGCCCGTGGAGTGTGGAAACTACTCCATGGACCCGCCTATTTCACTGGGACTCAACAAACTCAATGAACCCAATAAACTCAAGTAACACTATGACCCAAAGACGCGATGACGATCTAATTGCCTTTCTTCAACTCTGTAACCCTTTTTCCTCCTCTATCCCTACCGTTACTTCAGACGAGGGCTGGCAATACATCTCCGAGCTTTCCAAACTCCACGGGGTAACCCCGTTCCTCTATTATCGCACCAGATCTCTGGGGATTTCATTGCCGGAGCAACTGAGCAAAGAATGGCTCGGACATTACCTTCATCAGATCGCAGAGGAAAAGCAGGCCCGTCGCCAGATTAAAGAAGTTAAGGAGATGCTCGATTCAGAAAAAATACCCATGATTCTTCTTAAAGGCGCCTCGGCAATGCTGCGTCTCTATCCGCAACCCGGGCTTCGAACTTTTTGTGATCTGGATATTCTAATACCTGCTGATATGATACCTTGTTTTAAAAAAGTGATGACGATGGCCGGCTATAAACCATTAGCCGCCAGAAATTCTCCTGAAGATGAGGAGCTTCAGAAATTTGACAGCCACCTCGACCCATTATGTAAAGACCGAAGTCTCATGATAGAACCCCACCTGAGTATCTTCGGAGTACGGGGAGACCATTTAGGTGCCAGATCAGAAATATGGCAGGGAAGGGAGGAAACAAGCACTGATGGAATCAAAGTTGACCACCTGAGCAAAGAGCAATTCATTGTCCATACCCTCCTTCACTCCTCAAGACATCTATCAGATGAAGGATTTACTGAAATAAAATGGCTTGTAGATCTTCTCTATGCAATAAGAGCATGGAAAATAGACTGGTTAAAGGTCGGAGATATTGGCCATAAATGGGGTGTTGAGAACGATATCCTCCCTGTTATTGCCACCTTAAATCACTATTGGCAAGCTGAAATACCCTTAGCTGAGGAAGCAGCGCCACTGGATATCAATAC
>Ga0100401_1003950_pt1 | contig 11113 bp, 10 predicted proteins | sample CryGeymeta201525_FD_80421 | JGI IMG/M metagenome (GOLD analysis project Ga0100401, IMG submission 80421) | Groundwater microbial communities from Crystal Geyser aquifers in Utah, USA - Crystal Geyser metaG 2015-25 | ecosystem: Environmental > Aquatic > Deep subsurface > Groundwater | place: USA...
AGGCCACCCCCATTTTATGTTAAAAGAAATCCTTGAGCAGTCTTCTTCTTTGGAAAATTCCTTGCGCGGTCGCTTGATCGAAAAAGAAGGCTTGGCTAAACTAGGAGGTCTGGAAAACATTGAAGATAAATTAAGAAAAATTGAGCGGTTGATTATTGTTGGCTGCGGCACGTCTTATTTTGCCGGTTTGATTGGAGAATATATGCTGGAAGAATATGCGGGCATACCAACCGAAGTTGAGTTTGCTTCTGAATTTCGCTATCGCAAGCCGATTTTAGATAAAAAAACCGCCGCCATTTTTATTTCCCAGTCAGGAGAAACGGCTGATACGATATCAGCTTTGAAAGAAATAAAAAGAAAAGGAGGGCTAACCTTGGGAATTGTTAACGCGGTTGGTTCCTCTGTTGCCAGAGAAAGCAAGGCAGGCATTTATAACCATATCGGGCCTGAAATTGGAGTAGCTTCTACTAAAGCCTTTACTTCTCAACTTGCCATCCTTTCTCTTTTCACCTTGTTTTTGGCGAGACAAAGAGAAATGTCCTTAGTTTTAGGTCAGAGAATTGCCAGAGAATTGAAAAAGATTCCAGAAAAAATTAAGAGAATCTTGGTTCGGTCATCTGAGATTAAAAAATTAGCAAAAAAATATAAAAATTTCAATAATTTCTTATTTTTGGGAAGAAAATATAATTATCCTATTGCCTTGGAGGGCGCTCTGAAATTAAAAGAAATATCTTATATTCACGCTGAAGGTTATGGAGCAGGGGAAATGAAACACGGCCCCATTGCCTTGATTGATGAAAATTTTCCAACGATAGCCATCTGTCCTTCGGATTCAGTTTATGATAAAATGATTTCTAATATTCAGGAAATTAAAGCGAGGAAAGGAAAAGTGATCGCCGTCGCCACAGAAGGCGACGAAGATATTAAAAAATCAGCAGATGATGTAATTTATATTCCAAAGACCTTAGAAATGCTTACTCCGATTTTATCAGTTATTCCTTTACAGCTCCTCGCCTATTATACGGGAGTTTTAAACGGAAAAGATCCAGATTTTCCACGCAATTTGGCCAAGGCAGTCAGCGTGGAGTAGTAAATTAGAAAAGATTAAACAAAATTAGTCGGAGCATTGCTCCGATTTTTAATTTAAGTTATAATTAAAGAATAAATCATGAAAATTAAATTTGTCTCTCATATCAAAAAAGGCAACAAATCAGGTACAGGGGTTTTCTATATACCTAAAAATAAGATAGATTTGTTTGGTTTAGGCGATTGGGTAAATGTTAGATTATCAAAAAATGTTTCTTTTTTCTCTAAAATAATTTTCTATTCTCATCGATTAGGAATATATGTGCCAAAAAATCTTGTGAAGACGCATAAATTAATTAATAAAGAAGTGGAAATACAGATGAAAAAGATTAAAGGGTTTTATGCTCCGGTTGCTTCCGATGGGAGGGTATATCTCCCTTGTGATATTGTAAAAACTGAATCACTTCATCAGAACGATATCATTTCCATTAAAGCGATAGAAAATAACAAAGTCATTCAGGAAAAATACGTCAAGATATACATGACTACACGACCTAAAAGAAGACAGAGAGAATTTATATGTTATTTAGACAAAGTGCTTTATAATAAGACATTACTATTTCAAATTAAAAAACTTTCGTCAGTACCTCGGAATGGAAAGATAAACCCAGTAATAGCCAAACTTTTGCAAGATATATATTATGCCTTTATTGATAAAGATTCTGTAATTATTTTTAAAGGAAACAAAGTTCCGGCAATTATTGATACAAACCTAAAATATTCTGACCTCGCATTTTATTTGGGAGCTTACTTTGCAGATGGGACAAAAAAAGGAAATAGTTGGGCTATTTGTGCCTCTGCTTTTGAGCAGGCGAGATATTATTTAAAGATACATAATTTTTTAATAAAGGATTCAAAGCCAGAATTTACGATTTCCTATACAAATATTTATAATATTGAAGAGAATAAACTTAAAAAGGATTTGGCTGAAATTTGGCAAAAGGAAGTCGGTATAAAAATAAATAAATTTAGAATAAGAAAACCAAGCGGCAAATCTATCTCCAAATGGAACAAATATGGAACTTTAGTTATTAGAGAACATAGGCAAATTTTATTGGATTTCTATAATGTCTTGCTAAAGTCATCAATAAATGAGATTTTATCAAAAGAAGACAAAAAATTGGCTTTAGATTTTATTTGTGGAGTAATGGAAGGAGATGGATGCGCATCTGCTACCGAACGAGGACATATTACTATTTTTACCAATAAAGAGGACATTTGTATTTTAGAAAATATTCTTAAAAGAACTTATATGAAATTTAAAGCTACCAAAAAAGAGAATAAATATTCTTTAAGAATCGGCGCCCTTGAAATATTGCGGAATTTCCACTTATTAAAAGAGAAAATTTTTATTTTATATCCAAAAAGAAAAAAAGCGCTTTTTGAAAGATTAAAAACAGTGGGAGCAATTAAATTTTTAATAGGAAATCACGGTTCAACTAATTGGGTGAAGTCTTGGCTTAGAAATAATGGTTTTGTAGATAAAAATTACGAAATTACAAAAAATGGTTTAGATTTGAGTAATAATTTATTAAACGAAATGACAAAATTGGGAGTTTAATAATATGGAAGAAATTTTATCAAACAGGTCTGGCGAAAAAATAATTTTATTGGGGAACGAAGCGATTGTCCGGGGCGCCTTGGAATCCGGAGTTAATTTCGTTTCCACTTATCCCGGAACTCCGGCTTCGGAAATCGGCAATATCTTTTATAAAATCGCCAAGGAAGTCGGTGTTTATTTTGAATTCTCCGTCAACGAAAAAGTGGCTTTAGAAGCAGGAATTGGCGCTTCTTTTTCCGGTTTGAAAACATTGGTGGCGATGAAAAATTTCGGCTTGAATGTTTGCTTGGACGCTTTAATTCCTTTTGTTTATACCGGTTCAAAAGGGGCGACAGTAATTATAGTGGCCGATGATCCGTCTTGCCACAGTTCGGCTCAATCGGAAGAAAACAGCCGCTTTATAGCTGAGGCGGCCCATATTCCGGTTTTGGAGCCAGCCGACCCGCAAGAATGCAAGGATTTTGTAAAATTAGGATATGAAATTTCAGAGAAATTTAAAATCCCCGTCATAATCAGGACCACCACCAGAGTGGCTCACCAAAAAGCGCCTGTCATTTTGGGTGAAATTAAAAATTTACCAAAACCTGAAGCAGGGTTTGTTAAAAATAAAAATCAATTTGTCACGCTGCCGCCAAGAGTTTTAGAGATGAAGAAGGAATTAATAGAGAAAATTGAGAAAATAAAGGTGTTTTCGGAAAAATCAAATTTAAATAAAGTTGTTGGAAACAACAAATCAAAAATCGGCATTCTTTCTTCAAGCATTTCATATTTATATGTAATGGAAGCCTTAAAGGAACTTAATTTGAATATCCCGGTTTTGAAACTCGGGTTTTTCTATCCTTTGCCGGAAAAGAAAATTAATAATTTTATAAAACCGCTTAAAAAAGTTTTAATAGTAGAAGAATTAGAGCCATATTTGGAAAAAGAAGTAAAAAGGCTGGCAAAGGAAGCAAACTGCAAGCTGGAAGTTATGGGGAAGAAATTATTACCTGAAATTGGCGAGTTAAAACCTGAATATGTAACCTCAGCCATAGCTAAAATTACGGGAAAAAAATATAAGTTTGCAATTTCTAATTTGAAATCTCCAATCGCCAAGCGCCTGCCCCAACTTTGTCCAGGCTGCCCGTACTGGCTGGTTATTTCGGCGATTAAAAAAGCCGTTGACGTCAGTAAAGTGATTTTTGGGGGTGAAATTGGCTGTTATATGCTTTTTGGCAATTCTCCCGTTGATTTACAGGATTATTTGTCTTGTATGGGTTCTTCAGTTGGGATTGCCCATGGGATTAAAAAAGCCACTGGGCAAAAAATCATCTCTTTTGTCGGCGACTCTTCTTTCTTTCACGCGGGCATTCCGGCTCTGATTAACACGGTTTTTAACAAATCAAATCCTCTAATTATTATTTTAAATAATCAAACCACGGCCATGACCGGCCACCAGCCTCACCCCGTTTCTGCGGAAGCTGGTACCGGTATAAAAATTGAGAATGTTGTTAAAGCTTGCGGCGTGAAATATGTAAAAACAATTGATCAGTCAAACCAAGAAGAATTTGTAAATACGGTTAAGGAATTTTTAGAAAAAGATGAAGTCTCAGTTATAATCGCCACACTTCCTTGTAGATTCGTCGCTAAAAAATGATTCCCATTTTTGATGGGACCCTGAAATTTTTTATAAAAAAATTTGAAAATGGTCAAATCTTTAGAACAATTTAATATGGTAATAGTCGGCACTGGCGGTCAGGGCTTGATTACGCTTTTGCAGATAATTTCTGAAGCCGCCCTTGCAGAAGGCTACGATATCAGGACTTCCGAACTTCATGGCTTGAGTCAAAGAGGCGGTTCGGTCGAAGTTCATATCAGGTTTGGCAAGAAAATCTATTCACCTTTGGTGATGAGGGCAAAAGCCGATTTAATTTTAGGATTGGAAATGCAGGAAATTTTAAATGGCATATATTTCGCTAATCCTAAAACAAAATTTTTAATAAACCAATTTGTCATCCCTATCTCTCTAAAAAAACCTTTATCTGAAAATGAAACTTTAAATCAGCTGAAAAAAATTAGTAAGAATATTACTATTATCCCGGCGGATAAAATCTGCCAGGAAAAGCTGCAAAACAGCGTTGTTTCGGGAATTTATCTGATAAGTTTCGCCACTTTCAAAAATTTAATTCCCTTGAAGTCTGAATCAATCCAAAAAGCCATTAGAAAAATAATTCCAGAAAAATTTTTGGAACTGAATCTCAAAGCCTTTAATTTAGCCAAATCAAGAAGCTAAGCTCCTTTCTATTCTTAATATATGAAGAAAAAACATATTGTTTGCCTGGGCGGCGGCAATGCCATGCCCCGAGCAGTTTTGGTTGAATTAAAAAAATATCCGGTAAAAATCTCTGTTATTTGCGCGATGCTGGATTCCGGCGGTTCAGCCGGCAGACTGAGAAAGGATTATAAAATTGTCTCACCAGGCGATATTAGAAGAGCATTCATTGCTTTATCTAATACTTCACCTGTCATTGAAGAGCTCTTTGACTTCCGTTTCAAAGGTGGCGAATTAAAAAACCATAATTTTGCCAATCTTTTTATTACAGCCTTGGAACTGGCCACCAACGATTACGAGAAAACATCGCGCGCGATTAAAAAAATTTTAAATGTTCAGCATGAAGTGTTGCCAGTTACCCTTGATAATTCAAATGTTTTTGCTGTTTTAGAAAATGGTAAAGTAATAAAAGGGGAAGCTAATATTGATATCCCGAAACATAACGGAAACTTAAGAATTAAAAGAGTCTTTTTAAAACCTAGAGCTAAGGCTTACGCCAAAGCTATAGAGGCAATCAAAAACGCCGATTTAATAATTATCGGTCCGGGCGATTTGTATTCTTCTTTGGCTCAAATTTTATTAACCTATGGCATTCCTCAAGCCATCAGGAAAAGCAAAGCCAAAAAAGTTTATATCTGTAACTTAATGACTAAATATGGCGAAACTAATAATTTTACAGTTTTATATTTTGTAAAAGAGGTGGAGAAATTTTTAGATCAGGAATTAAATTATGTAATTTACAATACCGGAAAACCGTCGGGAAAGAGATTAATTGAATACAAAAAGAAACACCCCGAGTTATTAGATTTGGTACGTTTTGATAAAAAACCTGCCCCGTACCGAAACGAAGTTTCTGGTGCGGAGTTTATTGGCACGGATCTTTTAATTAAATCAGACGACATAATTCACGACCCAAAGAAATTAGTCAAAATTATTTTGAATTTATGCAAGCTGTAATTTTAGCCGCTGGCGAGTCTTCTCGTTTTTGGCCTTTAAATAAAAAACACAAATCTCTTTTTAAAATAATGGGCCAACCTTTGATTTGTTATACACTTGAGAACTTAAAAAAAGCCGGCATTATAGAAATTATTATCGTCCAAAATCCTAAAAGAGATGTTGAAAACGAATTAAAGCATTATAAATTACCCTCTAATCTAAAAATAAAATATGTTTTACAAAAAACTCCGCTCGGTACGGGTCATGCCTTAAAATCGGCTGAAAGTTATTTAAAAGAAAGATTTTTGGTTTTAAATGGTGACGATTATTATCAAACAATAGACATCCAAAAATGTCTGTCCAAGTTTCCGTCGATTTTGCTTAAAGAAGTTTTAAATCCCGTAACCTTCGGAGCAGTTATTGTGGAAAAGAGTTTCGTCAGAGGAATTATCGAAAAGCCGGAGAAATTTTCCGGCAATCTGGTTAATGCCGGCTGTTATTTCATTCCGAAATTAATTTTAGCGGAAAAAATTGAGAAATCTTCCAGAAGAGAATATGAAATAACTGACTATATTAGGAATTTAATCAAAAAAACAAAATTATATTTTTTTAAAGCAGGAAACTGGATTCCTTTAAATTTTGTCTGGGATTTGCTTAATATTAATGAAAACTTATTGAAAGATATTAAATCTAAGGTTCGAGGAAAAGTGGAGAAAAACTGCCATATTAAAGGTCTCGTCGTTATTGAACGGGGAACAATTATTAAAAGCGGAACTTATATTGAAGGACCTGTTTATATCGGAAAAAATTGTCAGCTCGGCCCCAATTGCCTTATAAGACCTTTCAGCTCTATTGATGACAATTGCACGGTTGGTCAAGGAGTTGAAATTAAAAACTCAATCATTGCCATGAATTCCCATATTTCTCATTTAAACTATGTAGCAGATTCAATCATTGGAGAAGATTGTAATTTAGGAGCAGGCACGATTTTGGCTAATTTAAGATTTGACGGAAAAAACGTGCAATCGGTAGTTAAAGAAAAACCGATTGATACCCAGAGAAGAAAATTCGGCGCGGTTTTGGGCAAAGGAGTAAAAGTTGGAATTAATACTTCAATAATGCCCGGTGTTTTAATCGGGGAGGGCGCCATTATCGGCCCCCATTCTTTGGTGAGAAAGAATGCTAAAGATAACGAGATTTTTTACGATAAATTTAGAAAAATACCGCGAGCTTGACAAAATTTATAAAGGGTATATAATTATAGATAGAACATAAGGGCGAAAATATGGATATAAAAATACGAATTTACTGAAAATGAAGAAAGGAGGAAGATATGAAAGGGATGATTCAAATCGTGATTGGGGCCACACTTGTGTGGATTGGGTGTCTTGCCGAATTGATTTATCTTTTTTCTTCTGATTTGGGGGCAATAGATATCCCAAAATTCGGAGAAGGCAGTAAAGATATTTTTAGCTTAGCTGCTTTGGTGTTATTTATAGGGGCTTCTTTTATCGTTATAGGGCTGGTAGAAATATACCGGCACTATACGAAGAACAAGTCTTTGCCTGCTGAATCTGTTTGAGAATCATAAAAGCCCCGAATGCTCAATAATTGAGCATTCGGGGCTTATTTTTATTCTTAAAAATGAAATTGGTTAAAATAAGGCGAGTTTTTGATATATTTGATAAGATTGGATATAATTAACGAATGGAAATTCTGAAATTAGAACCAGAAAATCTTGCTGAAACAATCAAAAAGGCAGCGAAATCTATCAAAGAAGGCAGGATTATAATTTCGCCGACAGATACGGTGTATGGGTTTGTAGCTGACGCCACGAATAAAAAAGCAGTTGAAAAATTATTTAAAATTAAAAAAAGAAAAAAAGAAAAACCAATTCCAATTTTTGTAAAAAACATTGAAATGGCTAAAAAGTTAGTTTTAATTGATAAAGAACAGGAAAAATTTTTAAAAAAAGTTTGGCCAGGAAAGGTAACGGTAGTTTTAGAAAGAAAGAAAGGACAAAATTTATATGGATTAGATAGAAAGACCGTTGCTATCCGAATTCCTGATTACAGATTTTTAAATATTTTGCTTAAAAAAATAAATCGTCCCTTAACCGGAACTTCGGCGAATATTTCAGGAAAGCCGACTTCAACAAAGATAAAAGAAGTAATAAATCAATTCAAAAATCAAAAACATCAGCCAGATTTAATAATTGATGCCGGGAATTTACCAAAAAACCGGCCCTCAAAAGTTGTTGATCTAAGGGGAAGGAAAATAAAAATTCTTAGGGAATAAAAAACTATGTCACAAAAAATTGATTATCAAATAGCGAAACTGATTAGAGAAGAAGAAAAGCGTCAAGCAGAAACTTTAAATTTGATTGCTTCAGAAAATTATCCATCAAAAGCAGTAAGAGAAGCTCTGTCTACAATTTTTGTAGCAAAGTATGCTGAAGGAAGACCTTATAAGAGATATTATGCGGGAAATGAAAACACCGACAAATTAGAAACTTTGGTAGAAGAAAGAGCCAGAAAAGTTTTTAGACTGTCTGCTAAAAATTGGGCAGTTAACGTTCAACCTTATTCCGGCAGTCCGGCAAATTACGCGGTATTACGCGGGCTTTTAAAAACTGGCGATAAGATTTTATCTTTGCCTCTTTCTCACGGAGGGCATCTAACCCACGGAGCTAAGGTTTCTCTTTCCGGTCAGGATTTTAAGATAGTAAATTATTTTTTAAATAAAGATGGAATTTTGGATTATAAAGAAATTGAAAAATTAGCCAAAAAAGAAATGCCAAAACTGATTATTTGTGGCTTTACCGCTTATCCGAGAAAAATTAATTTTAAAAAATTCAGTCAAATCTCAAAGAAAGTCGGCGCCTATCTTTTGGCAGATATTTCTCATATTGCAGGTTTAATTGCTGGAAAGGTCCATCCCAGTCCTTTTCCTTTTGCTGATGTGGTAATGACTACCACTCACAAAACCTTACGGGGCCCGAGAGGGGCGATTATTATCTGCCGCGAAAAATTAAGAGAGAAAATTTTTCCCAAAGTTTTTCCCGGACTTCAAGGCGGACCTCATAATCATACTATTTGCGCTATTGGTGTTGCCTTGAAAGAAGCAATGAAGCCCGGTTTTAAAAATTATGCTCAGCAGATTGTTAAAAATGCCAGAGCCTTGGCCGAAGAATTAAAGAAATATGGGTTTAATTTAATTTCTGACGGGACAGATAATCATTTGATTTTGGTTGATTTAACTAATAAAGGAATTTCTGGAAAAGAAGCGCAAATTTTATTAGAAAAAGCAGGAATAGTTTTAAACAAAAATACCATTCCTTATGACTCAAGGCCGCCTTACGACCCTTCGGGAATTAGATTAGGGACACCGGCCCTGACTACCCGAGGGATGAAAGAAAAAGAAATGGAAAAAATCACCTTTTGGCTCAACGAAGTAATATCTAATCCTAAATCTACCCAAAAGGTTAAAAAAAAGATTAAAAAATTCTGCCAAAAATTCCCCATAGCATGAAAATTCTTGACGGCAAAAAATTATCTAAGGAAATTTTGGAAAGGATTAAAAAGGAGGTTAAAAACCGGCATTTAAAATTGAGATTGGCAGTAATTTTAGTAGGTAATGGCGAGATCTCTAAAATTTTTATTCACGGTATTGAGAAAGATTCAGAAAAAGTCGGTATTGCTTTCAGGTTATATAAATTTCCGGCGGAAATTAGCCCTCTAAAATTAAAAAAAGAAGTTGAGAAAATTATCAGGAATCCGCAAAACTCAGGAGTGGTTATTCAGATGCCTTTGCCTAAAAAATTCCAGCCGGAAGAATTTTTAAATTTAATTCCGGAAGAAAAAGATATTAATGTTTTGTCGGAAAAAAGTTTAGGTAAATTTTACCAAGGAACGTTAAAAATCTTGCCGCCAACTGTTGAGGGAATTTTAGAGCTTTTTAAAAAATATAAAATTAAATTAACAGGCAAAGATATAGTAATTATTGGAGTGGGGAGATTGGTCGGTTTTCCCTTGGCCACCCAGTTCTTGAAAGAAAAGGCGACTGTGTCGGTTTTGAATGAATTTACCAAAGATACCCCCTTTTTCAGCAGAAAAGCCGATATTTTAATTTCAGGAACGGGAAAAGCCGGCTTGATTAAAGGGAATATGATTAAAAAAAGAACGGTTATAATTGACGCCGGCACAGCCATTAAAGGAAAAAAGCTGGTTGGCGATGTTGATTTCAAATCAGTTTCTAAAAAAGCGAGTTTTTTAACTCCGGTGCCCGGCGGCGTGGGCCCGATGACGGTAGCTTGTTTGTTGAAAAATTTAGTTATTCTCAACACTAGACCTAGACTATGAATATTGACCTTTTTTTATTCCAATTTATAAATCAGTTTGCCGGAAAGTATGTTTTTTTAGACAATACGGCCATTTTTTTTGCCAGATATTTTGAATATTTTCTGATTCTTGTTTTACTTTTGTTTTTAGCTAAAAATCTAAAAAGATACTGGCCAATGGTGGCTCAAAGTTTTTTGTCAGCTCTTCTGGCAAGACTTGTCATTACCAATTTTATCCGTTGGCTTTGGCAAAGACCGAGACCTTTTGTGGTAAATCATATAAATTTACTTTTTTCATACAATCCAGCCGAGCCTTCTTTCCCTTCCGGTCACGCCGCTTTTTATTTTGCTATCGCCACGATTGTTTATGTTTACAACAAAAAAGCTGGCATTTTATTTTATATTGCCAGCTTTCTAATTTCAATTTCTCGCGTCTTTTCCGGTATTCATTGGCCGTCAGATATTTTAGCCGGGGCTTTGGTGGGAATTTTCTCCGGCTGGCTGGTTATTCTTTTTTTTCGGAAATTTTCCCAAGCGAATCGAAACAATTACCACAATCACAGTAATCATTAGGGCATAAATGAATTTCCCTATTAAGCCGTTGCTTTCTTTGAAATAAACATCAAAAAGACTTTTGATTGCTTCGTTCCAGGCTAAAGCCGCCACTAGCCCAAAACCACCTATAATGAGAGTGGTTGTTTTTTCTTTTAAGGCTCTTTTTGTCTGTTCAATTTCTTCTTTTATCTTTTTAACCACTTTTTCAGACATAATTTTTATTGGTGCGTTTGTTTGACGAAATCCGAACCTTTTTTGAACGAAACTGACGCTCAGCCCCGCCGCCGCTCGCTTACGCTCGCCGTTCCGCAAAAAAGTTTTCTTC
>Ga0100401_1003952_pt1 | contig 11110 bp, 7 predicted proteins | sample CryGeymeta201525_FD_80421 | JGI IMG/M metagenome (GOLD analysis project Ga0100401, IMG submission 80421) | Groundwater microbial communities from Crystal Geyser aquifers in Utah, USA - Crystal Geyser metaG 2015-25 | ecosystem: Environmental > Aquatic > Deep subsurface > Groundwater | place: USA...
AGAAGTAGCAGGAGAATATGTTATCAGAACTATTCTTTATTATGAAGATGGAACAATAAAAGATATTGAAACAGAAACTTTAATTGACCCCAAAGGATACATCTACCAAGCAATTAACGGAAAAGAAATTAGAATCCCTGATGCTAAAATTTCTCTTTATCGCTTTAATTTAGAAACAAATCAATTTGAACTTTGGCAAGCTCAAGAATATGGCCAAGAGAATTCCCAGATAACAGATAAAACTGGTGAATACAACTTTTTAGTCCCGGAAGGAAAATATTATCTAACTATCACTGCTACGGATTACGGGGACTACCAATCAGAAGAATTTGAGACAAAGGAAGGGAATGTGATTAACAGGAACATTGAACTTACCCTTATTAAAAAATTTAATTGGCAATGGTTGATATTTCCTGTTATATTGATAGTAGGAATAATTATCGGAATTTTTATCAAAACAAGAAAAAAAGAGTCTTTGAGGTAGTTGTGGGTGATGGGAGCGGAACGATCACATTGAAGTGGTTTCGTGGCAACGAGAGATACCTCAGAGAACGATTTAAAAAAGGGCGCCAACTAATCTTCTCCGGTGAGGTGAGGTGGTTTAACTATCAGAGAGAGATTCATCATCCTGATGTGGAGATAGTGGATGGGGATATGGAGAAGGATTACCTCAACTTCAAACGGATCGTTCCCATCTATTCCGAAACAGAGGGACTTTATCAGAGGACTTTGAGAAGGCTGATGAAGACCATCTTGGATGGATATGCCGATGAACTTTCGAGCCCTATCCCACGGGAGATTGTGGAGCGACAGGACCTGATTAATTTTTCAGAAGCCTTCCGGAGGGTCCATTTCCCTCCTGAAGGAGAGTCCATCGATGCTCTTAACCTCCAGCGTTCAGACGGCCACCGTCGGATCATCTTTGATGAATTTTTTTTCTTAGAGCTCGGAATGGGACTGAAGAAAAGAGGAGTAGCGCTGGAGACAGGGATTTCTTTTAAAACCGATGGTGTCTTAGTCCAGAGATTATTAAATCATCTCTCTTTCAAATTAACACGCGCCCAGGAGATGGTTTTGGCCGAGATCAAGGAGGATTTGGAAAAACCCCATCCCATGAACCGATTGATTCAGGGAGATGTGGGAAGCGGGAAGACAGTCGTCGCCCTCTTGACTTGCCTGTATGTTGTGGAGAGTGGTTACCAGGCTGCTATCATGGCCCCCACCGAAGTTTTAGCAGAGCAACACTTTCTCAATCTCCACCGGTGGCTGGAGCCATTGGGGGTAAAAGTGGCCCTGCTGACCAGTAGTGTCAAGGGTTCGGAGAAGGAAGATCTTTACCAAAGAATTGGGAATGGAGATGTCCAACTGGTGATCGGAACCCATGCTGTGATTCAGGAAGCGGTTGAATTCAATCGTTTGGGACTCGCCATCATTGATGAGCAGCACAAATTTGGTGTGGTTCAAAGGGGGCTTTTAAAGAAGAAAGGTGGGAATCCTGACGTTTTGGTAATGACAGCGACTCCCATTCCAAGGACTCTCGCCATGACTATTTATGGGGACCTGGATGTTTCACTCATTGATGAGATGCCGCCTGGCAGGATGCCTGTTGAGACCAAGGTCTTTCCTGAACCTGCAAGGGCCAAGGTTTATCGAATCGTTGAGGAGGAGGTGAGAAAAGGCCGCCAGGCTTTCATTGTCTATCCCTTGGTAGAGGAGTCTGAGAAATTGGATCTCAGGGATGCCACACGAATGGCGGACCACCTTCAGAAGGAAGTCTTTCCAGATTTTCGGATTGGTTTGCTCCATGGCAGGATAAAAAGTGACGAGAAAGAGGCCATCATGATGGAGTTTAAGGAAGGGAAGATTCAAATCCTGGTCGCTACGACAGTTATTGAAGTGGGGATCGATATTCCCAACGCCTCTGTCATGGTGGTAGAGCATGCTGAGCGATTTGGCCTTTCTCAGCTCCATCAATTGAGGGGAAGGATTGGCCGGGGACGTTACCCCTCCAAGTGTATTTTGCTGGCCCAATACCGGTCTTCTGAGGAGGCAAAGGTTCGGCTTCGAGCCATGGAGAAAACAACCGATGGATTTAAGATTGCTGAGGAAGATTTGGCCCTCAGAGGACCCGGAGAATTCTTTGGCATCCGACAATCAGGTTTGCCAGATTTCAGGGTGGCCCACATCATCCGGGATACTCCAATTTTGATTGAGGCGAGAAAGGAAGCCTTTCGGGTCATCCGAGAAGACCCGGAACTGGTTCACCCTTCTCATGCAGGATTGAAGGGTATATTGGTCAAGCGATGGAAAGGGAGGATGGAACTGGCCACCATAGGATAAAAATTAGGATGTGAAGCAAAGCCCTGAACCTCTTCCTGGACTACATAGAGTTCAGGACTAATCATGAACCCTACGTGGTTCATGGCATGGTTCAGGGGGTAAAAGGAATTGAAAAGAGGGAAAAATTATGTTAACCCTAACCTGATATCAAATTTCAAAGCTCAAACACTGTAACTCAAGGCTTCAGCCTTGATGATGGTCAACCCTGAAAGGGTTGAGTTACGGCATAGGAAAGGAAATCATTATATGGAAATGTTTCATCCTGAAGGCGCTGGATTTCATCGAATGCAAAGGCTCCCCCCTTACATCTTCGGGATTGTCAATCAATTGAAGATGGAGGCAAGACGAAGAGGAGAGGATATCATTGATTTGGGCATGGGAAACCCTGATCTGCCCACGCCCAAACATATCGTTAATAAATTAATTGAAGCCGTAAAAAATCCAAGGAATCATCGGTACTCTGCCTCAAAAGGAATTTATAAATTGAGGTGTGCGGCCGCCGGCTGGTATCAAAGACGCTACGATGTTGATCTCGATCCAGAAACAGAGAGTGTGGTCACCATCGGCGCCAAGGAAGGACTCGGACATCTGGTTTTAGCGACCCTTGGCCCTGGAGATGTTGTCCTCGTTCCGGACCCGACCTATCCCATCCATGCCTATTCGGTCGTGATTGCCGGAGGAGATCTGCGTTCAGTCCCTTTGATGGGGGGAGAGGATTTCTTCCAACGGTTATTGACGGCAACCAAACAGACTTGGCCTCATCCTAAGATGGTCATTGTGAGTTTCCCTCATAATCCAACTACCATGGTGGTGGACCTCAATTTCTTCGAAGATCTGGTAGCTTTTGCAAAAGAGCATCATCTGATGATCGTCCATGATTTGGCCTATGGGGATATCGTCTTCGATGGATATAAGGCACCCAGCCTCCTTCAGGTCAAAGGGGCAAAGGATGTGGGGGTGGAGTTCACCTCTCTTTCTAAAAGTTATAATATGCCCGGTTGGCGAGTGGGTTTTGCAGTGGGAAATGCTGAGATGCTGGCTGCCTTAGCAAGGTTGAAGAGCTATTTCGATTACGGAGTCTTTCAACCCATTCAGATCGCAGGCATCATTGCCCTCAATGAAGATCAGAACTGTGTTCAACAAACCGTGGAGGAATACCGGAAGAGGAGGGATGTCCTCATCCATGGATTGAAACGAGTGGGCTGGGAGATTGAAAAACCGAAAGGAACGATGTTCGTTTGGGCAGAGATTCCAAAACCTTTAAAGAAGATGGGATCGATTGACTTTTCTAAACTTCTATTAAAGGAAGGGAAAGTGGCCGTCTCTCCTGGGATCGGTTTTGGTGAGCATGGAGAGGGCTTCGTGAGGTTTGCATTGGTAGAGAACGAGGCTCGAATTAAACAGGCCGTTAAGGGGATTCAGAAGGTTTTAAAAAAAGGTTTATAGGGGTTAGAAGGATGAAGGAGATCAAGGTCGGTCTGATCGGTTTCGGGACAGTGGGTTCTGGTGTTGGAAGAATCCTTCAGAAAAATGCCAAGCTGATTGAGAAGCGCATGGGCGCCAAGCTCATCCTGAAGCGAATTGCTGACATCGATTTAGATACCGACCGCGGAGTGAAGTTAAAATCAGGGGTCCTCACTCGCAGAGCTGAGGAGGTGATCAAGGATCCTGAAATCGATATTGTCATGGAGTTAATGGGAGGCATTGAACCTGCAAAAACCTTTATTCTGAAAGCGATTCGGAATAAAAAGCATATCGTCACGGCCAATAAGGCCCTCCTTGCCCTTCACGGAGATGAGATCTTCAGGGAGGCCTACCGCTTCGGCGTGGATGTCAACTTTGAAGCCTCGGTCGGTGGAGGCATTCCACTCATCCGGTCGATCAAAGAAGGTTTGGTCGCCAACCGAATCCATTCGATCTTCGGAATTCTAAATGGGACTTCTAACTACATCCTTTCCAAGATGACTGACGAGGGGAGAAACTTCAAAGAAGTCTTAAAGGAAGCCCAAGAGAAAGGATATGCTGAGGCTGATCCGACCTATGATATTGAGGGAATCGATGCTGCACACAAACTTGCCATTCTCATCCGCCTCTCCTTTGGAACCCCCCTCCGATTTAAAGAGGTCTTCATTGGAGGAATCTCTGAAATCACGCCTCTGGATATTCAATTCAGTCGGGAATTTGGATATCGTATAAAACTCTTGGCCATTGCCAAAATGGAGAAGGGGAAGATAGAAGCTCGCGTTCATCCCACCATGATTCCAGAGGGACATCTGCTTTCTACGGTCGAGGGGGTATTCAATGCGATTTATATTAAAGGCGATGCCGTTGGACCTACGCTCTTTTATGGAAAGGGGGCGGGGCGGATGCCCACGGGGAGTGCGGTGGTGAGCGATCTGGTCGAACTGGGAAGGAATGTTCTGATCCGGGCTTCTGGGCGCCGGGTGCCGCTGCTCTCTTTCCAGGAATCGGCCATTGAAAAAATTCCTCTCAAGAAGATGGATGATGTCGTGATGCCTTTCTATATGAGGTTTTCAGCATTGGATCGGCCAAGAGTGCTTTCAAAAATTTCAGGAATCTTAGGGAAGAATGATATCAGCATCTCTGCCGTAATCCAAAAGGGAAGGCAGGTCAACGGTGCGGTGCCCATTGTCATGATGACCCATGAGGCCAAAGAAAAGAATGTCCATCGGGCCTTGAAAGAGATTGATCGACTTGGAGTGATTCTGGGAAAGACGATGTTCATTCGCGTCGAAAACGAGCTGGAATGATTTAGTTCGGAGTTCAGAGTTTAGAGTTCGGAGTTTTTTAAATTCTCCGAACTACCTGCCTGCGCGGTGCCGCTTCGGCGAAGGCAGGCGAACTAATTACTCCGAACTGTAGGTGTAGAAGATGTGGCGTGGGGTGATTCGAGAGTACTGGGATTTTTTACCTGTTAGGGAAGAGAAGTGCATCATCACCTTGCTTGAAGGGAATACTCCGCTCATCCCTTCTTCCCGGATCAAGAAAGAAGTGGTTTCAGGAATCGACCTCTATTTCAAATATGAAGGCCTCAATCCAACAGGTTCTTTCAAAGATCGAGGGATGACTGTAGCGGTTTCGATGGCGAAGGAAATGGCCTCCAAGGCAGTCATCTGTGCCTCCACAGGAAATACTTCTGCCTCCGCAGCCGCCTATGCTGCCAAAGCAGGAATGAAAGCTTATGTCCTCATTCCTGAGGGGAAAATCGCCCTCGGCAAGTTATCTCAAGCAATGGCTCATGGTGCCCAGGTCATCCAAATCGAAGGGAACTTTGATGAGGCCCTTCATATCGTCAGAGAGATTTCAGAGACAGAACCCGTTACCTTGGTCAACTCTCTCAATCCCTATCGAATTGAAGGCCAGAAGACGGCCTCCTTTGAAGTCATTGACCATTTAGGATTTGTTCCCACTTACCATTGTCTTCCAGTCGGCAACGCAGGGAATGTCACCGCTTATTGGAAAGGATACAAAGAGTATTGGGAGAAGGGGAGAGCTGAAGGTCTTCCAAAGATGTTGGGATTTCAGGCAGAGGGAGCTGCACCCATTGTCAGGGGAAAAGTCATTGAGCAGCCTGAGACCATTGCCACAGCCATCCGGATTGGAAACCCTGCCAGTTGGAAACAGGCCATGGCAGCCCGGGATGAATCCGGAGGCTTGATCGACATGGTGAGCGATGAAGAGATCCTGGAGGCTTATCGAATGATAGCGAGTTTGGAAGGAATCTTCTGCGAACCTGCCTCTGCAGCCTCTCTGGCCGGGGTGATCAAGCTTGATCGAAAAGGTTTCTTCATGAAAGGAGATGTGGTGGTGCTGACCATCACTGGACATGGTCTGAAGGATCCGGATGTTGCCATTCGAGTCTCTCAGAAACCCGTCTCTCTTCCACCCAAGAAAGAAGCCGTGTTGAAATACCTCAATCTATAAAGTGCAAAGGGTGATGGTGATTGGTGATAGCAAATTGGGATTTCTGTTTGCCTGTCACAATCACCGGTTACCACCGCTAAATAATGAAAACTGCCTTCATCTATACTGACGCCTATCTCGATGCCTTCCACCCCGATGTAGTGGCGACTCAATTAGGAGTCGATACGTTTTATAATGACCCTTTGACAAACCTTCACTTATCCATTTTGGGGTATGAAAGAGTTCTTAAGAGGATTAAAGACCTGGCCACAAGGTGGGTGGCATTTCCCTAAAAATTGGCATGCCTTTTGCTTTCAATTTTCGCTTTTCATTTGACATTTGTAAGTTTTTGGTATATTTAGAACTTTTGAGGATAGCAGGAAATGCCTGAAAAGATGAAGTATGTTATTATTGTTGGGGATGGGATGGCAGACTACTCCGTTGAGAGTCTTGGGGGGAAGACCCCATTGATGGTAGCCCGAACCCCCCACATGGATTGGATGGCGAAACAGGGTGAGATCGGTTTGGTCAGGACAATTCCTGACGGTTTTAACCCAGGTAGTGAGATCGCCAACCTCTCCATTTTTGGGTATAACCCCATCTCTTATTATACTGGGAGAGGTCCACTGGAAGCGGCGAGCCTGGGCGTCAAACTCGCGGCTGATGATATTGCCTTCCGATGTAATCTTGTTACCCTAAAATTTCAAGGGAATAAAATCGTGATGGAAGATTTCTCTGCCGGTCACATTACGAATGAGGAAGCAAAGAAAGTCATCCTTGATTTAAACAAAGAGATGGCAACAAATGAAATTAGATTCTATGCAGGGGTGAGCTATCGGCATTTGATGGTCTTGAAGAATGGGGCGGCTAAATTTTCAAACATGGAGAAGTTGGAAATTACCCCTCCTCATGACATCATTGGCAAGGAAATATCCCCTTTCCTTCCTCAAATGAACGAACCTGTCCTCACTCTGATGATGAAATCTCAGCGGCTTCTCAAGAATCATCCTATCAATCACACCCGTGAGGCAAAAGGGCTCCCCCCTGCCAACTCCATTTGGCTCTGGGGGCAAGGGCGGTCGCCCCGCATGATCACGCTGAAGGAACGATTCGGGATGGAGGGCTATGTGATCTCAGCGGTCCACCTGATCAAAGGGATTGGAATCTTAGCCGGATTGGAAGTGCTGGAGGTCCCTGGTATCACAGGATACTTTGATACGAATTATGATGGGAAAGCTCGGTATGCTCTGAGAGGTTTGAGGGAAAAGGATTTTGTATATGTCCATGTGGAAGCTCCTGACGAAGCAGGTCATATGGGAGATCTTCGATTGAAAATCGAAGCCATCGAGGCGTTTGACGAAAAGATCGTAGGGCGTATTTTGAGAGGGATGAAGGAATTCAAACAGTATAAGGTTCTGGTCCTCCCCGACCATCCCACTCCTCTTTCCGTTAGAACGCACACAGCCGATCCAGTCCCCTATGTCATCTATTCTAATGAGGACGGGGCAACATCCGCCCATGGAAAAAGATTTGATGAGGTTTCTGCAGGGCAGTCCGGAATCTCCATTGAGAAAGGATTTGAATTGATCGAAAGATTTTTAAATCCCCGTTGTTCGTGTTGAGGGAGAGGGAGGTTTTTTTTGGCGAATACGAGGACAAAATATATTTTTATGACCGGAGGGGTAGTTTCCTCTTTGGGAAAAGGATTGGCGTCATCATCGATTGGATCCCTCCTGGAGCTCAGAGGGTTGAAGGTCATTTTTCTCAAGTTCGATCCTTATATCAATGTAGATCCGGGCACCATGAATCCTTTTCAACACGGAGAAGTTTACGTGACCGATGATGGGGCAGAGGCGGATCTCGATTTAGGGCACTACGAGCGTTACAGCAATGTCAAGACATCGAAGAAAAATAATTTTACCACCGGGCAAATCTATGATTCGGTCATCTCCAAAGAGAGAAAGGGAGACTACCTGGGCAGCACTGTTCAGGTGATTCCCCATATCACCGATGAGATCAAGTCGAAGATCTTCGATCTGGCCCAAGATGTAGATATTGTGATTGTCGAGGTGGGTGGGACTGTCGGCGACATCGAAAGTCTTCCTTTTTTAGAAGCGATCCGGCAAATTCGAGGAGATGTAGGCAGGGAGAATACGCTTTACATTCACCTCACTCTGGTGCCTTACATCCAAACGGCAGGAGAGTTAAAAACCAAACCGACTCAGCATAGCGTGAAGGAGCTTCGAGAAATAGGAATCCAGCCCGATATTCTTCTCTGCCGAACCGACCGAATGCTTTCTCCCGATGTGAAAGCCAAAATTGCCCTCTTCTGCAATGTGGAGAAAGATGCGGTGATCACAGCTAAAAATGTGGAGACGGTATATGAAGTCCCCATCGTCTTTCATCAGGAGGGACTGGACGAAAAGATTGTTGAGAAACTGAATATCTGGACTGGGCGACCGAATTTAAAGGGTTGGGAGCGGGTCGTCAAAAAGGTCAAACATCCCCGTTTCGAAACCACGATCGCTTTGGTAGGAAAATATGTCAGCTTGGTCGAATCCTATAAAAGTTTAACCGAGGCATTGATTCATGGAGGCATTGCGAATGATGCCAGGGTGAATCTGAAATATATTGATTCGGAGCAGGTCGAGAAGGAGGGGCCAGAATGTTTCCTCAAGGACGCCAATGGCATTCTCGTCCCCGGAGGGTTTGGGACAAGAGGGATTGAAGGGAAGATCAAAGCGATTCAATATGCCAGGGAGAAACGGATTCCATACTTTGGGATTTGTCTGGGAATGCAGTGTGCTGTCATTGAGATTGCCAGGCACTGCGCCGGTCTGAAAGGAGCCAATAGCTCTGAATTTGATACCCACACTCCCCATGCAGTGATCTATTTGCTGGAGGAATGGATAGATCGGGATCAGGTCGCCCAGAAACGGGCCTCTGATACTCCAAAGGGTGGGACGATGAGGTTGGGATCTTATCCCTGCCGTCTCGAAGAAGGAAGTTTAGCTCTGGAGGCCTATAATAAAAGGTTAATCAATGAGCGACACCGGCATCGTTATGAATTTAATAATGACTATATGGATATTTTAGGAAAAGCAGGAATGGTATTTAGTGGCGTTTCTCCTGATATGGGGCTGATTGAGATCATCGAGCTGAAAGGCCATCCTTGGTTTCTTGGATGTCAGTTCCATCCAGAATTTAAGTCGAAGCCCATGGATCCTCATCCCCTTTTCAGGGAGTTCATCAAGGCTTCCCTTCGGCGGGGGAAGAGGAAGCCGGATAGGGCGCGGGTTTCCAAGAAGAGAAGAGAAATGAAGGGCGGGTGAGATTACCCTGAACCATGTGAGGTTCAGGGCTGCCCTGCACCCTGCGTGGTGCAGGGGAAAGGAGACAGGAGTCATTGGATATCGTGGAAGAGGCAAAGCGGGTATTGAGAGTGGAGGCCGAATCCATCCTCGATTTAGCAGAGCGAATTGATGAAAACTTCTCACGGGCGGTCGAGTTACTCTATCACTGTAAAGGGAAAGTGGTCCTTATGGGCATGGGGAAATCGGGGCTGGTAGGCCGAAAGATCGCCTCCACATTCGCCAGTACAGGGACCCCGTCTTTTTTCCTTCACCCCGCAGAGGGATTGAATGGAGATTTTGGGATGTTAGCAAAGGAGGATGTGATCATCGCCATCTCCTATAGCGGAGAAACTCGAGAGCTTTTGGAAGTTCTGCCTCTCATCAAGCGATATGGAAACCGGTTGGTCACCTTCACTGGAAATTTGTACTCTAATCTGGCAAAGGCGGGGGATGTCAACCTCGATATTCGTGTGAGAGAGGAAGCCTGTCCATTAGGTCTAGCTCCAACAGCCAGCACCACAGCCACTCTTGCTTTGGGAGACGCTTTAGCCATTGCTCTCATGGGGAAGAAAGATTTCAAAAAAGAGGATTTTGCTATGCTCCACCCAGGTGGGGCGCTGGGGAAGAAGCTTCTCCTGAAGGTGGAAGACCTGATGCATGGGGGAAAAGCCTTTCCGATGGTATCGGAGAAGACATTGATGAAGGATGCGATTTTTGAGATTACCTCAAAACGATTAGGGGTAACCGGAGTCTGCAACACGGAGGGGCATCTGGTCGGCGTGATTACCGATGGGGATCTGAGGCGAGCTTTAGAAAAATTCAGCGATCTTTTCAATCGGGAGGCCTCTGAAGTGATGACGAAAAATCCAAAGTGGATTGAAAAGGATGCATTGGCTGCTAAAGCTGTACAGAGGATGGAGGAATATTCGATTACTTCCCTCTTTGTCTTCAACCAAGCGGGAGATAAAGTGCCTGTGGGGGTTATTCATCTTCATGATCTTTTGAAAGCGGGCATCGTCTGAAAGGCATAGCGCATAGAGCATGGAGCATAGCGAAAAGTGTATTTAGGCTATGCACTCTGCGCTTTGCACTTTGCGAATTGGAAGATGAAAAGACTTAAGATTGCCATCTTGATTTCGATTGTGCTGATTGGTGGGATCGTCCTCGTCAGTCTTTGGGCGAACCTCCGGGAGAGAAAAGCTTCGGAAGCCATAGAGAAGCTTCCCAAGGTTTCCACCGGGGGCGCAGACATGCGACTGGAAAAGATTCGATTTGTGGAGGATAAACACGGTCAAAAAACTTGGGAGTTGGAGGCGAACTCTGTTCAACAATACCAAGATCAGAACATCATGGTCTTAGAGGACGTGAAAGTGACTTTTTATACAAAAGAGGGGCGAACCCTCTTTCTAACTGGGAAACAGGGAAAGGTTTATCAGGACTCGAAAAATGTGGAGTTGGTGGGCAATGTGGTGCTTACCTCGAGCGATGGATAT
>Ga0100401_1003953_pt1 | contig 11109 bp, 13 predicted proteins | sample CryGeymeta201525_FD_80421 | JGI IMG/M metagenome (GOLD analysis project Ga0100401, IMG submission 80421) | Groundwater microbial communities from Crystal Geyser aquifers in Utah, USA - Crystal Geyser metaG 2015-25 | ecosystem: Environmental > Aquatic > Deep subsurface > Groundwater | place: USA...
GTGCGCGGTACTGGACTCGAACCAGTGACTTCTTCCACGTCAAGGAAGCGCTCTACCACTGAGCTAACCGCGCAAGTAATTATATTTTACTCTTTGAGGAGATGTTTTTCAAGTAAAAAAATATGGATATTGCCAAGATACCCAAAAGCCCCCACTGATTGTAAGTCAGTCCCCAAAGCCATGGCCCGACTTGGAAAAATTCAATAATAAAACGGATAACCGTATAAATTAAAATTGTCGATAAAAAAACAAAACCCGCCGGTTTTTTTCTGCCAAGTAGCCACCAGGAAAAAATCGCCAAAGTCAGTCCCAAAAGCCCGGTATAAATTGAAGTTTCATGAAAAACACCAGCGCCGATTTTTATTCCCCACGGCCAAGCCCGCGCCATCTCTTTTCCAATATGATCATGGATTAAAAAACAGCCAATCCGGCCGATAAAATATCCCAAAAACAATGGTGGTGTAAAAAAATCTGCCAATTGCCACAAGGAAAGTTTTTTACGCCAGACATAAAGGCCACCAACCAAAATTGTCAGTACCAATCCGCCCAAAAAACTCATCCCGCCCTGCCAAAGTTTCAACCATTCAAGCCAACTGGCATAATCTTTGAGATGGACTAAAATATAAGCCAGCCGTCCACCAATAATTCCAGCAATCAAAAGCCAAAGCGACAGGTCCCAAATATTATCTAAATTGATTTTTCTCTGGCGTGCCAACTGCAAAACCCACCAAAACCCAGCCAAAATCCCAATCACCAAAAACAACCCCCAAATTCGGATAGTAATCGGCCCTAAAGAAAATTGTGAGAATTGAAAATAGGGAATCATAAGATAATAATACCACAAAATCCTCTTGACCCCGCTACAATTCCCCTAAACTACAAATTAAATTTGAGTTTAGGGTATGCTTCCTGGAGCGCTTGCCCCATAGTTGAGCGAAGCGAATACTATGGGGTCATGTATAGGGTCTGCGCCCTGAACCGAACTCTGTTCTGGTTCAGGGCTTGACAATATTTTAAACTAATACTATGATGGTAGTAGTTACAGTGATCAGTGCACAATATAATTTTCAGCGGGTGGCGAGGTATCTGATCTGAAAGACTGCACAGGCGAGCGGGCATGGTGGTCGCGAAGCGACCGAGCGAGCCGAGCACAAGCGAACTCTCCCTCGCTGGGGGAGTGAGCGGTCTGGAAGAGTCAGATGCCGAGCCAGGCCCCGTGTTACATCAATTAACAATGAAATTTTCCAAAGCCGAAGATTATGCCTTAATTTTAATCAAAGAATTGGGCCAAACGCCCAAACATTCTTTTATATCTTTGGAGAAAATTGCTAAAAATAAAAAACTATCCTTATCCTTTTTGAAAAAAATCGCCTTTTATCTTCGGCAGGCCAATCTACTTTCCTCCAAAGAAGGCAAAACCGGCGGCTATCGGCTAGCCAAACCGCTTGGAAAAATTACTCTTGGCGATATTTTACTGGCCTTGGGCAGTTCTTCTTCCTCTCCCTGCCAAGCCACCTGCCCGCTAGCCCCAATTTGCCAAAGCAAAAAATCATGGAATAAAATTGATAGTATTATGACCAAAAATTTAGCCAAAATTAAAATCGGAGATTTATGACCTCCGTCCACTAGCTGGCGGACTCCGGTCTTTTTCTTCCATAAAAAGAGTGAAAAATGAAAAAAACTATTTACCTTGATTATGCCGCCACCACTCCGACTGATCCGGCAGTTGTCCAAGCCATGCTGCCTTATTTTGGAAAAGATTACGGCAATCCTTCCTCAATTCATCAAATGGGTTTTCAAGCCAAGGAAGCAATAGAGAGAGCCCGCAAAAAAGTGGCTGGCTTTTTTGGTTGTAAAAAAGAGGAAATTGTTTTCACCGGCTCCGGCACAGAATCAGTAAATTTAGCAATTTTGGGGGTGGCAAGAGCAGTACAAAAAAGCTTGCCCGCCGAAGCATCCCGAATGGAACACGGACGAATAGACCGAGTGGAATATCGAGAGCGAAGGCGGGGGCATATCATCACTTCTAAAATCGAACACCATGCTGTTTTGCACGCCTGCCAGCAATTAGAAAAAGAGGGTTTCCAAGTCACCTATTTGCCGGTGGATAAAAAAGGACTCATCAAACCGGAGCAAGTTGAAAAATCCCTTCAGAAAGATACAATTTTGGTCTCTATAATTTATGTCAACAATGAAATCGGCACCATCCAACCAATCGCCAAAATCGCCAAAATCATTGCCGACCATCGTCGCCATCAGCCATCAGCTATTTGCCATCTGCCGATACTCCACACTGATGCCTGCCAAGCCACTTGTTATTTACCGCTCAAAGTTAATCAGTTGGGAGTGGATTTATTGAGCATTAATGGCAGTAAGGTTTACGGGCCAAAAGGCATAGCCGCTTTGTTTGTCAAAAATGGCATCAAACTGAAACCAGTTATTTATGGCGGCGGACAGGAAAAAGGCCGACGCTCCGGGACAGAAAATGTACCGGGGATTGTCGGGTTATCTAAGGCGTTGGAACTGGCAGACAAGCACCGGGAAACAGAGGTAAAGAGATTAACAAAACTACGCGATTATTTAATTGAAGGAATTGAAAAGAAAATCCCGGCTATTTTCCTCAATGGCGACAGAAAAAATAGAGTTTGTAACAATGTCAATTTTTCCTTCCAGGGCATTGAGGGCGAATCAATTGTTTTATATTTGGACGGCCAAGGGATCGAAGTTTCCACGGGCTCGGCTTGCGCCTCTACTTCGCTTACACCATCCCATGTTATTTTAGCCCTGGGAGTAAATCCCCGCTTGGCCCAGGGCAGTGTCCGTTTTTCTTTGGGAAAATTTACTGTTAAAGGGGACATTGATTATTTGCTGGAAGTTTTGCCGCCGGTTATTAAAAGATTGCGGGAAATATCGCCGTTTAAAGTAATAAAGTAATAAAGTAGTAGAGTAATAACCGCCCTGTCGAGCTAGTAATAAAGTAATTTAATTACTAGTGAGGACGAGCGAAGCGAGGACGAACGATTAATGCTTTATTACTAACACAGTGTTTATTACTTTATTACTAACACAGTGTTTATTACTTTAATACTAACAAAGAAGTAAGATGGAATATTCTAAACAAGTTATTGAGCATTTTACTCATCCTAGAAATTTTGTCAAAAAAGCGCCTAAAAAAGGCGAGTTTGACAGCCAGGCTCTTGCCGGTAATCCGGTTTGTGGGGATATTATTAAAATTTGGTTAAAAATTGATTCCAAAAGCAAAAAAATCAAAAAAATGGATTGGCAGACTTTTGGTTGCGCGGCGGCTTTAGCCACTTCCTCGGTTTTGTCGGAAATGGTAGAGGGAATGGAGATTGAAAGGGCCAAAAAAATCACTGCCAAAGATGTGGCGGAAAAATTGGGCGGATTACCAGCAATTAAATTTCATTGCTCGGTAGTGGGAGTGCAGGCATTGAAAGAGGCGATTGAAAAGTGGGAGAAGAGGTAAAGCGAGGCCTGCTCGATGGTCTTACAAATTTAAATACCTCCCACCCGTCAAATATACCATTTGCACCCGCTAAATGATAAAAAATTAAGCTAGCGGCTTCGCCTTCCACCCGCCAAAATTATATGATATTATAAAAAGAGGAGGATAAATGGCATTAAAAATTTCGGTTAATAAAAATAAATGCATAGGTTGTGGGGCTTGCGCGACAACTGCGCCCAACACATTTGAGTTGGATGACGAGGGAAAATCAAGGGTTAAAAATCCGGCTGGCGATGGAGAGCATTCAATTTTAGATGCTGCCAAGGATTGTCCGGTTGGGGCAATTACGGTTAAAGACGAAAAAGGTAAAAGGTTGTTTCCGGAGACATAGTCCGCCATCGTTCAATCTCTTTGAGAAATAGGTGATTATTCCTCTTCTCAAAATAGATTTCACTACGGCGGACACAACCCAATTATATTTATTAATTTAAGGTGTTGTGGAGAACAATGGCTGGTAAAAAATATTGGCAATGTCGGACCTGTAAAGATATCCACTTCGGCGAAAATGCGCCAGAAATGTGTCCTAGTTGTGGTTCGGCCAATGATTACGAAGAACTCGAACAAGACGAAATCAAAGACGCCTTTGTTGATAGCGGCGAGGAAGTTTAGTACTAATATTTTTTTCAGTTGATTTTCAGCTTGATTTGTTATAAATTATAATAGTTATAAAATAGCTGTTACAAAATAATTATTATGAGAATTTTAATTATTGAAGACGATCATAAAATTGCCAATGCCATTAAGAAGGGATTAGAACAGGAATCCTATGCTGCTGATACGTCTTTTGAAGGCAAAGACGGTTTTGGTCAGGCCATGACTATTGATTATGATTTGATTATTCTTGATCGGATGTTACCGGGTATGGATGGGATTAAAATTTGTCAGGCCTTGAGAGCTGAAAAAAACAAAACGCCGATATTAATTTTGACCGCCAAGGATAAAATGACTGACAAAGTGGAGGGTTTAGATGCCGGAGCAGATGATTATTTGGTTAAACCTTTTGCTTTTGAGGAACTGCTGGCAAGGATTAGAGCACTTTTGCGTCGGCCCCAAAAGATTACCGATAATATTTTGGAAGTCGGCGATTTAATGCTGGACAGGTTAAATTTTGAAGTCAAAAGAGGTGGAGAAAAAATCCAACTTTCCAGCAAAGAATTTGCCCTTTTAGAGTATTTGATGAGAAATGCCGGCCGGATTTTGACCAAAGATAATATCATCGCCCATGTTTGGGATTATGATGCGGATATTTTGCCTAACACAGTGGAAGTTTTTATTGGCTATTTGAGAGATAAAATTGACCGGTCCTTTCCCGATCAAGCAGCTTTAATTAAGACAGTTAGAGGTTTTGGGTATAAGATAGATTTATCAAATAAATGAAAATAGAGAAAGAATGACTTTTAAAACTGCCTATCTGAAATTAACCCTTTTCTATGTTTTGATTGTAATAATAATCAGCACTATTTTTAGCGTTGCTTTATATCAAATGTCTTCCAGCGAACTCAATCGGGGCCTAAATCGTCAAAACAGATTTTTACGCGAACTGCCACCCAATATTTTAGTGCCAATACCGATGGATCAGATGGAGCAAATCAGATTACAGCAACTGGCAGAAAGCAGCCATAATTTAAGACGCAATTTAATTTATTTTAATCTTTTAATTTTGATTTTATCTTCCATCGGCAGTTATTTTTTCGCCAAACGCACACTGCGACCAATTGAAAAAATGATGGAGGCCCAAAACCGCTTTACGGCTGATGCTTCTCATGAATTGCGGACACCTTTGGCGGCGCTAAGAGCGGAAATTGAAGTAGCTTTGCGGGATAAAAATATCAATTTGGCTTCTTCCAAGAAACTTTTAACTAGCAATTTAGAGGAGATCGAAAAATTGGAGGCCTTGTCAGGCGCCCTTTTGAAATTGGCCAAATATCAAGAGCAGGAAAAACTGGCCTCACAGGAGCTATTATTGGATGAAGTAGTGGTGAGCGCCTTTGAAAAAGTTGAAAACTTAGCCAATAAAAAATCAATTGAATTTAAGAATAATTTACAAAAAATCAAAATCCAAGGCGATAGAGAAAGTTTGAAGGAACTTTTTGTTATTTTGCTTGATAATGCCATTAAATACAGTCCCCAAAAATCAAAAATTTGTATTGATATTGAGAAAGAGAAAAAACAGGCAGTGGCGCGGATAAAAGATCAGGGTATTGGTATTAAATCTTCGGATTTGCCTTTCATTTTCAATCGCTTTTATCGGGCCGACATTTCCCGTTCTAAAGAAAAAGTTGACGGTTATGGACTGGGATTATCAATTGCCAAACAGATAGTAGATCTTCACAAAGGTGAGATTTCAGCCTCCAGCCATCCTGGCAAGGGAAGTATCTTTACCATTAAACTGCCCTCTTAATTTTTAAGCATTTTTTCAGGTTGCTCTAATACAATTAAAATAGAGGATAATTATTAATTAGTTAGTGGACAGGGGTTGCCGGCCTCCCTCCTTTGCCGGCAACCCCGCCTTCAATTAAATATCTACGGGCAATATTAACTGCCCATAGTTAGAAAGGAAAAAGTTGAATATCATTTTAAAAATATTGTCCTTTATTTGGAACAAAAAATTTTACGCCATAATAATCATTATTGCCCTATCAGTAGGGGGATATTTTGTTTATAAGAAGGTTCATTATAAAAGTAGTGTCAGTTACCAAACAGCAACAGTTGAGAAGGGAACCATCACTTCTTCTGTTTCCGGTAGCGGCAATATTATTGTGGATGAAGAGACAACCATTAATCCGTCAGTTTCTGGAACAATAACAAAACTTTCAGTTAAGTCCGGCAGCAAGGTCAAAAAGGGACAATTTCTTTTTTACATTTATAATCCTGATTTGGATATCACAGTTAATAAATCCTATGTTAGTTATTTGCAGGCAAAACAATCTTTGGAAGATGCCAAGGCCAAATTGCTGGAGGCCCAAAATAACCAAACAACTGTGGAAAATAAAAGTACATCTACTGACGAAGAAAAAAATCTGGCCGCCCAGAAAGTTACTGCCGCCCAATTAAATGTTGATGCCGCCTCTGTCAATGTTGACAGCGCCCTGGCCGATTATAATGCTCAAAAGGAAAATGCCGCCAAGCGGACAGTCACTGCGCCAATTGCCGGCACCATCACAACATTAAATATTAAAAATGGCGATGAGCTGGGCACATCTAGTAGCCAAGGCGGTTCCAGCAGCGCTTCTTCATCCTCTTCTAGTTCATCTACTTCATCAACCAGTTCTTCTTCCAGTGCGGCCATGATAATCCAAAATCTTAATTCTTTGAAGGCCTCGGTGGCTGTGAATGAAGTTGATATTGCTAAAATTTCCAAAGACCAAAAGGCCAGTTTGACTTTTAATGCCATTGAAGATTTAACTCTAACTGGCAAAGTTGAGGAAATTGATCAAACCGGCACCAATAGCTCGGGCGTGGTTACTTATAATGTAACTATTGGTTTGGATAGTTTGGATTCCAAAGTAAAGCCGCAGATGAGTGTTTCTGCTACCATAACAACCGAAGTTAAGCAGGACGTTTTAGTTATTTCCAGTTCTGCCGTCAAAACTTCTGGCGATAGCCGTTATGTTGAGATTATGGTCAATGGAAAAGTCAGCCAGCAAACCGTTGAAATTGGCATTTCCAGCGATACCCAAACAGAAATTACCAGCGGCCTAAAAGAGGGCGACACAGTAGTTACCCAAACTAGCACTAATTCCAGTACTGGCACAACCAGCAGATCTAACTCCAGTGGTGGTGGCTTTGACTTTCCCGGCATAACTGGAGGCGGCCCTGGCCGATAAAAGATGATAGAGTGTCAGGATATTACCAAAGTTTACCAGACCGGCGATATAGCTACCACTGTAGTTAACAAACTTTCATTCAAAATTAATACTGGTGAGTTTGTGGCCATTATTGGGCCATCAGGAAGTGGTAAATCAACCTTAATGCATATTCTTGGCGCCCTGGATACGCTAACGAGCGGAAAATATTACTTCAATGGTCAGGATATTTCTAAGCTTAATGAAAACGAGTTGGCAGATCTTCGCCGGACAAAAATTGGTTTTGTTTTTCAGGCTTTTAATCTTTTGCCCCGGGCATCAGTTTTGCGCAACGTCTATCTGCCTTTAATTTATTCCCACGTCCCCCTGGAAAAGCGTGAGCAACTTGCCCGCCAGGCACTGGCTAATGTTGATATGGAAAAAGAGCATTTTAATAAACGTTCCAACCAACTTTCCGGCGGTCAGATGCAAAGAGTGGCCATTGCCCGGGCGCTGGTTAATAATCCTGAAATTATTTTAGCTGATGAGCCAACTGGCAACCTTGATACCAAAACTAGTCAGATTGTGATGGATACATTTAAAAAACTTCACAGCCTGGGCAAAACAATTGTCTTGATTACCCACGAGCATGATATTGCCCAAAATGCCAAACGGATTATTAGCCTTCGCGATGGGCAAATTGAAAAGGATGAAAAATTATGAAACTGCAAGATTTATTGCGAGAAATCTTCTGGGCAATCGCTGGCAACAAAGCCCGATCTGGGCTGACAATTTTGGGCATTGTCATTGGCATTGCTTCTGTTATTGCTTTAATTTCCTTAGGCCAAGGAGCAAAAAATAGCATTACCCAAAGTATCCAGTCCATCGGCTCGAATTTAATTATTGTCATGCCCGGTGCCCAGCGAACTAGCGGAGGATTTAGCGCTGGCCGGGGCAGTGCCTCAACCTTAACTTATGAGGATGCCGAAGCGATAAAAACAGAAATTGCCAATATCAAGGGAGTGGCGCCGGATGTTTCCCGCCGCTATCAGGTAACAGCCGCCGGTCAAAATACTAACACCAGCGTTATAGGCACTGTGGCTGATTATTCGCTGGTTCGCAATGTGGAAATAGATCTTGGTTCCTTTATTTCCGATCAACAAGTCAAAAGTACCTCCAAGGTGGCAGTTTTGGGTTCTTCCGCCAGAGATGATTTATTTGGGGAAGGCAATGTCTCTGTCATTGGTCAGTCCATCCGCATTAACGGGATAAATTTTAAAGTGGTTGGGGTGACAAAATCAAAAGGCGGCTCTGGTTTTTCTAATCCCGATGATGCCATTTATATTCCTATCACCACTGCCCTCCATTATCTCGCCGGCGGAAAAAATGTTTCAACCATTAATATTGCCGCCGAAAATGAGACAGTGATGACAGCGGTCCAAGAGCAAATCACTAATCTTTTGCTTGTTCGTCATAATATTGCTGATTCTATTTCGGCTGATTTTAGCATTCAAAATCAAAACGATATTGTCTCGGCCGCCTCCAGTGTTACCAGCACTTTTGTCACTCTTTTGGCCGGTATTGCCAGTATTTCGTTATTGGTCGGCGGCATTGGCATTATGAATATGATGTTGACAACCGTGACAGAGAGAACACGGGAAATCGGTTTGCGCAAAGCCATTGGCGCTAAAAAAAGCGACATAATTTATCAGTTTTTGATGGAAGCAATTGCCCTGACTTTCATCGGTGGCGCTTTTGGCATTGTCTTGGGTTGGATTGGCGGCTATATTATTGGTCAGTTTACTGGAATATCTACCGCAATTTCTTTGTATTCCATCTTTTTGGCTTTTGGTGTCTCGGCTGGGGTGGGAATTATTTTCGGCTATTATCCAGCCAGACGTGCCGCCAATCTTAATCCCATTGATGCTTTAAGATACGAATAAAAAAAGTTTAAAACTTAAAACTCAAATGTTAAAAGAAAATAAAAACTAAGATCAAGGAGAACAAAATGTCAAAAAAATTTCTAATCATTTTCATCGTGGCGATTTTAGCTGTTGGGGCCGGCGCTTTTTACGGGGGAATGCGTTATCAGCAGTATGCTAATCAAAAAAGGTTTAGTAATATGAGGGGGCAAAATGGCACACCGCCCAGTGATTTAGGTAATGGCCCAGCGGGTAACAGGGGAAGTGGCGGCTTTGTTTCAGGAAGTATTACCGCCAAAGATGATAAAAGCATTACAGTTAAAACTTCTGATGGCAGCAGCAAAATTGTCTATTTTTCCGATTCTACTACCATTGCTAAATCAGTTAGTGGTAGTGCTTCAGATCTAAGTGTTGGCGCCAATGTTACCGTGGATGGCACAAGCAATTCTGATAACAGCCTTACCGCCAAAAATATCCAGATAAGAAATCAGTAAAGGGAGCCAAGGGGAATTTCACCGCTATCGTGCTACACAAGTTTATCTTTTGCTATTAATTTTGCTTTTCATACCATTTTCTCATTCGTTAGGTTTTCACTCAGGGGTTCTCAACCCCGTTGTCTCCACAAAAAATCACCCTTACGCGGGTGATTTTTTGATGGTGGAGCCAGGGGGAATCGGACCCCCGTCCGATATTTATCCAGATTGATGGTTTACAGGCTTTAATAGGTTAAAAGGTACGAAGGTTTGATTGGCTTATTACGCCCGATCTCTGTCGGCCAATCAGCAGCAAAGCGGACGGCTCTCGCAATTAAGCGAGGGCAGGTTCAAATTGCTTGTTGGCAAATTTGAGATTGCTTATTGGATTAACGAGGCAAACAAGCTTGCTCGGCCTGCCATACAATCTTTCAAGATACCGTCGAATCCATATGGCCCCCACTATGATTGATTATATATTGAAATTCCTCTTTTGTCAAGCCAATAAAAATAATCTCAAGTTAATAATTCAATTCAATAAATCAATCTAAATGAGAAGCATAATAAGAATAAGGAACATAGACAAAATGAGAAGTATAGAGACAAAACGGGAAGCATAAAATCTAACTCACTTTTTTGCCTATGCCACAAACTGATGATAAAATTAAATTATGCAACGAGAAAGAATTGAAACAATTGGAAAGACGATTTTACTTCTTCTTGGTGCCGCAGCTGTTTTAACTTTGGGAATTATCGCTCCCAATGCAACTTTAATGTTAAAGTTATTCACTCAAAAAGACAAAAGATTGCGTCGCTATAAATCGCAATCTGTTAGAAATGCACTTTATCGACTTCGAAAACAAAAGTTAGTGTCAATTGGTGAGGAAAAAGGCATGACAGTTGTGAAAATAACGGAAAAAGGCAAAACTCGTGTTTTAAAATATCAAATAGAAAACCTGAAAATTCCACGACCAGATATTTGGGATCAAAAATGGCGATTAGTCATTTTTGATATTCCGGTTAATAGAAAATTAGCGAGAGAAATTTTGCGCGAAAAATTAAAAAACTTGGGTTTTTATAAACTTCAAAAAAGTGTGTGGTTGTATCCGTATCCCTGCGAAAAAGAAATCGATTTTATTAAAGAAGTTTATGAGATTGGAGATTATGTGCAATTAGTCGTCGCGGAGAAGATTGACGATGAGGAAAAATATAAAAAAGTTTTTAATTTAAGGTAGTAAAAATATAAGGTGTCAAACACGTTCAATATATCTATACGTCTAAACGTCTAACAGCGGAAGAAGAAGAAATGTTGCACTTTTAGGCATATGCCCAGAAGTGATGCAAAACCAAGACATACAAAGATAAAACGAAGAAGGAAATAATGAAGAATGAAGAAGGAAATA
>Ga0100401_1003959_pt1 | contig 11103 bp, 13 predicted proteins | sample CryGeymeta201525_FD_80421 | JGI IMG/M metagenome (GOLD analysis project Ga0100401, IMG submission 80421) | Groundwater microbial communities from Crystal Geyser aquifers in Utah, USA - Crystal Geyser metaG 2015-25 | ecosystem: Environmental > Aquatic > Deep subsurface > Groundwater | place: USA...
GCGCCATAAATGCAAAACTCCAGCGACTTCTGGACGGCTACTTAGAGCAAGATATTGAGCGCGAAATATACCGCGAACAAAAAGCAAAACTTCTTTTGGCAAAGAAGTCGCTGGACGAGAAAATGGCGCGGATTGAACAAAAGCAGAATGATTGGCTCGAACCTTTCCAAAATTGGATAAAAGTCGCTACAAACCTCGTCAAAATCGCAAGGGATAACAACCTTTTAGCGAAAAAGGTTGCCACCAAAGAAATCTTTGGCTCGAACCTCCGCTTGGTTGCGCGCGAAGCGCGTGGAAACCCCCAAAATCAATGGGCGGCGCTGTGCGCCGCCTACGAAAAAGTTGGTCAAATTTCCGAAAGTCAAATTCTGGTGCACCGTACAGGAATCGAACCTGTAGCCTTATCCTTAAGAGGGATCTGCTCTACCAATTGAGCTAACGGTGCAAAGTAGCTGGGGTGGGGATTGGACCCACGACCTTGGCGTTATGAGTGCCACGCTCTAACCAACTGAGCTACCCAGCCAAAAACATTTTTGATTTGTGATTTTCGATTTGAGATCTGATTTTTAATTCTTTAATCTAAAATCGTCATTCGAAAATTTCTCCAGTGCCCCCGCCAGGATTCGCCCTGTCATTCGACAGGGCGTCCCGTCGAATGACGGGACGAACCAATTCTTGCTATCCGTGCAAAGCGCGCCTGGTAGGATTTGGACCCACAACCCCTTGGTCCGAAGCCAAGTGCTCTATCCATTGAGCTACAGGCGCAATAATAAAATTTTAATTTATAAAAACTCCGAAGCGAAACTTTTTTGATAATAACATCAAATTATATATAAATCAAGGCCAAATAAAAAGAAAATGGGATATTTCGTCCCATTTTTCTTTTATTATATTTTCTTTTTTATACTTTTCCTTTCAAAGCGTCTTTTAAGGTTTTACCGGTTTTAAACTTAGCAACTGTCACTTCAGGAATCTGGATGCGCTCGCTGGGTTTTTGCGGGTTAACGCCGCCGCGGGCATGACGTGTCTTTGTCATGAAGGTGCCGAAGCCAGTGATAGTCACTTCATTGCCGGCTTTAAGTTCGTTAATAATGATTTTAACCAAGCCCTCTAGTATATCTTCGGCTTGTTTTTTGGTAACAGTTGCTTCAGCAGCAATTTTTTCAATTAAGCCTGCTTTGTTCATAGAGTTATAAAATAAATTTTTTAAATATCAATAAATTTAATTATTGGTTCAATTTTTTTAGCTTGTTTTGTTGCTGGATCAATAGCTATGGTTACGGCATTAAAAATGGCTTGTCCTTTTTCTGGTAAAACATGAGGAGATTTTATTTGGGTAAGAAAGGTTTTAATAATACTTTCTTTGTCTACACCGATAACACCGTCAGCTAAACCGGTCATGCCAACATCTGTTATATAAGCCGTACCAGCTGGAGAAATTTTGGCATCAGCAGTCAGGACATGCGTATGCGTTCCGATGATAGCGCTAACTTTACCATCTGCGAAGTGGCTGAAGGCGACTTTTTCTGAAGTAGCTTCGGCATGGATATCAATTATTATAGCAGATATATTTTTATTTGCAAACTTAGCTAAAATTTCCTCCAGCTTGCTAAAGGGGCAGTCATAATCCATGGGCATAAATACCCGGCCGATTAGGTTGATTAAAAGAATTTTATAATTGCCGACATTAATGAGCGTATAGCCTTGTCCCGGCGCCTCACTTGAATAATTGGCTGGCCGCAGGATAGGCAAATTACGATCGTAAACTTCCAGCTTATTAGCAAAAGCATGGTCGCCATTAGTTAACCAGTCAAGGCCAGCTGTCAGCATTTCTTTAACTGATGTTTCGTTAATGCCCTTGCCATGAGCTAAATTTTCGCCATTGGCAATTACTAAATCTATTTTTAATTCTTTTTTCAATTTTGGCAAAATTAATTTTACGGCCTCACGACCGATTTTGCCATTAATGTCGCCGATGAAAAGTATATTTAACATGGGATTATTGTGATAGTTGGGAGGTTTGGGATTTTTGGGATAAAATAATTATTTTCAATAATCACAATAATCTTAATTATCTTAATAATCCCAAATATCTTAGATAAATTACCGAGCATATTCTATCACCCGCATCTCTCTAATTACATTGACTTTAATTTCGCCAGGATATTTTAATTCTTGCTCAATTTTTTGCGCAATATCTTTAGCTAGATTGTAAGCGGTTAAGTCGTCAATTTCTTCTGGCTTAACAAAGATTCTAATCTCGCGGCCAGCTTGGATGGCATAGCTTTTATCAACGCCGGCAAAGGAGGTGGCTATTTTTTCCAGTTCTTCTAAGCGCTGGATGTATTGCTCAAAGCTGTCATGCCTGGCGCCTGGGCGAGCAGCAGAAATAGCGTCAGCCACTTTAACGATGATGGAAATTAAACCATCCGGGCGGTCGTCATGGTGGGTTCGTATTGGCGCGATTATTTCTGCCGGTAAGTTGAACTTTTTAGCGATATTAGCGCCGATTTCTGGATGGGTTCCCTGGACTTCATGGTCCACGGCTTTGCCGATATCATGGAGTAAGCCGCCTTTTTTGGCAATAGTTACGTCTGCGCCCAATTCTTCAGCTAATAGCGCTGATAGGTGGGCTACTTCAAGAGAATGGCCTAAGGCATTTTGGCCATAGCTGGTGCGGTATTTTAAACGTCCGATAATTTGCACTAATTTCGGATCAAAGCCGGCAACACCTATTTCATACAAAGCTTCTTCACCGGTCTTTTTAATGTCTAGCGCCAATTCTTCTTTGGCTTGTTTAATCGCGTCCTCAATTTTAGTCGGATGAATCCGGCCGTCTTTAATCAGGTGGTCCAGAGTTCTTTTGGCCACATGCCGCCTGATGGGCGAGAAACCGGAAATAGTAATTGCGTTAGGCGTGTCATCAACAATAATTTCCACACCGGTTAATTGTTCAATCACTTTGATATTTCTGCCTTCGCGGCCAATGATGCGGCCTTTCATTTCGTCATTAGGCAAATCAACCGTAGTGGTAGTGATTTCAGTGGCATAAGAAGAAACTAAGCGTTGCATGGCGCTGGCGATTAAATCACGCGCCTTGTCTGCCATGGTTTCACTGGCTTCCTTTTCCATTTTTTTAATCCGTGCCATCAAGTTATCTTTAATTTCGTTTTGGACATTTTTAAATAAGACTTCTTTAGCTTCTTCTTTGGTCATGGCAGCGATTTTTTCTAATTTAGCTAATTGTTCTTCTTTAATTTTGTTAATTTTTTCTTTAACCTCTTCAACTTTATTAACTTTGTCATAAAGCTGCTGCTGTTTTTCTTGCAATTCTAACAATTTTTGCGAAAAAACAGTCTCTCGTTTTTCTAATCTAGCTTGCAGGTTGGAGATTTCTTGCCGGCGTTTCTCGTCTTCCTTTTTGGCTTGATCAATAATTTTTAAGGCTTTATCATGGGCCTCTAGGAGTAATTCTTTTTGTTTGGCCCTAGTGTCAGCCAAGATTTTTTCCGCTTTAGCTTCAGCTCTAGCTACTTGCGATAGGGCAATTTTTTTACGCAACCAATAGCCAACAAAAAAACCGCCTGCAGCCAGAAGAGCGTAAATTACAAATTCCATAGATTTATAGGGACTGTCGCTGAATACCATATTCGGTCTAAATTTCCAAATTTCGGTAAATTTTTATCTAAAATTTTTTCGCCAATATAGCAATATTGCCTCAAAAATTTTATAAAAAATTTCCTCGAAATTATGAAAATTTATACTCGAAAGAGCATTCGGCGACAGTCCCTTATAAATTCTGCTGTCAGGAGGCCTATCTTAAAAGAATAGTAATACAATAAACAACCGTTTTTAGCTGCCTAAAATTGCGGTTTGGTAGATTGTTATTTTAGAAGATTTAATAATTATTGCCACAAATTTTTATAAACTAATATGAAATCGGCAATCTTCCAAATAATTACTTGCCTGACAACAGAAATCATTTAATTAAATTACAACAGTATATTATCACAAAACAATTAGTTTGGCAAGAGGTGGAAATTTCCTGTCAAGGGGAATTTTCCCTCTCCTTGCTAAGGAGAGGGTCAGGGTGAGGTTAGAGTACTTTGACAATTAAAAAATAAAACTAATCTAGCAATAGATTATTTTAATTTCAACTGAAGCAAAATGCAAATTATTTTAAAAGAGGCTTTAGCGCGGCTTTAAGCTCCGGCAAATTGTTTTTGGCCGTATCCCAGACGACTTCCAGCTGAACTCCGAAATATTCATGAATTAGTTTATTTCTCATATCAGACATATCGCGGACCGGAATTTCCGGATGAGCGCGGACAAAATTATTGCTTAACAGCTTGGAGGCTCCGCCGATAATTTCAAATTTTCTGACTACCGCATCAATCACTAATGAATTTTTGATGAATTCATCATAATCCAGACCGTGAAGATATTTTTCAATATCCCTGATGGCATCGGCAATGTGGAGCAGATATAACTTATCGTCTTTCATAAATTAATTCCGCGTTATTAATAACGAAATTTTTAATATATTTACTGATTGCTCCGGGGGTCAAAAGGTCAACTTTTTTGTTCAATTGTTCGCTTAAGCGACGTTCTAAGCGGACAAGTTCAAAATAGCCGACAACCGCTTTAGGTTCAAACTCAATCAGCAAATCAATGTCGCTATCGGCTTTAGGCTTGCCATAAGCGTAAGAGCCGAATAAAGACACCTTTAAAATATCCTGTTTATGAGGATCATTTTCTACGGCTTGTCTAATGGATTTTTTTAGTTTTTCTTTGGACATGAGTTAAATATAGCAAATAAAACATTAAAAATCAAATTTTTTTAAGGAGATAGTTTGCGGTTTTAATATGTCTCCACTTCCTTTCCGAAACTATAAAGCAATTTGTGGTTTTAGAAAGGGAAAAGATTTAACCTCCCTATCCCTCTTTTGGAAGGAGGGTGCACCTCACCCTACCCCTCTCCTTAGCAAGGAGAGGGAAATGTCGGCAGAAGCATGCAGGGCAGGAGGAGTGGATTTTTTTGAAATCTCTCTCCTCAATTTAATTCGCTTTTCGCTAAATGCCCTGCAGACTTTTGCCGGTCAGGCAATAAAAAACACGCTCCGAAATAGCGTATTTTTAAATAAAAACGGTTGTTTTTCGCCTGAATTAGTGCTATAATTAATATATGACCATTCATCAATTTATAAAAGCCAGACCACATTTAATTTGGTATGTAAAAAACTTAGATAAGCTCTCTGAAGAATCAATTGTGGAGCATGTTTTAAATTACGGCGACTGGGACGAGGTGCAGACAATGATAAAAATTTTAGGCATAAAAAAGACCGCGAAAATTTTTCGCGCCAAGTCAAAACCGTCTGCAATGGGCCGGCAGAATTATTCGGAAAAAACAAAGAATTTTTTTAACATTTATTTTAATAAGCATGCGTAAAGAAATATTAACCAAAGAACAAGTTAAATTATTGCCGCTGGCGGGAAAATTTATTAAAAATTTTGGCCTGGTCGGCGGAACCGCCATTGCTTTGCAGATTGGCCATCGGCAGTCAATTGATTTTGATTTATTTTCCACCGAAGGATTTAATAATGCCAAAATCAGAAAGATAATAATAGCTAGCGGTAGTAAGATCAGTAAAGTATACCAAGACGAGGTCGGGCAATTTACTTTTTTTGTAGATAAGGTGCAATTTACCTTTTTCCATTATCCATTTAAAATTGAATTCTCCGAAAAGTTTGAAAAAACATTAAAAATGCCGGATTTATTAACCTTGGCGGCCATGAAGGCTTATACTTTGGGTCGGAGGGCAAAATGGAAAGATTATGTTGATTTATATTTTATAATTAATAAATATCATTCACTAAAAAAAATAGTAAAAAGGGGCAAAACTATTTTTAATGGTGAGTTTAATGAAAGAATTTTTCGAGAGCAATTGGCTTATTTTAAAGATATTGATTATCAGGAAGAAGTCGTATTTTTAAAAGGCTTTGCCATTAGCGATAAAATAATCAAGAAAAAACTGATAGAATTTTCTTTAAGTTAGAAATTTAAGAATATCTTGCTGCAGTTTAGTAAGTTTAATGATGGGCATATAAAAAGTTAGTCAAGAGCTCCTTAAGTGAGGCGTTTATTTTAAGCTGGGGCAGATATTTTTTTAACTCTTTTTTATTTATGCCGGTCAAATCGCCGAATTTTAATTTACGCGACAAAAACCAAGCTTTGGCCTGCGGCCGCTTTAAATCAATGGCCTTAAGGCTATAATCCCAAAAAATTGCTTGATTTTTTACGGCTTTTTTCATGGTTATATTATAACAAAATTACAAGAAAAATCAAGCTGGCGGGAATGACAATAAATAAAATCCCCCTAACCCCGCAATTTGCGGGGCAAGAAAAGGTTATTTACTGATTATTTTATCAATAATGCCGTATTTGACGGCTTCTTCGGCTGACATAAATCGGTCGCGGTCAGTATCTTTTTCAATTGCCGCTACTGTTTGACCAGTATGCTTGGCTAGAATTTTATTTAATTTGTCTTTGATTCTTAAGATATGTTCCGACCTGATTTTAATATCAGTTGCTTGGCCTTCAAAACCGCCCATAACTTGATGGATTAAAATTTCCGAATTAGGCAGAACAAATCTTTTGCCACGAGTGCCGGCGGCCAGTAGCACCGCTCCCATAGAGGCGGCCAGACCAACGCAGATAGTGGAAACATCAGATTTAACATATTGCATAGTGTCGTAAATTGCCATACCGGCCGTAACCGAGCCGCCCGGAGTATTAATATAGAGTTTAATGTCTTTGTCTTTGTTTTCCGCATCAAGAAATAAAAATTGGGCGATAATAATATTGGCCATATGGTCGTTGATCGGTTCGCCCAGAAAGATAATGCGGTCTTTTAAGAGCCGCGAATAAATGTCATAGGTCCGTTCAATTTGGCCTGATTTTTCAATTACGGTTGGTATTAAAGGCATATATTTCAAGGTTAATAATTAATTTAAATAAATAAGTTATTATTAATATTAATCATGTTGCATTTTAATGTCAATCTCAAATGTCAAATGTCAAATTTCTAATTTCTAAAATTTTTTTGTCATTGAGAATTGGACATTGGTCATTTATTAGAAATTAGGAAATTAGATATTAGAAATTATCAGACTATTTTCCAGCCGGTGCTAGTTTTTTCTAATTTTCCTTCTACGGTGAATCCCGAGGCCTTGGCGTGGCCGCCGCCGCCTAACAGCCGCGCTAACAGCGAGACATCAACTTGGGGATTATAAGTGCGCAGACTGCCTTTAAGATTGCCGTCTGGCTGTTCGCGCAAGAGTAAAACGCCATTAACATTATCTAAATTGCTCAAAAAGCCAGAGATACCCTCCATATCTTCTTCGGTTAAATTATCGTCCAAATCTTTTTTGGTTAAAACAGAGACAGCAAAATTATAGGCTTTATTTATTTTTAATCCAGCCATGGCTTTGCCCCAGGTTTTCATGGCGCTTAAACTTTTATTGCGCCAGGTATTTTCCATAATTTGCGGCAATTTAGCGCCGTAAGTAAGCATTTCTGAAGCGATAGTAATGGTTTGCGATGAAGTTGAGGGATAAAGAAAGTTAGCCGTATCAGTAATAATACCAGTTAACAGGCAATTAGCTAAATTTTTATTAATTTTAATTTTATTGTGCTTAATAAAATAATAAATAACTTCAGTAGTTGAGGCCGCTTCAACTATTCTAAATTCATAGTCGGCGTAGTTATCAATTTTAGGATGATGGTCAAATTCAATAATAATTTTGCTGCCATTTTGGTCATTAATTTCCTGGTCTATCATAGTGCGTTTAAGATTGCCACAATCCAGCACAATCAGCAAATCTGCTTGAGCCAAGTTATGGCTGGTCTGAAATTTTTCCAGGTAAGGCAAAAAATTATACTGGTAGGGCGGTTCATCAAAGCAATAGATAGAATAAGTTTTGCCTAAAAGCTCTAGCATCTCTGCCAGGGCGCAACTGGCCGCCAAGGCATCGCCATCAGGCTTTTCGTGGGTAACTAGCAATATATTTTTTGCTTGTTTTATTTTTTCGTATGCTTTAATAGCTAATTGTTTTTCCATTTAATTTTTTCTTCTTTAATTTGTTGTAGAATTTTTTCTATTTGTGCAGCGTTTTCTTCAGTACGATCAATTATCCAGTTAAAATGGGGTATTTGCCTGATTTTTAGTTTTTTTCTTAAATTATTACTGAATTGGCCGGAGTGTTTTCTTAATTCATTTATACAGGAGCCAGTTAAATTGGTTGGCAAAATTGAGACGGCTATTTTAGCTTGTTTTAAATCAGGCGAACAATCAATATAGCAGATAGTAATTAAGGCCTGATTTAAAGAAAGCTCCTTGTTAATTAGATTGGCTAATTCATTTTTTAACTGTTCATTAAATTGTTCTAGCCGGCGTGCCATAAATTAATAAGCTCTAAATTCGAAATACTAAATTCTAAACAAATTCAAAATTCTAAATTCAAATGTTTCAAACAAAATGCAATTAGTATTTGTTTTGAGTTTTGGATTTTGGTCATTAGGATTTGTTTAGGATTTAGAGTTTAGGATTTCGGATTTTATCCCGCCGTGGCGGGATTGGATTTGTTTAGGATTTGAAGGTTTATATTTGTTTAGTTGTTTTTTGCAATTTATAGAACTGCAAAATATCTCCTTCAGCGATGATAGGCTTGCCTTCGTATTTGAGGCCGCATTCTTGGTCAGTTTCAGCTTGGGTAATATCCTGCTTGCCTATTTGCAATCCGACTGCTTTGCCTGTGCCAATGATTTGTTTGTTACGCATCACTTCAACTAAGCTGTTAGCTTCAACCCGGCCATCAAGTATTTTACCGCCAATAATTTGGCCTTGGCGTTCGGTCCGAAAAATAGCCAGCACTTTCAAGCGGCCTATATTAGCCCGCTCCACCTCCGGCTCAATCAGATTCTGAACTTTAGCTTTAATATCATTAATTAGTTCATAAATAATACGATAGATTTTAACGCTAACATTTTTTTCTCGCGCTAGCTCTTCGATGGGAGAGGCAATTTTGACATTAAAGCCGATTAATTGAGCCCCGCTGGCTTCAGCGCGGTTGATATCTCCTTCGGTAATGTTACCTAAGCCCTTGCTGATAATATTAATTTTAACACTTTTGTTGTTCAGTTTAGCTAGCGAGTCCTCAATGGCTTCGCCGCTACCCCAAACATCGCTTTTGATGATTAAATTTATTTTTTTTACTTTATCATCTTCTGGCTGCTCGGCTGGCTGGGCGGTTGTTGCCGCAACCACGGTTTTAATATTCTTTATTTTTATTTTTTCTCCCTTGCCAACTAATAAGATATCGCCAACTTGGGGGGCGATTTTCAAGCCAATAATTTTGGCCGGCATGGCTGGACCAGCTGAAGCAATGGTTTGGCCTAAATGGTTTTTTAAAGCGCGAACTTTACCGTAGTACTGGTTGTTAAAACTAAGCGAATCGCCAATCCGGAGAGTGCCATTTTGCACCAGTACTGTGGCTACCGGACCTTCGCCTTTGTCTATATGGGATTCAATAATAGTACCTACTGCTTGAGCATTAGGATTAGCCCTGATGCTATCTTCAAGTATTGCCGCAGTTAATAAAAGCATATTTAAAAGCTCATTCAAGCCGATATTTTCTTTGGCTGATATGGGCACGCAAACAATTTTACCGCCCCAATCTTCCGGCACGATTTTTAGCTGGTTAGTTAATTCCTGCTTTGTTTTTTCCAGATTAGCTTCGGGTTTGTCTATTTTATTAATCGCTACGACAAAAGGCAATTTAGCGGCGGTAATTATGCGGTAAGCTTCAACTGTTTGCGGCTTAACACCGTCATCAGCCGCTACCACCAGAATGGCAATATCGGCAATTTTTGCTCCGCGGTTGCGCATAGCAGTAAAAGCTTCATGTCCCGGCGTATCAATAAAAGTTATAACTTTTTTTTGGTGAGTAATTTGATAGGCGCCGATATGCTGGGTAATGCCGCCGGCTTCGCCTGCCATCACATTAGTTTTTCTAATAGTGTCTAATAATTTAGTTTTGCCGTGGTCAACATGGCCCATCATCACAATCACTGGCGGTCGCGGCTCTAGATTAGCCGAAGTTTCTTGATCAAGAATTTGTTTAAGCTGGTCATCTTGGTTCTGACTGGCAGCCGTTAGCTGGTCGCTAAGAATTACTTCCAGTCCTAGATCAGCGCCAATAATAGCCGCTGTTTCAAAATCAATTTTTTCATTAAGCGAGCTAAAAATGCTATTTTTCATTAATTCTGCCAATACTTTTTTAACTGGCAAGCCGGAGATAGCGGCAAAATCCCTAACAGTAATAAAAGCGGGGATGGTGATCTGTTTTTTTGCTTCAGCTTCAGCTGTTGCCGGTTTTATTTTTGCTTTCTTTGCTTGATCCATCTCCTGCAATTTTTTTTGGAGCATTGGCCATTGGCTGATAATTTTATTGGCAATTTGCTGGTCAACCTTAATTGCTCTTTGTCCAATGTCAAAACCCAGGAGCGGCAGTTTATCCCTGAGCTCCTGCGGCGAAATCCTTAAAATTCTAGCTAGTTCAGTTATATTCATAATGCTAATATACGAATAATGCAAATGATACGAATAATACGAATAAATATTTGATTTGTATTTTTAAACTTTACAATAATTTTAGCTTAAAGTCAATTTAAAGGACTTAATTTTATAGAGGGGTTTTTATTTAGTTGAGAAATGATATAATATGGATATACCGATAAAAAAGGTCAAATCTACCGCAAGAAGCTGATTTCATTGAATAATTTTAAAGAAAGCCCTGTATCATATTTGCACTTTAATAGTTTTCCACAATACTAACCCTGCTGCAGTAGCTACTGCAAGTAAACGTTTTACTTGTAAACGACTTGTTAGTCACTCTTTATCCTTAACCATGAAAGTTGATGTGTTTTTGTGAAGATCCATGCCGATAAATAATTTATCAGCAGTTTTAATAAAAGTTTTTGTGTTCAACATAGTTGTAAGCTTAGTGAATTAGAATTTTTACTTTTAGCTTACCACGAATCCC
>Ga0100401_1003963_pt1 | contig 11098 bp, 7 predicted proteins | sample CryGeymeta201525_FD_80421 | JGI IMG/M metagenome (GOLD analysis project Ga0100401, IMG submission 80421) | Groundwater microbial communities from Crystal Geyser aquifers in Utah, USA - Crystal Geyser metaG 2015-25 | ecosystem: Environmental > Aquatic > Deep subsurface > Groundwater | place: USA...
CATAAGATAAATGAGTATGAGATTGGAGAACCCGGACTTCCGGTATTTAACGAATGTTCTCCCGGTGAAGTAGCGCCTAATCCTAATACCTGTCCGGTCATCCCGCCTGATCCACCCGGATATGTAAGGCCGTCATGTTTCGCAAAGATCGGAAAAATAAAACTGACAAATACAAATTTAACGGATTTTATTTTTCAGGTGTATGCAAGCTTCGATAAACCCAATAACTTTTACCTGAAGGATACGGGAGGCACATATACAAAAATCTTCGAATACATATCCACTCCGGATAAGCCTTCACAAAATCGCTTCCATAATCCTGCACTCCAGCTGACCAACCTGGAATTCACTGCCCAAGCCCAATGGACTTGGGCTACTCCTGTATGTAAACCGGCTATCTACCTTTACCCGGAAAAGGAAGCAGAGATGAATGTAAGACTGAATGTCGACGGGAAAATTACTGTCAGTGATCCTTTGTATGACAAGAATTATGGTTGGAATGTGAAAGCCTATCCTGATGGAAGGATTATCAACAAATCAGATAACATTGAACATTTAACCCTCCTTCGCCAAGGCTACGGCGGGCAAGCATTTAATAGAATCTATCCATACTTATACTACGAAGCGGATGTAAATGGAGTGACCCTGCCTAAAGCAGGGTGGGTAGTTAAAAACTCAAATCTCAAAACTCAAATCTCAAAAATAATGAAGGATATTGGATTTAACGGGCAAGAAATATCGGACTTTCTCTCCTACTGGCTGCCAAGACTGACAGAGAAACCATACTACTTTGTCTCCCTTATGCCTGAGGAGATGATAAACCGGAAAGAGACTCTCTTCTTTTCCCAAACTCCGGATACTCTGATAAGGGCCAGGTTTGTCTTTGAAGGTCTGAATCTGCCGACCTTTGTCCCTCCCCTTTCCATACCAAGACATACAAGATCAGGCTTCACCGTCACCGACTGGGGAGGAACCTTGGTAGGCGAAAGCTGCAGTGAAGTGGAAGTGAGGTAGAATAAAAAACGGATTTAAAATATAATAATATAATAGAATAAAATTACTATGGAAGAAAACATCGGAAATTTCTCACTGGCTAAAATTCAGTCAATACTTTCAAACAGGAAATATTTGCTTATTATCGTTCTTATTTTTGTAGGAAGCGTCTTCGGACTCCTATCTCTTATCCCTTCCAAAAAAGAACCACCAGCAACCGGATTACCGCACCCCAGTATCAACCCTTCCATTCCATTTGACAACATAAGCTATCCTAGCAAACCGCCTACTACGATCAGTCCGTTTCCTAAAAAAGATGCAATTATTGCCAAGGTAGGAGAAGAGAACATCTACCAGTCTGACCTTAACATCGAAATGGACGGCTATCCTCCGGTGAAAAACCTGGACGTCAGGGATTTCCTTTTGAAAAAGATCGTTTCAGATTCGATAATTTTACAGGGAGGACAGAAAGACAACATCGTGAAGCTTGACGACGGCATTTTCAATAACCCCAATAAAGATTATAAGAAACGCATCCAGTCTGTGGAACAAGTAAAAAAAGCCATAGAAGAACAGGCGGAACAAATAGAAGGATATGTTGTCTCTATCTGGTTTTATAATGACAATCTCGGATCCCTGGGATACGATGGGGGTAAAAAATTTGCGCTTGATAAGATCACTAAACTCCATGAAGACGTCAAGTCAGGAAAATTGACGGTTATCCAGGCCGGAGAGGCGATAAAAAATGACGCAAGTCTTGCCCAGATAGATGTAAATTATAAGGGCAATGCTATATTCCAATTCAAAAATAAAAAAACGGGTGATTCAATAACATTTGATTCAGATTTTGACGCTGCACTATGGAAACTGAAAGAGAGTGAGACTTCCGATGTTTTCGCCCTAAAAGATAAGAATTATAAAACCGGGATTGTAAATGAGGCTTTATATACCTTTGGTCAGGTCGATAAAATAATCGTCAATCCCAACTTAACCAACTTTAACAGCTGGCTGGAGAAGTATAAAAAATCATATGAAATCAAGTACTTTTAAGTTTTCTATTTTTCTATCTGGGGTCCTTGTGTTATTTTTATTACTAACTAACGAGGTTATTGCTACCGCTCCGGAAGTCCATGGCCGGGTGCTCCGTCAGGATACCAACGCGCCAATCCCCGATGTCTGGGTCAGGTGGTCAGACCTGGAACCACCTGCAAGAAGCCAAAATGAACACGGTGTAAGATTTACCAAAACCAATACGAACGGTGAATTTACTTTCTGTTCATGGCAAAAATCAGCTACCTGTGCCGATGTTGCCTCATGTAATAACAACGTCATGATAGATACTGACTGGAATAGCTCAAATGAAAGCAGACTAGCTCAAACCAGCGATGGATATTGTAGTTCCGGTTTTGGCTGCAGTGAGAATTCCCATAAGTTTACGGCTGTGGTACCGGCAGGTTGGCTGGGACTTTTTACTACTGTTAGCGGATATGACTTACATATTGACCAGATGAATAACGTCGAACAACCTGTCGATATCGGTATATTTTATTATGTACCGCCCACACCCACTGCCACCCCGACGATTACTCCCACCGCTACCCCAATGCCAACCCTCACCCCCAGCCCAACCCCCATTTGCGGATATTAGTGTCTGCCTTGACAAGCATATCCATTATTATTATTGTTATAATATACTGAAAAAACTCAGGTTTAAAATAAGTTTTTCCAGCATAAACCCATCTAAACCTCCGAATCGGAGGTCTAATCAGCTATTGCAACCATTCCGGTTGCAAACCTGAGTAAAATGGGTATAAAGCAGTATTAGCATATGAAACGTCCATCAACACATACAGACAAGAATATATTTGAAAAAACCCTACTTGAATTCAACAAATTGCAGAAAAGAAATAAAATATTTATCGGTCTTTTCCTTTTTCTTCTTTTTATCTCCAGTTTTGTTTTTTCCTCCCTTTACCAGAAACTTTCATATGAAAATGCTCCGCAGGTGAAAAAATTTGTACCCTCACCCACTCCTATCCCCTTACCGGCCAGTTTAAGCCTAACTGCCTCCATTCCTACGATTAAAAAGGGTGAATCATTTGATGTAACCTTGAATATCGACTCTCCCAACCAGGGAGTGGAAGCGGCAAATTTCACCCTCGATTTTGACCCTATGTATCTGACACCAGCTACCATTAGCGCCGGTAATTTTTTCAAAATATACCCCAAGAAGGAAATAACTGATAATCAAATCATCATTACCGGTTTGGCGGATATAAGAAACAGCAAGATACTGATACCCAAAGGAAAGGGTAATATTGCCATAATTGAATTTAAAGCTTTGGAGTCAACTGAAAGTACTACCATTCTCATCAGGCAGGAAAAATCGGCTGTGGCTTCGAAGGGAATAAATATTCTGGACAAGGTTAATAATGTCGATATAAAGATCATCAAGGCGGATTAAGAAATGAAAATGTCTTATTTCAGGAAATTGATTGTCTCCGGAAAAGGAGAAATTGCTTCAATTCTCACTCTTGTGGCAGTTATCCTTATGGCCGCCGGGGCATTTGCCGGTACGAAACTGGCTCAAACCGGGGGAAGGCTCAATCCCCTTGCGGAGGATACTAATTGCAAAGCCGGTCTCACGAAGGTATATATTGACAGTACTAATCTGAATGGTGAGATTTTAAAAAACAAATCCTTCAAATGCTGGATTGAAACTGATTCCGATAAAGACAATATCTGCGCATTTTCGGTAAATGACCAAACCTGGCCATCAGGCTGCGAATGGGATAGCGGTTCACAAATACACAAGGATACTAAATGGAAAATCGGATCTATTTGTAATGCAAGCAACTTAAATGAAGAAGATAAAATCCAGTTAAAGGCTATGAAAAACGTTGACAAATGTATCTCAAAATGGAATGACTCTGCAAATTACATCACTTCAGGTAATTATTATTACAAAACCAAACCGGGTAGTGGAGAAGGCCCTACAGGCGCAACCGGTAATTCCGATCCTCAAGGACCAACTGGCGCTACTGGACCTAATGGTACTTCACCCAATACCACTTTTACAGGAGGAAAAGAAAATCCGAAAAAAGCCTGCTTCCATCTGGGGGTAGATATAGCAGGAGAAACTAAACAAGAAGGATCAAATAAGGTGGGCAATTTTAACATGTCAGTGAAAGTGCATGTGGATGACGGCCAAAACAGCAAGCATGTCCAGTTTTTTGTCGGGGATTCCCAAAACGATAAACTTTCCCATCCTTGGATAGGTAATGATAATCCGTACGTTGTCGGTCCCCAATTTACCGAATCACCGGTAAAAGTCGGTGTAAACGAGACCAAAGAGTTGAAATACCGGGTAAAAATAGATGAGTGCGCAGATCGGGGTAATGAAGATGTAATCACCTGTACGGTGGGAGTCAAGCCTGAGGGTTCTCCCTCCTCACCGGACTGTACCGCAAGCGGAGGGAAGGGCGGCGGAGGAGGCGGAGGGGGAGGGGGAGGTGGAGGGGGAGGAGGAACCGGCGGAGAAGATGGCGGAGGAGGAGCCTGTGTAGCCGGTCGCGGAGGAGCAGACTCACGGGGTTGCGGAGGATCAGACGGATGCCGTTATTGGGAGAGGTGTGACAGCGGACACTGCACGGATACCTCTCATGACGCATCAGGAAATTTCAAAAATCCTGATGACAATAGTTGCGGAGGAGGAATTGCCAATTGCGACAAAACCACAGACTGCGAAAAGTGTATCCTGAAAACCAGGACCGACATCATCCCCTTTTATATCAGGTCCGGTTGGGAGATATCATGCGATAAACAACATGCCATCATCGAAAACTGGAAAGGAAACGATCCTGCCGGTTATAACGCTGTATTAAAAACCTGCCAGGATACGAGTTGCAAGTATGAAAATACAAATCCGAATAATCCACAAAATCCCAATCCCAACCAGCCTGATCCGCAAAAACAAAACCCCAAACCAAAAACGCCGGTTATCACAGCTGAAGTAATTCCTTTTGAAATTCCGTCCGTCGATAATAAATTTGCTGTAAAATTCAGCTGGTCCTGGCTTGGATATGAAACTTGTGCCGGTACCTGTAATCCTCCAATCGGCTATTGTAAACCAGATGCAAATTCACAAACCAACGGAATAGATTGCAAAGATGAATTTCAAACTCCCTATACCTGGAAGATAGAAAACGAAGGTCTAGGTGCCCACAAACTTGAAACTAACGATATGACAAGTGGATTATATTTCCAAAAGGATTATTATAAATTTGATGGAGACAGCGTAAGTTATACTATGCCGTGTAACGAAGTGGGACGAGGTATCGATTATGTTGGCACTAGTTTTGACCGAAGAGGAAAAAAGCAAACAATCCGCATAACAACTCATGATGCCAGAGGCACTGTAAGCAGTACGGGTACTGCAAGTATCAAATGTCCTGACGCAAATGAGGTTCCTGTAATAATAAAAAATATCAAAATAATATTGCCGAAGGAAATTAATGATTTAATAAGTGAAACTACTGAGGCCTCAATATGTTTTTCCAAAAATAAAAATTCTCCCCAAGCACCGGCTAATTGTGAAAGCCTAACGGATCAGTATATTAAAAATCAACTCACGAATAAAAAAAGTGAGACGAAAGCAGATAATAAATTAGAAATAACCTTTGATCCATCCAACATACTAATATATGACACTAATTCATTAGCTGTTACTACAACACTGAAGTTAACCACCAAGCAGAATAAAAGTGCTTATTGTTCAAAAAAACCTTCAAATCCATATACAATTTCTACTGTAGATAATGCGAAAGTAATAGATTACTCCAACCTGGAGTTTAATAAAGATACGGACTGTACCCCCCTAACAGGTTCTACTGCTGAATTACCTGGGGAAAGAAACCAGAGAATTGCCACCATGATCGAAAGATGGCAAAACGGTGAGATAGACGCCCTTGACATGTCTGATTTCATCTCCAACATGACCACTTCCCCCGGCCAACTGTGGACCACCTGCGATGTTCCCAAAGGTGAATGCGATTTGCCTTTCTAGCCTCAAAAGGACTGTCCTTTTATACCCAATGAAGCTCCACGGGCTTACGCCCGTGGTTTTCTGCGAAGGCGGATAAAAAACCACCTCTGTTTTGTAGGTGGTTATTATTTCTGTTAAGTATCGGAACGAATATTTTATTCCTTTGCGCTTTGTGTACCCATTCTGGGTGACAGGTTGCTCTGGTTCAGATAGCCTTCGCTGGCTTCATCCTGACTTAACAATATTATATTGTAACATAAATAAGGTTCTATATCCAGCTATCGCTTACAAGTTGTAATTCCCAAGCGATTATGTCCTCCGGCAATTCCCAAGCGAAAATGTCCTATACTCTCTGTTTCAACTGACATTTAGTCAGAAAGAAAGGAGCAGTATGGATTCACTTAATTTATCCCAACAACAGCTCACCCGTCTTGCAGTTATCACCCGTCTTACCAGAGGATCATTAACTGAACAGGAAGCAGCAGAGCTTTTAAGTCGATCGGTAAGACAAATACGCCGTATGAAGCATGCTGTTCTTGTTGATGGCCCCCAGGGTATTATCCATGGCAATAAAGGAAGACGTCCATGGAACAAACTCGATGAAACGCTCATTAATCGTATCGTTACGCTTTATGAAACGAAGTATTATGGTTTCAATTGTCTTCATTTTCAAGACATGCTTGAGCAAGAAGATATTCATATCCGGCGTGAATCTTTACGATCAATATTTCATACCCACCAGTTTCCGCAACGAAAACACCGCAGTAAAAGACGATACGCGCGACGGGAACGGAAACCGCAAAGCGGTCTCCTTGTTCAGCAAGACACGTCATTCCATGACTGGTTTTCAACAGGAATTACGTATGCCCTGATTGCCTCAATTGACGATGCAACCAATGAAGTAGTATTTGCCCGATTCTTCTCCTCAGATGGCACACTACAGAATATGGAAGCAATGAAAACCATCACTGAAACAAGGGGGATAAGCGTTGCGTTTTATGTGGATCGGGCATCTCATTTTCGTACTACCAGACATGAAAGTATTCATGTCCAACTGTCCGGGAAGTACGATGAGACGCAGATTGAACGGGCACTAATGACAGTTGGCAGTACGCTCATTCTTGCGCTTTCACCACAGGCAAAAGGACGGATCGAACGGCTCTTTGAAACGTTGCAAGATCGTCTGGTGAAAGAATTAAAACTTGCGGGAGTTAAAACGATTGAGGAAGGAAATCAGTTTCTCGCCACATGGCTTCCCCGGTTTAACCAACGGTTCATGGTACAGCCGATAAACAATACTCCTGCATGGCGTCATCTTCCTAATCATTTTAATCTTCTGCTTGTTTTCTCTATCCAGGAAGAACGAATTGTCCATAATGACAATACCATATCATTTGGAGGAAGCTACTATTTACTCAGCTCAACAAAACATCGTGTATCATTTGCAAAAGCAGTCGTAACCATTCATCAATGTATTGATGGAAATCTGCGGATACTCTACAAAGGAGAGGAACTCTCATACACTATGGCATGGACAAAATCGCCTGGTAATTCATAGGACATTATTGCTTGGGAATGACAGCTATCGCTTACAAGTTTTCGCAATCACATTATTCCCTCTCTCTCATTTTTGCAGTATACTGATCTTATATGTTCCTGCCCGAATATCTGGATTGGCATTATCACCAATGTTGGCTGAAAATTATCGTTCTGTGGCGGAATCTCTCCCTGTTCCCTTTTTATTATTTTTCCGTCCCCCACCATCTGAAAACCCTCTTTTCCCCATGGAAAAGGCAGCTCGTCTCCATGAAGCCCGGTTTCCACTTTGATGACTTCCTGAATGTCGTATTTTTCAACCTCTTTTCCAGAATCATCGGAGCATGCGTCCGAACAGCTACTATCCTTTACGGACTAACTGCTATGCTAATTTGCTTCATTCTTGGCCTTATTCCTGTCCTGGTTTGGCCGATTATTCCTTTCTTCTCCCTACCCCTTTACCTGTCCAAAAAACCTCATCCGAAGGAAGAGGCAAAATATTTATTGACACTTTCAGGTAGAAATCTTAAAAACCTTGCCTTGATACTTTTCAACCACGAAGAAGGCAGGTTTGTCTCGTCCCGCCTTGGTCTTGACCCGACTTTGGTCCATAACTATTTTGCAAGAGAGAAAGATACCGGAGATTTTGACATTCTTAACAGCCGTCTGGCCGGGAAGAATGGTTCCGTCTTCTTATCCGACCTTTTCTTGTACCTATCGGAATCTTACAGACCCCTTCAATCACTACTGGAAGAGAAAAAACTCAAAAACCAGGATATATATCAAACTGCCCTGTGGTTTGAACAACTGGCAGCCTTAGTAAAAACTCCCTTACTTTTTGACCTTCAAAAGATTAAAAGCCTCCCTGGAATAGGTGCTGAATGGTCTTATGGTTATACTGTGGAATTTGATAAGTATGCCCAGGATCTAAGCAAGCACATTTCTGTTTTTCCTTATCTTGTGGGAAGAGAAAATGAGGTAAAAGAAATTGAAAGAGTGCTTCTCAAATCTGAGGGAAACAACGCTTTAATTGTCGGCGAACCGGGAATAGCCAGGCATATTTTGATTGAAACCCTGGCCCACCGGATCAAAATAGGTGCTTGCCCACAAGTCTTGTCGCATAAAAGAATATTATCTCTTAAAATGCACTCCCTGATTTCCGCAAAAGCTTCAGTTAATGAGGTAAAAGGACTGGTATCGGACATCCTTCAGGAGGCTGAATACGCCGGAAATATTACTGTAGTGATTGATGATTTCGATAAATTCGTCACCTCTCAGGACAACAGGGTGGATTTCTCGGATATTTATTCCAAATTTGCGGAAAGCAGCGTCGGCTTCATCGGTATCACTACTCCTTACGCGTATCACCGGTACATAGAAAAAAATCCTTCCCTTAATATCCTTTTTGAAAAAATAGACATTGTTCCCCCTTCAAAGGAAATTGTCTTTACGGAATTAAAGTTATCTATTGTTCCTGTTATCGAAAAGAAATATAAGATAATCGTCACCTATCCCGCAATCAGTAAAGTGATAGAAGATTCGGACCGATTCATTACTGACATTCCCTTTCCTGCCAAAGCGATTGAACTGCTCGATCAAAGCGCTGTTTTTCTGGTTTCGAATAAAAAAAGTTATACTCTTTTACCTCAACATGTCGATCTGTTCCTTGAACAAAAACTGAAAATTCCCTTAGGAGATCTCGAGTCTCACGAAAAAGAGAAACTCATCAATTTGGAAACTCTGATGCATCAGCAAATCATAAACCAAAACGAGGCCATCAAACTCATAGCCTCATCTTTACGAAGATCCAGGCTGAACATCTCCTCACCCAACAAACCCATTGGCACTTTTCTCTTCCTGGGACCAACGGGTGTAGGAAAAACTGAAACTGCCAAGGCCCTTTCCAGAATCTATTTTGGCAAGGAGGAAAATATGCTCCGGTTTGATATGAGCCAGTACCAGAAAGAAGAGGGCTTAGAAAGACTCATCGGATCAGCAAAATCCGGTCTCGTTGGTGAACTTTCTTCAGCTCTCCGGGATCATCCTTATTCGCTTCTTCTACTTGACGAATTTGAAAAAAGCAATAAAGAAATATTCAACCTGTTTCTAACCCTTATCGATGAAGGTTATATTTCCGATTCCTTAGGACACAAAATTAATGCAAAAAACACCATCGTCATCGCCACCTCAAATGCCGGATCTTTATATATCAAAGAAAACATCAGTAAGGGAATCTTTGGAAGTGAACTGCAGCAAAAACTTATAGACGAGGTGATGAAAGAGCGGATTTTTTCACCGGAACTATTAAACCGCTTTGATGCTGTCGTGGTATTTACCCCGCTTTCTGAAGGACATCTCAAAGAAGTTGCTAAATTGATGCTCCAGAAACTGAACAATCGGCTAATGTCAAAAGAGATTTCCATAGCAATCACTCCAGAACTTGTGAATAAACTGGCAAATATTGGCTTTGACCAGAAATTCGGGGCCAGAGCCATAAACCGCGTGATTGCCGAGGAGATAGAGGACCAGATCGCTAAACGGATACTATCAAATACTGTTAAAAAGGGAGAAGAGATACAGATTGAGATTTGATAATAAAATTAATATCCACCAATTCTATAATCTTCTAGCTTGTATAAGTTATATAATTATAACCGTCATAATTATTAACAGGACTTGAAGTAAATATTGATTTAGGTTGTCATTGCAAGCCCAAGGCGAAGCAATCTCTAAAATATCATATAGATCGCCCGGAGCATATAAATGCTCCTCGCGATGACAAAGTGCGTAAGTACTGTTATTGACATGTATTTATTGCAGTACTCATACCGGTTTTGATACAATGTGTTATTGAACATTGTGGCGCAGTGGTGAAGAGGAAACACGGCTGTCTGCAAAACAGCTACGCAGCGGTTCGATTCCGCTCTGCGCCTCATTAAACGAAGTTCGGGACAAAACACATATTAGTCTACCGACAGGTGCGGGGGTTTTGAAAATTTTTTATCAGAAAAGTTTTCATGTGTTCGACTCGCCCCGAATATACGCTCTTGCGACGCGAGGATGTAGACCTCGGGAGCAAGTAAGTATTATTTGGGGTTCTCGCCCGAGCCTCAATAATAATCAAATTACATTGGCATACTAAATTTAAACCATAATTGTATTAATTTTACAAATTATTGTAAATTATCAATTAATAATTAATAATTATTAGTATATGTCAGCAGAACACGGCGGACACGGAGATGAACAAGTCACCTTCACCAGCATAAAAGCTTCAATTTTCTTGGCACTACTGGGAATAGGAGCAATCACTGAACCTGTGGAAGATGTGGTAAAATTGGTAGTTCAAGGTGAAGGCGGTCACGGCAATTGAAAATTTGCGTATCATAACTTAGAATATGGGCCGCTTGTTCAGCGGTACCTGCCCGCATTGCTAAGCAAAGCGTTGCAGGCGGGGAACGCTTTCCTGACCTGCCCGCCGTACTTAGGAAAATATGGGCCGCTGGTTCAGCGGTACCTGCCCGC